>OGXX01000414.1_pt1 | contig 47745 bp, 34 predicted proteins | sample 1576301 | NCBI WGS metagenome assembly OGXX01 (sample SAMEA3541469, study PRJEB24748) | human gut metagenome | biome: human gut; feature: human-associated habitat; material: faeces | place: China | collected 2012
CCAAGGCACATTCTTTGTTTAGGGCTGTTTTAGGCTTTTCCATGATTAATTGTTGCTAAAACTAAAACAGCCCTAAACAAAGAATGTGCCTTGGTGCATCCTCGCGGAGCGTTTTTTACTTTACAGGAAAGATTTCCCACAAAGCAAAAGGCTGCCGCCCCCGGAACTCTCACAAGTTCCGAAGGCGGCAGCCTTTTTATGTTTTACAAGCTTATCTTACGCTTCCTTTGGTTTCTGACACAGAGGGTGACAGCAAAGTACCATACGGCCATTGCCCATATCTGTTGCATCCGGGCGTTTCTGACGACATTCATCGGTTGCGTACGGACAACGAGGAGCGAACTTACAGTATTCCACTGCATATTCTTTTCCTTCCATATCCGGCATGGCAATCTCTTTCTCCCATTTGTCTCCGACACGAGGTACGGAACTCATCAGAAGTTCGGTGTAAGGATGTGCCGGATTGTCCATGATCTGTTTTGCCGGTCCGTATTCGATCAGGCAGCCACGATACAGGGTTGCGATATAATCGGATACATAATATGCAGTCGACAGGTCATGAGTAATATAAATAAATGAGATTTTATATTTGTCACGCAGCTCTTTAAAGAGGTTTACGATGTTCATCTTCATAGATGCATCGATTGCCGCAACAGGCTCATCTGCGATGATCAGTTTCGGACGGGTAATCAGGGCTCTCGCGATGGATACACGCTGCAGCTCTCCACCTGAGAACTGAGTCGCATATTTTCCTTTTACGACTGCCAGAGACATACCAACACTCTTTAATGCTTCATCAACAACTTTATCTGCTTCTGCTTTGTTCTTTGCGATGCCAAGACGAAGAGCAGTGTTATACAGGTAAGTATCTACGGTCTTTCTTGCTGAGAAAGATTCGTATGGATTCTGGAAGATCGGCTGTACATCCAGTTTGAACTGTTTTGGATCATAGCTTTTTTTATCTGCATAAGATTTTCCATCCAGAACGATGTCACCCATATCCGGGTTATGAAGACGAAGAATCATCTTACATAAAGTAGATTTACCACAACCGGACTCGCCTACGATAGACAGGATTACCGGTTTATCATCATCGATAGATAAAGAAACATTATCTACAGCCACCAGCTTTTTACCACGCAGCATACCACCTACACGGAAAATCTTGCTGACGCCTTTTACTTCCAATAATTTATCAGCCATTCGTCTTCACCTCCTCTTCTAATAAGTGACACGCAGCGAAACGACCCGGTCTTATTTCCCGGAATTTCGGGACTTCACTGCGGCACCGGTCCGTAGCATGCGGACAACGAGGTGCAAAACGACATCCTGGCGGCGGATTCTTCAGTGCCGGCGGACGTCCTGCGATACCAACTCGCTGTACATCCTCGCCTACACGCGGAAGAGCATCTACCAGCATCTTTGTATACGGATGAATCGGATCATTGAAGATATCTTCTGTCTTACCGAGCTCTGCAACACTACCGGAATACATGATCGCCATACGGTCTGTGATCTGATAATGAACACCCATATCATGACTTACAATGATCATTGTATTCTTTAACTGTTTCTGCAGACGCATCAGCATCATAAGAATACCCTTCTGTACAACTACGTCCAGAGCGGTTGTCGGCTCATCGGCCAGAACAACACCCGGGGACATAAAAGTTGCCAGTGCAATGATCGCACGCTGTCTCATACCACCGGACAGCTGGAATGGAAATGACTCCAGAACATCCGGGGAAAGATTCAGTTCTTTCAGATAATCAGCAACTCTTGCCAGAGTTTCCTCCGGTTTTTCATTTTTTTTCTGGTCCTTGGGAATAGAATCCAGAAACTGTGTCTTCAGACGAACGATCGGGTTCAGAACACTCTGTGCAGCCTGTGGCACATATGCGATATTGTTCCACCAGGTGTCACGAATCTTTCCAGATTCGAATGAATATTTCTTTCCGTCTTTTTCACCTTCCAGAACAACACGCCCCTGATCGATCACCAACGGATAGTCAACAATATCATAAAGAGTGTTCAGCAGGGTGGTTTTACCACATCCGGACTCGCCTGCGATGCCGAAGATCTCATTGTCTTTAATCTCAAAGTTAATGTCCTTGAGTACGTGTACATCACCGTCTATTGTCTTATAAGACGTTGACAAATTCTCGATTTTCAGCATACCTATCACCTGCCTCTCTTCTTAGCCTGATAATCGTTGTAACCTGTAATCAACATGAACAGGCCAACAAATAAGATAACGGTTGCAACAATCGGAGAACCGATCCAGAGCCATCTCTTAGCAAGGACTGCATTGTATCCTCTTGCCCACTGAATCATGTTACCAAGAGAAACCAGGTTTCCCGGTGACAGACCCAGAACGGCCAAACTGGATTCTGAACCAATTGCACTCAGTGTTGCATTCATAAAGTTGGAAAGTGACCAGGACAGTGCGAACGGGAGAATCTCCGTTACAACGATCTGTAAGGTACTTTCACCGGAGAAACGTGCTGTGTGAATAAAGTCACGCTCCTTGATTGTCAGAGCCATGGAACGGATCTGACGGCTTGGCCATGCCCAGGCGAACATCGCAAGAACAAGTGCCATAACAATTACAGTAGAGCTTCCTTTCATCAGGGAAGTCATCATGATCAGAATCGGCAGAGACGGGATTACTACGAAAGTATCCGTGATAATCATCAGCACTCTGTCCAATGCGCCGCCTGCAAAACCTGCAAGCAGACCAACCAGAACACCCACAACAGTACCAATAGTAGCTACGATCAGACCAATCATCAGAGAATTGTGAATGGCTTCAATCAGCAGCCATACAATATCCTGTCCCATACTGGTGGTTCCAAGCCAATGTTCAGCAGAAACTCCCAGATTATTCGGGTATGTATTATAGGTAAACGGATTTGTATGTGGGATAAAATATACTACGAATCCAATAATCAGGAAAAAGCAAGTAGAAATCAAGCCTGCTTTTAAACGAAAATTGGCTGTTTTCCAAAATTTCTTCATGTCTGTCCCTCCCTCTTATCAGCCGTACCGGATTCGCGGATCGATGAACGGATAGATCAGGTCCACAATTAAAGTTGCTGAAGCAATCGCTACGATGGAAATTGTAATACAACCAAGGATCATATTATAATCCGACTGCAGGATCGCGGCCTGAATCAGAGAACCAACTCCAGGGTATCCGAAAATAATCTCGGTCATGATGGAACCACCGAAGACACCACCAAGGCTCATTGCCAGTGCTGTGATCTGGGTCAGAATGGAGTTACGCATTACATAGTTCTTGCCAATGGTGAACTCGGAAAGTCCACGGAAACGGGCATAACGTACATAATCTTCTTCTGCTGTGGTACTCGCCAGAGATTTCATGGAGATGATCCACCATCCGGTACCAAGTAACAGCAGTGAGATTCCCGGAAGGATAGAAGCCTTGACCACAGAAGCGATCCAAGGACCAAATCCACCTTTAGTATTGATAACTGCCTGCAACGGGAACCATTTTAATATAAATGCAAATACAATCTGTAAGATCAACGCTACCAGGAAGTAAGGAATCGGGTAGATAAAAATTGCAATTGCTTCCAGAATCTTGGATGAAGTTTTATTTTTCCGAAATCCTGCCAGAAGACCGATCAGGTTACCTACGATCCACGCAATAAACGTGGATGTCAGACAGAGCATCAACGTATATGGCAGATATCGTCCAATGATCTTTCCTACCGGTTCCGGATAACTCATCAGTGACGGACCAAAGTCAAAATGCAGCAGACCATGCCACAGGAAATATCCATACTGTTGCAGCAGCGAGCCATCAAGTCCAAACTGCACACGCAAGCTGCTACGGAGGGCATCCATCTCAGCTGGATCCATGTTACCGGAACGTGACTGAATCTGTGCGATCATGTTTTCAACAGGATCTGACGGAAACATACGTGGAATGAAGAAGATAAAGGTAACACCGATCAGGATAGTCAGCGCCCAGGCAAGCACTCGCTGCAGAAAGAATTTTTTAAATTTCATACACAGCACTCCTTTACTACTATTTCTACACAAAAGGGACGGCTCGTAAGTTTTTCTTACAACTCCGTCCCTTCTGATATTTCAGCAAATAACTCTGTCAGTTTTTGCTGTTTTCATCATTTTATTACTGTTCCTAAAGACTTAAAGGATTAAGCCTGTGTAGGAGTGATGTTTGGAAGCATGTATTTGAAGCAGCTCCACCACCACCATGGACCATTGTACGGGTTGTCCGCATTCGGATAACCTTCCCAGTAAGTTGAGTTGGTCGGAACGAATTTTGTACCAGAGAGGAAGTTGATTTCCGGCATATCTGTTACACATTCCTTAAGGAATTCAGTATGCAGTTCGTAAGATCTATCACTTTCCGGATCAGTATTAGCAAGTTCATGAAGTATCTCTGTAACTTTTTCGTTATTCCAACGAAGTCCCTGACCTGAACCGGTTTCGCCTACAGGTTTGATCAGATCACCGTCAAATCCGCTGATTGCAGAGTAGAAGTCTTTCAGGATACCGCCGGATGGCCAGTAACCAGCAATCTGGAAGTTACCCTGTCCGCCATCTACATCCCATGTTGCAGAAGATTTAGAAGCAATTGTACACTGGAAACCGAATTTTGTCAGCTGGTTGTAAGCTGCCTGTACACCACGTGCTTCCTGGAACTCAGTATCTGCCAGATAGCTCATCTCAAAGGTGAAAGGTTTGCCTTCATAATTCCATACACCGTTTACTTTTTCCAGACCGGCTTTTTCAAGCAGTTTTGTAGCTGCTTCTTCATCATGTTTCCACCAGCCTGCACCAAACATGGTAATCAGTTCTTCATCTGTTCCTTCGATGCCCAGAGAATCAGCCATACGTTTTGCATAACCGGTATCATAAGGTTTGAAGGTTGTTCCATCGCCAAGATCCAGTTCGAAGTTTTCCAGCCAATCCTGCATTGGGATTGTGTAGGTTTCCTGCAGGAACTGTGTATTGTTCATTAACGGGATCGGAGCCGCACGTCCTGCTCCAGAGAACGTGTTCATGGAAATCTCATCAATATTAAGTGCTAAACAGATACCCCAGCGGAAGTCTGGATTGTCAAACGGTGCGCCCTGACCGTGTGAGAATGTAAGTCCTTTTGCACCCGGATCGTCTGGGTTTGCATATGGGAAATCGTTGTACCAGCAGTTGATATTGTCGTTAGAAGCTTTCATGGTTTCAAACTCTTCCAGTGTTACTTCACACAGCAGGTCAACTTCGTTGTTGATCATAGCCATCTGTTTTGTGGTAGAGTCTGCGAATGTACGGAACCATACGTATTTCGGAGGTGTAGCTCCTTCTGCGTAGTCATACTGAGTGGATCCTGCAACACCAAGTGTGCTGTCCTGCCAGTCATCACGCAGTTCATACAGTACCCAGTCACCCAGTGAATCGTAATCTTTTACGGTATACGGGCCTGCTACTACAGGATCTTCATCCTTGAATGTAGTAACGTCGGACTGTTTTGAATAAATATGTTCCGGAACGATACGGTAATCAGTTCCCCATACAGTGATACCATATCTCTGTACGAAACGCGGGAATGATTCTTTCATCTTAAACAGAACTGTGTAATCATCTACTTTTTCTACGGAATCAATGTACAGGTTTGTTGCTGCACTGGCACCGATTTCGTCATTTTCTTTAATCATATTGAAAGTGAAGACAACATCATCCGCTGTTACATCTTCACCATCGGACCATTTGATACCCTGACGAACTTTTACTGTCCACTCGGTAAAATCATCATTGGACTCAGGCATGCCATCAGCAATCTCGCCCCACTGTTCACCTTTTGCGGTATCCATTTCCCACAGATGAGCACTCATCAGCTGATGAATACCGAATCCCATCTGGGTACCTTTCATGTAGCTGTTGAACTGACCAGGTACATCTGTCGGGGACTGACACTCAACGATCAGTGTCTCAGAACGAGGAGTTCCTACCTCTGTAGTAATACCTTCAGATGCTGCTGTTCCGCTTCCGCCGGAACTGTCATCTGTAGAAGTTGTTCCACTGGAATCCTTAGATCCGCCGGAACTGGAATCACTTCCGCCACCGCCACAGCCGGCTAACATACCAACTGCAAGCGTAGCTGCTGTTAAAACTGCAACTATTTTTCTTTTCATCTCTTTCCCTCCCTTTAGGTCTTGAAAATAACTCAGACAACATCATATTCGTCAATCTTCCGTTGTCTCTATATAAATTTTCCTTCTGCCCATACTACTTTTTTCAGAAAAACTCTGCTGGCGCCTACCGTATGAACACGAACGAAAATCTACATTCCTTCACAATTTTTCTTAATATTGTGTTTCGTCATAATAACTACGGAATCTTTTGTTTCGCTCACGACATTATATAGTTTGTCACCCCGCTATCGTGAACATTTCGCACAATACCCTTCACTTTTCCTTGTTGTTTCTGGTGATTTTGACATATTGTTTAAATGTTGTTTCGTCATGTTTATATATTATACCATTGTTTTATAAAAATCAAGTGCAATTTAACCAATTTCAAAAAAATCCGCTTTGGTTTCTTTCCCCAAAGCGGCTTTTTCTGTTTTTGTCTATATTCCATTATTTTTCTTTGCTTTTTTCGCTCTTTTTCGTCAATTTGCGAACAATCGCCAGGCATCCAAGAAGTGCGATCAGGTTTGGAAGCACCATTAAACCATTGAACATATCTGCCATATCCCATACCAGATCTACTTTCAATGTGGATCCGATGATTACGCAGATCACAACGATCACTGCATAAACTTTTACTGCACCATTTCCGAACAAATGCCGAACATTCACTTCACCGAAATAATACCATCCGACAATTGTAGTAAAGGCAAAGAACAGCATACACAATGCAATAAAGATATTTCCAAAGTTACCGAATCCTACGTTGAATGCACTCTGTGCCAGTTCAGAACCTGTCTGTCCGTTACCAAGTACTCCGGTGGACAGGATAACCAGAGCTGTCAGTGTCAGAATAATAAATGTATCGATAAATACACCCATCATTGCGATGATTCCCTGATCACACGGATCCTTAACCTCCGCTGTTGCATGTGCATGTGGTGTGGAACCCATACCTGCTTCGTTGGAGAAAAGTCCTCTCGCAACACCGAAACGCATCGCTTTCTGAACCGTTACACCAAGTGCACCGCCTGCGATTGCCTGTGGTGCAAAAGCACCCACAAAAATATCTTTGAATGCGGTTCCAACCCCCGGAAGATGCATCGCCAGGATCACAAGGCAGCCGATAATGTATAACAGTGCCATAATCGGAACGATCTTTTCTGTAAAGCTTGCGATTCTCCTGATTCCACCAATGAAGATGATACCGGCAATCACTGCCACACAGATTCCCACTGCCAGTTTCGGTACATGGAAGGCATTGTTAAATGCTGCACCGATAGAGTTGGACTGTACCATATTTCCCATAAATCCCAGGGCCAGAATGATAGCTACAGAAAAGAAACCTGCCAGGAATTTTCCAAATCTGCCCTTGAATACGTATTTTATATAATATACCGGACCTCCTACATAATGTCCGTTTTCCAGTTTTCTTGTATGCTGTGCCATAACAGCTTCCGCATAGATGGTAGCCATTCCGAAGAATGCACTGACCCACATCCAGAAGATGGCGCCCGGCCCTCCGGATGCAATCGCTGTCGCTGCTCCGGCGATATTACCGGTTCCTACCTGGGCGGCAATCGCTGTTGTCAGAGCCTGAAAGGAACTGAGACCATTTTCTCCTTTTCCTCCATGCAGCGAAAAATTACCAAACAATGCTTTCATTCCGGCACCAAACTTTCGTACCTGAATAAATTTCAGGCTGAACGAGTAAATGATACCGGCTCCAAGAAGCAGGATCAGCAATGCATAATCCCACAGAAACGTATTGACACACTCAACTACTTTTGCAACAAATTCCATGTTTTTTCTTCTCCCTCACTTTTTCTTACATTTCAAGCCAATACCGGAGAATGTGTCGGGCACATCCACGCGGAGCGTTTTTTACTCTGCCTGAAAGCAATTTCCGCTAAAGCAAAAAGGTCCCGGGGAATCCCCGGGACCTGATACTTCCATAACTGTTCTGCGCCTTTGCAGGTTCTGTTCAGAATTGTTATTCATTATCCACTCGAAATACAAAAAAACTACTGCGACATGTCGCTTTTCTTTTTTGTATCTTTCACACTGTCCTTTTGCCTGAGAGATTCACAGATCACAGATCTGCTTTCACCTTCGGCACCCATCTTTGGGATTCTCCAGAGGGCCATCCGGTTACAGTCCTGTCCTTTTGGGGACACCTGAGAGTATTATTCCTTCGGCGGGCATATGCCTTCTTTCCTGCAACCTTCTATTGGCTCGATATTCAATTAAAATGCATGTCCACAGTTGCTTTGTGTTACATGCAAGGACAAGTATACACCCCCGGAAGACACTTGTCAATCCGGGGGTGCATTTTTTTCATTCTGTAATTAACCAGGCTGTTTACAGGCTCTTGATAAATCTCATGAATGCAGCTCTGCCTTCTTCTGTGCATTTGTATACACCTGCATGTTCCAGAACTTTCATGAATACGATACCGATCTCTTTTTTCAGGATATCTTCCACATTTTCTGCTGTAAACGTATATTTTTCTTTCAGTTCGTCTACCCAGTCTGCATGTTTTTCCAGAATCTCGTCTTTTCTCAGATCTGCTCCTGCGACAATTGCTTTGCACAGTCCTTCCAGTTCTCCTTTCAGACGTGCCGGCAGTACTGCCAGACCCATAACTTCGATCAGTCCGATGTTTTCTTTCTTAATATGGTGCAGTTCTGCATGTGGATGGTATACACCCAGAGGATGCTCGGCTGTAGTAATATTATTTCTCAAAACCAGATCCATTTCATACAGATCTCCACGCTTTCTTGCGATCGGAGTGATAGTATTGTGTGGCTCTCCGTCTGTTTCTGCAAAAACAAATGCCTCTTCGTCCGTATAGCCTCTCCATTTTAACAGAATCTTATCTGCCAGCTCGATCAGACGCTCCGTGTCCGGACCACTGATACGGATGACGGACATCGGCCATTTTACGATTCCTGCTTTTACATCTTCGAATCCCGGGATCACTACTTCTTTTTCCACCGGTGCTTTCGCCATGGCGAATTCATAATGACCACCCTGGAAATGATCATGGCTCAGGATCGATCCTCCTACGATCGGCAGGTCCGCATTGGAACCTACAAAGTAGTGTGGGAATTGTTTTACAAAATCAAACAGTTTTGCGAAGGTTGCGCGTTCGATCTTCATCGGTACATGCTGAGAATTGAATACGATACAATGCTCGTTATAATATACATAAGGGGAATACTGGAATCCCCACTCACTGTTGTTGATGGTTACCGGTATGATTCTGTGGTTCTGTCTTGCCGGATGGTTCAGTCGTCCTGCGTAGCCTTCGTTTTCCATGCAAAGCAGACATTTTGGATATGATGTCTGTTTTGCCAGCTTTGCTGCTGCGATGGCTTTCGGATCTTTTTCCGGTTTGGACAGGTTGATGGTAATATCCAGATCACCGTATTCTGTCGGTGCTACCCATTTCATGTCTTTTGCGATACGGTAACGACGGATATAATCGGTATCCTGACTGAATTTGTAATGTGCATCGGTCGCCTTCACCGGATCTTCTTTATACAGCTCCCAGAAACGGCGGATCACATTGCCCGGGCGGTCTACCAGAAGGCTCATAACTTTTGTATCAAACAGATCGCGATAACCTACACTGTTCTCTTCCATCAGACCATGTTCATATGCATAGTCACAGATATCTCCCAGAATGCTTTCCAGTTCGCCTACCACACTCTGATCTGCCCCGTCAGACTCCAGAATCTGTTTTACATATTCTTCGTCGATCGCATCCATCTGCAGTAATTCCAGAATTTTATTTGTAGTATAACGCTTGTCTTCCTTTTCTACCAGACCGGTTGCCAGTCCATACTGTACCAGTTTTACAATACTCTCTTGAATCATTCCTTTTCTCCTGCCTTTCCTTTTAATACCACGGTGCCGAACCGACCTATAGTGCCATCATACTCTCCCAGCCATACCGGATACCGTTCTGTAGGCAGCTTGACTTCTACCGGCTGGCGGTTAAAGTTCTGTACAAATACATAATCTGTATCCTGATTTCGGCGCACGCTCACTTCCACGCCTTCCGGGATGTGGGCAACTACACGTTTTACACCTGCTTCTTTTGCAATTTTACGATAAACTTCATCATAAAATCCCTGTTCAAAGTCTGCGCAGACATGGTATGCTTTTCCTTTTCCGAAAAGGTTCACGGTAAGTGCAGGCATACCAGCATAAAAGTCGGTTTCATAGGTCATCAGAGGCTGTGCAGCAGAGACCTTAACCAGTTCGCAAAGATGGTTACAGGTATAGGTTTTTGTCAGACACAGCTCATTTCCTTCCACCGGTACTCCTCTATTATATTCCCCATCGTACAAGCCGTCAATCTCAGTACTGCGAAGTCCCATCACATCCATCAGTCCATGGGGAGTTCCCTCCAGAAAACACAGATCGGTACTGTCCACGATACCGGACCAGTAGGTCAGGATAAATGTTCCGCCATTTTCCACATACTTACGAATCTTCTCTTCGAATCCTGCCCGGAGCATATAAAGCATAGGTGCTGCTACCACTTTATAACCATCCAGGTCCTGTTCCATATCGATCATATCCACGTTCAGCCCCTGTTTGCGGAATGCATAATAGGATTTTTCTACGGTTTCCTTGTAGAACAGTCCTTTATTTCTCGGACCCTGGGCATCTTCCATCGCCCAGCGGTTCTCCCAGTCATATACCACAGCCACCTGTGCGGGATTCTTCGCTCCGGTAACTTCCTGAAGTTTCTCCAGGCTTTCACCCACTTCTGTAACTTCTCTGAATACTCTGGTGTCATCTTTGCCATAATGATCGATCACTGCACCATGGAATTTTTCAGAGGAACCCTGGCTCTGGCGAAGCTGGAAATACAAAATACTGTCGGATCCGTGGGCAACAGCCTGCATGGAAGCTGCATGGAGCATTCCCGGTTTCTTCAATTTGCTTACGGACTGCCAGTTGGTCGCCGATGGGCAGTTCTCCATCAGCAAAAATGGTTTTTTCTGAATACTTCGCATAATGTCATGCTGCATACCATTATCCATAGCTGTCAGGTATTCTTCTTTCTTATGCCACTGTGGATAATTATCCCAGGATACAAAATCCACCACATCTGCAAATTTGTGGTAGTTCAATCCCTGGAAATTGTACATCATATTGATAGTCGTCGGTTTGTCGGATCCTGCATCCCGAATCGCCCGGATCTCCCATTTTACAAAATCTACCGTCTGATCGGTCACAAACCGTTTCCAGTCCAGGTTCAGACCGTGAAGAGAGCTGTCTCCCCTCGGGGAAGGACTGTCTACCTGATCAAAATCATGATACCGGTGACTCCAGAATGTGGTTGCCCATGCCCGGTTCATCTTATCTACTGTCTGATATTTGTCTTTCAGCCAGTTTTTAAAGGCCGCCTGACACAACGGACAATGACACTCTCCTCCATATTCATTGGAAATATGCCAGGCGATCACACCCGGATGATCTTTGAATTTTTCTGCCAGTTTTGTATTCATAATTCTTGTTTTCTCTCTGTACACCGGAGATGTATAGCAGTGATTATGTCTTTCTCCGTACAGATTTCTGTGACGGCTGGCGTCTACCCGAAGCACTTCCGGATACTTCTGTGCCATCCATCTTGGTCTTGCTCCGGTCGGGGTGGCAAGAATTGTAGAAATACCATTTTCATACAGACGGTCAATGATCTTTTCCATCCATTCAAAATGGAACTCTCCCTCTACCGGTTCCAGTACTGCCCAGGAAAATATACCCAGGGACACTTCATTGATTTTCGCTTTTTTAAAATATTCGATGTCTTTTTCCAGAATCTCCGGGCTGTGAAGCCACTGTTCCGGATTGTAATCTCCACCGTGGAGCATTTTTCCAAAATTTACTTCTCTCGCCATATGTTCTTCTCCTGCATTACCGGAAAAGCCTTTCTCCCTTCACTTCAAGGAGAAAGGCTTTTCCTTTCGTAACTGTTCAGTGCCTTCACAGTTACGAGCAAAAATGCATTTGAACGATAAAAACACGCTTTGCGAGTTTTTATCGTTATCGCGGCACTCCTCAAGGTTCCGTGCAAGCACGGACTTTGACTCGTTGCTCGCGTAAATCACCTTCGGTGATGACATTTTTGCTTGTATGTCTCGAGATTTTGACATATTCATGTCAAAACATCTCGCGGGATAGTGGCTACTGAAAAGTTACTTCCTTTCATTTAATTATTTATTTGTAATTTTCATCAGATTCCTTTGAATGTGAATGTAAATTCCATCTTTTCATCGGTTTTGATCAGATATTCCGGAAGTGGTTTTGCTCCCCAGCTGTCATCTCCGGCAATACCCATCTGCTGTTTGGATACACGTACTACCGTGTAGTGTACCTGCGGCAGCTCAAATGGATGCATCGCATTTTCCATCTCGTGTGGTGTATATGGCAGTGCGGAGAATTCCATAGCATCACCGGTAAACAGCATTCCTCTGCCCTTACGGTCTGTTACAGATGCCCAACGTACGCCAACCTTGTTTCCGCATTCCTGCGGAACCATGTATTTTGCCATATTATCTTCCACTTTGTTCCTGTAGATACCCAGTTTTGCGCCTTCACATCTGTCCACATAGGTTTCTTCCGGTCCCATGCCGTACCAGGTTACATTGTCGTAATCTGCATCGAACTTGAACATAACACCGAATTCCGGCATATCGCCCAGACCCTCTACCGGATCATAAGTCAGTGTGGTGCGGATGCTTCCGTCTCCATATACCTGATAGCTCAGTTTGCACTCGGTTGCCGGAGTCGTTGGCATTGCATAAGTAAATGTAATCTTTGCACTGTCATCCAGAACTTCGATCTCAGGGATATGCATTCCCGGATAATGTCCTCCGGTTGGATATTTGTGAGACAGATACATGGATGCCAGTTTCCACTGTCCGCAGCGCATCTGCATCAGGCTTCCGTTATCGTTGTCAACCGGTGCACGCCAGAAGTTTGGTCTTGGGATCATCTGGATCATCTCCACTCCACCGTAACGGTAAGAAGCAAGACCGCCATTCAGGTAAGAGAAGAGCACATCGAAGTTTTCACCGCGAACACCAAAGTCATGACCGGATCTGATCACTTCAAATCTTGCAGGTTTTACAGCTTTTGCAGGTGCTTCTACTTTGTAGACACCCTGTCCGAATGCTACTTCATGGCCACGTTTTGCCCATACCGTATCTTCTTTCAGACGGAAGGATACAGTAACTGCATATTCACCCGGCAGAGTCTGTACCGGGATCGGCAGACTTACGGTCTCTTCACTCAAAGGAGCTACATGAGTTTCCATCGGAACTTCTTTTACTTCTTTTCCGTCTTTTGCAAGTACTACGAAGCAGTCAAAGCTATCTGTGTTGATAAACAGGTTCTTGTTGACGATGGTTACCTGGTCTTTTTCCACTTTGGCAGAAATGTTCTGATAATTAAATTTCACATCCTGCATCTTCGGAGATGCGTCTCTTTCTCCGCCGTATGCGATACCGTTTCCGCTGAAGTTGTAGTCACATGGCCGATCATTGAAGTCACCTCCGTATGCCTGGAATTCTTTTCCGTAACGGTCTTTTTTGTAGATGGACTGATCGATGTAATCCCAGATAAATCCACCCTGGTAGGACGGCTCGGTATCCGTCAGATCTGTATATTTGTGCATGCCTCCGCAGGAGTTACCCATTGCATGAGTGTATTCGCAGCAGATAAATGGTTTACTTCTGTCTTTTTCCAGGAATTCTTTGATGGCTTCTACAGACGGATACATCTGGCTTTCCATATCACTGGTATCGTTGTATCTTCTATCGTGGTAGACACCTTCATAATGTACCAGGCGGTTCGGATCCATCTTGCGGTACAGCTGTGACATCTCGTAGATTACTTTTCCGCCAAATGCCTCATTACCGCAAGACCAGATCAGTATCGCCGGATGGTTCTTATCTCTCTGATACATGGAATTGACACGATCCAGCATCATATCCATCCATTCCGGACGGTCACATGGTACGACTTTGCTGAAGTCACCGGTCTGTTCTGCACTGATGTCCCAGCTTCCGTGGCTCTCCAGATTACACTCTGCGATCATGTAGATACCATATTCGTCACACAGTTCATAGATGCCGACCGCATCCGGATAATGGCAGGTACGGATCGCATTGATATTGTTCTGTTTCATGGTCACCAGATCTTTGATCAATTCTTCTCTGGATACCACACGACCGGATACAGAACTGAATTCGTGACGGTTAACACCTTTGAAGACGATTCTCTTACCATTCAGCATCATGATAGAATCTTTCATCTCAAAACGACGGAAGCCCACTCTCTGAGGGATCACTTCTGTCACCTGTCCGTTCTCATCCATCACTTCCAGTAACAGATCATATAATACAGGAGATTCTGCAGACCACAGTTCAGGATTCTCCACTTTCATCACATACTGAGACTCCTCTGCCAGTGTCTCTTCTACACTCTGCAGTTTTTTTCCATCTTTGGATAAGGTGATTTTTACTTTTCCGGCCTTGGTAGCTTTGGTATCGATCACCAGATCCGCTTTGGTGAAGGTATCGTCCAGAAGTGTCTGGATCTTCACATCAGATACATGGACTTCCGGGATCGCATACAGATAGACATCACGGTAGATACCCGAGAAACGGAAAAAATCCTGATCCTCACACCAGCTGCTGCTGGTCCATTTGAAGACCTGAGCTGCCAGTTTGTTTTCTCCTTCTTTCAGATAAGGAGTCAGTTCGAATTCGGACGGTGTAAAGGTATCTTCACTGTATCCTACAAAGTTACCGTTCAGCCATACAGCGATACCACTTTCTGCACCCTGGAAAGAGATAAATACTTTTTTGCCTTCCATCTCTTCCGGAACTTCAAAATATTTCACATAAGAAGCAACCGGATTGAATTTCTCCGGAATCTGACCCGGTTCTACTTCTTCTCTTCCTTCCCACGGGTACTGTACATTTGCATACTGCGGTACATCATATCCCTCCATCTGAATATGAGCCGGTACACGGATATCATCCCATGATTTGCAACAATATTCTGTTTTCTCAAATCCCGGGATCGTAGAGTTGTAATTTTTTGCGTAATGGAATTTCCACAGTCCATTCAGGCTGTGACGGAAGTTATCCACATCCTGTTCCATCGCTTCCACAGACGCGTAATATTTGTGGTCTGAATGAGCAGCCACACGGTTGTCGTTAAAATACGTAGGATCTTTTACTAAATCGTAATTGAAAGTACCCATTCTGTTTTTTCCTCCTATTTTTCAATCTTTGCTAAAAAACAGGCGGATATTCATATACTATAAATATCCGCCTTAATTTACTTATACATAACCATTCAGCATATGCACAGCTACTTTTTTATTATTTAACAGCACCTGTGATACCTTCTGTAAAGCTCTTCTGGAAAGCAAAGAAGATAATTGCTGTCGGGATTGTACAGATAAATACACCTAACATCAGCATACCATAATCTACGGTGTAGCCACTTAACAGGTTAGAAACCAGCATCGGCATGGTGATCGCATCTTTATTCTGCAGAATTACCTTTGGCCACAGATAGTTATTCCATGCACCCATGAATGTGATGATGATAGCTGCCGCGTATGTAGATTTCATAGTAGGAATGAACATACGGAAGAAGATACCAACTTCACTCAGACCATCGATTCTTGCTGCCTCAATGATATCATGAGGGAAAGATCTGGATGCCTGACGGAACATCATGATCATAAACGGAGTTGCAATGGATGGAAGCATGAATGCACCCATGGTATTTACCATTTTCAAAGTAGAAAACATACGGAACATCGGAATCATGATGGCTGCAAAAGGAATCATCATAGCAGTCAGCAGGATGGTAAATACAACGTCTTTTCCTTTATCGTGATAGATCTCAAAGCCATAACCGGCGATGGAACAAATTAGCAGACACAGGACAGTCAGAACCGTTGCATTTCGGAAAGAATTCCACAGGGCCAGTCCCAAATTCTGGTTCGCAATCAGTGCTTTGTAGTTTTCAATCAGATACGTTCCCGGAATCAGTTTACCTGCAATAACGTCAACGCTCTTGTTTGTAGATGCACAGAACATATAGTACAGTGGAAATACAGAAACAATTGACGCGATTGACAGTATAAGATACATGAAGAATTTTTTACCTTTACCCATTATCGTTCGTCACCTACTTTCATCTGAAGTATTGCCAGAATAGCAACCATGATCAGGATCAGGATAGACATCGCCGCAGCATAACCGAAGTTCGGACTCTGCTTAAAGGAGATGTTGTAAATATAATGAGACATTGTCATAGTAGATTTACCAGGACCACCGTTTGTCAGGTTCAGGGACTCATCAAACAGCTGCAGGGTACCATTCGTAGATGTAATGGCTGTCAGCAGGATGGTCGGTTTCAGAAGTGGTACAGTAATCTTGAAGAATGACTGCATCGGGCTTGCCCCATCGATCTTTGCCGCTTCGTATACAGAATATTCAATATTCTGCAGACCGGACAGATAGAATACCATGTTGTAGCCTGTCCATCTCCATACCAGCGCGATGATGATAACGGCACGGGCTGTCCATGCATTACCAAACCACATGATCGGTGACATACCTAAATTACGCAGAACCATATTAATGAAACCATCATTTGCAAACAGAGAACGGAAGATCATAGCGTAAGAAACCAGAGATGTCGCACATGGTAAGAAAATACATGTACGGAACAGGCCCTTAAACCTCAGATCCTTGTTGTTCAGCATAGATGCAAACATCAGCGCCAGCACCAGCATAATCGGCACCTGAACGATCAGGTAGCAGAATGTGTTAAATAATGTCTGTTTAAACGTTGGGTCTTTTAAAATACGTGCATAGTTTGCAAAGCCATTAAAGCTCAGGTTTACACCCATGCCCGTCTGTAATGACAGGATGAACGCCCGAATCATCGGATAAAAACTCATCCAGCCAATCAACAGGGTTGCAGGAAGTAAGAATGCCCAACCGGTCAGGTTGTGTTTCTTTGCCAGTGTCAATCCTTTTTTCTTCTGATTGCTCATGAAATCCATCCTTCCTTTCTTTTGGAGATTTCTTAGAAAGAGAGGGTCTGCTCCGCTTTTTTCGAAGCAGACCCTCTTCTTATTTATTTTTCACTTCTTGGTTTTTAACTGTTCAGCTGAATCAGCCACCCATATTAAATTCTACAGTATCCTGTGCGGTTGCGATTTCATCGTCCATATCTGCACCACTCTGGATGATATTGGACAGTGCAACACCTACAGCATCACGAGCATCATAGTAGAATGGACCAGTGATATTGGAAGGAGTCTTTGTAGCAAAATCTACGATCTTAGCATAAACCGCTTCATTGCTGAAGAATTCTACAGGCTGAGCATATACATCTGTATCGCCAGCTGGTGCCCATGTTGCCAGAGCTCCTTTGGAGATGATGTCATCGTACAGATCTGTGCTTCCAGCAAATGTGGATTTCATAAAGTCAATTGCAAGATCCTGTTTCTGGCAGTTAGAGCTGATTACCCATGAAGAACCACCGTTATTGGAGTAGTTAGTAGCTCCGTCAACGCCATCCAGTTTCGGCATATTTGTGATTGCCCACTGTCCAGACTGCTCATCGTTAGCTACGATAGAAGCCATGATCCAGCATCCGTTGATAACACCAGCTACTGTACTGTTGTTGATAGATGCAATGTACTGATCCCAGTCAGTAACTTCTACTAATGTTCCGTCTGCAACCATCTGCTGATAGATCTCCAGGATTGGTTTCAGAGCTTTGTTGTCTTTGATATTAACAGATCCGTCTTCGTTGAACAGAGACTGTCCACAGGACTGCAGCATCTCCATTACCAGGTCAGGTGAGCCAGCCTGAGATGTCAGGATCGGCTGTCCGGTTTTCTCTTTTACAACTTTTGCTTTTTCCATGAAATCAGACCATGTAATGTCTGTGAAATCATCAATTGTGTATCCTGCCTGTTCCAGCATATCGGTACGCAGGCACTCGATAACAGCACCGTTATCAAACGGGACACCATAGTTCTTACCATCCAGTGTGGAGTAAGCAACTTTCGCCTGTGAGAACTGGCTGAAGTCGATTCCGGAATCTGTCAGGTCTGTGAAGATGTCCGGATAGTTGGTAGCATATTTCTGGAAGGAGTTATCCTGCATCAGGAAAATGTCAGGCAGTGTGCTCAGATCTCCGGCAGAAACAGCTGTTGTCAGTCTTGTTTCGATATCGTCGGATTTGATCTCGCTTACGTCTACTTTGAATCCAGGATGATCTTTTGCATAGATCTCTGCTGCTTTTTCAATTGCATAGATGTTGAAGTTCGGATCCCATGTCCAAACGGTCAGTGTGTTTTCATCATCAGAACTTCCTTCTGTAACGTTTGCATCCTCTGAACCGTCATCTGTTGCTGTGTTGTCTGTTGCTGCGTCACTTCCTGTGTTTGAGGAATCGCTTGCTCCTGAAGAGCCACAAGCTGTCATTCCGAATACCATTGTGGAAGCTAATACAACTGCTACAATTTTTCTTTTCATAAATGTATATCCTCCTGATATGTATTTGTTCACTCTGCCAAAAACCGGCATCTCTCACTCGCTTTTCCCATTAGTGAATGTGTACAGTTTTTGAACTTTCTGTGAATCATTATGTACACATTATACCATACTTTTCCTGCATGTGTACTCATATTCAACAGCATTTTATGCATTTTCAACCATTTAAGGTGTTTTTGACGATTTTCACCATCCTTTTTCGGCTTTTATATTATAATTCAACAATTCACGTTCATAATGCTCCGGATCTTTTCTCCACTGTTGTGGTGAAATGCCCATAATCCTGTGAAAATTCCTGTTAAACGTGGACAACGTGGTGAATCCACATCGTACGGCAATATCTCCCACCGTATCGTTTGTACGCTTCAGTTCCCTACATGCTGTGCGAATTCGAACCGAATTAATATACTCAACAGGTGACATCTGCATACAGTCATGAAATACCCTCCGCAGATGTGTTTCACTGATATGGCACATCGCAGCCAGTTCCTCCACCTTGATCGGACGGTCACAATATTCGCTGATATAGCTAATCGCCGGTGTGATCAGACTGGTGATTCCTGCCTCGAATTCTGTCTTTTCCGCTTCCTCCCGATTCCACCTTGCCACCTGCAAAAGAAAAGCCAGGGTCAGTCCTTTCACTTCTTCCAGATAGAATTCCTTTCGTTCCCGCATGCATACAATGATCTGCTGCACCAGTGCTCCGATCTGGGGTTTATCCTGAACACGCACAAAATGTGCTCTTTTATTCACCCGATCGATCACTTTCTGTGCCATCCTGGGATTGTCTTTATAAACTTCCCTCAGAAATTTGTCCGCATCAATAAACAGCCACTCCCAGTAACTGAGACTGTCTCCCGTAGAGTTTGTAGTATGAGGAAAGTTCTTCGGTACCACTGTAAACATATTGCTGTCAAAGGGAATGTCTTCTTCTTTAAAAGTAACGGTACCTTCCCCATAATAGCAAAATCCAACTTCCAGATGATTGTGAAAATGCAGGTAATCAACCTCCCTTCCGTAATTCTGCACCCATTTATCCCCCAAAAGAGCAAGCACCGGACTTCCTGCCGGAATTTCATAATAACGGTATTCCATCTTTGGTTTTCTTTTTCTACCCATGTATACTTTCTCCTCTCTGAAGCTGTATCTTCTTTTCCCCCATACTGATATCCTCCTGTCTACACATCTATATCAAGTATAAAGAATCCTGTGGATTTTGTCTATATACTTCACAGATACACCTTTTGTTTTCTGTATATTTGTTGTTATTGTGCACTCCGTTTCCTGTAACGCGCTTCGTGATGCGCAGAATTTATTCCTCCCTGCCCTTCTTTGGATACTGTCAGGCACCAGGTTGCAAATACAAAGAAAAAATCCGTAAAACAACTGATTTCTGATCAGAATTTTACGGATTTCTTCTTATCATATTATTTCTATATTATTTCTGATGTTTTTACATTGACTTTCTGTCCGCGATCTCCGCCATCTTGGCATCGTTCAGACGGGTATCTCCGTGAACACGGCTGTAGGACAGGTATCCGTTCATACGGTCGATCTTGGTCAGGTTTCTGGAACCGCAGACCGGGCAGACATCCATCTCGAGCTCCTGATGTCCGCAATCGTCGCAGTAGGCCAGCGACAGATTCACACCCTCATAATAACCCAGATTCATCGCCCGACGGATCAGTGCTTTTATAGCATGTACATTGTAGGAAATCGGATATCTGACATATTGGATCTTACCACCGTTGCACAGTTCCCAGAATCTTCCTTCCAGATCCTGTTTTTGGATAGGAGTAATATCCTCAGTTACGTGGCAGTGGAAACTGTTGCTCACATACGGACGGTCGGATACCCCGCGCACGATACCGTACATCTTGCGGAACTGCTCTACCTGCAGACCGCAAAGGCTCTCAGCCGGTGTTCCGTAAATTGCATACAGGATCTGATCCTCTTTTTTGTATACATTAATCTTATCATTGATATAACGAAGCACTTCCAGTGCAAATTCTCCGTCTTCGGCAATGGATTTACCATTGTAAAGTTCCTGCAGTTCGTTCAGTGCTGTGATACCGAAGGAGGCTGTCATCGGACGGAGTAACGGACGGATCTTATCGGATGGTTTCAGATGGCCTCCGTAGAAACCGCCCTCACAGTATGCCAGCGGATTCGTGGAAGCACGCATCTCACCAAGGTAATCGTATGTTCTCTTATGCAGTCCGCGGATCATCTCCAGATAGAAATCCAGAACTTCATAAAAATCTGTGTTCTCTGCACGGGCTTTTGCCAGAATCATCGGAAGATGCAGGCTGACCGCACCGATGTTGAAACGACCGACAAAGACCGGCACATCGTTTTCATCTGCCGGTTCCATACCGCCACGCTCATACCACGGACTTAAGAAGGCACGGCACCCCATCGGGCTGATTACTTTTTTGTATTTTTTGTACATGCTGGAAATATATCCCTGGCCACTCATAGACAGCCAGTCCGGATACATGGTTTTTGCAGAGCAGGCAACACCTGCCTCAAAGACATCTTCACATTCTTTTCCATCTCCATGGATCTCTTCATCATACAGGAACACAATCTTCGGGAACAGTACCGGTTTTTTATGTCCGGCTTTTCCCTGTCCGCCCATATGGACTTTCAGCAGAGATTTTGAGATCATTTTTTCAAATCTTCCCGTTCCCAGTCCCAGTGTCACAGTAACAAACGGATAGTCGCCACGGGAGGAACCAACGGTATTTAATTTATATTCAATTCCCTGCCATCCCTGATCACAGTCACGGCAGACTTTTTCCCAGGCATATACACGACCCTTTTCTTCTCTTCCTTCCCAGGACGGATCGGAATATTTCAGGAATTCTTCATAATATTTGTTATAGCTTTTCTGTGCATACGGAGACAGGATCTTGTCTACTTCCGGTACGGTAAATCCGCCGTACTGCTGTGCTGCGGTACTGAGGATGATATCACCCATAACGTCAAATGCGGTGTCCAGGGTCTTCGGCTCGTTGTACCAGACATTTCCCATCTCAAATCCACCACGCAGAACAGATCCCACATCAAACAGACAGCAGTTCATTGTATCCAGACGCGCAGACTGATCGTGGATGTAAATATAACCATCTTTGCATGCCTGCAGTTCGTTCCGGTTCATAAAGAATTTTCTGTATAATTCTTTGTTCAGCTCGTTAAAGATCAGACTTCGTTTTGTTGCTACCAGTGCACTGTCGGTGTTGGCGTTGCTCTTATCTCCGATATAACGGATGGACTGGCTTTTCGTGTAGACTTCGTCCATCATATGAATAAAGTCTACTTTATAATTCCGGTAATCACGATAGCTTTTTGCTACTGCCGGGTTCACCTGTTCCAGAGCGCCCTCCACGATGTTGTGCATATCCTGGATCATGATCTTTCCGCCCTTGCGTTCTCTGGACATGGCTTCTGCACGGTCGGTCGCATATTTACAGATAAAATTGATCTCGTCATCGGTAAAACGATACATGACACGACCTGCCGATTTATTGACCGCACGCTTGATCTTATTGGCATCGAACTCTTCTTTTGTGCCGTCCTTCTTGATAATATATACCATTGTTTTCACTCCTTGCTACTATATATAGTGTTTTTTCTGTTTTTCAAAACAACATTTTGTAGACAACAGTATAGCACGGTTATCTGCAAAAGGAAAGAGAAGAACCCTGAAAATTCTTCTCTTTTTTTGTTTTATTTTTTATGCAATTTTCCGAACGCCTGTCTTACCGTTTCACATATCCAGTGGAAAAGTCAATGATATTGTGAAGGGCTTCGCCTTTTTCGTAACGTTCCAGGTTCTCAATCGAAAGATTCAGAATCTTCTCGAGTGTCTCCGGCAGTGCATATCCACCGGACACATGTGGGGTAATGATACAGTGCGGAGCATTCCACAGCGGGTGATCTTCCGGAAGTGGTTCCGGATCGGTGACGTCCAGACCTGCGCCGTAAATGCTTCGCCCCTGCAGTGCTTTCGCAAGTGCCAGACTGTCGATGGCGGTTCCGCGACCTACATTTAACAAAATTGCGTTCGATTTCATCAACTGTAATTCTTTTTCTCCAATCACACCTTTGGTATCGCTGTATCCCGGAAGGCTCATTACCACGATATCTGCCTGCGGCAACAGTTCCGGCAGGGCTTCCATTGTGTATTGTGCATCCACGTACTCCGGTTTTGGTTTCTGGCTCCTTCTGATGCCAGTCACATGTGCACCCAGTACTTTCATTTTTCTTGCAAATGTCGTTCCGATATCTCCAAGGCCGATCACCAGAACATGGCTTCCCTCTGTGACCATCATATGGGTCTGTTTTTCCCAGCGGTGGTCTGTTTGCTGGTCATGGTAAATGTCCAGGCGTTTCTGCAGAGCAAACAGCATCGCGATCAGATGCTCAGAAATCGCCATTCCGTATGCACCGGTGGCATTGGTCAGCTGTGCCTGTTTTGGCAGAACACCCGGCTCGCAGAAGCCTTCGGTTCCGGCATTATTTAACTGTATCCAGCGCAGATTCGGGGAATCTTTTAAGAATTCCGGTTTTACGTTGCCGATAATAATATTTGCATCCTGCACCTGCTCTTTCGTCACCTCTGCTTCCAGGCAGTAGGTTACTTTCGCATCCGGTGCGGTGTTTCTGATTCGATCTTTCTGTTCTTCTCTCACCGGAAGAACCACTAATATTTTTTCCTGTTCCATCCCGTTTTTCGACCTTTCCAAACATACTCTGCATATTACACTAGCACAATTGCGGGTAAGTTACAAGGCAGAATTGATTCTGTGCATCGCGAAGCATGTTGCCGTGCACCTCGTGCCCGGCAACAATTAGTTGTTGTATTCGGGTGGTTTTCTGCTATAATATTACCATAATACCAGGGTAAACGGGTAAAGAGTTGTTGGTGTCTGCCGGGATTCTTAGCTGGATGCCTTTCAAAATTTGAGGAGGATTGTTATGGAACATTTTATTATTCCAGAAAATTATCAGCCTGCATTATCGCTTCACGATACTCAGGTTGGTATCAAAACAGTGAAAGATTTTTTTCAGAAAACCCTTTCTGACCGACTGAATCTGCTGCGTGTGTCCGCACCGCTTTTTGTAGATCCGTCATCCGGTCTGAATGATAATCTGAACGGCGTAGAACGCCCGGTTACCTTCGACATCAAGGAGTCGCCGGAGCAGGATGCTGAGATCGTACATTCTCTTGCAAAATGGAAACGCTATGCGCTGAAAAAATATGGTTTTGCACACGGCGAAGGTCTGTATACCGATATGGTTGCAATCCGTCGTGATGAGGATACCGATAATATTCACTCGATCTATGTGGATCAGTGGGACTGGGAAAAGATTATCACACGCGAAGAGCGTAATGTGGATACGTTAAAGGATGTTGTCCGTACGGTTTATTCTGCTCTGAAGAAGACAGAAAAATACATGGCGATTCAGTATGATTATATCGAAGAGATTCTTCCGAAAGATATTTTCTTTATCACTTCTCAGGAACTTGAGGATATGTATCCGGGTCTTTCTCCTAAGGATCGGGAGTATAAGATCGTAAAGGAAAAGGGTGCTGTGTTTATCATGCAGATCGGTAAAATGCTGGCATCCGGCGAACCACACGACGGCCGTGCACCGGACTATGATGACTGGGAGTTAAACGGTGATATCATCGTTTATTATCCGGTTCTGGATATCGCCCTGGAGCTTTCTTCCATGGGTATCCGTGTGGATGCAGCTGCCCTGAAGCATCAGCTGGAGGTTTGTGGCTGCGAGGAACGCGCAGAACTGGATTTCCAGAAAGCTATTTTGAATGATGAGCTGCCATTTACGATTGGTGGCGGTATCGGACAGTCTCGTATCTGTATGTTTTATCTGCGGAAGGCTCATATCGGAGAGGTTCACTGTTCGTTATGGCCGGAGGAGACGGTGAAACTGGCGGAGGAGCATAATATTCCTTTACTGTAAATCTTGAAAATCAGTTTTCCTATAGGGACGCGAGAGGGATCGGGGGTCCCTCTCGCTGTGTGTTGGCTGGGACTGAATCTCTTTATCTAAATATTCTTCAAAAATCAACTATTATTCCTCGACTTTCAGTTTAATCTTTTAGCCCTCTGTATTTTCTGTCAACACCCTTCCCCACACATCCTCACTTCCCCCTTTGCTAACGCTCAGGGAGCGGCTGGAGTTTCTTGTCCGCTTTAGCACCATCTATTCTCTTTTACAGTGCAATCTCCCCGTCAAACACAACCGCAGCCGGCCCAGTCATGTATACCAGGTTTTCTTCACGATCCCAGTAAATCTTCAGATCCCCGCCGAGCAGTTTCACTGTCACTTCCTCTTCTTTCACATATCCGTTCAGAATCGAAGCCACAGCTACCGCACAGGCACCTGTTCCACATGCCAGTGTCTCGCCGGAACCGCGTTCCCATACGCGCATTTCTACGGTATGATCATCCAACACTTTCACGAACTCTGTATTTACCCTGTCAGGAAAAGCCGGATGAAATTCGAATTTCGGGCCGATTTTTTCGATGTCTAATCCTTTTACATCGTCAATGTAGGTGATCGCATGCGGATTTCCCATCGATACGCCGGTGATGCGGTATTCTTTTCCGTCTACCAGGAGAGGCTCATTGATCACCTGCTCTTTTTCGGAAACTACCGGGATTTTTTTGGCTTCGAGGATTGGTGCGCCCATATTTACTTTTACCAGTGCCACTTTTCCATTTTCCACGGTCAGATCCAGATATTTGATACCGCTTGCTGTCTCCACAGAGATGAATGTTTTATCTGTCAGACCGTAATCATACACGTATTTTGCCACACAACGGATGCCGTTTCCACACATCGCTCCGCGGGAACCGTCAGCGTTGTACATATCCATCTGAAAGTCTGCTACCTCGGATGGTTTGATCAGGATCAGTCCGTCGGAGCCGATTCCGAAATGACGGTCGCTGACTTTGATTGCTGTTGTCTTCGGATCCTCCACGGTTTCTTTGAAACAGTTTACATATACATAATCATTTCCGATACCCTGCATTTTCGTAAATTTCATAGAATTTCCTCACTTTCTTTAGCCGCTTACATTACCTATTTTATTTACAGTTATTTTATTATAGCGTATTGCCGTCTTTTTGGGAAGTCCGCGTTGACAAACCGGGAAGAAATCCATTACAATCGTAATGGAGTTTTTATTTACGCGAGCAACGAGTCAAAGTCCGTGCTTGCACGAGACCTTGACGACTGCCGCGATAACGAGCAAAACTCGCAAAGCGTGTTTTGGCTCGTTTTACCATTTAATCTTTAAGGGAGGGAAAAACCATGGAAAAACTCTTTAAACTGAAAGAGCATAACACCACGGTAAAAACAGAAGTGATGGCAGGTATTACCACATTTCTTACCATGGCGTATATCCTCGCAGTTAACCCTAACATGTTGAGTGCTTCCGGAATGGACAGCGGCGCAGTTTTCACAGCTACCGCACTGGCATCCGCACTGGCGACTTTTATTATGGCGTTCTGGGCAAATTATCCGATCGCACTGTCAGCAGGTATGGGACTGAATGCTTACTTTGCTTATACAGTATGTCTCGGACAGCTGCAGGGAATCGATGACCCCTGGAAGATCGCACTGGCTGCTGTACTGGTAGAGGGTATCATTTTCATTATTCTTTCATTTTTCAAATTGCGTGAAACGATCGTCAACGCAATCCCTGAGAACCTGAAATACGGTATTACATCCGGTATCGGTCTGTTTATCGCATTTGTTGGTCTTAAGGGTGCCGGTGTTGTCGTATCTGACGACTCCACACTGGTTGCACTTGGTAACTTCGGAAGACCGGAAGTTGCTCTGTGCCTGATCGGTATCCTGGTGATTGCTGTGATGAATCACTATAATGTAAAAGGATCTATTCTCTGGGGTATCCTGATCACCTGGATTCTGGGTATCATCGCTCAGCTGACAGGCTGGTATGTCGTAGATTCGGATGCTGGTGCAGCCTCTCTGATTCCGTCTCTGAGTGCTTCTTCCTTCATCCCGCCGTCCATCTCATCAACTTTCTGCAAATTTGATTTTGCATGGATCGGTTCTCATTTATCTGAGTTCGTTGTTATCGTATTCTCATTCCTGTTTGTAGATATGTTCGATACCATCGGTACTGTTATCGGTGTTGCTGAAAAAGCTGATCTGCTGGATGAGGACGGTAATCTCCCTCGCGTAGGCCGTGTCCTGATGGCAGATGCTATCGGTACTGTAGCAGGTTCTATGCTGGGTACTTCCACAGTTACCAGTTTCGTAGAGTCCAGTTCAGGTGTTGCGGAAGGTGGAAAAACCGGTCTGACCGCTATGACAACCGGTATCCTGTTCCTCGTTGCACTGTTCCTGTCACCGATCTTCCTTGCCATTCCAAGCTTTGCCACAGCTCCGGCTCTGGTAATCGTTGGTTTCTTCATGGCTTCTTCTATCAAGAAGATGAACTTCGACGGTGATCTGGCAGACAGTATCGGCGGATATCTGGCATTCCTGATGATGCCTCTTACTTATTCTATCGCAAACGGTATCATGTTCGGTGTTCTGGCATGGTTCATCATTAAAGTATGCTCCGGTCAGGTGAAAAAGATCCATCCGGTTATGTATATCGTATGCGCATTGTTTATTATCCGTGTAGTTACAATTATTATCTAATCTCGGAAGTAAAATAAACGACATAAAAAATATGCCCTGAAGGACCAGATTTGGATCCCTCCGGGGCATATTTTTTACGCCGTCAACGAGTCAAATCCGTACTCGCTCGAGTTCCTGACAACTTCTATAAGAACAGGTAAACTTCTAAAAAAGACCAGCAGAGGAATCGTAAGCAATTTCCCCTGCTAGCTTTTTTAATATGTCTGAATCATTTTTCTTTCACAGTAATATGTGTTTTATTTCTCTGCTTCCATACGAAAGACGGTGATGTGAGCCGGATTTTCGTAATCTTTCTCATATCCGTTATCATTGTAGTATTCGTACTCAGCAGCATTTTCTACGAAGCCGATGCACTCCGGATGATCGAAGTCTACTTCGTCTACACACTGACCACCTTTTGCCATCGGGATCAGGTGATCCGGGCGGATGAAGAAGATGACATCGGTCAGAGCTACTTCTACATAGTGATCGCCCTTCTCCAGGATCTCTTCTTCTTTTGTTCCATCTTCTTTGAAACGAACCAGTTTCATGCGCTCCGGCAGGTATACATAACGGCCTTCTGCGTTCTGCTCGTATACCGGTGCAATCATCATACCGTCACCCAGTAACAGCTGATCTTCTACTTTGACAGCACGCCTGTCTTCCGGATAATCGAAAGCCAGCGGACGGAACATCATCTCGTCTCTTAAAACAGCTTTCATGTATTCGCTGTACAGATACGGCAGTAATTTGTAACGCATGCTGATGATATGGCGGAATCCATCGATTTTCTCAAAGCGGTATGCTTCCTGTACACGGGTTCCCATAGCGGAATGGTTTCTCATCAGTGGAGTGAAGATTCCCAGTTCCAGCCATCTCAGTACCAGATCTTCGGTGGTGTCAGCGCCAAATCCGCCAAGGTCAGCTCCTGTATACAGGAAACCGCACATGTTCAGGGATGGCATCATCTTCAGGTTCAGCAGGATATGTGACCACCAGGATTTGTTATCACCCTGCCAGATTCCACCGTAACGGTGCATGCCGATATAGGAGGAACGGGAGTACATCAGGATTCGTTTGTCCGGCTCCAGGCGTTCGAACGCTTCTCCTGCTGCTCGTGTCATGTTATATCCAAACAGGTTATGTACTCTGTCGTGACGGATCTTTTCACCGTTCATGTTGTGATAGAATACTTTATAATCTTCCGTATTGTTGGACAAGCTACGTACCAGACCGTTGAACTCGTTGTATTTGTCCATATCCAGGTTCTGTCCTTTGAATTTGTCCAGTTCTTCCAGAACGTTTTTCAGACGGTCTTCGGTATAGAAGATTGCCGGCTCGTTCATATCGTTCCAGAAACCTTCCACGCCCTGATCTAACAGGAACTGGTATTTATTTCCGAACCATTCTCTTGCTTCTTTGTTCAGCATATCCGGGAACAGTGCTTTTCCAGGCCATACAGCTGCAACAAATGGAGATCCGTCTTCTTTCTTGCAGAAGTATCCTTTTTCCAGACCTTCTTCGTAAACATCATATCCTTCTTCCTGTTTTACACCGGCATCGATGATCGGAACCAGGTGGATATGTTCTTTTTTCATTTCTTCGTTAAAGACTGCGAAATCAGGGAAAGTTTCGTTGTTCAGGGTAAAGTCTTTGTATCTTTCCATATAATCGATATCCAGATATACGCTGTCTAACGGAATACCCAGTTCTCTGTGTTTTCTAACAACTTCACGGACTTCGTCTTCGTCCATGTAGCTCCAGCGGCTCTGTCCGAAACCAAATGCCCACTTCGGTGCAATGTAGCTGCGTCCTACCAGATGGCGGAACTGTTTTACGATATCTTTGACATTCTCGCCGGTAATGACATAAACATCCAGGTTCCAGTCAGATGCTGTGATCACCAGTTCTTCGGAACGGGTATATCCCACATCAAAACGGATGATTCCCGGGTAATCTACAAAGATACCAAAAGTTTCTTTGCCGTCTACTACCAGGAAGTTGTGTGCGCCGTACAGGGAGTGACGGTCTTCTTTGTGTTCCGGATCGTCGCTGCATTTGCTTTCATAATACCAGCCTCTTTTGTTGATACCACGAACATTTTCACCCAGACCATAGACCTGATCTTTGTCTTCCATGGTGTAAGACAGGGTCATTGCCTGCTCATCCACGGTAAAATAAGGCAGTACGCCGTTTTCCTGTTCCGGTTTGTTTAATACGGCTTCTGTTTCGATTACGTTTCCATACACGTATCTGCGAATCATCGTTTTCTTACCTCCATAACTCGTTAGTATATTCTCCATAACGGTTCAATTTCTTTACATTTGAACAGTTATCTCTCTTTTTCTTTAGTATACTGGATAATGCAGAAAAAAACATGCTCTATTTTAACTGAAAATTGCCTTATTTTGACTTTCCGGGATCTGTCGGCCATCTGTTTCCATAGAATAGTTCTCTTTTACAATCATCTGCGACACAGTTACCGCCTCATATCCCTCTTCTTTCAGCTGTGGATGCAGCAGCGATATCATTTCTCCGGTATTTTCTCCTTCTGCGTGGAAGCGGAGAATCTCACCGTCCCGGAGCGTATGGGTCTGTAACATCTGTTTTACCTGATTCTCTGCCCCGTAGTCTTTCCAGTCCAGACTGTCGATACTCCACGCCACCGGGTAGCTTCCACAGGCGTAGACCGTGCGGAGAACTTCATTATTATACTCCCCGCCCGGGATCCGGAAAAATACGCACGGTTCCTCTGTGACAGTTCCGATCGTCTCCCGGAGTGTCTGAAGTTCTTTCCGGCACGCTCTCGCCGTCATCTGCTCCACGCATACTTCCTGTTCGCTCAGTCCCTGAATCTCATGCCCCTGCTGGCAGATCTGTATCGCCAGACTTCTGTTATTTTCGATCCAGGATGCAGTAGCAAAAAAGGTCGCCGGAATCTCCTGCTGTCTCAAAATCTGCAACAGCTGCTCTACCTGTTCCTGCTTTTGGTTCGTTCCACTCAGTTCAAAAGTATAGGCAATCTGCTTTTTCCCGGTTTCCACAGAACAGATGGGGAATTCCTGCCCGTTGACGCTGGTACTTGCCGTGACTACCTTTTCTCCTACATCTACCCAGTAAAAAACGGACAGCCCGGTGATCAGCACAAGCGCAAGGATCACCACGCCCCACATTCCTTTCTTCATATTTTCGCACCCGTTCCCCCGGTGTTCTCTCTTTACTATATGGATGTGGAAGGTGTTGTATGACTCGGTGTTCGCATGAACGAGATAAAATACGCTTCGCGAATTTGACTCGTTGCTCGCGTAGAAAAAGCTGCCGCCGGACCTATACATCCGGCGACAGCCTGCATTGCATTTTCTTATTTAACTCACAACATTTCCAACCAGAACATAAGATACCACATACATGATCACGGTTGCCATGGCGATTCCGCACAGGATGGCCAGTGAGGATTTTTTGATATCGATGCCGAGCAGAGACGCGATCAGCGCACCGGTCCACGCGCCGGTTCCCGGAAGCGGGATTCCCACAAAAAGCACCAGCCCCCAGAACTCATACTGCTGGATCTTATCGCTTCTTCCCATCGCCCGATTTTCCAGTTTGATGATCAGTCCGCGGAAGCATTTTACTTTCTTCATCCACTGGAAGATCTTTTTGATAAACAGCAGGATGAACGGAATCGGTAAAATATTTCCGATGATACAGATCGGGATTGCCTGCACGGCGGATACTTTCAGAAGGGAGCTGGCAAGCAGTCCTCCTCGAAGCTCCAGAAGCGGCATCATCGAAATCAAAAAAACAACTGCTTTCTCCGATATATAAGGTCCTAAAGTTGCGGCAAACCATGTAACAAGTGATTCCATATATTTCTCCTATTTTTTATAATTTTTCAAGAATTTAATTAACATCTCCATATCTTCCTGTGTTCCAATCGTGATACGCAGATAATTGTCGATTCTCGGTTTGTTAAAGTAACGCACGATAATGTTGGCTTCCCGAAGTGCTGCAAACAGTTCTGCTGCCGGGATCTCCGGATGCGAAGCAAAAATAAAGTTCGCTTTGGAGTCTCCGAAGACAAATCCAAGCTTCGCCAGTTCCTTCTTGGTCCATTCTCTGGTCTCCACCACTTTATGCACCGTTTCCTCAAAATATGCCCTGTCAGAGATCGCAGCTGCGCCAAGCGCCAGGGTTGTCTGATCCATTGTGTAGGAATTGAAGGAATATTTGACATCGTTCAGGTATTTGATCAGCACCGGATTGCCCATCGCATAGCCGATACGCATACCTGCCATTCCTCTCGACTTCGAGAAGGTCTGTACCACCAGAAGGTTGTCGTATTTTTCAATCAATGGCAGCGCAGAAGCCGCACCGAAATCCACATAGGCTTCATCCACAACCACGATCACATCCGGGTTGGCTTTGATGATTGCTTCCACATCCTGCATGCCAAGTTCCACACCGGTCGGAGCGTTCGGGTTCGGAAAAATAATTCCTCCGTTTTCCCGGAAATAGTCCTCTTTACGGATCGTAAAATCATCGGTCAGCGGAACCGTCTCATACGGGATCCGAAGCATATCTGCCCACACATCATAAAAAGAATAAGTAATATCCGGGAACAGAATCGGTTTTTTAGAATTGAAAAAGGTCATAAAAATCATTGCCAGCACATCGTCGGAACCTACGCCCACAAATACCTGGTCTTCCTGCAGCTGATAGAAATCAGCGATTCCTTTGACCAGCACGGAAGCTGCCGGATCCGGATACAGACGCATACAGTCCACATCGATCGCTTTCAGTGCTTCTGCCACTTTCGGTGACGGCGGATATGGGTTCTCGTTGGTGTTCAGTTTGATCAGGTTCTGTACTTTTGGCTGTTCGCCCGGCACGTAGGGAACTACTTTCCGGACATTCTCTTCCCATTTTTTCATCGGTATCTCCTCATTCTTTTCTGCTGTCTGTGTGGAACTGCCTGTTTTTCGTCCTCTACACAATTTTTACACACTACTGTGTATTATAAGGATATTCCCCGTTCAAGTCAACGGGAGATATACACAGAAAATGACCGGCAGACTTTCGCGTACCGGTCATTTTCCTGTTTTAATCACATATTAGAATTGCATATTATATAATCCCGCATAGATACCACCCTGTGCCAGCAAACTCTCATGCGTTCCCTCTTCCGCGATGCCGTCTTCCGTCAGCACCAGGATCCGCTCAGCATTTCTGATCGTAGATAATCGATGGGCGATCACAAATGTGGTTCTGTCTTTTGCCAGCAGTTCCAGAGAATGCTGCACGATCTTCTCGCTCTCATTATCCAGTGCCGAGGTCGCCTCGTCGAAGATCAGCACCGGCGGGTTCTTTAAGAATACTCGGGCGATCGAGAGACGCTGTTTTTGTCCACCGGAAAGCTTGACACCGCGCTGTCCGATGTCCGTGTTGTATCCTTCCGGCAGGCTCATGATAAATTCATGGGCATTTGCCGCCATCGCTGCATTTACCACTTCCTCGTCGGTGGCTTCCGGTTTTCCGTAGCGGATATTTTCGAGGATCGTTCCCGCAAACAGGTAAACATCCTGCTGCACGATACCGATCTGTCTTCGCAGATCTTTCAACTTCACATCCCGGATATCGATGCCGTCCAGCCGGACAGCCCCTCCGGTCACATCGTAGAACCGCGGGATCAGTGAACAGAGCGTTGTCTTTCCCGCGCCGCTGCTTCCTACTAACGCCACGTATTCTCCCGGTTTCACATCCAGATTCACATGGGACAGCACATTTTCTTTATTTTCACTGTAATGGAAGGATACATCCTCAAACTGAATCTCTCCCTGCACCCGATCCAGCGATTTTGCATCCTCTTTGTCCTTGATATCCGGTGCGATATTCATGATCTCCACGAAACGCTCGTAACCGCTGTAGCCGTTCTGGAACTGTTCTGTGAAGTTTACCAGTTTTTTGACCGGTTCCGTAAAGTTATTGATATAAAGAAGGAAGGTCACCAGATCCGCCGCGGAAAGTTCCCCTTTCATCATCAGCCACGCGCCCATCAGAAGAGATCCCACCGTGATCAGCGTGGAAAATACGCCCATCCCGGAGTTATACGTTCCCATATACCGATAAGACTTTTTCTTGGAATCCACAAACCGGCTGTTTCCCTCCTCGAACTTGTCCATCTCCGTCTTTTCGTTGCTGAAAGATTTGACCACACGGATGCCGGAAAGACTGTCCTCGATCTGACTGTTGATATCCGCGATTCTCGCCCGGTTCTCCCTGAACGCTCCGCGCATCCGGCCATTCATTGCCACGGCATACAGAAGCATAATCACAACAAAGCCGATTGCAACGAAAGCCAGTTTCGCATTGATCACCAGAAGAATGATAAATGCACCCAGCAGTTTGATTGCAGAAATCACCACATCTTCCGGTCCGTGGTGTAACAGTTCCGTGATATCAAACAGGTCACTGGTGATTCTTGAGAGCAGATGTCCCACTTTCTGATTATCGAAAAATGCAAAGGACAGCTTCTGGTAATGTCCGAAGATCTCATTTCGCATATCGTGTTCGATCTTCGCACCCATCACATGACCATAATACCCGATAAAATAGTTACAGTATCCTTCTACAATCACCAGCAGCACCATAAAAATCCCCAGCCGGATGATGGTCGAGGATGCTTCCTCAATGGGAAGCAGCACAACAGTTCCCGTAATATACCGCACCATCAACGGAATCACAAGGGTAATGGCTGCTCCGATCATCGCAAACATCATATCCGCCAGGAACAGCCCCTTATACGGTTTGTAATACGCCGACAGTTTTTTCTTTTCGTTCTCCATATTTTTTCCTCCCATAGTTTCTGCCATACTTTTTCATTCCATGCCATTTAGTATAGTAGTACCTTCCGGAAAGTGCAATGTAGAATCTTGTATACTTTTTCTTTTATTCCGAAATTTTCAAAAAACTACATCAGATATATAAAATAAGCCAGATAAGCTGTCAGCATCACAATACCCGCCGGCCTGGTCAGTGCCCGTTTTCTCCAGGTACAGACCCATAACAGAAGCCCGGCTCCCAGTGCTATCACCGTATCGATACCAAATCCCGGGAGAAACTCCACCGGAACAATCAGCGCTGACGTACCTACCACGAACAAAATATTGAAAATATTGCTTCCCACGATATTTCCGATCGCAATATCTGCTTTTCCCTTCCGTGCTGCAGACACCGAGGTAAACAGCTCCGGAAGGGATGTTCCAAGTGCCACCACCGTAAGACCGATCACACGCTCACTGATTCCCAGCACTCTTGCTATTGCCGTTGCGGCATCTACGGTAACGTCACTTCCCCAGACCACCAGCAGCAGTCCCAGTACCGTTGCAAGGAGCAATTTCCACATCGGTTTTGCTTCCTCCGCGATCACTTCTTCTTTGTTCTTTTTTGCACAATAAAACAGATATCCCAAATAAACTAAGAATACCACCCAGAGAATAACACCTTCGCTGAATGTAATCTGATTTCCGCTTTTTCCCAGTACCAGTAACAGAACTGTAATTACCAGCATATAAGGAATCTCGATCCATATTGTAGATTTCTGTACCGCCACCGTTGTGATCACCGCAGTAATACCAAGAATAATCAGGATATTCAAAATATTGCTTCCCACAATGTTTCCGATTGTAATTCCTGCGTTCCCTTTTAACGCCGAGTTGATACTTACCGCCGCCTCCGGCATACTCGTTCCCATCGCCACAATCGTCAGTCCGACCACCAGCTGCGGGATCCCGAACCGCTCTGCGATCCCGGACGCTCCGTCTACAAACCAATCAGCCCCTTTCACCAGCATCAGAAAGCCCAACGCCAGCAACACCATCTGTAAAATCATTTCCATTCTCTTTCCCTCCTGCTTTCCGTGTGCGCTGGAAAGATCCGGTTCTTTGTCGGCGTTTCTTTTTTATATACAGAAAAAGAACGAGACTTTCACCGCACACAAATGATGCGATAAAAGTCTCGTTCTTCTTTCAGTGGATACCCCGGTCTTTCGACGTGATGACGAGATATCCAACACCTGATTGGTGTGAACTACTCCCTGTTATCTACTATTAGAATACCAAAGGACAACTTCACATGTCAATCAGAAAATTTCAATATTTTATATTATTTGATTGCTTCGAAACCATGCTCCAGATCAGCGATGATATCGTCGATGTTTTCTGTACCGATGGACAGACGTACAGTACTTGGTGTGATACCGCCTTCCCGCAGTTCCTCTTCATTCATCTGAGAATGAGTGGTGGATGCCGGATGGATAACCAGAGATTTTACGTCTGCTACGTTAGCCAGCAGTGAAAACAGTTCCAGAGATTCTGTGAATTTCTGTGCTTTCTCCTGTCCGCCCTTTACTTCGAAAGTAAAGATGGAAGCTGCACCGTTCGGGAAATATTTGTTATACAGATCCAGCTGATGGCCTTCTGCCAGAGATGGATGATTTACTTTTTCTACCTGTGGATGGTTCTTCAGGAATTCAACAACCTTCAGAGCATTTTCCACATGACGTTCTACACGAAGAGACAGTGTCTCCAGTCCCTGCAGAAGCAGGAAAGAGTTAAATGGAGAAATCGTAGCTCCCTGATCTCTCATCAGAGTAGTACGGATTTTCATTACATAAGCGATGTTTCCGCATGCTTCACTGAATACAACACCATGGTAAGATGGGTTCGGTTTTGTGATTCCCGGGAACTTGTCGTTCTGTGTCCAGTCGAATTTACCACCGTCAACGATGATACCACCCATTACGCTTCCGTGTCCACCCATGAACTTGGTTGCGGAATGTACTACGATATCTGCGCCATGCTCCAGTGGACGAATCAGGAACGGTGTAGCAAATGTGCTGTCTACGATCAGCGGAATACCGTTTTCATGAGCGATTGCGGATACTGCTTCCAGATCCAGAACATCAGAGTTCGGGTTACCCAGTGTCTCACCATACAAAAGTTTGGTGTTCGGCTGGATGGCTTTACGGAAGTTTTCCGGATCAGAAGGATCTACGAATGTTACGGAGATTCCCTGCTCTTTTAAAGTATTTGCAAACAGGTTGTAAGTTCCACCATATACATGTGCGGAAGATACGATGTGATCACCTGCTGTTGCAATGTTCTGTACTGCGTATGTGATAGCTGCGGAACCGGTTGCTGTAGCCAGAGCTGCTGCGCCGCCTTCCAGTGCTGCTACTCTCTCTTCGAAAACAGAACTTGTCGGGTTCATCAGACGGGAATAGATGTTACCGCCTTCTGTCAGTCCGAATCGTCCTGCTGCCTGTGCGGAATCTTTGAATACATAAGATGTTGTTGCGTAAATCGGCACTGCTCTCGCATCTGTAGCCGGGTCTGGATGTTCCTGTCCTGCATGTACCTGTAAGGTTTCAAATTTGTAATTCTTGCTCATGTTTTTTTCTCCTCTTATTCTTTCTGTATGGTTGGATCCCTATTGGGGAATTATGTACTTTTTACTTTTTCTTCCGCTCTTCGGACTTTCCTTTGGCGAATCCTCCGCGGAATCTCAGATATTCACTCTTTTTTGGCTTCACATTCGTCCAAATCTGTAATTGTGGCGGACTAAAAAGGGTAATCTTTCTTTCATTTCCCTATTCCCTACCTCTCTGGTATGTTTATGAACATATATTACCACCGAAATCCACTACCGTCAATAGGTTTTTCCCATTTTTCCATTTTTCTTTTTTATTATACCACAGCGTTATTCCTTGACAAGCACTTCGTCTTTTCGATATAATAAAGAAGAGAAATCAAACGAACACATGGCTTTCGTATAAAAAATGTGCTGAACTCGTATTCTTTCAATGGATACGGGCTTTTTTTATGCGTTCAGCCTTAAGAAAACAGAGGTGACAACTATGATGTATGATGTAATTATTGTCGGAGCTGGTCCTGGCGGAATCTTCTCTGCCTATGAACTGGTTCAGAAAAAACCGGGACTGAAGATTGCTGTATTTGAGGCGGGTAATCCGTTGAGCAAACGCCACTGTCCGATCGACGGTGAGAAAGTGAAAACCTGTATCGGCTGTAAGACCTGCGCGATCATGAGCGGTTTCGGCGGCGCCGGTGCATTTTCCGATGGAAAATACAATATCACCAACGACTTCGGCGGAACTCTTTACGAGCATATCGGCAAAAAGACCGCCCTGGATCTGATGAAATACGTGGATGAGATCAATGTCTCCCACGGCGGCGAAAATACCCGTATGTTCTCCACAGCCGGAACCAAATTCAAAAAGCTGTGTATCCAGAACAAGCTGAAACTGCTGGATGCTTCCGTTCGTCATCTGGGAACCGATATCAACTATGTCGTTCTGGAAAATCTGTATAACGAGCTGAAAGAACAGGTGGATTTCTTCTTCCTGACTCCGGTAACTTCTGTCGAATATAACGATTCCATTTACACCCTGCACTACGGCAAGGATGATACTGCCACCTGTAAACAGTGTATCATCTCTGTCGGACGAAGCGGCAGCAAATGGATGGAAACGGTCTGTCAGGATCTGCAGATTCCTACCAAATCCAACCGTGTCGACCTGGGTGTCCGCGTCGAACTTCCTGCTGTTGTCTTCTCCCATCTGACGGATGAGCTGTATGAGAGCAAGATCGTATACCGCACCGAGAAGTTCGAGGATAATGTCCGTACCTTCTGTATGAACCCGAACGGTATCGTGGTAAATGAAAATACAAACGGTATCATAACCGCAAACGGCCACAGCTACGAAGATCCGGCAAAATACACGGAAAATACGAACTTTGCCCTGCTGGTATCCAAACACTTCTCCGAGCCATTCAAGGACAGTAACGGATACGGCGAGAGTATCGCCCGTCTCTCCAACATGCTGGGCGGCGGTGTTATCGTACAGCGTTTCGGTGATCTGGTGCGTGGTCGACGCAGTACAGTCAGCCGCATTGAAGAAGGTCTGGTTCGCCCGACGCTGTCCGCTACTCCAGGAGATCTGAGCCTGGTTCTGCCAAAACGTATCCTGGACGGTATCATCGAGATGATCTATGCCCTGGATAAGATCGCACCGGGTACGGCAAACGACGATACCCTGCTGTACGGTGTCGAAGTCAAGTTCTATAATATGGAAGTGGATATCGACGAGAATCTGGAAAGTCCGTACAAAGGACTCTATATCATCGGCGACGGAAGCGGTGTTACCCACTCCCTGTCCCATGCATCTGCCAGCGGCGTGTATGTGGCAAGAAGAATCGCGGAAACTTTATAAACTGTTGTTTACCCGCATCATGAAAATGGATTTATCAACCCAATGATTGCTATGTAATGTAATGAAAGAGAGTCATGTTCCGGTGCACTTCTCCGGGGCATGGCTTTTCTGTAATCTTTTGTAACTGCTCACGAAACAGTTACAAAATCCCGGCACACTTTTTTATTCTATACGGAGGTTTGTATGACACATAACATAATTCATACTCCACATAAAACTTCGTTATCCGAAACCGGCTCACGAAGTCTCACCTCAGAACTTTCCGTTCAGCGACCGGAAGGCGCTTCCTACGGCGGCAGTCAATCCTGGTTTTCCTCCCCATCGATTCACGGATACGGCTGCGGTCTGATCGCGGCACATGATCTGCTGTGGTATCTGGAGCGGAAAGAATCTCTGACCGAGCAGTCAAACCACCCTCGTTCCGAAAAACGATTCACTAGTGATTCCTGCTCCTGGGAAGACTATGAACGATCCGTAAAAAAATTACATCGCCTCTTTCCGATTCTTCCCCGTCTCGGAATCAACGGGCTGATGCTTTCTACAGGACTGAATCTCGCTTTTTTCCTTCGCCGTCTTCCTTACCGTGCCTGCTGGCATATCGGGTATCGGAATACCGGAAAAGAAATCAACCATCTGCTCCGTCAGAATATCCCGGTCATCTTGTCCATCGGCGGTAATTTCCCGCTGATCTGGAAAAAAGACCGGCTTCCCCTGTACAAAATGACCGGCGATGGAGTTTACATAAAATCTTCTTCCACCCGTGCACACTATGTCACTGTTACCGGCATCGAACACGGATGGCTGCGGATCAGCAGCTGGGGACAGAAATGGTATATTAACTGGAGAGAATATCAGAACTTCGCATGGAGAAAAAGCTGCCCGCTGTTTTCCAATATCTGCTATATCACCAGAAAGCAATGATTGTTTTCATAGACACCTGAATCTATTCTGTATCTGATTCTCCCGGAAAATTTCCTGTCAGATACCAACGATTCATGATATACATTTTACACATAGGAGGATATCATATGAAATTACTGATCGTCCGTCACGGAGATCCCGATTATACCATCGACTCCCTGACGCCAAAAGGATGGAAAGAAGTAGATTACCTTTCCGAAAAACTTGCAAAACTGGATGTGAAGGCCTTTTATGTCTCTCCTCTCGGAAGAGCCAAAGATACCGCATCTCTGACCTTGAAGAAAATGAACCGCACCGCCACCGAAGAACCCTGGCTTCGCGAATTTGATGCTCATATCCACCGCCCGGATGTCCCGGAAAAAGAAATGATCTCCTGGGACTGGCTGCCACAGGACTGGACCGCGGAACCACATTTCTACCTGCCGGATGAATGGTGGAAAGTTCCTGTGATGATGGACGGACATGTCAAAGAAGAATACGACTGGGTAACCACAAACTTCGATGCCCTGCTCGCTAGTCACGGGTATGTCCGTGACGGTCTTACCTACCGCGCTGAGCATGCAAACAACGATACGATTGTATTTTTCTGCCATTTCGGTCTGGAATGTGTCCTGTTAAGCCACCTGCTGCACATTTCCCCGATGGTTTTATGGCACGGCACCTGCGCCGCTCCAAGTTCCGTCACAACCCTCGTCACCGAAGAACGCCGCCCGGGAATCGCATGTTTCCGTATGAGTTCTTTCGGAGATATTTCCCACCTGTACGTCAAAGACGAACCGCCGGCATTTGCAGCGCGGTTTTGTGAGTGTTATGACAATGAGGATGAGCGACACGATTAATTACTATCTCATTACAAAATCTTGTTGTTCCTGATCTTACAAAAAATTATACAAATGCATTTTATTTTTAATGCCAGAGAAATTTCTATTCTGAAACTTCCCTGGCATTCTGTTTACCTTCTGCTATCTGTCTGTTCTACCCATTTTCACCTGATACCATTCGACTTAATCAGCCGCATCTACCTCTTTCATCATTTTTTCAAGCGCATACGTATCATCTGGCTCATCTGCTTCTTCATCCTCATAATCATCTAAAGTATAAGGCGGTTTCAGCTCACCTCCGAGTGTCTGTGTGTTAACAAACTGATCCTCCGATACTTCCGTGTATTCCCCTTCCGGACCGTTCAGTCTGCTATAGGTCTGTTCTTCCTCATAAAATGCTGATTTTCTGAGAAAAAGAATACTCTTTTGTCCTACCTCAGACATGATATCATTTTCCCCTATTTGCTCTATATAGAGTTTTTCCAGTTCATCATCCGAATACTCACTGAAATCTTCTCGATTTACCTCCTTCATCTCCTCATCCGCAAAAGAATCTATGTAATCCTTTATAGAAGTGATTCCTTGATCTTTCGCCACTTTTACAGTGTCTCCGGTATGAAAATCCCCTTTCAGGGACTGTAAAACCTTAACCTCCAGATTCGTCCGACAAAGCCCATTCTCTCCAACAATATACTTTACACTTAAAACCTCTCCGTAAATAACAGCCTCACTGTTTTCCGACAGGTCAGTTATACCCGAAAAACTCTCTGCATATTCATCCATACCACGTGAGATGGAAACAATATCTTCCTTTTTTATGTTACTGATATCGCCGTTTTCACTCTCCTTCGAAACATTCCCACAGCCTGCCATCAATGCCGTGCAACACAGAACTGCTAATATTTTCTTGTACCCCATAATCATCCCCCTTTTCCTGATAAGTTCTTTTGCCCAAAGTATTACATCTTGTATTACCTATTTAATCACACATTTTCAGTTTCAGCAATCAATTTTCAGATTATTTTTCGCCAAAAAATCCGTCCAATATTTATGGATTTTCACATCTTGCACGCTTCTTCCACGCATGGTATTATATTCTGTAATACAGGAGGTGACATCATGTTTTCCGCTTTAAGTAATTCCGAACTATTAATCATGCAATATCTCTGGCAGCAAAATGTTCCTCAGACTTTTTCTCAAATAAAAGAACATTTTGCAGAAACCGGATGGAAAAAACAGACGATCAATACTTTTTTGATCCGTCTGATTCAAAAGGGATATCTGGAATCCGATCACAGTCAGGCAAAAACACATTATAAGGTACTGATTTCTGCTGATGAATATTATCATGCTTATACACATCAGATTCTAAATGAATCTTTTCATGGTTCTTTAACGAATTTTATCAGTGCATTCACTGGAAACCAAACCATCAGCGCTTCTGAAAAAGAAGAACTCATCGATTTTCTGAAAGGTTTATAATATGCCCTTACTGTTTTCTATGTCTTTCGCCGGTTCGTTACCGCTTTTATTATGTATTTTGATTATTTTATTTAAAAAAGAATCTGTAAATTTTCTTTTGGTAAACGGCTTACTGAAATTAAGCATTTTCTTTTTTCTGATTCCCGTGCAGCTGGTTCGGCTCATACATCCTGTTGTTCCAAATACCATTACCTGGTATCTGGATGGCAAGTTTCGTTTTTATACCAAGGACGGACTTTTTTTGCTTCCTTCTTATCTGGTTCTTCTGGGTGTGATAATTATATGTGTTCTTTTTATTTTCTGTATATTCGAAACCGTCCAATATCGCCGTGCTTTAACTGTCCTTTTAAAGACATCCATTCCTTTGCCAGAGGGTAATGCATCCAAAAGTACTTCCGTTTATCTGAATCCGACACTTACCACCCCATGTACCGTCGGTTTTTTTCATTGCAGGATCTTCCTGCCGTCTGTGTCACTTTCCGATTCAGAAGAAAACTGGCTGCTTACGCATGAAAAGAAGCATATTTCCCGCAAAGATTCATTTTTTAAGTTGCTCTGTACGGTTTGTCTTTGTCTGCACTGGTATAATCCAATCAGCTGGCTGTTATTACCACTGTATCAGTATTGTTCCGAATGTTCTTCTGATGCCGCCGTGATAAAAGATATGTCGCAGGAACAGAAACGGGCATACGCACAGCTGCTTATCGAACATTCCTCTGCGCAACCGCCGCTTCCCTTCATCTGGAAAAATAATTTTGCTTCTTCCAGTCAGATTTTAAAAAGGAGAATTCTTATCATTATGAAAAACTCACATACAAATTCAAGATTAAAAACAACCCTGTTGCTGGTTCTCTGTCTGCTCCTGTGCAGTACTACAACAACGTTTGCGTATACACCGATGGAAAAAATGGATTCTTCATTTCTTCCTCCAGAAGATGAAAATGTTACTTATGTCCGCCTGACAGATGATCCGGAGGCAATTTTTTCCGAAATCTTTCCTTATGGTTTTGCTGATTTTTCTTCCTCTTCCTCTGTCATTGTCCTTGAAGACGGCACCCAGGTCGACTATGATGAATCCGATACCACACGATCCCCGCAGCGTCAGACCTGTCAACATACTTTTTTAAAAGGACAACAGCAAAGGCATCTGACCAATTCCAGCGGTGGATGTACAATTACCATGTATACCCTGAAACGTTGCAGTAAGTGTGGATTGGTTAAGGACAGAGTCAAAGCCGGTTATTATACCTTTCCAAAATGTACACACAAAAAATAATGTCAATGAATATTCCATAAGTTTTACGCAATCAAAAACAGTTGCTGCCGAATCTCATAGAAAGATTTCGGTAACAACTGTTTTTTTATTTGTCTTTATGTAACTGTTCTCTTATGCCAGTCCTTTTTCTTCCAGGAAATCATGGAAAATTGGTTTTCCTGCTTTGATGCGTCTGGTACGGAACTGGAATTCGATGATGGTCAGGATCGTAAATACGATTGTGATCACACACATAACGATGACTGGTGTCTGGATGCTTTCTCCTGCGCAGATGACACTTCGGAAAGCATCTACGGAATAAGTGAACGGTACCCATGCATGGATCTTCGCTACGAATTCCGGTGAAAGCTGTACCGGATAGGTTCCGGCAGAACCTGCCAGCTGGATAACCATGAATACCAGCATCAGGAAGCTTCCTACTTTACCAAGGCTGATATTGAAGAAGTACATGATCGAGGTAAATGCCACGGAAGTCAGGCAGGCAAATGCCACTGCTTTACCCATCTGGGCCGGGGTAAATCCGTCAAATACATGAAGCAGGAAGATCACCAGGATACCCTGCAGGATTGCCAGTGGATATAATACAGAAGCTTTGCTTCCCCACCATGCGAATCCGGATTTTAATTTTCCGTTGTATTTTGTCAGCGGATACATCAAACAGAAGGCAAGTGCTCCAACCCACAGACCTACGGACATCATGTACGGTGCCATCGCATGACCGTTGTTCGGTACTTCTGTCATTTTTGCTTCATCATCATCTACAGGAGCTGCAATCATCTCATAGTTCACATCTCCTGCTTTATTTTCTTTTACAGTTTCGGCTCCGTCTGCCAGACTGCTCTGGAGTGTATCGGAACCATCGTCCAGTTTCTTTAATCCATCACCCAGTTCTTTGGAACCGTCATATAACTGACCGGATCCATCCCGGATCTGACCGGCGCCATCGGTAAGCTGTGCGGCACCGCTGTTTAAAGTGTTATTATTTGCTACTAAAGTTTTTGTTCCATTATATAAGGTAGAAGTACCATTTGCCAGTGTGGTTGCTCCGCTTCCCAGCGTCTTTGCACCATCGGCAAGCTGCTGTGTTCCGCCTGTCAGTGCTGCGCTGTTACTGTTCAGAGTAGATACACCAGCGGTATACGTTGCAAGACCGCCAGTTAATGTCTGTGCACCGACTGCCAGAGTTTCTGTTCCGGCTGCTGCCTGTGCGGTTCCGGCTGTCAGAGCAGAACCATTTGCAAGAAGCTGTGTTGCTCCGGCTGCTACGGTAGTTCCTGCCTGCTGCAGCTGTGTCGCTCCGGCTTTCAATGTCGCATCGTTTGCTGTCAGTGTTTCAAATCCTGCATTCAGTGCCTCAACACCCTTGGCTGCTGCCGGGAAAGATGCTGTTGAAGTCTGCAGCTGTGTCAGACCTGCTGCCACCTGGCCGACACCGGCATCTACCTTTGTGGCTCCTGCATATACCTGAGCCAGCCCGTCAGAAAGTGCCTGCACCGGATCCGACGGGATATCGGATGGGATTGCAGAAGCTCCGTCCGCAAGCTGTTTTGCTCCGTCGCTCAGTCCGGAAGCAATTTTTTCCAGTCCGGCTTTTGCAGTGTTCAGTGATGTCTGACTTGCACTCAGCTGATCGTTAATTCCTTTTGTGACTGCTGCTACCTTGGCAGTGTAGGTATCTGCACTCACAGAATCTACGGTACTTGCATTTCCCTGTGCACTGCTTAATGTATTTGCCAGACTCTTTAATGTCTCTGCGGATACCTGTACGTTTCCGTCTGCTGCTGCATTTGCACTGAGTGCTGTCAGCTGATCCGCTACAGACTGTACATTTTTCAGTTTACTGTTTGCGGATGTAATCTGTTCATTCGCTTTTGCGATTTTACTGTTTCCATCTGCAACAGCTGCATTTACCACATCCGTGTAACTTCCCAATGCGGTAGATAACTGTCCAGGTAACGCTTCGATGCTGCTTTCGACCTGGCTGGAAATCTCAGCCGCTTTTGTGGATGCTGCACTTGCATTTTCCATACCTGTTTTTGCACTGGAAAGTCCTGCGCTCAGTTTCTTTAATCCTTCTGCACTGGTGGTATTCTGTAAGGTAGATACCTGATCCTGAATCTGTTTGATACCTGCTTTCAAAGCGGCGGTTCCATTCTGCAGTGTTCCTTCTGTAGTAGCTCCGGATATTGCGGTGTTCAGGTTCACGATTCCGGCATAGACCTGACCGATACCGGTCAGACCGGACAGTTGTTTGGCTCCTGCTGCCAGCTGTTCCACACCGTCGATATAACCTGTGCTCTGGTCACTTCCCAGAAGTCCTGCGGTCAGAGAGTTCACACCGGTAATATATCCGTTGGCGCCATTGACACCAAGCAGACCGCCGGACAACTGATTCACACCGGCTACATAGGTCTGTGTTCCACTGTTCAGGGTTGCGGCTCCTTCTTTCAGCTGCTCACTTCCCTCTGCCAGCTGTTTGCTTCCGGAATTCAGTGCTTCGGAGTTGCTGTTCAGGGTTGCTACGCCATCGGTGTATTCTTTCACACCGGAGTTCAGCTGATCTACACCGTTTGTCAGTGTCGGAAGACTTGCGGTCAGTGTGCTGACACCGTCATCCAGCTGTTTCGCTCCGTCATTGACCTGAGCGACACCGTCGGTGTAAGATTTCAGACCTTCGGTCAGTTCCTCGGATCCCTCTTTAAAAGTCAGCGTACTGTCTGCCAGAACTTTCAGGTTATCCGTGATTTTCTTATTTCCATCGGAGGCATCATCCATACCATCCTTGATCTGCTGTGCGCCGTCGGCTGCTTCCTGCATACCGTCTCCGGCGGTTCCGATCTGATCAAAAATTGCTTCCGCATATGTCCTGGTTACTTCCTCGCGGATGCTGGTTTTGATCTTACCGAGCGCCGTCTCGCTTAATTTGGAGGCGATGTAGTTGGTTCCCGGGTTCGTCTCGTAGTTCAGAACCATTTTCTGTGGCTGCTCATCCATCACGGTTGCCGCATTGGCTGAGAAATCTTTCGGAATGGTAATTACCATATAATAAGTACCATTTTTCAGACCTTCGTTTGCCACATCTTCGTCTACAAAGTTGAACGCCAGGGAATCATTTTCTTTCAGATTATCCACCAGTTGATCTCCAACTGTCAGTGTAGTATCTCCGTACTCGGCTGGCTCATCTTCATTGACGATGGCTACTGGAAGTTTATCCACATTTCCGTAGGGATCCCACATGGATGCCAGGAAAAGCCCCGCGTAAATCGCAGGGATCAGCGCAATTACGATGACTACTAAAAGCAAAATCTTGTTGTGAAATAAACTTTTCCACTCTTGTTTTAGCATTGTATCCCTTCCTTTTTGATGTATTTGTCGACTTTTTTCTATTAATAGATGTGTATTCTATTATTCACTTTTTATTCTATTAGTAGATTAAAAAGCTATTAGTCGACAATATGTTGATTTTCTTTTCGGAATGTATTATACTAAAGAAAGATAAGAGATACAAGCATCACATTTCTTTTCAATCGTTTATTACTGGACATTTTATATTGCATATGTCTATTTGAAATTCTTAAAAATTTCTAATAAATTTCAGGAATTTTTGTTTATATTTTCTTCAGATATGATTTTAAATCTTCCCGGGAAGTTTTCTCGACCTGAAAAAACTCTTTGAGAAAATACGGGAGATACAATAAAAGGGGGATTTTTATGGAAACGAAAAAAGGAGAAAAAATGGATCGCCGGGTGCGAAAAACCCGTGCACAGCTTCGCGCCGGTCTTGCCAGACTGATGCAGCAGAAAAATATTAAAGAAATCACGGTAAAAGAACTGGTGGATGAGATTGATATCAACCGTTCCACCTTTTATCTGCATTACACAGACATTTACCAGATGCTTCAGAGCATAGAGGGCGAACTGATGGAAGATATTCTGGAAGCCATCAAAGAGCATCCGCTGGATCCGGGAATGAAAGAAGAAGGTTATTCTTTTGCCATCCAGCTGTTTCGGATTCTGGCTGCCAACAAGGATATCTGTGCGGCACTGATGGGGCCGAACGGCGATATGGCTTTTGTGGAAAAGATTGAAAAACTGGTCGAGGACGCTGTTTTGCCGGAACTTTTTACGATGTTCCCACAGAATGTCAACGACATCAAATACGCCTACGCTTTCTGCATCAACGGCTGCGTGGGAATGATCAAATGCTGGCTCACCGGTGATTCCGACGATACTCCGGAGCACATGGCATATCTGACTCACAATATTATTTCCGAGGCGCCTCGTAATTTTGCAACAAAAGTTTTAAATTCTGCGCAGGAAAGGACAACGGTCTGAGAAATACGACGATCTGCAAAAATATTTTTGTCCGCTGACAGAATATTCCACTGAAACAAATACAGATATAAACAGAAAGTTCTAGAGCGTGTTTGAAAAAGGCTTTCTGCAAGATGTGCGTCACAGTTTGTGG
>OGXX01000419.1_pt1 | contig 47584 bp, 49 predicted proteins | sample 1576301 | NCBI WGS metagenome assembly OGXX01 (sample SAMEA3541469, study PRJEB24748) | human gut metagenome | biome: human gut; feature: human-associated habitat; material: faeces | place: China | collected 2012
TTTGATTTGTGTTCGGAGTATAGATTGTGTTTGTTTTCGGGCATAGAAAAACCGCCCTCAAGGAGCGGTTAAAAATCAAAGTTTGTGATTTTATCAAATATATCTGTAAGAGAATTTCCGTTGAAAATTTTTGTAGTCATTACTTCGTCAATACTTTTGGCAGTAATATAATCATTGCCGCACCACATTTCAAAATGGCTTTGATTTATCGGGTCAATTCCACAAGGGGTATCGTTATAATCAAAACCGATAAATCCCGAAAGAGAAGCTATTCTGTTTTTCAAATCTGATAATTTCATAGTATATCTTCATTCTCCTTTCGCTCTTCATCAGTTAATTCACGCATTGGTCTGCCTATGAGATTTCCATTTTCATCGTAAATATAATCGTGAGTGTGTTCACCATTTTTCCCATAAGAGCGTTTAGAAATTGTTAAACTGATAATTTTACATCTAATAATTAAATGCGATTTAGGGCATTTATGAGGAAATTTCCGATTCTAAGGATTCAAATCCTATATTATTATTACATAATGGTTCATTATAATTGTGTTCATAAATAAAGTTTAAAGGTCTTCCATCTGGAAATGCATCGCAAGTAAAAATCCAACCATCTTTCTTAATGGTTCTCTTATGCTTACAATTATCACAGGGTATGAAATAAAACATAGACAATTACTCCCTTTTTAAATATTTATCATATAAATTCCTCTCTTGATTTTTAGTATAAATAAAAGCACCTTGTTCTTCTTTTGCAAGAGTGCTTATAAAGATTTCTTATATACAATATCATTATCCTGCTTGTATGGAGTGTTGTGAATTACTTTTCCTGTCCATATTTCAGGAGGTATGCCTTGTGGATATGCTTTACAACAATTATGTTTAGGATTTTGCAAGTAAAATATACAATTATCGCATTGACTTCCTAATATTGTTTCAAAAAACACATTATCATCAAAAATAATATCTTCGCTTGCCATAGATTACCACCTCTCAAGTTCAATAACAACACCATATCTTCGTGCAATTCTACGCATAATCATATTTTGGGCTAGAAAATTAGCTTGTTCAATATCAATTTTTCCCTTTTTATGCTGAATTAAAATCTTAGCTTTTATAGGTTCAACTAAATCTAAAAATTTTTGATTAAGTTCTTCTCTGCTTGAAAATTCTTTTTTCCAAATTTCAGGTTGTTTAACAGAATAAACTCCATATTTTGTAACAGCTCTAACCTCTGCAAGATTAAACGCTCTGAGATTATATATATCCGCAGGAGAAGGTGGGCTATTAGATGGATGATTATGCGATAATATCATACCATTAAGCATAGTCTGTTCTTCTTTTGCAAGAGTGCTTTTATAAATAATTAATTTTTTTCAGAATAGATAGATTCAAAATGTGTTTTATCCTTGTTAATATTTCTGCAAAGATTACTGCTTCCATCAAAAAATATATTCTTAGGTATTCCGTTGGGATATGAAGAACATTTAAAATTATTATCTTCTTTAAATAAATATTTACAATCCATACATGGTGAAAATACTAACATTATTTATGCCACCTTTCAATATATTCTTTAACAAGGCTTATTGCTTCATCAGGAACTTTTTCATTATTTCTTAATCTTACAAATGCTTCAGCAATAGTTTCAGCACCATCTAAAGAAGCATCTGCATATAACGAAACTCCTGGTACATATAAATTTTGTAATCTTTTATTTTCTAAAAGTAATCCACCCTCAGAATTCAAGTCTTGAAATGTCATTATGTGAGCCATTTCATGTGCAATCAAATCTTCTACAGATTTAGCTGCAAGAACGCCTCTGTTATAATTTCTTAAAATTCGAGCCTGAAATTCCTTTTGGGAATCATTAAAGTAATAACCACCATTGATAACCAATCTATGCTTTAACTTATCGTTTTCAAAATATGGTTGATACTGAAATGGAGTGGTTCTAAATTTATCCCCCAAATCTACAACTGTAATTTCATTCAAGTTAACTGTATACTGAGAACAAATTTCATCTATGCCCTTTGAAATTAATTCTCGCGTTTCAGGAGCCATACTTTTTATTTTCTCAATTTCTGGTGGTAATTCTATATTCTTTATTATACCACTTTCCTGCTGTTTTGCAATACCAATTACAGTACGGTAATCCTTCAAAAGCTCTTTATAACGCTCTGATTTTGCAGATTTCATCTTAACAAAAGCAGCAAATGTCTTAGGTGCGTCATTTGGCAAAGCAGTCTTGATTTTCTCATACTGTTTACGGCTCTCGTTCCGTTTACGCTTGACTTCCTGTTCCTTGGCATACGCTTTACGCTCTTGGTCTGACCGCATATCTTCAAAGGGCTGCATACTTTTTCGGGAAAAATCTTCCATTTCAGCAGCAGTATAAGCTCCTGCCGGAAGTACTGACAGACGGTGACGGCAGTTAGGGTGTATAGTACTGTAACCGCTTATCAAAGCTGTATCATAGAGATAGGGAAAATGCAATGCTTGACCTTTAGAACCTTTGTATTTGCCATTGGCAGCTTCTTTCGTCAAAGCATAAACTCTGCCCTGATACATTGAGCAGACCTCGCAAGTAGGACTGTGTTCCGTAAATCTTACAAGGTCATAGCCCCAATCTTGTCCTTGGATGACTTTAGCCTTATTTTGAGTTTCTGCAGTAGTTGAGCGTGCAACAGTTTCAGCATATTTTTCAATCGGCATTTTTGTGCCGTTGGCATATTCGACTGCAGTCAGATTTTGCTGTTCAAGCTTCTTTTCCAGATTCTTCTGCATTTCCCTGACTGTCTGACCTGTTGTGAGCTTCTCTGCGGTCGCTTCAATACCAGCTTCTCTGACTGCGTCCTGCATTCTTCGACCCACAATGTTAATCGACTTATTTAAGTCAATATTAGCATTTTGAGTAATAAGTTCAATCTGACTTGTGTTAAGTCCGCTAAAAATATTAAACAATCTTGGTGCGGTATTGTCTTTTAGTAAGTCATCAATTAAGTTTTGCAAGCCTGTTTTGTAGTTTTCTTTGATGAGCTGTTCAACAAGTGCTTTTGAAGATTTTTTCAGCTTTTTAAGCTCCTTTTGAATCTGCCTTAAAAGCGACCTTTCATAAGCTGCTGCCGAGCCATAAGCCTGTTTACGCTTGATTATCCCAACGAGTTTTTTCTGTGCTTTCTGATATGTTTCAATCAGCTTTTTCTGCGTATTCATCAGACGCCCTCAATCGGTTCAAGTAAGGGTTCTTCCGAGCCAAGGCTTGAATCAATATCATCAGAGCGTATCATAGCAAGCTCCGCATCTGTATCAGCAGCGGACATATCATCAAGCCTTTGAATCGCTGTATACTGCGACAGTGTAGCTTTTCCGCCTGTACGAACTGACATGATTTCAGCGTCCTCTGCTGGGTCGGCAGGTAAGCCGTCATGCCATGTTATAGTGATTTCTTCGGGTGCAATTTCCGTTCCGAGGATTTCCGCACTTGCTGATATAATCTTTTTGAGTATCGGGTCGAAACGATTCGCAATCCTACGAGCTTTGGCGAGTGGTGACATCATCAATCGTCTTAAAGCCGAACCGCTTGGAACATCACCTGCCTTATTCGTTAAATCCCCAAACACAGCAGAACCCATTTCCGAAATTGTATAAAGCTGATTTGTGAGAAGCTCAATCTGTTTAAAGTTTGCGTCCATACTTGCGTCCCAGACAAGATATTCTGGCTTTACTGTATCACTATCACAAGGGAAATAATCTCCAACCTTTGCAAAAACAAAAAAGTCCAACTGAATGGCGCAAGCCATCAAGTCGAGCAGGAATAATAATCGTGTGCAAGAAGCCGAAAAACGCCTTGTTTCAAAGGCTTTTGTAAGGCTGTGAGGTGCAGCTTGTATCCAAATTAGAGTGATTTGACAAAACAAAACCGCATTAATGCTGAGGTATCAGTGTTAATGCGGTTTTGTTTATATGCTCTATTTAAAAATTTTAGCTCAATGTCAATAGTTTGCGTAATCTGAAAAAATAGAATAAAGTGTAATTGCAAGTGGCAGAAAATTAAACTGTCGCTTGTTTTATTGTAGAATTGATATGTTTGTTGGAAAACATATGTAAAATACGGATTTTGGTAAAATATTCTCTACTTTTTATCTGTAGGCTCTTTTTCTACCCCCAACTTTTATTATAGAGCCTTATGCCTCCCAATCCTTTCGCATGAAACGGTTGTATAAACTGACATTTCTGTTCCAGAAATTTTCGTGTTATAGCATCGCTATCATTCCTTTTTTGTTAGATTTGTCTAACCAATACATACAAAACATAAGGTTAGATTTAGCTAACTCGTGTGTCTTTGAAATGCCACATCTCTGTGGCATTTTGGTCTATTAAAATAATTCCTTACAAGTGCCGTTTACCAGCGTTTCCAGCACTTGAGGGTACAGTTCTCCTATTTGCTCCTTGTGCGAAACTGTGAGAATTAATCCAAATACAGTAGCGACAGCCAAGGAAGTACCGCACTTTGGCACAAGGTCATATTTCTCCAGAAGCTGGCGAATATGCGTCTCGTCATCGTGGTAATGCACTTTTTTCACTTCCTCTGGCAATCTCTGCAAAAGCAGCTTAGCATCGTTTTCTATGAAAATCATGTCGCCAGTATCGGACAGCCGTTTGCATACGGCAAGGATTGCCTTTGCCACACGTTCTGAGGTCGGCAGACTGGCAGTTTCGCTCAATGCTTGGTCAGCCACTCCGTAAAGCTCGGAATGGATGCCCTCCAAAACTGCGAAGAACAGCATTTCCTTTGATTCATAAAATTTATAGAATGAGCCTTTTGCTATACCTACAGCCTTCGTCAACTGGTCAACAGAGGTTTTCTTCATTCCCAGCGTGACCGCACAGTGTCTCGTTTCCTTCAGCAGTGCCTTGCGGAGCTGTTCTGTTTCGTATTCGGTAAAAGCCAAGGTTGAACCTCCTTGAAATATGACTATTTTGGTTCTTTTGGTCATATTATATCATATGTTTTTTGGCTTTTCAAGAGGAGCAAGAAAAAACATAATCCTCTTGCAAATGCTTATTTATATATTTTAAATCGCCTTATTTTGGCTGTAATATTCGCAAAAGCCGTTCATACAACATTCATCGCATTTTGGTTTTCGTGCGTCACAGACAGCTCTGCCATGAAGTACGAGCCTATGACAAAAATCATTGCTTTCTTCTGGTGGAAGAACATCTCTCAATATCTTTTCTATCTTATTTGCATCTTTAATAGAATGAAAACCAAGTCTTGAGGTTATCCTTATGCAATGAGTATCAACAACCACAGCAGGCTTTCCAAAAATATCCCCAACAACTAAGTTTGCCGTCTTTCTACCTACGCCAGGGAGCTTTATCAGCTTTTCGATTGTATCAGGCACTACCCCACCAAAATCCGAAACAAGCATCTGACACATAGCAACTATATCTCTTGCCTTAGTCTTATAAAGTCCGCAAGAATGAATATACTTTTCCACTTCTGATATATCAGCCTCTGCGAAATCCTCTGCTGTTTTAAAGCGTTCAAATAATGCTGGAGTAACCATATTTACTCGTGCATCTGTACATTGTGCAGCAAGCCTTGTAGCTATAAGAAGCTGTAAAGGTTCAGTATAAACAAGTGAACATATTGCATCAGGATATTCTTTTTTTAGAGCTTCAATAGCAAGCAATGCTCGCTCTTTTGAATCCATCTAATCACCTTTATTTTGATTTCTTTTCATTAAGGTCTACTTTTCTTATTTCAGAACGCATCTCAAGTATTTTGCTTGGAATAATCGAAAAACTATCTGCACCATATCTCAAGAATTTTTCTGTAAGTCGCTTATCAGCAGCAAGGTCACCACATATTCCAACAGGAATTTCTGCCTTGTGAGCATTTTGTATGGTCATCTTAATAAGTCTTAAAACCGCTTTATGTGCTGTTATGTAGAAATTTATGAGGTCCTCATTATTTCTGTCAACAGCCAAGGTATATTGAGTTAAATCATTAGTACCTATGTTTATAAAATCTACCATTTCGGCAAGAATATCGCTTATAACTGCCGCCGCAGGTGTTTCTACTATTATTCCTATCTGCGTTGATGGGTCATAATTTATGCCCTCTCTCTTTAATTCATCACGAACCTCTTTAGCCGTCTTTTTAAAGGAACGCACTTCATTTGCAGATGATACCATAGGAATACATATAGAAACCTTACCAAAAGCTGAAGCTCTATATATAGCTCTTAACTGTTTTTTAAGCACACTTGGATTTTCAAGAAGAAGTCTTATTCCACGCATACCCATAGCAGGATTACTTTCCTTTGATATATTAAAGTAGCTACACTCTTGCTCTGGAAGCATATCAAGCATGCATATGTTAGTAACCTTTGTTCCCATCGTTTTAGAGATTGCTCTGTATGCCATAAATTGCTCATCTTCACTTGGCAAAGACGCTCTTCCGGCAAAGAGAAAATCACTTTTCAAAAAGCCTATTCCCTCTGCATCATTATCTATTGCAACCTGAGCACCGTCTATTGAACCGATTGTTGCAAAAAGTCCTATTTTCTTTCCGTCTATTGTTTCAGTAGGAAGATTTTTCTGGCTATTGAGCATTTGATGATATTGTTCATATCGTTCCTTCTTAGACCTATACTGAGAAAGCATACCCTCTGTTGGGTCAACAAAGAGCTTTCCTTTTTCTCCATCAAGAATGGCATATCTGCCATTTAAACGCTCTAAAACGGCATTTGTATTAGAGATAGACGGTATGCCCAAAATTCTTGATATAATAGATGCGTGAGAAGTAAAAGAACCAACAGATGTAATAATACCAAGTATATTTTCTTTTGTGAAAGAAAGTGTATCACTCGGGTAAAGTTCTCTCGCAGCAATAATAAAAGGCTCTGTTATATTAACCTTGCTTATCTCATTTTCTGACATAAGCGTATTTAAAAGCTTGTTAGATAAATCGACAATATCATCTGCACGCTCTCTCATATAATCATCTTCTAAATTGGCAAAGATGTTATAAAAATGCTCTGATGTTTTTTTCACAGCATATTCGCAATTCATATGTTCATTTATTATTATATTTTTTGAATAATCTCTAAGAGAATTATCGTTCAGAAGCATCTGATGAAATTGGAAAATCAAAGCATTTTTACCACCGATGCTTTCCTTTGCTCGTTCATTTAAAATGGTTAGCTGGTCATAAACTGCATTTCTTGCTTCTGTAAGTCTTGCCATTTCTTTTTCTGTATCTGTTATTGTATATTTTGGAATACTCTTTTTTGAATTATTCAAATAAAGAATCTTTCCGATAGCGTAACCCATAGATATAGCTGTTCCATCAAAATTCAGCATAAAATTCACCACCTGTCATTTTAAGAAAATATCGGTTTCACTACGGAAATTTAATATGTTAGGTTTGAATGTTATATAGCACAAATTATATATTTTCTTTGCCTAAATTTCTTAAAAATAAAATTTTGAATTTAAACCACGATAAGTTTGATGAAATTTTAATAAAGCACAATTTTCATCAAATAATATTATTCTGCAATATAACGATATTTTATTTATGATTCAAAAGATATAGTTTCTCAATTTCTTTAATATTATTAAACACGATTTCATTCAATTTGTCAATACTTACAGAAAACTTTACATGTTATGCTATCTGATTCGTACATCACGCTACATTAAGTTGAAGATTTTTAGTATAAACTAATAAAATTCAAATTGCAATATTGTACAAAAAAGGCACAGCTTTTGCTACTTTATACTGTTTTATTTCAATAATCGAGATATTTTCAGGAATAATATTCAATTCCTACAAATACAAAAGCACAGCCCGAAATCCGAGCCGTGCTAAATGTAGATAAATATTCAACTATAAAAACAGAAATAACTCAAAAATTATTTTTCTTTAGTGTCAACCTCTGTTTTGACCATTTGGATAAATTCATCAACAGGAGTATTAGGCATCTCGCCTCTTTTTCTTGAACGAATTGTAACTGTATTAGAAGCAACCTCATTATCACCGATAACAAGAATATATGGTATTCTCTCAAGTCTTGCGTTCTTAATCTTAGGGCCGATATTTTCTTCTCTACTATCAACAGTTACTCTCATTCCAAGTGCTGTCAACTTATCTGCGATAGATTGTGCATATTCGTTATGAGCTGACTTGATAGGAAGAAGTCTTATCTGCTCAGGTGCAAGCCAAAGTGGAAGTACACCATTAAAACGCTCAAGCATATAAGCAAGAGTTCTTTCGTAACAGCCAAGTGAAGTTCTATGAATAATATAAGGAATCTTCTTTTGACCGTCCTTATCAACATAGTACATTCCAAATCTTTCTGCCTCGAGCATATCAATCTGGATAGTAACGATTGTGTCTTCCTTGCCGAATACATTCTTATACTGAATATCAAGCTTAGGACCATAGAATGCAGCCTCATCAATACCAATTTCGTAATCGAGTCCGATATGGTCAAGAATCTTCTTCATAACTGCCTGAGATTCCTCCCACTGCTCCTTTGTACCCTCATACTTATTATTCTTATTTTCAGGGTCCCACTGAGAGAATCTGAATGTGCAATTTTCAAGAAGACCTACTGTATCGAGGAAATATTTTGCAAGCTCGAGACAGTTCTTAAATTCTTCCTCAAGCTGGTCAGGACGGAGAATATAGTGTCCCTCAGAGATTGTAAACTGACGAACTCTGATAAGTCCGTGCATTTCACCACTTGCTTCATTTCTGAAAAGTGTAGATGTTTCTGTCAATCTCATAGGAAGTTCTCTGTAAGAACGCTGTTTATTGAGGAATACCTGATACTGAAATGGGCAAGTCATAGGACGAAGTGCAAAGCACTCTTTCTCCTCGTCATATGGGTCACCAAGAACAAACATACCATCGAGATAGTGGTCCCAGTGTCCTGAAATCTTATAAAGCTCTCTCTTTGCGAGAAGTGGTGTTTTTGTCAACAAGCAGCCCTTTGATTGCTCAACATCTTCAACCCATCTCTGGAGTAACTGGATAACTCTTGCACCCTTAGGAAGAAGTACAGGAAGTCCCTGACCTACATAGTCAACAGTTGTGAAGTACTCAAGCTCTCTGCCTATCTTGTTGTGGTCACGCTCCTTAGCCTCCTCAAGCATCTTGAGATGTTCCTCAAGCATAGATGCCTTAGGGAAAGAAACACCATAAACTCTGCAAAGCTGGCGATTATTTTGGTTTCCACGCCAGTATGCACCAGTACAAGCTGTGAGTTTAATAGCCTTTACAGGAGCAACAGACATAAGGTGAGGACCTGCACAAAGGTCTATAAATTCGCCCTGCTTATAAAAGCTGATTGGCTCTCCCTTATCTGCGTGTTCCTTGCAAAGCTCAACCTTATATGGCTCATCTTTTTCCTCAAGAAGTTTAACAGCCTCATCAGGAGAAAGCTCAAACTTTTCAAGCTCAAGTCCTTCCTTAACGATTTTCTTCATCTCCGCTGTAATCTTTTCTAAGTCCTCAGGGGAGAATGGTTTTTCTACATCGAAATCATAATAAAAGCCTGTGTCAATCGCAGGGCCAATAGCAAACTTTGCCTCAGGATATAATCTCTTAACAGCCTGAGCAAGAATATGAGATGTAGTATGCCAGAAAGCCTTTTTACCATCAACATTATCAAAAGTGAGGATAGCAAGCTCACAATCCTCTGTAAGTGGAGTTCTTACATCGCAGACATTGCCATTAATCTTACAGGCACACATAGACTTATAAAGTCCTGCACCAAGTGACTTTGCAACCTCTGCAACTGTTGTTCCGCTTTCATACTCTTTAACAACTCCGTCTTTAAGCGTTACCTTAATCATTTTTCAACAGCTCCTTATTAAAATAGAATTTACCAAACAGACAAAATAAAAACCGCCCCAAAGCATCACTAAGGATACACTGGGACGGGGAATTTTCACCGTGGTTCCACCCAAGCTTAACGGATAATATAATAAAAATCCGTCATCTCGTTAATGTCCATAACGCAGGCAGGCGTTACTGCTTATTTCGCAGTAATGTTCAAAGGCGGTGTCGTTAATCATAGTTTCTGCAAAGGCTTTCAGCCGATGACCTCTGCTCTCTTTTGAAACCGTATTTGAAAAACGCTTCCTTATCATTACATTTAATCTATTTGATTTCTAATGCTAATATAGCACTTTAAAAATGCTTTGTCAATAGATTTTTTCTGCTTATTTTTTAGTTGTAACAGACAAAGCTTTTGAAATATTTCCCTTTAAAGTACCACTATTTGTTTTCTTAAATGCCATAACTTTATAAGTATATTTTGTGTTTGGGTTAAGACCTGTAACTCTTACTGAAATACTATTTTCATTATTAAATGTTATAAGGGTTTTATAGCTATTTGATTTTGCGTCATATCTATATACATAGTATCCAGTAGCACCCGAAACCTTATTCCATTTAAGAGTTATGGTATTTTTTGTAGATGTTCCAGTAAACTTATCTGTTGCTTTTAAAAGTGTAGTATAGCTTACAGTTTTAGAATAGCTTGAGTTTATAACATTGCCATTTGATTTATAATAGGCAGTAATTCTATAAGAATAGCTTTTATTTGGAGTAAGTCCGCTATCTATGAAAGAAAGTATAGAATTTCCCTCAATAGTCTTTATCTTTTTATAAATGCCGTTATTGTCTTTTCGGTATACATAATATCCGCTTGCATTTTCACTTTTACTCCATTGAAGTTTTATTTTAGTAGATGTACGACCTCCAAGCTTAACACCTTGCGGAATACTTGGCAATGTTCCTTTTGCTTTATTGTCTGTCTTTATTACATCAACATTATTGTTGCTTGATTTACCTGTAATAACAGCCTGTCCTTTTTTATTATTATTTGAATTACATAAAGTTGCTTTATTCGACCTACTATTGCCTGAAATTGTAAGTCCATAATTCTTATTAGCTGAGAAAGAAGATGAGCTTACGATATTATTAGCAGAGTTATAAATCAAAACACCGTTTCCGCCATTGTTTTTAGAAACATTATTTGTAAGTGTATTACTTGAGCTTGAACCGCTCACAGCTATTCCACTCTTTTTATTCGAGTCTACTTTTACTCCTATAACTTTATTGCTACTTGAGGAATTGCTTATTATAATTCCGTAATTTCCGTTGCCCTTAACGTCACTTATATTCTTTACAGTATTTGCACTGCTTGAATTCAATGAAATTCCATTCACAGAATTTCCAAGAACGTTGCCACCTATAATCTGATTTTCATTTGAATAGGTATTAAGTGAGATGCCATTGCCTGTACAATCAGTAATAGTATTAGTTTTTATAATATTTTTATCACTTGCTGAAAGATGTATACCATTTCCACCAGTACCATTAATCTGATGGCAAGTATTATTTTCTATTGTATTATTATTGCTTTGCCTTAGATAAATGCCTCTGCTGTTTTCATTGCCTTTAGAATTTGAAAAATCTACTATATTGTTATAGATTTTGCTATCGTTCATAAGCTTTCCAGAAATTCCAGCGTCTATTCTACCAAGTGCTGTAATAGTATTATTTAAAATATCCACACCCTCAACAAAATAATTTCCTTCTAAAATTGAGTTTGAATTATTAGCTTCATTAATAGTTGTACCCCAAGCACGAATACCAAAAATATATGGAAGATTTTCATTTGCACTTGAGCTTATTGAGATTATATTATTTGAAATAGTAGATTTTGACTGTGAATCTATATTTGTACTGCCAACCTTTGGATTATTATATAGAGTTGGCTCCATATATTTAAAATCAACACCAGAACCCACATTCCTCATAATATTATTTGAAATATTGCAATCTTTCCAATTTAATGCAAGAATTGACTGCTGAGTAATATTTTCAAAGATATTATTTGTCACTTCTACATTTTCAAAATACACTCCATTTACAGCTGTATGATTTCCAACACCTCTATTTACATTTTTAAAAGTATTATTCGATATTTTTACATTTATGCAAGGTGTATCATCAAAAGCTGGATAACCTACGAAAACTTCCGGGCTATACATAACATCAAGCTGAATAGCCTCTTTTCCACCAGAAATGCCACCATCTTTATAACCTTCAAAGGTACAACCTGTGATTGTAGCACCATCAATACCACCAAGTTCAAGATGATGTGAACCAACATTATTAGTTATGGAAAGATTTTCGAGAGTTATATTTGTAGCGTGTGCAAACCTAAAGCTTGAAAATACCTTGCATTTTCCTTCGCCATATTTTTGGCTTTCTGCATTTCCGTCCCATATTCCACCAACAATTTTAATATTCTTATATCCTGAATATCCATATAACTTATTGTCACCTTTTGGAAAGGCTGTTCTCAGCATACCACCCGAAAAGCTTTGCTTGATTATATGAGCGCCCTCAGCACAGATTTGTGTATTACTATAAATTTCAAGTGCAGAGGAGATAGTATAAGTACCCTTAGGGATAATAATTCTATACGGAACACTATCCATTGCAAAATCTCTTGCAACATCAAGTGCCTGCTGAACTTTAGCTGTAATATCTGAACCGTTTTTGGCTTCGATTTGAATATCAATAATTTTTATAGTTTTATCTGATACAGTATTTTGTGTAACTATTGATTTTGAAGTATCATTGTTTGTTTTTGCATTTGCAGTTATAGGCACTGCCTGAATCATAGTTGCTGCAACTAATGCTACTAAAATAATTTTAAATCGTTTCATTAAATCTCCTCGTAATCAAATATATAATAGCTTAAAAAATCGTATAAATTTATTATATCCAAAATTTATATATTTTTCAAGAATTTGTTAATAAAAAAATATGCAATTTATCACAAACTTTTCAATATTTTTTTGACATCGAACTGTCGAAACTTTGAATTTATAAAATCATTATGTTATAATTAAAATAATAGCTTTTATGGGGTGAACTTATGAAAAAACAATATCTTGACGAATCCTTTGAACTTTTACAGCAATTTCTCAGCTATATGCAAAATGTAAAAGGTCGTTCAGAAAATACAGTTAATGAATACTTTATTAGTTTGCGTACATTTTTCAGATATATGAAAAAACATAAGGGAATTGTTGATGAAAATATCGAAGAAGAAAAAATCGCAATAGATGACATAGACCTTGATTTTATAAAGACAATCAGCTTTAATGATATAAGCTATTTTATGAACTATTGTATAAGTACACGAAATAATGGAGCAGCAGCTCGTGCAAGAAAATCTTGTGCAATAAGAGTTTTTTTTAACTTTTTATATCAAAAGCTTAATTTAATTGACTACGACCCCTCAAAGGGACTTGATACGCCAAAGCTATCAAAAAAATTGCCTAAGTTTCTCTCTTTAGAGCAAAGTATAGAACTACTTAATACCATCGATGGAAAGTACAAAGAGCGTGATTATTGCATACTGACACTATTCTTGAATTGTGGTATGCGTCTTTCAGAACTTGTTGGAATAAATCTTACTGACATAAACTATGAAGAAAAAACCTTAAGGCTTTTTGGCAAGGGCAGCAAGGAAAGAATCGTATATCTTAATGAAGCCTGCATATCTGCAATTAAGGACTATCTTCCCCTTCGACCTAACGGAAGTATCAAATCATCTAAAGATAAAAATGCTCTTTTCATCAGCAGAAATGGAAACAGAATAAGTCCTAAAACTGTTCAATGGCTTGTCAAAAAATATCTTTCCGAAATCGGTCTCACATCTCCAAATGGCTCTACTGGATATTCTGTTCACAAATTAAGGCATACTGCTGCTACGCTGATGTATCAGCACGGAAATGTTGATATAAGAATACTCAAAGATATTCTTGGTCATGAAAGTCTTAGCACTACCGAAATTTATACGCATCTTTCAAGTACTCAAATGGAAAAAGCAGCTGAAAGCAATCCTCTTGCAAAAGTCAAAAAAAGAAAAGATTAAAAAGACAGCATAACTCGTCCAAAAAACGATTTATGCTGTCTTAATTTATAAGTACATTTTATTATTCAGCTATATCAGGATTGCTATATCCACAGTGGCAAACTGAAACAAAATTATTGTTAAGCTTTCCGCACTGTGGGCATTTCCAAGCATTTGACTTAGGAATAAAGGATTTATCATCTTCCTTGATTTCCCCGAAATCAAAATCAAATGGCTTTGCTTCGCCACAACCACAAGTACCAACATAATTATGGTTATATTTTCCACATTTTGGGCATTTCCAAAACTTAGTCATATCAAATTCTTGCTTTTTTTCCTTTTCTTTCTCTTTCTTCTTGCGTCCGAAGAATGACTTCTTTTCTGGTTTTGCCGGAGGTGGTGTTGGAGCCTTAACTGGTGCTGGAGGTGGTGTTGGCGCCTTAACTGGTGCTGGAGGTGGTGTTGGTGTCTTAACTGGTGCTGGAGGTGGTGTTGGTGCCTTAACTGGTGCTGGAGGTGGTGTTGGCGCCTTAACTGGTGCCGGAGGTGGCGTTGGATCCTTAACCGGTGCTTGAGGTGGTGTTAGTTCTGAATTTTTAGATGCTCTTGAAGCAGGTTTACCAAAGCCTAACTTATGTTCGCCAAACCTCAAACCACTAGCCTCTTCCTTATTCATAGAAGAAACTTCCATAGGTATAGGTTTTGGCATATCTGTACCAATTTCTTTTTGAGGAGTTGATGCAATATCTGAAGCTTTCATTGGAGCAAATGGAGGAAGACTATTTGAATCATCAGAACTTAAACCACCTGTAATTGGATTTACTGTAAATCCATCTGGTTTAATATATCCACATTTGCAATCAGTTATGAAATTAGCGTGTAAAGCACCACATTCAGGACATCTCCAAGCATTTGAAGGTGTTTCTTCTTGTACTTGATTTTGTTCAGTATTATCATCTGAAATAAAATCATTTAACGGCTTAGATGTACCGCAACCACAAGTACCAACATAGTTAGCATTTAAACGGCCACATGATGGGCAACGCCATTTATTGCTCATATCGACTTCTTGCGGAGTTTCTTCTTCGTTTTTATTTTCAAAAAGGCGTGATTTTCCATGTTTTACAGGTATAGGAGGAATATCAGATTCGTTTACTTTAGACTTTGGTGCAACAGGCGTAGGTGCAGTTTCAACTGGCTTTTCGACCTTGATTGGCTTCTCAACTTCGACTGCCTTTTCAACCTCGATTGGCTTTTCGACCTCGACTGGCTTCTCAACCTCGACTGGCTTCTCAACCTCGACTGGCTTTTCAGGCTCACTTGCAACTTCAAAACCATATGGGTCTTCTTCATCAACAATAGCTTCTAATACATCATAATCTTCCTGAGCCTCTTTAATAGACTTCTGTATAAAATCAGGAATAATATTATAATCTGGTTCGGGTTCTTCTGTTGGAACAAAATCAATTGGAGCATTTATACCAGGAATAACTGGTCTTACAAGGCTTTGATATTCGTCCGAAGCGGTTTGAATATCAGAAACATCTATCTGTAATTTCTTATCAGCAGCTTTTGATTTTTCTGATGTTTTGCTCTGCTCTGCCTTTTCAGCAAAAGCTTCTGCTGGCTTTGCATCTTCAATTTTTTCAGCAGGAGATTTTACTTTTTCAATAGGTGGCTCACCAATCTTAGGTTTTTCGATATTTGTAACAAGTACTATTGGTTCAGGTGAACTTATTTTAGACTCTTTCCTTTCATCGAAATCAAGTATATCTGGTGATATATCAAGGAAATCAGGGTCCTCAGGTACGAAATCGAAAGCCACTCTTTTTTCTGCAATAGTTGAAATAAATTTTTTGCATTTAACATGGTCTGGGTGATTCTGATAGAATTTCAAAGCTCCTGGAGATTTCAGAACAGCACATAGAACAACATCATATTCGGAAGTAGAATCTAAATTATAGCCAAGCTCAACAGACTCAAGACCTTTAATTCTCCCATCCAAAGAATAGAGCATTTTGATCATTTGTTCCATATTGTTTTCTTTATCTTCATTGTCTTTGATTTTCCAAAAAACAATATGCTTTAACATATTGGTATCCTCCTAACAATAAAGTTTTTAAAACGATTTAAGCATCATAAATTTTACCATATTTTATCAATAATTTCAAGCACTTTTGAATAATTTTAATATATTTTAGAATATTTTTTTAATTTTAACTACAAAACTAATTTATTATTAAATTATTTATTCTTTCAAAGAAGTTTAGAAAGCTTTTCTGCACTCCTCATAAGCTCTGAAACATCATCAAAGTTATTTTTATAAATTTCAATAATCACATCTCCATCATAGCTTATTTTTCTGCATTCTGAAAAAAACTCCTTATAATTAAAATCCCCATAAAATGGGAGCAGGCAATCTTTTCCGTTAGTATGGTCATTGATATGAATATGTTTCAAGCTATTTCCCATTGAATCTAAAATTTCAAAAGGACTATATCCAGAACGCACTGCCTGTTTTAAATCAAGTGTAAATTTTGCACTATCTGGAATAATCTTTCTCATGGTTTTTATAAAATCCGGTGATGATGCACGAAACTTATTTACATTTTCGTGCAAAGTTTCTACCCCAAATTTTCTTCCCCTTTTCGCAATAATATCAAAGCGTTTGCAATATTCTTCATCAGAAAGATTATATCTATCTGGAAAAACTCCACCATGAAGTATGAGCTTTTTTGCTCCTAAAATCTGAGCTCCCCTATAAAATTTCTCGTAAAAATCTACAGTATCATAAAATCTTCGTCCATAGTTTGAGAAAAATAGAAATGGCTCCATTCCCGATAAAAATGGGTGTATAGACACAACCTCACAATTATTTTTCAGAATATATTCGTTAAGCTTTTCAAGATATTCAGGCTCAAGCTCAGAAAATGAGTTGAAGAAAATTTCTATTATGCGAAATCCGTTTTCTATAAGTGTAGCTACGGCTTTTTCTGTTTCCATAGGATATAAACAAGCTGTTGATGCACCAATTCTCACAAGTTTTCCTCCGATTTATAAACTTTATTATTATTTTATGATATATTCAGGTTTAATTCAAGTCTTTTTGATATAACTCAATAAAATCTAAAGCTTCGCTCAAGCCTTTTCAAAGCACAGAAGGGTAGAAAAAAATCCCCCTGCCTTTCAGCAAGAGGATTTCTTTAATTTATTATGATTTTGAACTTGTTGAAGCCTTGCTTGATTCTACACTTGAAGAACCATCTACTGCATAAGAATATTCTTCTGCCTGAATAAGCTTGTAATCTGATGGATAATCAAATTCTCCATCAGGAATTTCGTGTGTCATAGAAACAATTCTAAGGGCATAGTAATCATTACCATTAATGATTTTCATTCCCTTAAATTCCTTGTTATCGAAATAATATTTTACATGCTGTTCTTCGACTTTTGAAGATTCTGATGAAGCGGAAGATGATTCATTTACTATGATTTTATACTCTTCATAGTCCATTTCTTTGTCACCAAATTTTTCTTTTCCGCTCTTGAGCATTTCTATATCAGTAATATAGAAAAGCTTTGCAAGATATTCTGTATAGTTCTCTGCATAGCCTTCCTCAAACTTAGACCAAGTTACAGTCTTTTTTGTATCATCAATAACATATCCCTTGTCATCTTTAACAATAGACTTACTAAGGTTATCCTTAGAATCACCTGTTGCCGCAGAAATATTATTTCCGTCACGAGTTATTATAACAACCTTTGATGAATTTGATGTTGTAGTAAACATATCAATTTCAAGGCGATACTTATCTTCATCAAGCTCTACAAAGAAATTATGTAAGCCATCTTTGAGCAAAGCTCCTGCATTTTTTGCCATAGCTGCATTTGAAAGCTTATTTGTATCAGAAGTTTTTGAAGAAGATGTTGTTTCAGATGAATTACTGCCTGAAGATGTACTCTCTGAAGAACCACTATTAGTTTCAGAAGAAGTCTTATTTTCTGAACTTGAAGAACTCCTGCTTTCACTATCTGATGCAGAGCTTGATATTCCACTTTCTACTTTAGAAGCGTTTGTTTCTGTACCAGAATCATTATTACAAGCAGCAAAAGAAGTTAGTATAAGTGCTGATAATATAATTGCAAAAAATCTTTTCATTTTATTACTCCTACTTTCTTTAGTTTGATGAAGTTGAAGACGCTGTTGAAGAAGCAGCTGAATCCTCAGAAAGCTCACTTCTTTCTGTAAGTGTATAATCTGATGGATATTCAAAATCGGCATCACTTACATTTTGACTAAGCTCAATAATCATTGTTGTATAGTAATAATTGTTCTGCGTATGCTTTAAGCCTGCTAACTTTCCATTGCTATCAAAATAATATCTTGCTCTTTCAACCTTTTTTTCTCCTGATGATTCAGCAGAAGATTCACTTGCAGATGAGTTACTTTCAGGCTCTTTATATTCTTCATAGTCATACTCTGTGCCATTTATTGTTTCCTTGCCACTTCCGCAAAGTTCAAGTGAGCTAATATAGAAAATATTTGCAGTATAAACTGTAAAATTATCAACAAGATTATCTTCTACATTTGCCCATGTTACTGTCTTTTTACTATCATCAACTTCATAGACCTTATTATCTTTAACAATTTGGAGATTTGTATCATAGTCTTCTGCGTCCATAAATGAAGATATCTTATTGCCACTTCGCTTAACAGTATTTGTACCCTTAACGACCTTGCCATTTGTAGATTCTGTAAGATATTCAACAGCATACTTTATAAGATATTTTTCTGAATCCATAGTATTCATAAATTCCTGCAGAGCTGGCTTTAGGAGTGGTCCACAACCGCTTGGAATTTTCAAATCTGAAATTGAATACTTAGTAGATTGGCTTGTTTCTGATGATGTAGTACTCGATTCTGAATTTGATGTAGTCTTTGATTCTGTTTCTGATACAACACTACTTTCTGCGGAAGATGATGTATTAGTGGATTCAGCAGAAGATTCTCCATCAGAGCCACTATTACAAGCTGTAAACGACATAGCAATCATTGCTGCCATAATTAGTGCAAGTGATTTTTTTATCAAGTAAATAACCTCATTTCATTTATTGCATATTTCAACAAAAATTTTAGAAATCTATATTTTTATAATATCATTCATAAATTTGTGTGTCAATACACAAAAAAGAACAATTCGTAAATTATGAGTAATTAAAGTACCATTAATGAAAATAAAAAGAGCCTTGGCAAAAACCAAAGCCCATATTGTTATATAAAATTTGACATTTCTAAATCTTTTTTCAACCTTGAAATTATCTTTTTTTCAAGCCTTGATATATAGGACTGAGAAATTTTCAGCTTATCTGCAACTTGTTTTTGAGTATGCTCGCACTCACCATTTAAACCAAAACGAAGCTCCATAATTTCTCGTTCTCTGCCAGAAAGCCTGCTTACTGCTTTAAGCAATAGCTTGTGTTCAGATTCACGCTCAATATTACAGTTTACGCTATCCTCATCACAACTCAATATATCTGAAATAAGAAGCTCGTTGCCGTCCCAATCAACATTAAGTGGTTCATCTATGGAAATTTCGTTTTTTTGCTGTGAGCTTTTTCTTAGAAACATAAGAATTTCGTTTTCAATACAACGAGAAGCATAGGTTGCAAGCTTAATATTTTTTTCGGGATTAAAGGTTCTCACTGCCTTTATAAGACCTATCGTTCCGATAGAAATTAAATCCTCTACACTTGCTGATTTTGATTCAAACTTTTTTGCAATATAAACTACAAGCCTTAAATTATGTGTAATCAAAGTTTCTCTTGCTGATTCGTCACCCTCGGCTAATTTTTTCATTACAAGCTCTTCCTCATTCTTTTTAAGAGGTGCAGGAAGTGTTTCTGAACCATTTATGTAATGAACCTCACCAAATTTTGAAAGCTTATGTTTTAACAACTTAAATCTGATTATACATATAATTTTTTGAAAAATATTCATACCGTTTTCCTCCGCTAATTTAATATAATTTCTGATGGAATTATTGCAGAAAAACTCTCTGATAACCTTCTGCTTGTTACAGCTATATATGCCTCTGACTCTATATTTTTTCCGTTTAAAATAATTTTTATAGAATCAGGCTTAAACGCTGGTAATAAACCCTCTCCACCTACGCTATTATATGGAACAAGTCTTATACCACTTACATAATCACAAGAAGTATCACTAACAGAAACAGTCTTTGCAAGATAATCAGAAATCTCACTTGGCAAAACTACTTCAAGCTTTTCTCTTTCTGCGACTATAACAGGTAAATTTGAGAATGGTTCTTTCAGCATATTCCCTGTGTCTGTCTTAGCAATAAGCTTGACACTTTTTTCATTATTCTCAACCACAAGACAACAAATTTCCTGACTTGCTAAAGAACGACCACTCACTCTGCAAATAATACGAATAATTATGTAACAGGCTAAAATTATCCCTACAAGCATAATCGGTGAAATATCTATATAAACAGCACCATTCCTTATAGCGACAGGTGGCGAAAACAGCATAAAAAAAGCAATACAAGCTCCGCAGAAACAAAAAGTTATAAGAAAATATGCTGATACTGCTTTCAGAAAGGATTTTCTGCTTGTCGGAAAAAATGTTGCAAAAACTACCGCAAAAGCCGTCACAAGCCGAATTATAAGACTTAAAAATTCATTCATCGGCGGTAGAAATATTATAAAGGACGAAGTCGCTCCAACCAAGCCTCCTAAAACCATTCTTCGGTATCTTGCCTTTAGCGAAAGAAATTTTCTTACCGACAACAACAGCATAAAGTCGATAATGAAATTTACGCAAAACAGTATGTCTATGTATATAACCCTATGCAAAAAATCACCCCCGACTGTGTTTATTATCTCACAGTCGGGGGCTGAATTTATGTCATATTTTAGAACCCAAACAATTACTTTCTTGTTCTGCCTATATCTTTTCTGTAATGAGCACCGTCAAAGCTGATTTTCTCAACAGCCGCATAAGCGTTATCAAGGGCTTTCTCAAGAGTTTCTCCCTTTGCAGTAACACCGATTACTCTACCGCCGTTTGTATAGAACTTTCCGTTCTCAAACTTAGTTCCTGCGTGGAAAACAACTGCACCGTCAACCTGACCATTTTCATCAAAGCCGTCCATCTCGATACCCTTCTTATATGCCTCAGGATAGCCACCACTTGCCATAACTATGCAAGCAGCATTATCCTTTGACCACTTGATGTCTACTTGGTCAAGCTTTTCATCAATAACAGCATTGACAATATCGACCAAATCGCTATCAAGAAGTGTAAGGACAACCTGTGCCTCAGGGTCACCGAAACGAGAATTGTATTCGATAACCTTAGGACCATCTGGTGTGAGCATAAGTCCAAAGTAAAGACAACCCTTGAAAGGTCTGCCCTCTTTGTTCATAGCCTCAACAGTTGGCATAAAGATTGTCTTCATACAAACTTCTGCCATATCATCTGTATAATAAGGGTTAGGGCTGATTGTTCCCATACCGCCTGTGTTAAGTCCCTTGTCACCGTCTAATGCACGCTTATGGTCCATAGAGGAAATCATAGGCTTGAGTGTCTTACCGTCAGTAAATGCAAGAACAGAAACCTCAGGGCCTGTAAGAAATTCTTCGATAACAACATTGTTGCCAGATTCGCCAAACTTCTTATCTTCCATAATTTCCTTAACTGCGTCCTTAGCTTCTTCAAGGCTTTGTGCAATGATAACACCCTTACCAAGAGCAAGTCCGTCAGCCTTTATAACTGTTGGGAACTTATTCTGTTCCTCGATGTATGCAATAGCCTTTTCAGGGTCAGAGAAAACCTCATAACCAGCAGTTGGAATGTTATATTTTTTCATAAGGTTCTTAGAGAAAACCTTACTGCTCTCGATTTCAGCAGCCTTTGCAACAGGACCGAAAGCTCTGATTCCTGCATCGTTAAGGGCATCAACAACACCTGCCGCAAGCGGGTCGTCAGGTGCAACAAAAACAAGGTCTATATTCTTTTCCTTAGCGAAAGCAATTATACTCTCTTTATCCATAACGCTGATATTAACACACTCAGCGTCCTTCGAAATACCGCCATTACCTGGGGCACAATAAATTTTTCCTGCTTTAGGACTTTCCTTTAATTTCTTGATAAGTGCGTGTTCTCTGCCACCGCTTCCAAGCATAAGTATATTCATTTTATATACCTCTTTTCTATGAAGTTAAGGTTTTTATTAGTGATGGAAAAGTCTGATTCCTGTAAATGCCATTGCGATATTGTACTTATTACAAACCTCAATAACATTATCATCACGAATAGAACCACCTGGCTGTGCAATAAATTCTACACCACTCCTGTGAGCTCTTTCAATATTGTCACCGAATGGGAAGAATGCGTCTGAACCAAGAGATACTCCACTGAATGTTTTGAGCCATTCCTTTTTCTCCTCACGAGTAAGTGGTTCTGGCTTTTCTGTGAAGAACTGTTCCCAGATACCGTCCGCAAGAACATCTTCGTAATCATCAGAAATATAAACATCAATAGTATTGTCACGGTCAGGACGGCGAATATCCTCCTTGAAAGGAAGTGCCATAACCTTTGGATTCTGGCGGAGATACCATATATCAGCCTTATTTCCTGCAAGTCTTGTGCAGTGTATTCTTGACTGCTGACCTGCACCAACACCGATAGCCTGTCCGTCCTTTGCATAGCAAACAGAGTTGGACTGTGTATACTTAAGTGTAATCAAAGCAATAATCAAATCACGCTTTGCCTCATCAGTGAAAGTCTTGTTGTCTGTTGGGAAGTTCTTGAGCAACTCCTCGTCAATCTTGAGGCTGTTTCTGCCTTGCTCAAAAGTAATACCATAAACCTGCTTATGTTCAATAGCTGCTGGAACATAGTTAGGGTCAATCTTAACTATGTTATATGTTCCTTTTCTCTTGCTCTTAAGGATTTCAAGTGCTTCATCTGTATATCCAGGGGCGATGATACCGTCAGAAACTTCACGCTTGAGAATTAAAGCTGTTTCCTTGTCGCAGACATCAGAAAGAGCCGCCCAGTCACCGTATGAGGACATTCTGTCCGCACCACGAGCCTTTGCATATGCACTTGCAATAGGAGAAAGTTCTAAATCGTCAACAAAATAAATCTTCTTGAGAGTATCAGAAAGTTCTGTTGCAACGGCTGCACCAGCTGGGCTTACATGCTTAAAAGACGCTGCTGCTGGAAGTCCTGTTGCTGCTTTAAGCTCTGAAACCAACTGCCAGCTATTGAAAGCATCAAGGAAGTTGATATAGCCAGGCTTACCATTGAGAACCTCGATAGGTAAATCTGCTCCATTTTCCATAAAGATTCTTGATGGCTTTTGGTTAGGGTTACAACCGTACTTGAGTTCTAATTCGTTCATTATGCTCATTCCTTTTATTATGAATTTTTGTTTACAATACGAGATTCAGTCTTGCCTGTTTTGATGTCAATATATCTTGCAAAGAATGAAACCTTATTATCAGGATTAAGGCTTTCCCAAACCTGCTTTGTAAATTCGTCAATATCACCTGAAAGCTTTATACGCTTTGGCTCACCCTTGAATGACGGAATAGGATTGCCGTCATGCTCATATGTATGAATAAAGTGTCCCTCGCCAGAAATAGGCTCTGCATACTCATAGAAAAATCTGAGTACAGCTTCTTCTCTGTTGTTATCACTCTTGAGAATAGACATTTTATATGAGAATGTTCCGTTGTGACGATTTACGATACCTGAAATTCTTGGTGTAAAATTCGGCGGGTCTGGCTCGAATGTACGAGTTCTTAGAGCGTCCTCAAAGGATTTTCCCTCAAGAATAAAATCACGAACAGTATCCGTCTGGTCGCCGTTTGTGACAACTGTTGTTTCACCGATTTCTCTTACTGGTGCATAGATAATCAAAGATGGGTCTTGAAGCTTTGATTCATCGAAAGCCTTTGTTTTAAGGTCTGCACCCTCAGCAACAAAAATTCTGTTACGGCTGTTTTCGCTTCTGCCCATAATGAAATAGCCGATAACTATTTTCTCGCCATCATCACTTTTTCCTATAATAATTCCTCTGCCAGGATATGTGTTTCCACTTAATTCTTCTTTAATATCTATCATTTTCGACTTCCTTTCGTTTGTTAGTTTAAGTATGGTCGAACTACATTCGCCCTTAATATGGAAAGAGAAGTTAAGGGCGTTGCCCTTAAAACCCATGAGGGACTCCGTCCCTCAACCCTGCAGGCCTTTGAAAAGGCTTGAGCGAAACTTTTATCTGTCTTGGGTAAGTTTTAATAATCTCCTCGACTACGGCAATTATTTTCTCTTATTCATTTACGAATATGAACCTTTCCATCTACAACTTCAAGTCTATCCTGACAGAAAAGTGATACTGCCTCTGGGAGAATCTTCCACTCACACTGTTCCATAACTCTGCGTTGAAGTGTTTCAGGTGTATCGTCCTCAAGAACATCAACAGCCTTTTGCAAAATGATAGGTCCACCATCGCATACCTCATTTGCAAAATGAACTGTCGCACCTGTAACCTTAACGCCCTTTTCAAGTGCTGCTTCGTGAACTCTAAGTCCATAAAAACCTTTTCCGCAGAATGACGGAATAAGTGCGGGGTGAACATTCATTATTCTATTTGGATATGCACGAGAAACTATCTCATCAAGAATAATCATAAAGCCTGCATAAACAATCAAATCAGCCTTTTCTTCTTGAAGAAGTCTTAAAATTTCCTTGCTGTAAGAAACGGAATCAGGATATTCCTTTCTCGGACAAACTATCCCCTTGATGTTATGCTTTTTTGCTCTTTCAAGGGCATAAGCACCCTCTTTAGATGCTATAACGCAAGTAATCTTGCCACCCTTGATTATTCCGCTCTCCTGTGCGTCTATCAAAGCCTGAAGATTAGTGCCTCCGCCCGAAACGAGAACAACTATATTTTTCATATTATACTCTCCCGAAAATTAGCAGATGATAACACCCTCATCACTTTCAACAAGCTCACCAAGAACATAAGCTTCTTCACCTGCTGCCTTGATTGCTGAGATAGCCTTATCTGCATCAGCCTTGTCTACTACAACTGTCATACCAACACCCATATTAAATGTGTTGAACATATCGTGCTCAGGAATGTTACCAACCTTAGCAATCAAATCGAATATTGGAAGAACCTGTACATCAGCTCTTGCAATCTTAGCAGAAAGTCCCTTTGGAAGTGAACGAGGAATATTCTCATAGAAGCCGCCGCCAGTGATATGAGAAATAGATTTAACCTTAACTGCGTCAAGCAAAGACTGAACAGCCTTAACATAAATCTTAGTTGGTGTAAGAAGTGTTTCGCCAAGAGTTGCACCAAGCTCATCATAATATGTAGAAAGAGTTTCCTCGTTTACATAGAATACCTTACGGACAAGTGAAAAGCCGTTTGAGTGAACACCGCTTGATTTAATACCAATCATTACATCTCCGGCTTTTTGTGTTGATGGGTCAAGAATCTTGTCCTTATCTACAACACCAACAGAGAAACCAGCAAGGTCATATTCATCAACTGGATAGAAGCCTGGCATTTCAGCAGTTTCTCCGCCAATCAATGCACAACCACTCTGAATACAGCCTTCTGCAACGCCAGAAACGATTGAAGCAACCTTCTCAGGAACATTCTTACCTACTGCGATATAGTCAAGGAAGAATTGTGGCTTTGCACCGCAGCAGATGACATCGTTTACGCACATAGCAACACAGTCAATACCAACTGTATCGTGCTTATCCATAAGGAAAGCAATCTTCAGCTTTGTGCCAACACCGTCTGTACCGGAAACAAGAACAGGCTTTTTGATATTCTCAACATCAAGCTCGAAAAGACCGCCAAAGCCGCCTATTCCTGAAAGAACACCAGAAGTCATTGTCTTAGCGACATGAGCCTTCATAAGTTCAACCGCCTTGTAACCTGCTGTAACATCAACACCTGCAGCCTTATAGCTGTCACTATAGCTTTTCATATTGTACCTCCGAAAAATATATTTTAATTATTTTACCAAACAAATTTTAGCTTAGAGTTTCTTTGAATACTTATCCTCGTGTGATTGTCTTGAAGCCTCTATCGGATAATCTCCGCTGAAGCAAGCGTCACAGAAATCAATCTTACATTCATCAGCAATTCTATGCAAACCGTCTATGCTTAGGAAACCAAGAGAATCTGCACCGATTTCAGCACACATCTCATCAATACTCCTATGTGCAGCTATGAGATTATCTGTACTATCAATATCTGTGCCAAAATAGCAAGGATACTTAAATGGTGGAGAAGAAATTCTAAGATGAACTTCCTTAGCTCCTGCTTTCTTTAGCATTGAAACAATATGCTTACTTGTTTCGCCTTTAACGATAGAGTCATCAATGAGAACAATTCTTTTGCCCTGAACATTTGATTTCATAGCGTTAAGCTTGATTCTCAAGTTATATTGAGCGTGTTTTTTTCTATTGTTGTGGGCTCTGCCGATAAATCTGTTCTTTACAAGTCCAACGCCATATTGAATACCAGATTGCATTGAATAACCGATAGCAGCGTCAATTCCGCAATCAGGAACAGCACATACCATATCAGCCTCAACAGGGTGTTCCTTAGCAAGCTCAATGCCTGCTCTCTGTCTTGCAATATTTACGCACATACCGTCAAGAACTGAATCTGGTCTTGCAAAGTATACGAACTCAAAAAGACATAGGCTTGTCTTACCACCACAATTATTCTTATAGCTGTGTACGCCCTCATCATCAATTACAACCATTTCGCCCGGTTCGACATCTCTTACAAATTCTCCGCCAAGGCTATCGAAAACGCAAGATTCGCTTGTGATAATATAATTCTTACCAAGCTTACCTATGCAAAGTGGTCTAAATCCTCTCGGATCACGCACGCCAATTAAGCGTGATGGTGCCATCATTACCATTGAATATGCACCCTTGATTTTATCCATAGCATTCAGAACGGCTTCTTCTATGCTTGCAGTTTCAAGTCTTTCTTGAGCTATGATATATGCGATAACCTCAATATCACTATTTGATTGGAAAATCGCACCGCCACGATGAAGATGTTCTCTAAGCTCAGAATAATTAGTCAACGCACCATTAAGAGCAAGTGAAAGCTGACCATTAACATATCTCATAAGAAGAGGCTGAATTGATGTTCTGTCATTTGCAACAGATGCTGTTGTATGACGAACATGACCAAGAGCAATTTTAGCTTTTTTAAGTCTTGAAAGCTCCTTTTCAGGGAGAGCCTCTGGCACAACGCCAAAACCCTTGACAACGCTCATATTGCCGTTATCGTTTATTGCAATACCAGCACCAAGAGTTCCTCTGTGCTGTAAAGCATAGAGTGCAAGATATGTTTCATCTATAATATCAGTTGTATCATTTCCGAAAATACCAAACACACCACATTCATCGTGGATTTTATCCTCAATAAATAAATCTGTCATTATTTTAACTCCTATTTATTTCAAGGTGAATCGAAATAATCAGTTCTTGCCCAAAAGTTCCTTAACCTTATCCTGAATAGCCTTGTCCTTAGCCTCTACGCCATTCTTCATCTTGACCTTCTCGTCCTCAAGCTTTTTAGCAAGCTCATCATCAGAGAGTGCAAGCATCTGTACAGCGAGGATTGCAGCGTTTGCAGCACCGTCAATAGCTACAGTTGCAACAGGAATACCAGAAGGCATTTGAACAGTTGCGAGAAGTGCGTCAAGTCCGTCAAGAGTTGAGGACTTTATCGGAATACCGATTACAGGAAGTGTAGTATTAGCTGCAAGAACTCCGCCGAGATGTGCTGCCTTACCTGCTGCTGAAATAATTACACCAAAACCATTTGCCTTAGCTGTTTTAGAGAAATTCTCCGCAGCTTCTGGTGTACGGTGAGCGGACATTACATGAACCTCAAACGGAACTCCGAAAGAATCAAGAGTTTTGATTGCTCCTGAAACTGTTGGAAAATCGCTGTCGCTTCCCATAATAATTGCTACTTTTTTCTTTTCTGACATTTTAATCTATCCCCTTTTTAATTAATTTATGATTTATCAAGGCTGCGTTTCGCAAAGTGAAAACTCATCAAGATTTCCTCTCCATTTTCCATGGAAGAAATCTAAGAATAATTTTCTGCCCTCTTCCATAGGCATATCATTTTCATAGAGGGCAAGCTTTGGATTTCCCTCTGTTAATACGCCTATTTCTGTATGTAATATATCATCATTCCAAAATGCCTGCACAAAAGAAACGCCGTCTATCGGTATATCTTCTGCCGACAATACTATAAATTCGTTCCAATCGCTATAAAGATTTTCGAGAAAATCAATTATATCCTCGTCTGTGAAATTATCAAGTTCCTCTTGCTGATTTCTCAAAGTAAATCTTTTATTTTCTGACATTCTAATTCATCTTCTTTTTATTTTAAAATGCTTATCTTATAAATTGGAAATTGTTATGTTCTTTACAAAAATAGAATTTCAATTTTTCTTACTAATGTAAATAACTAATACTATTCAATTTCAATAAACTTACTACATGCATCTCTTAATTCTTTTGGTGCTTTTTTTCACCAATCCCAACAACTCTTTTACCTTGTCTTCTTAATTCCCTAACAGTTTCCGTATAACCTTTGTCAGATGTTGCAATACAAACTACATCGACTAATTTATTATTTTCTATTTCTTTTTTTACATCTTTTTGTATTTTTTTGTCAACTTTATCTTTTTCCGGATTACCACACAATCTAATATCTTCAATACCTAAATCTTTAGCTTGATCTGACCAGGATTTAGTTCTTGTATCTTTTTGCAATCCATAAACTTTTTTGGTTCCTAAGACTCCTTGTTCACTCGCAATTTTCTGGATTTGTTCTGCTTTTTTTGAACTAATATTTTCTCCATCAATAAATAACGCTGTATTCTCTTTTTTCCTCCTACCCTTGCTTTTCCTTTGAGTTGTTTTCTTTTTTTTCGCACTTTTCTTCTTAGGAATTGAATAACTTTCGTTGTATCTTTCTACTTGATCCCAAAAAAATGGATCATGTTCCATTTCCCAATATAATTCAGCATCATCTCCCATGCTCATACCTCCTCAATGCAAAAACTCTAAATTTATCAAATTATCGAACTCCGATTTATAGCAGAATAATACCGATAATAAACAACACAAGGCTGTGGATATACTCCACAGCCTTAGTTGTTATCTGTTTTTGAATACACTTATACATACTTTTCCAAAAATTGAATTTCCACGCAATGTAAAGTGCATTGTCATAACCTCCGAGAATTAGTTTTTCAGTTATTTGTTTCAGTTGTTTGAGCCTGCTGTTCAGGCTTCGGGGAAATATCTATATTTTTATCCGAAACCATTTCTTTCAATGTTGCGGCAAGAGTTGCCATAGATTGAATCTCGGACGGAATAATAATCTTTGTTGCTCTGCCGTCGGCAGCCTTTTCAAAAGCTTCAAGGCTCTTAAGTGCGATAACCTTATCTGTTGGAGAAGCCTCGTTCAACATCTTTAAGCTGTCTGCATAAGCCTTTTGAACTGTCATAATAGCCTCAGCTTCACCCTGTGCCTCACGAATCTTACTCTCCTTGATAGCGTCAGCCTTGAGGATAGCAGATTCCTTTAAGCCCTCTGAAACAAGAATCTGAGAACGCTTGTCGCCCTCTGCGTCAAGAATCTTTGCTCTTCTTTCACGCTCTGCCTTCATCTGCTTTTCCATAGCAGCTTGAATTTCTCTTGGTGGAAGAATATTTTTAAGCTCAACACGCTTAACTTTAATGCCCCAAGCGTCTGTTGCTTCATCAAGGATAACCTGAATCTTAGTGTTAATAACATCTCTTGAAGTAAGAGTATTGTCGAGTTCAAGGTCACCTATGATATTACGGAGAGTTGTTGCAGTAAGGTTTTCAATAGCTGCAATAGGATTTTCAACACCATAAGCATAAAGCTTAGGGTCTGTGATATAGAAGTAAACAACAGTATCAATCTGCATTGTTACATTATCACGAGTAATAACTGGCTGAGGTGGAAAATCTACAACCTGCTCTTTCAAAGAAACTCTTTTAGCAACTCTCTCAATAAATGGAATCTTCAAGTGCAGACCTGTTGACCAAGTTGTCTTATAAGCACCAAGTCTTTCTATAACATATGCGTGTGATTGCGGAACAATCTGAAAGTTTTTTATAATAATAAGAATTATGATAATTGCAAGAATCAAAAGCACCCAACCTATTGGTTGCATAATAACACTTCTTTCTTAAAATTTATTATTTCTTAGTTTCTACGATTAGCTTTACTCCCTCTATACTTTTAATATAAACCTCAGTATTTTCGGGAATAATCTCATCATTATCTGCGACAGCGCTCCATACATCGCCCATAACTTTTACTCTGCCGACCTCTTTTCTACCGTTTATCTGCGTAAGAACTGTACCTGTTTTTCCGATAAACATATCTGCATTTGTTGCAGTTTTTTCAAATTTCATTAGCTTTTTGGCAAGCGGTCTTGTAAGTATAATTGCAGTAGCCGTTACAACTAAAAAAATTATAATCTGCAAGTAAATCGGGGCATCACAAAATTCTGCAATAATAGCAGCAATGCCACCCAAAGCCATCCAGATAGCTGTCAGCTGAACAGATGTAATAAATTCAACAAAGCATGAACAGATAATCACACATAGCCAAATCCAAGGCATTTGCTCTTCCATATTCTCACCTCACAATCAGGATAACATTCATTTCATATCAAGCAATACACCTCGATATGAAATAACCGCTATACAGTTGAATACAAGGCATTGATTTTATATAGATTTATTTTACCATATATGCCGTAAAAAATCAAATATTACATAAAAAAAGCTAATTAAAAATTCTTTTATATATTTTATTTTATGGAATCCAAAAAATTGCTGGTAAAATAAACGGCATCGAAGAAACAATTATATTACATAAAAGTATTTTCCAAAAACTTATATTAATACTTTCTCTATTTTTAATATACACTTTCATATTTACTATTAAAGTAATTATAAATAATATGCCAATTAGTATCAAAGAAATATTGAAATACATAATATATACATTTCTCATGCTATTTGTGCTATCAAGATTTTTCATAATATTCAGTGCAATAATTCTGCCAAGACATGAAATAATTGAAATTAAGCCTGCATTTATAATTGTTAAAATTATAATTTCTTTAAAAATTTTAATTTTTTCTTTCATAATTTTTCTCCATAAATTTTTAATATATCTTAAAACACACTGCTAAAATATACCTAGTAAACCACATTATAAAAAGTATATTAAAGCCAAGTATTGCTAATACAGCACACTTCATTATATCAACCTCATATTTTTTACGAATCCAACCATTTAAAATACATACATTGATTAAAACAACAACGACAATATAAATAAACAAAAGTAGATATAACATATAATAAACTTCTGCTGGCTCATATATATAAGCTTCTTTTGATGAATATGTAAAATCGTTTAAGCCAATTACTAAGTTCACAACAAGTTGCCAAAACCAATATATCAAGCTCATAAAAAAATCAAGTAAAAATATTGCCGTATATTTTTGCGTTTTTTTCATAATCAATCATCCCTATATTTAAATTTCTATAAGATATAAATATCAAATTATCATTAATAAAAAAGATTATATCACTTATACTAAACTTTTTCAATAAATTTATTAGTCTTTAAATAAAATTATATTATATCAGAACTAAAAAGTATATTTTTTGAAAAATTCTCTAAACTATTTCAAATTTCACCCAAAATATGCTATAATATGATTGTTATATCTACAAAATATGTAAAATCAAATTTTAAGTATATATCACGAGGTGTAAACTATGGATTTTGACGCATTTACAGGTGGCGTAGAGCCAGGTGGTCTGCGAAATAAAAGCGATATATGTATCCTTATCTGTTATCTTATAAATTCAGCAAATCGACCACTGAAAAAAGAGGATATTGTTTCCGTCATAGTAAATAACGGTCTTGCCAATTACTTTGAAACAAATGATGCAATGTATGACCTCCTCCAAAGTGGAAATATTGCAGAATTTGAGAATACGAAAGATTATTATATTCTTACTGGCAGAGGAAAAATGATTGCAAACCAGCTTGATACCACATTGCCGTTTACAACAAGAGATAAAGCACTTTCCGCTTGTATATCACTTCTTGCCAAGCAAAAGCTTCAAAAAGAAAATCCCGTTAAGGTTGAAAAGCTTGAAAACGGCGGATATAATGTTTCTTTCTCAATTACTGACGGAAGTATGACACTTATGAGCTTTACAGTATTTATGCCTGACTATTCACAGGTTAATCTGATAAAGCGTTCATTTTATAATGACCCACAATATATTTATACTGTTCTGCTTGCCGCTCTCACAGAAAATCGTGAAATGATAAAAGACTCTCTTGATAAGCTGATAGCAAAATAAACTTTCTTTTAACATATCAGTTGAAGCAACAGCATAGCTGTAACCCCAGGAATACCAAGAGTAGATGAAATTCCAAGCGAGAGCGGACTTATAGGTATGCTTACGCTTGTAAAAATAGAAATTATATTTATCACAAGCATACAAGCAGGACCTAAAAGCAAACCCAAAAGAGTTGAACGGATAGGGTGTTTTGATTTCATAATCTTTCGTATAGCAACTAAAGCCAAGAATACTCCAACACATATCAACAAAATAGCCCACCACGGCATAAAATCAACCCCTCATACACTTTTTTACAATGTATGAGGGGCTGTCTTTTTTTATGCAGAAAATTTATATCGGAACAGTGTTATTTTCGTCATAAATTCCATAATATATGCTAATAGCTGATGATACCGCAAGACTAATTAAGATATAATCCTCATTTAAAATTTCAAGCTCATGACATTCACCAAGCTTACACCAGCTATGCTTTTGATTAGCAACTATATTTTTGCTGTGGTCTGTTAGTTTATAATCTCCTGTTAATAATACACCATCAAAATATACGCTTGCTCCATAGATTGCCATAGGCGATTTTGCTTGAGGCGTCATTATAAATATAATTCGTTTTCTGCCAATTCTCACCCTGAAATGTGGAAATGCAAAAGGAGATGAGGTTATTGCAACAAATTCTTCACCATTCATATTTGAGATTGCCATTTTCTGATTATTACCAGAGATTTCGCCAGAAACCTTAAAAACTTCATTGCCATTGAAGTCAAATATCGCAAGTCGTGAATCAACATCAGAATTATCACGAATTATAAAATATTTCATAATGCTCACCTCCAAGTAATAAATCATTCAGGAAAATATTTCAGTGTAATAAGCTTTAATGGTATGTGAGTAATTTTCGAAATTTCTACAACGCTAAGTCCTTCATATGTTGAAAAGGTTTCATCTTGTAGGAGAAGATTAACAGCAAACAAATCTGCTTCACGCTCATATTTTGATGTGCAAAGATGCGTTCTGCTATTAAGGCTGATTGAATTTGTTTCACTATGTAAAATTATATGTCCTAATTCATGAGCACATACTACTTTTGCTTCATCTTCATCAACGGTATTATTTATCACAACAACAAAGCTTTTTAAAATTTTTATAAAAAAGCCACGAACACAATCGGGCAATTCCTGATATATAACATTAATGCCGAGATAATCACAAAGCTCAAATGGCGAATCAGTATTATATTTCTTAACTATATTTGAGGTTATTCTTTCGATATTCTCCATATCTAACCTCCGTTACGGTTCCGACTATTCACCGCAACGGCAGCAGCAACTCTTATTGCATCAATAATCTTTCTTCTGTCATCGTCGGTTATCGGTTCGCCATCAAACATAAGACCACTCTGGTTAGCAAGCATTTCAGTAAATTCGTCTATAACTTCACTAACATTACGGTTTTCATTCTGATTTAAAGATTTGCCATCATCTAAACCAAGAAGATAGTCTGTAGTAGTATTTAGCACAGCACAAATTTTTAAAAGCATTGTGCTATCTGGCTCTCTTCTGCCCTGCTCATACATTCCTACCGCTGAAGACGCCACACCTAATTTATTAGCAAGCTCTCTTTGTGTAAAACCACATCGTTTTCTGCAATCCTTTAGTCGTTCTGAAAATACGCTCATAGCTGCCACCTCTTAAAAATATTATAACCATAGTAAATTACGATTATTTTACAACGCATATATTATATCACACATTATGTGTAAAATCAACAGTTTATAAAAAATTTTTAGCGAACAAATTTTCGAGAAAACTATTGACATTTATTAATTACTTTGATAAAATTAAACTATAAAGAGAACATAAGTTTGTTTCAGTTTGATGTTCTCTTTTATTTTTTAAAATTTTATAACACATTTTGTGTATATAAGGAGGATTATTTATGAATTATAATGAGATGGCAAGAGAATATAAGATAACCGCTAACGAACTTTTAAAAAAAATAGAAAATCTAAAAATTGAAAAAAAGGGCAGCTATGGTATTCAGCTTAACGAGCTTAATCACAGAATTAAAATGTTAGAGGAAATGTATGTTGATTGCGATTTCACCGCAAGGGTTATGAAAGCTCGTGCAACAAAGAATCTAAAAAATTAAACTTATTATAGGTGGTCAAAATGCGTAAAAAACTTCTTTCCATATCCAATGAAATTGACAATTATACATCGTTTATAAAGTATCAAAGCAAAGGAACAAACTTAGGCAGGTTAAATGAATATAAAGACGGACTTCGTAAAATAATAGACAATGAGCTTACTGAAAAACAGCGTTTTTGCTTTTATCAGCGTTATTATGAAAATCAAAGTATAAAAGAAATCTCAAATATTCTTGGCATAGCTGATGCAACTGTTTATAAGCATATACGCAATGCTATGAAAACAATAAAAAGCTTTGTTGCAATTTATGGAGATGAATATTTTAAATAAAGCCTGTCAATATTATTATCAGGCTTTATAAGCATTATTCAAAACGCATAACAAAGGAGGTCATTTATTATGATGGATAAAATAGCACTTATACTTCTGATAATCGGAGGTCTTAACTGGGGCTCTGTCGGAATTTTCCAATTTGATATTGTTGCCTGGATATGTGGCGGTCAAACTGGAATTGTCAGTCGAATAATCTATACACTTGTTGCTCTCTCAGCAATATGGTGTATATCACTTCTTTTTAGGGATAACACCGAAGCAGGAGATTCCAACCACGCTAAAGAGCAATAAATCCGACATAGTGCATAAAAACAGCGGAGTAACATAATCAACAGTTACTCCGCTAATTTTTATTATTTACTGATTAAATCTCTTGTATCTCTTGCGATTAGAAGTTCTTCATTTGTAGGAATTACAAAAACTTTAATGGTAGAATCTGGTGTAGAAATAAGACCGCCCTTGCCTTTGATTGTTTCATTATTAATCTTTTCATCAATCTTAACGCCCATATACTCAAAGTATTTGCATACACCTGTTCTATGGCTTGCCTGATTTTCACCTATACCAGCTGTGAATATGATAGCTTCACAACCACCGAGAACTACCATATAGCTTCCAATAAACTTAGCAATTTCATATTCAAGCATTTGATGCGTAAGTATTGCTCTTGGATCACCCTTTGCTGCTGCTGCACAAATATCTCTGTCATCACTTGAAATTCCAGAAACGCCAAGCATACCAGACTTTTTATTGAGAAGGTCACTCATCTCAGATGGTGTAAGACCTTCCTTTTCAGCAATAAATGTAACAACAGACGGGTCGAGTGTACCTGTACGAGTACCCATCATAAAGCCATCGAGAGGTGTAAGTCCCATACTTGTATCTACAACCTTGCCACCATCAATAGCTGTTATAGATGAGCCATTACCAAGATGACAGCTTATAATCTTTGTATCCTTAATATCCTTGCCAAGAAGCTCTGCACACTTTCCGCTGACATATCTGTGTGAAGTTCCGTGGAAACCATAGCGGCGAATACCATACTTTTCATAATATTCGTAAGGAACAGGATACATATAAGCCTTAGGTGGCATTGTTGAATGAAAGGCTGTGTCGAATACAGCAACCTCTGGCAAATCTTTGCCAAAAACATTTCTGCAAGCAACAATACCCTCAACATGAGCTTTATTATGGAGAGGTGCAAGCGGAATGAGAGATTCTATTCCCTTGATGACATCATCATCTATAAGGACAGATTCTCTATAAAGTGAGCCGCCCTGAACAACTCTATGACCAACAGCGGCAATATCAGAAATATTCTTAATAACTCCGTTTTCAGGGTCAAGCATAGCCTTTACAACACAGTTAAAAGCGTCTGTGTGGTTATTCATAGGAAATGGCTTGTCCTTAATCTGAAAACCAGTATGTGACTTAAAAGTAAAGATGCTACCATCTGAACCAATTCTCTCACAAATACCCTTTGCGAGAACCTCTTCGTTCTCCATATTTATAAGTTGGAACTTTAATGAAGAACTTCCTGCATTAATAACGAGAATATCCATTATAAATACTCCTTTTTGTTGCAAATTTCTTTTTAATTTATTATAATAATAATACATTCTACGGAACATTTCAACTTTTTTTTGATATGAGGGGTGATTTTTTTGAATCTTTTTTCTGTAATCAGCGAATTTAACCCATTTCACAACGGACACAAATACCTTATAAAATCTATGCGTGAGCAAGGTGCAACTCATGTTGTGGCAATTATGAGCGGAAACTTTACCCAACGTGGCGAGCCTGCAATTATCAGCAAATATGCAAGAACAAAATCTGCTCTCGAAAATGGTGTTGACCTTGTAGTATTAATGCCAGTGACATATTCCACAGCCAGTGCAGAAAGCTATGCCTTTGGTGGAGTCACCCTTGCAGAAGCCTTAGGCTGCTGCAATTCACTTTTCTTTGGCAGCGAATGTGGTGATATTAAAAAATTAGAAAAAATATGCGAAACTTTTGAAAGTATAAAATTTAAAGCTTGGTTTGCCGGATATGTTTCAAGCAATGAGAGCTATGCACGAGCAATAGAACTATCGCTTGCAAATATGCTCGGAAATGAATATGCTGATATTATTCGTGCTCCGAATAATCTTCTTGCGGTTGAATATGTCAAGGCTATTCGTGATATAGGTAGTTCACTTATACCAAAAACAATCATAAGAAGTGGTGTTGCACACGATTCTCAGACTCCTAACGAAAACTATGCCTCTGCATCATTTATACGCTCTTTGATTAAATCTCATTCAAACTATGAAAAATTCATCCCTGAAATAAGTTACGAAATCATTTGTAATGCTATTCGTCAAAAAGCTGCTCCGGTAGATTTTTCAAACCTTGAAAAGCTTATCATTTATCGCCTTAGAACTATGACAGAAAACGAATATAAGCAACTTCCAAATATCAGTGAGGGCATAGAAAACAGATTGCGAAATGTTTCCCTAAATGCAACAAATCTTGAAGAACTTTTTGATAAAATTAAAACAAAACGCTATCCTAATTCAAGGCTAAGAAGGCTTGTTTTAAGAGCCTTGCTTCATATTACCGAAAGCGATTGTTCTATACCTCCACAATATATCCGTGTGCTTGGCTTTAATGAAAAGGGTAAGGAAATTTTGCGAGAAATGCGTAAAACAGCAAAGTTGCCAATAGTCATGAAAGCTCAGGATATAAAAGAGCTTAGCCTTGAGGCAAGACGACAGTTTGAATGTGAAAGCATAGCTGATGATATTTACGCTCTTGCATTACCCAAAACAGGAAAATTCGGCAAAAATTTTACGGAGAATATAATTATAAGATAATTATGCTTGATTTTACTAAGTTAAATATGGACGAAATCCAAGCCTACTGCAAAAGTGATAAGGCTATCATAAACTTTCAGCTTCTTCCGTCTTTTATGATAATACAAGAAATTGCTATAATTCTTGCAAGCTATGGAGTTACAGAATTTTCTGCTGAAGATGTAAAGGAGCTTTTCACTGCACTTGATATGCACAATGAGAAAGGCAAAAGCATTATTCCTTCACGCAAAAAAATTACTGGCGTTCTTGAAACTCAGCCACGAAATTCCATTATCACATTAACAGAAAAAGACGGGATTTTCACTGTAACAAAATTTGATGATTCGGGTTATCGTTGCGAAATTGAAAGATTAGTGGCGAGCCGCCACTGTCAAGACGCGTAATCGCTCGGCTTTGCCTCGCTCGTAGTGAATTAGGTAAGATTATTGACGCGATCGAAGAAACTACCGATTAGCTGACAAATTTTCCCAAAACACCTAAAAGTTTTGCTCAATACGGCGAGCCGTCACTGTCAAGACATACCAAACTAATTAAAAGAATTTAATATAAAAATGAATTAAGTCCGCTTAACATTCACATACTCTATATATTAAGGAGTGATTTTTGAATGTTAAACGGACTTTATGATTCTGAAAAAAATTATAAAAATCTAATAGGCGGTGATTGGCTTTTCGCAACAGATAATGCTAATCTCAAAATCTTCTCCCCTATTGACGGTTCATTGATTGGTACTGTTCCTGCAATGAGCTGTGAGGATATAGATTATGCTATGAATGTTGCTAAAAAATCTCAAAATTTATGGCAAGAAACACCTATATATATGAGAGCAGAATATCTCTATCGTGCCGCAGACCTATTAAAAGAATACAAACAGGTTATTTCTCATGTTATAACTATGGAAATCGCAAAGGATAAAGCCTCTGCCGAAAGCGAAGTAGAACGCACTGTGGATTTTCTCAGATATACTGCTGATATAGGCAAGTCCCTTGAGGGAACATCTGTATATGGAGAAAATTTTCCAGGCGGAAGTAGGGACAAGCTTTCATATATCACAAGAGAACCTCTTGGAACAGTTCTTGCAATTTCTCCATTCAATTACCCTGTAAATCTTTCTGTATCCAAAATTGCACCCGCACTTATGGGCGGAAATACTGTTGTTTTAAAGCCACCCTCTCAAGGCGGTATAAGTGCCTTATATCTTGCCTTGGTATTTAAAGAGGCTGGTTTGCCCGACGGTGTTCTTAATACTGTTACAGGCAGTGGCTCTGAAATTGGCGACTACCTCATAACACACCCTAATATTGATTTTATAAATTTTACAGGAAGTACTGCCATTGGTCATCATATTGCAAAGACTTGTGGAATGATTCCGATTATGCTTGAACTTGGTGGAAAAGACGCCGCAATTATCCTTGATGACTGCAATCTCGACTATGCCGCCGAACAGTGTGTCGCTGGTGCGTTCTCTTATTCGGGTCAAAGATGTACCGCTGTAAAACGCATACTTGTTATAGAAAGCATAGCTGACCAATTTGTTGCTCTACTCAAAGAAAAAACTTTAAAATTAAAAAGTGGTTCTCCACACGAAGATGTAAGCATAGTTCCTCTGATAAACGATAAATCCGCTGATTATGTTTTCGGTTTGATTGAAAATGCTGTATCAAAGGGTGCAGAAGTTATCACTGGTGGCACTCGAAACGATAAACTAATCTCGCCAACAGTTTTGGACTATGTAACAACAGATATGGAGGTTGCGTGGGAAGAACCTTTTGGACCAATCTTGCCTATAATTCGTGTCAAAAACATTGATGAAGCTATTTCAATAGCAAATCGCTCAGAATATGGACTGCAATCCTCAGTTTTCACAAGTGATATAGGCAAAGCCTTTACAATAGCACGAAAATTAGAAGTCGGAACAGTACAAATAAACAATAAAACCGAGCGAGGACCAGACCATTTTCCATTCTTGGGTGTTAAATCCTCTGGTATGGGAACACAAGGTATCAAATATTCAATTGAGGCTATGACAAGACATAAAGCAATCGTTGTAAACCTTGCCGCCCCTTGCAATAAAAAACGATAACAAACAAAAAGGACAATGCCGAAATTTTCAAATCAGCACTGTCCTTTAATATTATATTTTATTGCAAATAATCAGCCGTATGAAGAATTTTCTGAGCTTCTTCAACCTGTTCCTTTGTAGGCACAGGAACACCCTCAAGTGGATATTTCATTTTAAGTTCTTCCCATTTCATCAAACCAAGAGTATGATATGGCAAAATCTCTACCCTATCAACTGTATTAAGCTCTGAAATAAACTTATGCATTTCCTCAAGACCTGTCGGGTCGTCAGTAAGACCAGGAACGAGAACATGACGAAGCCACATTTTCTTTCCGTTATCTGAAAGCCACCTTGCCATTTTGAGAATGTTAGCATTATCAAAGCCAGTAAGGCTCTTATGCTTTTCAGGGTCCATTTCTTTGAGGTCAAGTATAACCAAATCGGTCATAGACATAAGCTTTTTGAATTTATCCATCCATTCGGTATTGTTATCATCAAAAGGCTGTCCTGCGGTATCAATCGCAGTATGAACATTATGCTTTTTAGCAATTTCAAAAAGCTCAATCATAAAGTCCATTTGAAGCAGAGGTTCTCCACCACTTACAGTGATACCACCGTTTTTTGCCCAATATTTACGATAACGATAGATACGCTCAAATAATTTTTCAGCAGTCCATTCCTCAACATTTTTGCCCTTGCAGCTCCAAGTTTCAGGGTTGTGGCAGAACTTGCATCTTAGATTACAGCCCTGCAAAAACACAACAAATCTTACTCCCGGTCCGTCAACAAGACCAAAGGATTCGAGAGAATGAACATAACCTATTGTATCAGCCATAATTACATTGTTGCGTGGCAAGTACGAGAAATAACATCAAGCTGCTGCTCACGAGTAAGGTCGATGAATTTAACTGCATAACCAGAAACACGGATTGTGAAGTTAGCATACTCTTCCTTCTCAGGATGCTCCATAGCGTCGATGAGCTTCTCTTTGCCGAATACATTAACATTGAGGTGATGTGCACCTTGGTCAAAGTATCCGTCCATAACCTGTACGAGGTTAACTACACGCTCGTCATCTGAATGACCGAGAGCGTCTGGGTTGATTGTCTGAGTATTAGAAATACCATCAAGTGCCCAGTGATATGGAAGCTTTGCAACAGAGTTAAGAGAAGCAAGAAGACCGCTCTTTTCTGCACCGTAGCTTGGGTTAGCACCTGGAGAAAGTGGCTCGCCAGCCTTTCTTCCGTCAGGCATAGAGCCTGTTGCCTTACCATAAACAACATTAGATGTAATAGTAAGGATAGAAGTTGTAGGCTCAGAGTTACGATATGTGTGATGCTTCTTAATCTTATCGAGGAATGTTCTGAGAAGCCAGATAGCGATTTCATCAGCTCTGTCATCATCGTTACCGTAGCGTGGGAAGTCGCCCTCTGTTACATAGTCAACAACGATACCTGTTTCATCTCTTACGGTCTTAACAGTAGCATACTTAATAGCACTAAGTGAGTCAACAACATGAGAGAAGCCTGCAATACCTGTTGCAAATGTTCTTCTTACTTCTGTGTCGATAAGAGCCATCTCAGCAGCCTCATAGAAGTACTTATCATGCATATACTGAATGAGGTTAAGTGTATTTACATAAAGGCCAGCAAGCCAATCCATCATCTTGTCATACTTCTCGATAACCTCATCATAGTTAAGGATTTCAGAAGTAATCGGACGATATGCAGGACCACATTGGTCACGAGTCTTAACATCAACACCGCCGTTTATAGCATAGAGCAAGCACTTAGCAAGGTTAGCTCTTGCACCAAAGAACTGCATTTCCTTACCTGTCTGTGTTGCAGATACACAGCAGCAGATTGAGTAGTCATCGCCCCATACTGGCTTCATAACATCGTCGTTCTCATACTGAACAGAGCTTGTCTTGATAGAAATATAAGAAGCATACTTCTTAAATGTATCAGGAAGAGCTGATGAGTAAAGAACTGTGAGGTTTGGCTCTGGAGAAGGTCCCATATTCTCAAGTGTGTGGAGGAAACGGAAGTCATTCTTTGTAACCATAGATCTGCCGTCTACACCGATACCACCAACTTCGAGTGTAGCCCAAACCGGGTCACCAGAGAAGAGCTGGTTGTAAGAAGGAATACGAGCAAATTTAACCATTCTGAACTTCATAACAAGATGGTCGATAAGTTCCTGAGCCTCAGCCTCTGTGAGTTTGCCGTTATCCATATCTCTCTGAATATAAATATCAAGGAATGTTGAAATACGACCAACACTCATTGCAGCACCGTTCTGAGTTTTGATAGCTGCGAGATAACCGAAATAGAGCCACTGAACAGCCTCATGAGCGTCCTTAGCAGGAACAGAAATGTCATAGCCGTAAGAAGCTGCCATTTTCTTCATGTCGTTCAAAGCTCTGATTTGCTTAGAAATTTCCTCACGAAGTCTGATAACATCGTCTGTCATTGTGCCGTCGCCACAGTTAGCGAAATCCTTCTTCTTCTCTTCGATAAGGAAATCAATACCATAAAGAGCAACACGACGATAGTCACCAACGATTCTTCCACGACCATATGTGTCTGGAAGACCTGTGATAATCTTGTTGTGACGAGCCTTCTTCATTTCAGGAGTATATGCATCGAAAACTCCCTGGTTATGAGTTGTTGCATACTCTGTGAAAATCTTATGAAGCTCTGGGTCTGGAGTATAGCCGTTTGTTTCACAAGCCTGCTCAGCCATTTTGATACCGCCGAGAGGCATAAATGCACGCTTAAGAGGCTTATCTGTCTGAAGACCAACAACCTTCTCAAGGTCCTTTGTTTCTTCACTTATATAGCCTGGATTATGAGATGTAAGGGTAGAAACGATATGAGTATCCATATCAAGAACGCCACCCTTAGCTCTTTCTTCCTTTTGAAGTCCTTGGAGAATGCCCCAAAGAGTGTTTGTAGCTTCTGTAGGACCTGCAAGGAAAGATGAATCACCGTCATATGGACGATAGTTCTTCTGGATAAAGTCACGAGTATTGACTTCTTCTTTCCAGATGCTGCCCTCAAAGCCTTCCCATTGTGTAAATTCTTTCATCGAGAATCCCCTTCCTATATACCAATCTACAACCAGTAAAAATTTTAATGAAGCATTTAACAAGATAAATTCAAATATAAAATTTCCACGAAGAAATTAATCGAAAAAAATCAGTTAAAGCATCTTTAAGTTGTGTAAGCTATTATAACACACTACAATTTATAGTGCAAGTTTTTTAATGATATTTCAGGTAAAATTTAAGCATAATTTTTTTGGAAAAATAAAAAACCACATTATAATTACCACATATAGCATAATTACAATTTAAAAGTCAAAAACCACAATATAATGTTTTTATTTTTATAATTACCACTATATATACGATATAACTTTTTAAAAAATTTCTTTGATAAATTTTTGTCAATATTTTTAAAGAGCATAATTTTTTCATTTTTGCTCTTTAAAAAACTTATTTATTTTTACACTATTGTAAAAGTCTGTTAATAAAAACAATAAAATTTTTTCAGAATATAAGATTTTAAAATTATAACTTTTTAAAAATTCAATTTCATAATATATTTTATAAATTCTGACATTTTATATTCAGACAAGCTCAAACAAAAATTATTATAATGTATAAATGAAAATTTAATCATTATTAATGTATAAATTTTCATTATGCAAATATTTTTACAACTTTTTGACATTTTCATATATAAACTACGATTGATATAAAAAAAAATAAGAGTATAATTTAATTAAAATTTTATTAAAGCAAGGAATAAATATGAAAAAATTAATTATTTTTATCTTGTTAGCAACAGTTCTTCTTTCAGGTTGCTCTGCAAATAATACTTCAAACCAACAAACAACTTCATCTGAAAAAACTATCGCTTCTAAATCTTTGGAGAGTAAGACTCAAACCGCTACTGAAGCATCAAAAAATGACAAAAATTCAATTCCAGTTTCTTATACTATAAAGAATTTTGAAATTATCGGTCAGCTTCCTGAACTTCCAACAGGTTGTGAAATCACAGCACTCACTATGGTGCTGAACTATTATGGTCTTAACCCTAATAAGCTTGAGCTTGCAACAGAATATCTTCCAAAAACGGAATATTCAACATACTATAAAGATGGTAAATTAATAGGACCTGACTCAGATAACTACTTCTTAGGTGACCCAACAAGCGTATATGGCTATATTTGTGGAACAGGTGCAATAGTAACTGCGGCAAATAGCTTTATATCAGATAAAAATGCCAAATATATAGCAAAAGATTTAACTGGCTGTGATTTCTTAGAATTATATAAATATGTTTCTCAAGATAAACCGATTGTCGTTTGGACGACAATCGAAATGGCAGACAGATGTGAAACAGACGATTGGTATACCGAAAACGGAAAACACTTAGAATGGAGTCAGAACGACCATTGCAGTGTACTTATCGGATATACTGAAAAAACAGTGAAAATAGCAGACCCTATTCTTGGTGATGTAGAGTATAGCAAAACTCAATTTGAAAAGGTTCTTACATCTCGTGGTAAAAAAGCGGTTGCACTCTTTGATAAAAATACTTCTACTTCCTCTTCCTCTAAAACTGAATAATAAAAGAAAAACGACAGTTTACTTCTTATCTTGAAGTCCTGTCGTTTTCTTAATTTTTAAGCAGATTCAATTCATAATAATTTGTCAGGCAATTTTGCAATCTTAGAAATGAATTTCTGTTCAACTACCTTTGCTGATAAAAGCATAAGGAACTTCCGTCCATCAGCCCTACAAGCTTTTTTAAAGCTTGAGCAAAACTTTTAATTTCTATCAAATTCATACTAATAAATAGAATTTCAATTATGCAACAGTTTCATAGATATTTTTAGTTGCTCTTGTTTTACATAACAAATAGCTTATTTTGCAAAAAATAACTAAAGTAATCATTAAACCAATTTCTAACATAATTTCGCTTACTCCAACAAAGCTAAAAAGCAAATATGCAATAACACATAAAACCGCTACAAACAATATTGAAAGTGCCATATTATAGAAAATATTATAGTTTCCTCTCAAGGCATTAACTTCATCGTCCCATACAAGCTTAGGGTTAATAGAATCCATATAAATTCCAAAATATGATGCAGACACAACGGAAAATAGACTTATAAGACAAGTAAAAAGTACAAACATACCATTCAACGAAAATAATATTCCTGCGATTATAACATATATAATCATTCCTAAACCACTGATTAAAATTGCCACACTTGCCTTAATATTTATCTGCGTCATAAAATCTATGGGAATATATTTCATAAACGCAAAGTGGCTTCCCTCTCTTGTGATTGAGCTTGAAGCTATACTATTTGCAGATGTTATAAGCACTGAAATCCCTGATGTACAGAAAGCAAATATAAGTCCAGCAGTAGCATTTCCGTTGCTTAAATCTTTAAAGAATTTTCCCAAGAAATTATCAGGTCCTTGCAACGCATAAACAAGATAAAGTAAAATCGGCCATACAAGATTTATCACTATACAATTCATAAAGTACGCAGGTGTTCTTACAAGGATAAGAAGTTCCTTTTTGAAATAGCTTAATGAAACTTCCTTTTCTTTCAATCTCTTTACAGCTTTTCTAAAACCAACAGAATGTTGCTTTGCAGAACCTGAACCGCCAATTCCCACAATGCCTTTAAAATACATAAGCTCCGCAAGAAGTAAGAATACAACAAGTGCAACAATATTTATTGCAAGATAGATAACTACACCAATAATATCTCCTGAAACACCTGAAACTATAAATCTTATATGTGGCAAAATGATATTCATAACATTCAGAAGTGAATTATCATTTGCAATAGCCTGTGTAATTGAATTTGTGCTGAAATCGCTCATATTTCCGCAGAAAAGCACAATTCCAAGAATTATAAGCAAGGTTAATACGCCAGTAAGCTTGTTTACTCTGTCTTTGTTTTTAATAAAGTGTGTAAAGTACATAGTAACAAGAGCTATTATACCGCAATAAACCATAGGTATTATAGGAAGTGTCAGCATACATAATATTGCCACAAGCCAAGACCATATAGGCAATCCTATAGCAAAAATATATCCCACTATAGCTGCAAAGACTATCATAAACTGCATTATGTTTTCACTTATCAACGCTGCTGTAAATTTCGCAGAAATTATCTGATAAGGCTTTAATGGCAGAGGTAATATAGATTCTACATCAGCAGAAAAATAAAAAACATTATAAATTACATTCAAGCCAAACACAAATGAAAAAGCCGAAATTAAATGTAAAAATAGTGTTATTCCCTGTTCTTGACCTCCAAGTTGTGTAAGACCACCAGTTATTGTGTAAACAACAACGCCGACAAAAAATGATACTGGAAGAATTATTCCGAATACAGCTATAAGTGCCATAGCTGTATTAAAGATTTTCTTTCGTTTTTTCTCGTCATCGCTGAATTCCACTGATTTAATAAGTATATGTACAAATTTAAGATATAGTCGCATATAAATTTGTTCCTTTCGATAATTTAATTTTCTGTCATCTCTAAGAAAATATTTTCGAGAGTCTGATTAAGATGCTGACTTTCAAGATTTTCAAGCGTACCATCATATAGCAGATTACCTTTTTTAATAATGATAACCTTATCGCAAAGCTTTTCCGCAACTTCAAGAACATGAGTTGAAAAGAAAACGGCATTGCCCTTTTTAGCGTGTTCTCTCATCATTTCTTTAAGCTCATATGAAGACTTAGGGTCTAAACCTGTCATAGGCTCATCAAGAATCCAAACAGGTGGATTATGCACCAAGGCTGCAATAACCATAAGCTTTTGACGCATACCGTGAGAATAAGACATCATTGGTGAAGATAAAGCATCAGTAAGCTCAAAGCGTTCCGCCAACTCATTTACACGCTTTTTTCTATCATCGTTAGAAACCTTATAAACATCTGCAATAAAATTAAGAAATTCAATTCCCTTTAATCTTAAAAACATATCTGGACTATCAGCAATATATCCAATAGAACTTTTTGCCTGAATCATATTTTTCTTAATATCGAAACCATTTATCTTTATTTCTCCCTTATCAGGTGGCAAAATTCCTGTAAGCATTTTTATAGTTGTAGTCTTACCTGAACCATTTGGACCAGTAAAACCAACTATTTCACCGCCACGAACCTCAAAACTAACATTATTAACCGCTTTTATAGTCCTATTATAAACCTTTGTAACATTTTTAAATTTTATCATACGCATATCACCTTATTTGTAAATTTGCACTATTTTAATGAATTTTTCAAATAAATTATATACTACTTAAACATACAAGTCAATAATAAATGAAAGTATATGCTTTATATCGGTACAACATAATAAGGGGCGAACTCCGTTCGTTCCTACAGTAGTTCATTGGTAATTACTTTAACCGCGGTAATATAAGTTGATTAAGAATGTCGAGGTTTTGCTTGCAAAACCGATTACGCGGCTTGGGAGCGGCGGCTCGCCGCTTTTAAGGGCAACGCCCTTAACATTCTTTGATCCTAAAGAGGTGGACTTTGTCCACCTCTTTATTTTCTTGTGTTAGCAAAATTAGCCCCACAGGGAACCCCCTGCGAGGGTTCCCTACGAAAAACATTCCACTGGAATGTTTTT
>OGXX01000428.1_pt1 | contig 47216 bp, 40 predicted proteins | sample 1576301 | NCBI WGS metagenome assembly OGXX01 (sample SAMEA3541469, study PRJEB24748) | human gut metagenome | biome: human gut; feature: human-associated habitat; material: faeces | place: China | collected 2012
TGTTCTTCCTTTATTCCAGAATTGGCTTCCTATGTATCCACATGTTCTTCTTGCTACATTTAATGTATCATGATTTCTGTTTCCACAGTTTGGACAATACCATTCTAAATTATCATCTATTAAAATTTCTCCATCAAATCCGCATTCTTGGCAATAATCTGATTTTGTATTTAATTCTGCATACATAATATTGTCATAAATAAATCTAATAATTTGTAATACAGCTTCTATATTATTTTGTAGGTTTGGTGTTTCTACATAAGAAATTGCTCCTCCTGGGCTTAATTGTTGGAATTGGCTTTCTATACTTAATTTAGAAAATGCATCAATTTCTTCAAATACAGGAATATGGTAAGAGTTTGTTATATAATCTCTATCTGTTATTCCTTCTATTACTCCAAATCTTTTCTTTAAGCATTTTGAAAATTTATATGTTGTAGACTCTATTGGTGTTCCATAAACGCTATAGTCTATATCTTCTACTGCTTTCCATTCTTTACATTTATCATTTAATTTTTGCATTACTTGAACTCCAAAGTCTTTTCCTTCTCCATTGTCTGTATGACTGTGATCTGTCATATATTTTACACACTCATATAGTCCAGCATATCCTAGAGATATTGTTGAATATCCTCCGTGTAATAATGAATGGATACTTTCGCCTTTCTTTAATCTTGCTAATGCGCCATTTTGCCATAATATAGGTGCTACATCACTTGTTACTTTGCTTAGTCTTTCATGTCTTACTTGTAGTGCTTTGTGACATAGTTCTAGTCTTTCATCAAATATTTTCCAGAACTTGTCCATGTCTTTTTCTGATGATAATGCTACATCTACTAAGTTTATTGTTACAACGCCTTGATTAAATCTTCCATAATATTTAGGTTTATTTGTTTTTTCATCAACATATGGCGTTAAGAATGAACGGCATCCCATACAAGGATAGCAATTTCCATTACCATTTTTGTCTATTTTTAATTCTAACATCTTCTTTTCTGAAATATAATCTGGTACCATTCTTTTAGCAGTACATTTGGCTGCAAGTTCTGTTAAGTAGTAATATGGTCTGCCTTCTACAATGTTGTCTTCTTCTAATACATATAATAACTTAGGGAATGCTGGAGTAATATAAACTCCTTTTTCGTTTTTAAATCCTTCCATTCTTTGTTTTAAGAATTCTTCTATTATCATTGCAAGTTCTTTTTTGTATTCTTTTGTTTCTCCTAAATACATACAAACAGATAGGAATGGAGCTTGTCCATTTGTGTTTGTCATAGAGTTTACTTGATAATTAAATGTTTGTACTCCATCTGATACTTCCTTTTTAGTGTCTTGTTCTGCATATTCTTTACATTGTTTTTCACTCAATCCTCTGTCTTGATATTTTTTGTAATATCTATCATAACTACTTTTTACAAAAGGAGCTAAGTGTGTTAGTGATACTGTTGCTCCACCATAAGTAGAAGATGTAACTGCTAAAATTATTTGTGTTGCAATTGTCATAGCTGTTAAAAATCTATGTGGTTTTTCTATCATTACTCCATTAATACTAGTTCCATTTTGTAGCATATCTTCTAGATTTACTAAGTCACAGTTGTGTAATGCATTTTGTGCAAAATAGTCAGCATCATGAAAGTGTATTATACCTGCATCATGTGCTTCAACTATATCTTCAGGTAGTAAAAATCTTCTAGTTATATCAGTACTAGTTATACCTGCTAAATAGTCTCTTTGTGTTGTTACTACTTTAGCATTTTTATTTGAATTTTCTGTATTCCAGTACTCACTTTCTCCATCAATTAACTCTTTAATTGACTGATCAGTTGTATTACTTCTTCTTACTAATTCTCTAGTATATCTATAAGTAATATAATGTTTTGCAAGTTCATATTTTCCTTGACTCATAAGTTTCATTTCAATAATATCTTGAATATCTTCAACTAGTATTCTCTTCTTGCCAAGTTTCTCTATATATTTAATAATATTTTTAATTTGAGTACTACTTGCTTGATCTTCTTCTTCTACTTCGTTATTAGCTTTCATTATAGCTTGTTCAATTTTTTCTGGACAGTAGTCTACCATATGTCCATCTCTTTTAATTACCTTCATTTCATTTACCTCTCTCTTATCATTTTTATAAGTCAATTATACAACATCATATATAAAAGTTAATGTTGCAATTGCAACAATTACAAAAATTTGATAAAATAATTTTAGGTGATGTAAAGTGAACGAATTATTCTATAATATTAGCAAAAAAAACAGGGAAAAACTGCTAGCTTATTTGGAGGCGATTAGTTACAAATACCCGAAAAATAAGGAAATATTGAGTAACATGATAAATGATAACATTATATGTATTATTTTGAGTGGACACTTACAAATTGTAAGAAATGACATTGAAGGTAATAGAACAATTGTAGAAGACTTTTTAGAAAATTCATTATTTGGTAGTCTTAGTTATCCACTTAAAAACGAAGAATATCAAGTAATTACAAAGGAAGAAACAAAAGTTGTAGTAATAGACTTTAATTCAATTTTAAATATGAAAGAAAATCGTTTTACATTTTATAATCAATTTTTAAAAAACTTAATAAATATTTTAACAACTATAATTACAAAAGCGAATGAGAGAATAGAAGTGTTATCAAACAAAAGTATAAGAGATAAACTTTTAGATTATTTTAGAATATTAAGTAAAAAAACAGGTTCAAAAGTTATTTATTTGCCAATGAGTTATACTGAACTAGCTGACTATCTAGCAGTTAATAGAAGTGCCTTGTCTAGAGAAATTAAAAATTTAAAAGACGACGAGCTTATAGAAACAAAGGGTAAAAAAATAAAGCTACTTTATTATATAAACTGAAATAAGGCGTTTATTTTAACATACGCCTTATTTTATTTTTTTCTAATATATTCTTTTTATTTTTTTCAATGTCGGATCATATTCGTGAATACTAGAATGAGTTACGTTAAATCTTTCTTTATTATAATCTAACTTTGTATTAGTAAGAATATAGTAAATCATGTTAATGACACCCCTGTGAGTAACTAATAATGTATTATCTTCTTTTAAAATATCATGATAATAGTAAAGTATTCGATTATACAAATCGCTTAAACTTTCACCTTCTGGAAATCTTTTATAAATATCTTTAACATTCATCCATTCATTATAATAAGTATTTGCAATTTCCAAATTCAAGCCATTTAATAATCCTTTATCGAGTTCTCTTAAATATTTCATTTGTATTACAGGTACATGTAACTTTGTATTAACAATATCTGCGGTTTCTATCGCTCTTAATATATCACTTGTAAATATTTTGTTAATAACTAACCCTTTATTAACAATATAATCTCTTGCTTGACACACACTTCTTACACCTTCATTCGTAAGGTGATTATTACTATATCCTCCTATAAACCTTTCATCATCGAGTCCATGTCTCATTAAATATATCATTTTTTTATTCCTCCTTTATTATAAGCTAAGCTTTAATACAGTTAGTTCTTCTAATTTTTCGTCTATGTCTTTATCTAATAAACTACTTAATAAATCATATTCTTTTCTACTTAATTCTTCACCCTTAAATAGTTTATACCTTATTAGTTCATACTGTGATATAATCTTTTTTCTAGAAGACTCACTTAATAAGTTTAGTTCTTCTACTACACTCATAACAAAATTATCTAAATCATATTTGTTATCTTTGGTATTAACAAGTAAGCATTTTCCGTCTTTTACTACGTGATGGTTTACTTGAAATAAGTAAATACCAAATGGTTTATCTACTATTTCGTCTCTTAATTTGAATTCACAGTCTTTAATAAAGTTCATATAATCTTCAAAATCGTATTCAAAGTCTATAACTGTTAACTCATTACCAAAAGTTTTAACATTTTTATAGTTTTTAGGATTAAAATTTTCTTTCTTGTAATATACAATTGTTGAATATGAGTAAGTATCATAGTCTACTCCATTATAGTGTCTTCTAGAACATTCAATTTCAACCGGCACCAAACCTTTATATTGGTCTAATAATTTTTTGTTTAAATATCTAAAGCTAATATAACTATCCATTTAAAACATCTCCTTCATTCTTAATATCAAATCACATTCATTACTATTTGTAAATAATTTACCACCAATAAAAGACATAACCTTATTATACTCTTCTAAACTAATCTTATCAATTAATTCATAACTAAAACATAGAAAAGCTTTTTTATAGTATATGCTTATATCTTGTCTATCATTATTAAAATCCTGATACTCATATAAATTTTTTAATTCATTTAAAATATTTATTTTATTTTTGTAGTCAATATCGTTTATTTTGCTTGCTTTATTAAGTAATTCATTTATTTCTTTTTGAAAACCACAAAATTCTTTAGATAAGTCCATTTGAAATAATTCTTTTAAAGATCCTTTACTTCTTGAACTTATTATATTATCTATTAGTTTTGATAAATAAGTAGGTTCATATTCAATATAACTATAATTATAAAGTCTTTCATCAGGTCCATCATTATATTCTCTCCATCCCATTTCTGTTTGTTTAAATTCAGTATAATATATATTATTTTTAAAAAATCTAGTACTATTATAACTCACTTTACTCTTTTTACCACACTTATAAATACTTTCAAGTTTTATTTTTTTTAACTCTTCTTCATCAATATTAATCTTATACTTTTCTACATATTCACCATTTACTAAATAATAAATTAAATAACTCATTCTTTCCCTCCATACACATTTTTTAACTTCTTCATTGCTTCACTTGTTTTCATTTCAGTTAAATATTTAAAATATAAACCTCTAAGTTCATAAATATTAACAAAACTTTTCTTTTTTAAACATATGTGTTCACTTTCAAACTTTAAGTAATCACTAACTTCTATTGTTTCATCACATTCCAAACACCCATACAAATTATATTCAAATTTTTTATCACTTTCATCTAGAACTCTTACGCTATATGACCTAAACATATCATCCACATAATAAAAGCTACCTAAGTACACCCAAATATCATGATTACACTTTATATTTCTAATTATAGAATTAAAAGCATCTAACATCAATTTCTTATCACTATTAACACTAACATTACTTACTTCTTTTTCTAAATATAAATACCTTTTAACAATATCATTATTTAATAATTCATTCATTTCATTTTGCAAAGAAATAACTCTTTCTCTCTCATCTTTAAAAGTTTTAATTTTTTCTAAGGCTAACTTTCTTAATTCTTCATTCATTATTTTTCTCCTTATGTGTATTTTTTACACTTATATTTTTTTTATAAAAATGTACTTATAATACATTCTTACTTTTCTTTTTATTAAATTTATATAACTTAGCTGGTTTCTTTCCTTCAAATATTATGTACTTATTAGTATCTTCTATTATTCCTAAACTAAGAAGTTTTTTTCTAAAATTACGTCTATCAAAAGTTTTATTTAGTATTCCTTCATAAGTCTTTTGTATTTCAGGAATAGTTACTCCTTTTGGAAACAAACTTTTTAATATATCAGTTGTTACAATTAACTCTTTTAAAGTATCAATTCCTTTTAATAAAATATTATTATGATCACCCGCCAGAGTTTTTACTTTATCTATTGCTACCCACTCAGAATTATCAGTTTTAAGAGTTTTCTTTAATACCTGAACTTTATTTGCATCTATTAACCCAACATAAGTTAAGGCTATCATTCTTCTAACAGGACTTCTATCAATTTCATCAAACACCCCAGAAAAATAAACATTTACATCAGTTAAACCACTTTTTTCAAATATCTCTCTTTTAACTCCATCTTCTAAACTTTCATTGTTATAAAGTGCACCTCCTACTAAACTCCACATTCCTTTAAAAGGTTCATTAGTTCTTTTTACAAGTAACACCTTTACTACACCCTTATCAATAGTAAAAATACTAGTAATAACATGTATACCAATATTTTTATATAAAGGATTTGTTAACTGCATTCATTTCACCTCACTCACACTATAATTATATGTGTATTTTTTACACTTGTCAAGTATATTTTCAAAGAAAATTAATTATTTACTTTTAGTAAATGATATGTTATAATTTGTACATGGACAGGTTGCTGGAGCATGGATTTGCCTGGTTTATTTTAAACGGAAGGCTCGCATGGAGGTAGCTCGTTCCTTTTTTATTTTACTTTCACAATTATATGCTTAAAATGATACTTTTTAGTTGTTTACTTTTAGTAAATGATATGCTATAATTTATTCATGAACAAGGTGCTGGAGCATAGATATACCTGGTTTATTTTAAACGGAAGGCTCGTATGGAGGTTCTTGTTCATAATATGGTCTTTAATTAACTAAGTAGTTTGAAAATATTCTTTTAAACTTACTTGGTTAATTTTTTTAATATCTAAAATATCATATAAATATTTTTTACCATTTGCATCGTTTCTTACTAAAAGTGAACAACTATAAGTAGTTTCTTTGTCATTATCAACAATAGAAAACTTAGCTCCATACTTATAGAAACCGTATTTTGCATCAATTTTATGTTTTTCCTTTTTCTTGTTAATAAAGTTTTTATTATTAGCATTCATAAACAGTTCCTTAATATAATTGGCAAGAATACATTTGACATATTTCATGTCTGTTTTTGACCATCTTGTATAACATGAATATATATACTCATTTGCAGTTTTGTCGTCTATTAATATTGTATTAGAAGTTAATATATTTTTATACGATATCCCTTTTTGTTCTTTTATGTGCGCTTTTGCTCTTTTTTGTGCATCTTTTACTTCCAAATTTCTATACTCCTCTTCTTCTATTCTAAGCCTGTTAAACGTTCCATCATCATTAAAAACAGCGGTTGCTTCTTCCATTAAATATGGATTATAATCAGTAATATATGTAATTATAAAATTTTCTATCATTTTTGTACCTCCTGAAACCATTATATAATATGTATATTTGTTTGTCAATGTTTTGTTTGTTAAAAAAAGAAATCTATTTAAGATTTCTATTTATATGATATAAGTATTGTATAGCAAGTCCACTATTTAAACCAAAATTATTTTTCATATAATCTTTAATATTTTTAACATTATCAATATTTAAATTTGATTTAACATACTTTTTAACCCACGTATCAATTGGAAAAGTATCAAATCTAGCATAACCAAACATCAAAATACAACTAGCCACTTTAAGACCAATTCCTTTTATTTCCATAAGTTTTTTTATTGCATCTTCTGTATCTAACATATCTACTTCTTCAAGATAAAAAGGATTCTCTTTCAAAACACAAATAGCATTATAAACATATTTATCTCTAAAACCTAAATTAAACTCCTTTAAATCATCTAAACTAAGTTTAATAAACTCACTCAACTTAGGAAACAAATAATATTCTTTTCCACCAAAAAGTACTTTTTCCCCATATCTTTCACTTATCTTACTAATCGCACCACTTATTCTCTTAACATTATTATTTTGACTAATAATATAACTAATTAACATCTCAAACTTATCTTGTTTTAATACTTTATACCCATTACATAAAGAAATTTTATCTTTAAAAAGTTCATTTTTCATAAGTTCATCATTAAGTACTTTATAATCTCTTCCATAATCTAAATAATATTTAATAACCATCTCTAAATCATCCATCTTATTAGAATTCACTATCAAATAATTACCATCTTCCTTAATATTAACTACCCTATCAGATAAAATACAAGTAAACGATTTATCACTCTCTAAAGTAATCCTAAAAGCCTGCCCACTCATTAAAGTATCATATAAATTAATATCATTCTTCTCTATCTTCATATAGACCTAACTTCCTATAATAATCTAAATAAACCCCATTCTTTTCATACAAAAGTAAACTACTCATTGTAAACTTCTGATAAACTTCATAATTCATATTATCAACATATTCATTACTCACATCACTTTTAAAACTTTTATATTCACCAGTTATAGAATTATAACTTCCGTTTTCATTAATAAAACTTCTATCACTTAACATAACAAGTCCTTCAGAGTCACTTAATGCATCTCTTCCCATCATAAGTCTTGAATCATACTCTATTCCAAACAAATTATACACTGTAGGTAAAACATCAATGCTACTAACATATTTACTAACTTTAACATTTTCTTTCATTTCACTATTATAAATTATTAAACTAGTATGAAACATCTCAAACTTATCACTTCTATCTGTATCACTTATTTCATTTAATTCACTAGTTTTAAGTCCATAAGGATAATGATCGGGACTAATTACTATAACAGTATCATCAAGTTTTTTATTATCCTCTAAATAAATAAGAAGTTTTTCTAAGGCACGATCTAACTCAATATTTGCTGCTAAATAAGCCTTAATATGTTCTGAATAAGATAAATCTTTAACTAACTCCCTATTTTTATAAGACATAGAATTACCAGTAAAAGTGTAATTTAAATGTCCACTAACTGTCATATAATATGTCATAAATTTATCACTATCTATATAATCATTTATAGTAGCATCTATCATTTCAATATCACTTTCTGGCCAAACTTTACAGTTCATTAATTTTTCTAGTCCATTACCACATCCAACATACTTATCGAATCCCAAATTTGGATGAGACTCATCCCTACTATAATAAGTATATGTGTGATCATGATAAGCATTTACAGGACTATACCCTTCTCTTTTAAAAACATTTCCAAGTCCAAAAGGCATATAAATATTACTACTTCTATAAAAAGACCAAACACCTTCTTTAGGGATTAAACTATTCATAACCATATATTCTCCATCACTAGTACTAACAGAAAATAAAGGTTGATAATAATTTTCAAAAACAAATCCATTATTAACAAGTTTATACAAAGTTGGAGTAAGTTCTTTATTAACTGCTATCTTATCAAATCCTTCAGCAGTAATATATATCAAATTTTTACCCTTAAATATTCCAGTATACTCATTTTGTTTAGTAGGCATCACACTTTTAAAGTATTCATGCATAGATTTAACCATGTCATCTTTTTCTTCACTAATAAGTTTATCAAAATCTATATCAAGTACATTATATTTTACTTCTTCTATATCATCACCTTTATTAGATTCACTAGGTTTAACATTATATAATTTTTCTTCAAAACCAAACAAATACCTCTCTAAATCCAAACACTCCATAGAAAGAAGTCCTACTTTATTAATAGTAATCATCGGAGCATGTGTTTTTGTATACACATTTTTTAACGAATACATTCCCTTATCATTAAACATTACTATAACAATAGACACTATAATAAATACAACTAATGAAATACTTTCTATTACCAAACTTTTTTTACCTTTATTAAAACTAAATATCTTCTTACCAAAAATCAAAAATAATATGAAAGGCATCAATAAAAGAATAATACTAAGTACATTATCACTCACCATTTTAACAATTGCATTAAAAAACTCTCCAAACACTTGCTCAGTTCCCTCTTTAACACTATAAACAGAAAATATAGAATCATAAAACAAATAATAAACATATTGACTAATAAAAATAAATGTTAAAAAGAAACTTGTTATTATAGATAATCCCCTATTAACTTTTTCATTAAATAAACTACATAATATAGTATTAATCATAATAAAAGGAATACTAAATAAAATAATAGTTAATGAGTTAATACTAAAAACATTATTTAAAACAAATACTTTATATACTAATTCTAAATAAATAATTAAAAAACTAAAATAAATAACCAAAGGTAACTTTTTCTTCATTCTATCTCCTTAAAACATACCTACATTCTTCATCAACTAAATCAAATGAATAATCATCATCATTCTTACTTAAACCATCAACTAAATATATACTCTTATTTCTATTATATTTAAATAAAACCTTGAGAATATCCTTATCTAACAACATATAATTAATTCTATGAAATAAAACATATTGTAGTTCTAAAGCACTTATTTTATTAAAAAAACCTTCCTTAAACTTATAAATACTAACCTTATCAGTAGCAAATTCATACTTTAAATAATAAGTAATATTTTTACTACTAATACTAAAAACAGCAAGATATTTATTAATAACCATCTTAAACTCCTCACTTGTTTTAATTACATTATTAAACGTTTCCTTATTTAAATAAGCGCTTCTATAAGAAAACAATACATGACTAACACTATACATAAAATTTCTCCCATACCGAATTAATTATATCACATTTTTTTATAATTTTGTACTATTACAAACTCTTTTATGATATAATACTTTATATGAAAGAGGTGGATTTATGAGTTTAGTAGTTTACAACACTATTACTAGAAGAAAAGAAGAATTTAAAAGTATTCATGAAGGGCTAGTTGGAATGTATGTATGTGGGCCTACTGTATATGGTTATCCACATTTAGGACATGCTAAAAGTTATGTTAGTTTTGATATTATTTATAGATATTTAATGCATTTAGGATATAAAGTTAAGTATGTACAAAATATAACAGATGTAGGACATTTAGTAGGAGATGCTGAAAGTGGAGAAGATAAAATTGAGAGAATTGCAAAACTTGAGAGTATTGATCCAGTTGAAATTGCATACAAGTTTGAGAATATTTACTTTGAAGATATGAGAAAGTTAAATGTTTTAAAGCCAAGTATTAGTTGTAGAGCTACTGGACATATTATTGAGATTATAGAAGACGTGCAAACACTTATTGATAAAGGATATGCTTATGCGACTAAAGAAGGAAATGTGTACTACAGAATAAACAAGTTTACTAAGTATGGAAGTTTATCTAATAGGACACTTGATAATACTTTAAGTGGTGAAAGAATTGAAGTTGCAACTGACAAAGAAAATCCTGCTGACTTTGCACTTTGGAAAAAAGCTGAAAATGGGCACATTATGAAGTGGCCTAGTCCATGGGGAGAAGGTTATCCTGGATGGCATATTGAATGTTCAGTAATGAGTAGAAAATATTTAGGAGATACTTTTGATATTCATGGTGGAGGAATGGACAACATATTTCCTCATCACGAGTGTGAAATCGCGCAGAGTGAAGCATTAACTGGAAAAACTTTTGTTAACTACTTTATACATAATAATTTAGTAACAGTAAACGGACAAAAGATGGGAAAGAGTTTAGGAAACTTTATAACTCTTGATGACTTATTTAAAAAGTATAACCCAATGGTAGTACGTTTCTATATACTACAAAACCATTATAGAAAGCCAACAGATTTTAACGATGAACAATTACTTGATACTGAAAAACAATTTAAGAAAGTTAGTGAAACTGTTAATAATTTAAGAAATGCTATTAAAGATGTTGATAAACATGTAACTGATGGTGAAACTGTTAGCAGCCTAAAAAAGAAGTTTACTGAAGCAATGGATGATGATTTTAATACAGGACTTGCAATCACTTATTTATATGAGATAATTAAGCTTGCAAATACTGAACTTCAAACAAGTAAGAATATTGACAAACTAATAAGTTATAATAACTTCATTAATGAGTATGCTGAAAACATTTTAGGTCTATCTTTTACAGAGACAAGTTCTAATAAGGAAGCAGAATTAATTAACATTATACAAAGTATTAGAAATAAGTATAGAGAAGAAAAAAATTATGCTGAATCTGACAAGATTAGAGATGAATTAAAGGAAATTGGTATCACTTTAAATGATAGAAGATAAGATAATTTAAATATTGACACAACAATAAAAATATAGTACTATTAAATTACCGGAGAACATCTCGTCAGGTCGATAGTTAAGTAGTGAATAGTTTTATTTAAGCGTATCTTAAGTACGCCACCCTAACTGGGAAAAGCCCTTGCGGGGCTTTTTTCTTTTTTAACATTTTTTAAGCATATTATTATACATGAAAATTAAAGTACTAGTTGATATAAGAAAAATTTTAATAATTAATATTAATTTAAATCATTTTGAAGTAAAGTTATGATATAATAACAAACAAGGAGGTCAAAAGATGTTTGATGATTTAATGAGAAAATATAAAAAAGATTCAAGAGAAATGAAATTCAATATATTTTATTGGGGTTTTTCCGTATTAATTTCACCTTTTTCTTTATACTTTAATTTTTCTTTGTTATTTGTTTTTATTCTTTTAATAATAGCTAATGTGTCTTACTTTTTAATCGATTATTTTAAAATAATGAAAGGCACTAATGTGAAAGAAAAAGGGATAAAAAGTAGAATTAAAGCTTACAACAATAAAATAGAAAAATTAAAATTTGATTCAATTATAAAATTATTAAAACAATATAATCTCAAAACAAAAAGTGATTTAAAATTTGCAATAGATTACTTTATTAGTGAAAAACCTATCAAAACAGTGCCAAATCTTCTTGAGTTGATTATTACTATATTTTTTTCACTTGCAGCATTCATTGGTGTTGCATATAACACAGAAACAAAATCCTTAAATATAGAAATGATTAACAAAACAATTGATTCGACACTTGCTGTTTTACTTTGTACTTTGGTACCAATACTGATTGTCAAATTTATTATTGATATTTTCAAAAATCCAAAAGACAAAAGATATATAAATTTAATTAACGATTTATCTTACATATATGTAAATTTTAATAAATTTAAAAAACAATTGTAGAAATTAAGGCCCATTTCTTATTTAAGAAATGGGCCTTACAATTAAATATTGACTTTATTAATCGATGTTAATTCTTTCAATATAAAACTTAACTTTGTTAATTATTTCATTGTTTTCTTCATCAACAACAATTAAATAATATGGTTTGTTTCTATCAAATCTAATATTTTTAAATACAAATTTTTCTCTAAAAATTCTTTCTTTAACCGGAGTGTTAGCGTAATTAGCAATAATTGTACACTCATCAGATACTCTTATTCCTTCTTCATCTTCAAAATGTAATGTATATCTTGCTTCACTATAGTTTTCATCTACATTAGTATCTTGTAAAAATTCTAAATAAACTATTTCACTTGTTATTTTATTAGATAGACCAGTATATACTATTCCAACTTTTTTAATTTCATCATTTTGTTTACTTGATTTAAAGCTTATTACTGGTACAATTATTTCTTGTGGTAGTACTCCACCATGTAAATAATTAACCCCATTTCCTTGTCTAGCAAATATCATATTTCCTTTAGGAACGTTAACATATCCACTGTTATCTCCAAATATGTAATCTAAACTTATAGACAAAATACCTTCTTCATTCATCTTTTCACTTGAATAAGAATATCTTGTTTTCTGTAATATAGAATTATCTTTTCTGTTTGTTTTTTCATAACTTTGTACTTTACTTCTTTTATAAAAGAAACCATGATCAGCAGTTATAAAAGCAGTTATTCCAGAGAATGTATTATGTAAATCTTTTATCAATTTTTCTAATTCTTTAATACAAACATCGCAAGCATCAAATACGTCTTTTTCATTATGTTCTCCCATTGCATCAATAATATTATGATAAATATAAACAACCTTTTTACCCGAAAATATTTTCTTCCACTCAACTTTAGTCATATCGGCAAGTTCACTAAATGTAATAGCTAGAGAATCACTATTTTCATTAATAAGTATTTTCTCCCTATCTTCGGTTGAACTAGAAGGCATATTATCAACTAAAATATCATCAGAATTGTTAACTCTAGAAATACTTTTATGTGGGAGTAAAGATGCCATTCCTAGTTTTGTATATGACGGTACTACTCCCTGCATAAAACTTAAATCGCTTTTAGCATATAAAGTTAATTTGCTATTTAATTCTTTTGCACATTCATACCTGAATGCATCGGATATAATAACAAATACTCTATCTCTTTTATCTTTATATGGTAATATAAAATCTTTATAAAAGTTACTTTGTAACTTTATATTATTAGAGTCATACCTTCCCATAGTCTCTAAAGAGCCACTCCATTTAATTGACAATTTACTGATAAAGTCTTCCATATATATGTCTTCTATTTTATTCTTTAATTCAATGTAAATATCATTATCTTCTATTTTATCATAATAGAAATATATTTTTCTATATAAAGTATCTATTTCATATAAAGTATTTGCATATTTATTAGCAAATTCATCTATATCTTCTTCTTTAATTGATTTTACAATATTTTCAATTTTACTTAAGAAACTGTTAATGTATTTTAAAAATTTATATTCATTCTCATATCTACAATAAAAATACTTATTTTCTCTTTCATCTATATAATTTTCATATAAATCATATTCAACTGAGTTATTTACTAGTTTATCAACTAAATAAGTTAAAATATTTTTATCTAATACTTCAAAAGCATCATTATTCATATATGTACTAGTTTCTACTTTTGTAAGTAATTCACTAATCTTATATTTTTTTTCAACTTGTCTAGAAATCAATTCAAAACATTCTTTAGTATTTTTATCTCTCATTAAGTTATTAACAAATACATAATTGTTAGTTTCTTTTTTTATCATTTTAGAATTAATTATTCCTTTAGTATTATAACTAAAATAAGATATAATTATTTCTTCATATAAGTTAGATAATTCTTTATAATCAGTTACCTCACTTCCAAAATAATTGTTGAATAAGTCCAAGATGAATTCCATATTTCCAAACTTAAATAATTCTTCATATTTATTTTCATTAAAATAATAACTTTTAATAATTTCCTTTAAAATTTCATCCTCATTTATAGTTTTAATCTTAAGTAATACTGAAGTAACCACCAAGTCAAAATTATTAACATTCTTTTCAATATCAAAATTTTTAAATTCAATTAATCTTTTATTATTGGCAAAGAATTTTTCATATTTGATAATCAAAGGCCTAAACTCGTTTTTGAGGCATAAACTTCTTAACTTTATATTAACCATATCAGGATTAAATACTAAATCACTATTGGACACTTCTAAATCAAGTAAATCGTTGTCTAAGTTATTTCTTTTATCAAAAGGAAAATAAATAATTATATTCTTAGATAACTCTTCTCTTTCTATATGGTATCTTATCCAAAAACTATTTTTATCATATTTAATTATTTCAGTGTTATCAAGTTCTAACTCATCAATAATACTTTCATATTCTTTTTTTGGATCATACCAAAATATTATTTTTCTTGTTCTACTTCTTTCATCTTCCCTATTAAAAGGATTATATAGTATCTCTTTTAAATGATTAATTACTTCTTCCATTTTTATCATTCTCCTTTTTCTAATCTTTTGTCTATTTTATCAACAAATTTTTTTATTTTGGATTTACTAATATATTCTGTTAATTCCATTTCTTCTAAAATTAATAATCTAAAAGTTAAGACAAATTTAAATATATACATAGACGATTCGAAACCATTAAATTTTTTATCAGAATCAAAAGAATGAGAAAATGAATTTCGAGTTTTTTTACATTTGTTTAAAAATTCCTCATATTTTTCTTCACTTTTCTTCTCATAATTAAATACCTCATAGTTTTGAGTAACATAATTAAATATTTCTCTCAATTTATTATCAAAATTAACATTTCCTAATTTTAAAATGGAATTTTTCAAGTCGTCTTTTAATTTGTCAAATAATTCATCATATTCAATTGATTTATTTTCATAATCTTTATCTATAATTTTTAATATTTCATTTTTATTAATTTCAAATGTTGTACAAATACTCTTTCTTATTTTTTTTAATTTACTATTACTTAATTTTTGGGAAATAAAACTTGATTTTTTTAAAATTTTTAGGTTATCATATAATCCATCAAATACTTGTAATATATTAACTATCGAAATTTCTGGTATGTATAAATTGTTGATACTTGTTATATAGGAAAAATAATCTATCTGAAAATATGACATTTTTAAAATATCTAAATATTTTTTATATGCATTTGTAAAATCTATATTTAAATCATCTTCTAAAAATACAGAATCATTTCTTATATACATATAATTACTAAAATATTTTTTTGAAAGTTCAAATTCAGTTATTCCAGAAATTAATGTAGGAAAAAATCCTATAATAATATTTATAAAACCATAAAAGGTTAGAAACAAATGATCAAAATCTTCATCTTTTTTATTAGTAGACAAAATAACTCTTACATTTTGTTCTGATTTGGAATATTCTTCAAAATTCATTATTTTTTCAAAATTATATTGATCATAGATAACTTTATAATTAACGTCATCAATAATTATATTTAAATTATCTAATATACTATGTAAAACCATGTTTTGATTAACATAATGAAATTTTAATTCATATGTTTTTTCCATTAAGTTTACACCTCCTACTTTATCTTTGCTAATATATCACTAAACTTTTCATAATTAACTTTAACGCCATCATCTAAGTCGATATTTATTCTTTGATTAGCAATATGACTTATCTTTTCATCGAATACTTTTATTTCTGATAGTTTAGCACTTAAATCCATTAGTTCTTTTTGAATATTTTTCTTTTCTATTAAACTTAAGTCTTCATTTAATATATTTTCTAGTTCTAGTTTTCTCTTTTCATACACACTTTGAACTTTATGTAAATAATCTAATCTTGCCTTAGGTATTAAGTTTTCATTGTATCTATGCATATATATTAATGCTTTAAACCCATTCTTTTTGCCACTATCAAGTAGCCAGTAAATTGGTCTCTTTTGATATATTTTTACATGGTCATTAAAGAAATCATTAACAAAGTATCTTCTTATTATATCTTCACTGGATTCGCCTATTTTATTACCCAATACTTTTGCAATATAATCCATATTTTCATTTAATGTTTGATCTCCAAAAGTAACTTTTAAAAATTCTTTAAATTTCTCTACTATATCATCTTTAAAATAGGTTTGATCAGTTATCGGAATAATATTATCTTCATCTGCTTTAAAAGTTTTATATTTTGAACTATCAAAGTCTCCACCTGCATAAATTAACCCTTCCTCATCAAGTGAATACCTTCCAAACATACAACCAACTGCATATGATATAAATGACTTAATATCCCTTAATTTATCTGCTTTTCTTATAGTTACATCTTTATCTTCTTCTTCAGGTGTTAGTTCATCTTGTAATTCATAAATATCAATAAATATTCTATTTAATTCTTCTTCATTATGTTTTAAAGTATTAAATTGTTTATCACAAAACTCTTTCCATCTATCATACGCATCTGATATTTTGGCGTTCATAGGCATTTTATCTGCTATAAAATATTCTTCTCCATAATTATTTTTTATAATTTTAACATGAGTTGGAGAAACTTTAACACCTGTATCATGTAACCCGGGAAGTGAAGTTATAAATTCTAATAATGGATGTTTTTTAAAGTCCCAGCTTATTTCAAACGAATCCCAGTCAAGTTTAGAAATAGAAATATTGTTATTAACTAATTTTGCGATTTCTTCATTCTTTTCATATTTGATAGGCAAAGAAGAAATTTGTCCTACTTCAAAGTTTAATGTAGGGGAAGTAGCATTTAAAATTGAAAGTATTACTTTTGAATTACATAAGCCTAATAAATATATAAGATTTTCTTTATTTGAAAATATACTTGTCCCAGCAACATCAAAAATATGACCAAATGGTTTATATCTGAATGAAATAGAACTACTAGAAATTTTTGACCAAGTTATAGATTCATTGAAATAGAAATTAGTGTTTTGTGGTCTAGATTTTAAATTCCCATTAAAATCTCTTAAATTTTTTATGGTTTTGCCATCATCTTTCCAATCAACCACAAAATCATTATTTCCATACCATTTTCTAAATTCCCCACCCTTATTATATGGAAACCATTTAACGTTAGAAATTTTTAATTCTTCTATACTTTTTGGGTTCAATAAAGTATTATTTATATTAACCTCATACCATTCTCTTAAAAAACGATTATTATCTCCAGTTGCTAGCCCTTGTTTAACATTAGCCTTATTCGCTAACCTTTCATTTTGTTCAAAGATTTTGATATACCTATTACTTATCCAATAAGCAATAGGACAACCTGGTATCTTTAGAAATTCATTTTGTTCTTTTAAATAATAATCATTTAATTTATTATTATTTATTTCTAAGAATTTTCTTTTCTTTGTTTTTGCGTCATCATAATTAACTAACCTAAAAAATATAGATTTATCATTAGTTTCTTTATTTTGTATTATGAAACTAGTAGTTTGAACAACTTCCCCACCAATTTCTTCAAATGCATGAGAACCCAATTGAAGCATACAAACAATATTCTTATTTTCTATTATATTTTTCCTCAAGTTTTCAAAGCTTGACAAAAACATCCAACTTTGTTGAGTAATCATACCCAAATAACCCAATTTTGTAACAAGACTAGAATTCATAAAAGCTGTGCAAAGATCATTTTTTGAAATTAAATAAAATTTGTTTAGATATGATTTTAAATGAGTAGGCATATAGCTTTGACTCATATATGGTGGATTAGTAACAACCACGTCATACTTCTTTTGAAGAATATATGCAACTTTTAATAAAGATTCTAGTTTATCCACCATTGAAGAATTAAACAAGTTATTGTCTTCTCTAATTTTATTAATTAAAGATAAATAATCATATGCATCTACTAAAAGTAATGAACCTATTTCTTTAGCATTTTCAAATGTATTAATTATATATGTTAATTTATCTTTTAATTCTTCATTATTTAAAAAGTACAGAGAAGATTTATCTATGGTATTTGATTCTTGAATACTCATAATATTCAAATTTCTTACGATTTCCTTATTAAAAATACTTTTATCATATTCTCTTGCTTTTAATAAAACTGATAAAATTGCAAGCTGTCCAGCCCTGTCATCTATATCTAGACCATACAAATTGTTTGTTAATATAAGTTCTGGTATATCATTTTTATTATATCCTGAGTTTAAATATATTTGATATAATACCTCAAAAGCATAAACTAGTATATGTCCACTACCACAGCAAGGATCTATAAAAGTAATTTGCTTTGGATCAATTCTATTGTTGTTTATAGTCAAATTATCATTTATAAAGTACTTCCAGTGATTTATAATGTCTTTGCCATTATTGTGTTCTACATAATATCTACCAAGAGAATTTTCAACCATATATTTAACTATCCAGTCTGGAGTAAATAACTGTGTTGCATAAGGTATTTCATTCTTTTTATATGCTTTTTTAGCAGATATAACTCTATCTTTTTCAGTTTGATTATAATATTGATAAAGCCATCCTATTACTTCAACATCATTAAAGTTTTCTTCTGGTACTTCTTTTATTAATTTAGTTATAAAGCCTGAATCACTTAATAAATTATCTGGTATTAAAATATCAATATAATCTGTAATACCATCAAATACTTGTGGAATTACTTTACCTAATTTTTTACATATTAAAGATAAAATATATGTATATCTATTTTCTTCCGTTAAACTATTATATTTTTCTAAATTAAAGTTAATATCTAATTCATTATTATTTAAAATAGAAAACTTGAGTATTTCAGGATCTGGAGTATTATCTTTTGAAGATAATACTCTTATTCCTATACTTCTATTATCTTTAGTTAATGGTAAATAATCATGTATTTCCATATATCTAATTGCGATTATTCTGTTAAACCAAGTGTATGCTGATTCTTCCACAACTTGTTCATATGATACTTCATTAATCCTTTTAATTAATAATTCTCTTTTATTATATTCTTCTTCAGTTAACTTTAAAGTATGATTCATATCATTGGTCAATATATATAATTCGCCTTGTTTATTAACATCAAAATTTTCATTATAATATAATTTATCTATTTCTTTACTCATTCTGCTCATTAAGTCACTGCGCGACTCAATTGCAAACTTTTTTAATACTGCTTTATTCATGTAACCCACCCATTTTTATCAATATTAATATTTCTGGAAGATAAGTAATAACAAAATCTACTCCCTTGTCTAATAAAAATATTAATATACTTTTAATCAAAGACCACTTTTGCTTTTTAGTTTTATTACTTTCTTGTATTTCTTTGATTTTATTTAATTCTTCTACTATTTCTTTTTTGTCTTCATTATCTATGTTACGGTCATTTTGAATACTATTTATTAATGTTTCAAAGGTTATATCAACATTTAATGTATTCGAGTTAGTATTATAATTATTTAGTGTTACATTAAGTTCAGATTTTATTGAATCATTACTAAGTTTATTTTCTTCATAAATTGGTTGTATGTATTCAACATCGTTTAAAATTCGTTTAAGTTCTACAATGCTTGTTTTTAAATCCTTTTCAAATACTCTAACACAATCCTGCAAAGTAGTTCCACCATGCACCAAGTTTGGAAAATAGCGTCTTTCCTTAAATCTTTTTGCATCAGTTGAATCTTTTCCATATATTCTTTCTATTGTGCGTATTAAGTCTGCATTCCAAGCTTTAAATTCACTATTATCTGAAGTATAGTTTTTATCTAAATATTCTTCCGCATCAATTATTAAACTTTGTATTTTTTCTTTATTATTCATTTGCTTTTACCTCCCTTACTTTATTGTCAAGTTATTGTTCTTCTCAAATTCTTTTAACAATTTATCTCTTAATTCATTAATAAATTTGTCTATATCTTCTTTAGAGTTTATTTCATAAGAACGTCTAATTAAGTTTTCAGTTCTTACTATAGTCCTTGTTTTTAACTTTTCTTCTATAACTTCTCCACTCTCATTAATAGCACCTTTTTTACTTTTTTCATACTCTAAAGCATTATCAAACGTTTCTTTAAATTGTTCTATTCTTGTTTTCTGTGCATATATATTTCTTAATTCATTTGATGTATTTAGTGCATTTATCATATTTTTACAAGTATTTATATAACCATCAGCAAAGCTTACATCTACACCTGCATTTTCTGTTTCATTTTCAAAATATGTAATAGTATCTTTAACTTCTTCAATTATTGGTTTCGCTTTTTCTTCATACATGCTAGTTAGTAAATTATTAAGCTTTTCTCTAAATAATGGTAGTTCTTGTATTTTTGAATAGGGTTCTTCATTAGTTAATATATCTTTAATTTCTTTTACAGTACTAGTTACTTCTTCATTATTATCAATGAAATCAACATTATTATCAAATACTTCAATAGTTTTTTTACTTTCATCAAAACATAATTTTTGAGGTCCATTAAAGAAATTAAATATTTCTTCTACTTTAGGTGCTAGAGTGTTAAATTCTTCTTTACTATTAGACGTTTCTGTAAATACATCTAAATTTTCTTTGATTTTTATAATTTTAGTAATTAATGAGTTATAGTTGTCAATTATACTTTTTCCAGGATATGGATACTTGGTTTCTACTAAATATTCAGCAGACTTACTATTTAATTTATTTAACATGTCTTGTAAATCTTTTTTGAATTTCTGTAACATTCCATCTTCATCATTTGGTAAATCTATATCATCAAAAGCATCTCTTGCAACTGTTCTTAAGTCATTTATTAAATTAGTATCAATTTTAATTCTTAATTTAATTAATGTTTTCTCATAATATTCTCTTTTTATTATTTTATTTAAAGTATCTTCACTTAAAGTGCTTTGTAGTTCATTAGCATAAATAAATGACACTATTTCATTTTTTAATAACTTAGTTAATATATAAAGAACATCATCCTCATTAAAACCATATGGTGCTTTTTCAAAGTGTTGTAATAAGCTTCTAATAGTAACTGGCTTTCTACATTCGTTTTGTTCAGTTATATAGTCTTTAATTACTTCATATGCTTTTTCATAGCTAGTTTCAACGTTAAAATCGTATGACATCTGTTTATTAGAAAATAGCTCTCTTATTGCATTTTTATCAAAATGACCTTCAATATATGAATATTTGTTATAAATATCTTTTATTAGTGTTATTAATGCTTCGTTTATTCTAGTTTTAGGATCTTTAGAACTAATATTTAGTTTTTCTCCGTTAACATAAATTTCAGATTCTCCTAGTTGTTCTTTAATATAATCTTTAATCCTAGCATAAGCGTTTCTACACTCTATATCTTTTATTTTTAAGATACTTTCAACTGTTTCATTTATAGAAGACTTGTAACTAACCCTTTTATATTGATCGTATTTTAAATTGGAATATATGTCGTCTATAATAGCACCAGATAAATCTAGTTTAACAAAAACACAATTCTTTTCACTAGCTGACTTCATAATTATTTCACTAACATCTGAACTTGAATCAGTAATTATTTTTAAACCTATTTCAGAATCAAAAGAAGATATCATAAAATCATCTATATATTTACTAAAGTCAAATGGTTTATCTTTATATTTCACTCTGGGTTCTAAGTAAATATTACTAAAAATAATATTACCTATAAATTCAAAAAGTTTACTAGGGTCAACGTCCATTTGATTTATTTCTCTATTTATTTCTTGTTCCTCGTCAGTCAAAAACTTATAAATATCGTTATTTCTTTGTATTAGAACTTCTTTTAATAATCTTCTTAAAGAATCGTTAATTTCATCCTTTAAACTAATTTTATCATCATCAATGTTTGATACATATAAAGTGGATAAGTTATCAACATTTGAAGGTATCTCTTTAATATTTTTTAACATAAATAACATTTTAAGTATATTTACATCTATATCTTTTAGTTTATCGTCTTTAACTAAATCATTAGCATGATTTATTACTCTAGTTATTTGAGGTTCTAAAAACTTCTCAATAGTATCATAAAAAGCATAGAATGGTATTAGTGTTCCAATTTCATTATCTTTAAACTCTTTAGCAGTTTGTTGAAAAGCTCCTAAAGTACTTCTTTCTCCACTAGATAAGTGTTTCCCAGAATATCCATGTTTTCTTATATCAGTAAATACATCCTGTAATAACTTAAATTGATAAGGAATAAACGGATAGGTTGCTATAAAGTCGCTGTTATCTTCATATAACTCTTGAGTTGAAGTTGAGTTAAATGTTAGTAAATTTTTAATTATTGAAGATTTACTTACATATATAGTGTTTAGTGTTTTACTTGCTTCTTCTGTTTTTTCTAATATTCTTTTTTTGATTACTTCATCAATATCAGAACTTGACAAAGATAACTTAGTATCAAACCTTCCTTGAATTTTAGAAAAATCGTTACCTTGAACTTTAACATAATCATCAATAGCGCCTTGTGAAGTAACTATAACCCATGCTTTACCACCACACATTATTCCTAAATCTTCTACAATTGTTTGTAAATTAAGCATTAGATTTCTATCATTTCCTATGTATTGTCCTACTTCATCAACTAAGAAAATAATGTGATGATTATCTTCTTTAGAACACAAATATTCATTTACTCTTTTAGCAAATTCCTCTACAGATACTGTGTAATTATTTTCTGTTCTTTCTATTATGCTTCTACTTTCTTCTTCAGATTTACCTAATACTTTTGAATATGATAAAGAAAACTCATCTTCTACAAATTGTAGACTATCTCTACTTTCTTCCCAACTATAAAATGAGTGTTTATTAAATTCTTCAATAAATTCTTTATATTTATTACTCTTTATTAAAAATCTTTCTATTTCAGCTACAAATGGATTTGTTGATAATCCCATTTTCTCATTAAATACTTTTTCGAAAACTTCCAATATTTTATCTTTTGAACCATTTGAATTACCAGATTTAGAATCAATGTTAAATAATATAATATCGCTAGATATACTAGTGTCTTCTTTTATTAAGTTTAGTAATTCTTTATCATTAATTTTATCTTCAAAATACGAAACTGCACTTCTTCCTTTTACGGTTTTATTTTCTAAAAGATATGAAATCATTTTAAGAAAGTGAGACTTACCACTTCCAAAGAAACCGGAAATCCATACTCCCATCTTTTCTGTTTTACCTTTTACTCCTAAATCATATGCTTCAAAAAAACTTTTGAAATGCTTTAATAATTCGTTTGTTACTACATATTCATCTAATTCTTGTTCAATAAAATTTTCATCATCTACTTTAATAACACCTTGTATTTCTCTTTCAATATCTTTTTTATAAATACTTTTTAACTTCTCCATAAACTTCTCCTACTTTCTATCTACTATACTAAAAGCACGGTAGTAATTATCATTATCAAAAATATTAAATAATCTAAAACTTTGTCCATTATAGCTTCCTGGATAAAACATTACTAATGGGTTAGATGTTACTACACTATGTAAATTATTTAAAACTGTATGCCCTCTTAAAATGCCATAACATTTACTTATTCCAGTTATCAAAACAATTTTATTAGGCAATAAGGAATTTCTAATACTATTAACAATAACATCATTAGCTGTTCCTATTCCAAGTGATTTAGATATAACTTCATTTAAATACTTTATATCTTTCTTCTTTTCAAAATCTATACACTTATCCATAAGTTTTCTTTCTTTTAAATAATCTATTATAATATCATAAATATCAAATATCAAAATGTTATCTTTTTTTTCAATCAGATACTTATATAAGTAGTCTCTTACAACGTATTCATCGACTGGATCATAGTCAAATACATAAAAGTTTATTTCGTTTCCTAATCCAACCGATTTAAATATGTCATCATTATTTAATTTTTCTGTTAATTCCTGTAATCTTTGACTTATACTTTTCATAACAAACCTCCAATAGCTTTAGCATATTCTATATCTTTATTTTCTTCTAATAGATGCATAAACTTATCATTAAGAAGCGGTTTGATAATTCTAAATCTATTATTTGTTTCCTTTACCACCATGCCTGAGTCTTGTAAAATTTTCATTATAACTTGTTTAGCTTTACTATTGGTTATATCAGACTTGTTTTTTAGTGAAAAACTAGATTCTTTTTTCATTTCATACCATCTATCTATATCATATTTTTCTATGTATTCATTCCTCATAATTATTTTGTCTTTGTATACTTCTATAATAAAATCTCTTACCAATTTATCTGTTTTCATAATTGCATATACTAATAAATATTTACTAGTTTCTACATCTGAATAAACAAAATTTTCTAGTATATCATTATTCATTGCTTCTAGTCTTCTAAATATTGGTGCATTAGTTCTCTTAACACTTCCTTGTTTTTTATGCTTAATTAAGTTTTCTTCTATATTTTTTCTTTTTAATTCTTGAACATTTTCTCCACTTAATAAATACTCTCCAATTATTTTAGTTTCGTTATATAAAAATGGTTCAGCGGTTAATTTAGTGCTATATTCTTCCATAATTACCTATCTTCCTCAAATGTTTTATTAAGCATATCTATTCCATCAGTAAATTCTTTTCTGTTAGTTATTTTTATTTTATTAGCCTCTAAGTAATCTAATAGTTCAATGATTAGATATCTCTTCCTAGTAAAATCGTCAACTTTATTTATTTTGTCATAGTAATCTAAAAAGGTTTGTCTTTCTTCTGGATAAACTTTTTCATTGTTCATAACTACATCGTTTATTTGCATTAAAACATCTCTTATATAATTGTTGAATATAATCTTTCGTCCAATTGCTTTCAACTCATTTCCAAGCATAATAACTAAATCACTGTCATTTGTATTATCAATTTTTGATAGAATACTAAACAATTCTTTTTTCTCTTCTTTAGTTATATATTTGTTATTTTTAATTATGTCATCACCTATTTTAAAGTAGTCTCTTTTACCTTCTTCTAGTATATTTGAGTATTCTCTATCAAGTTTGTCTAACTTTCTTTTGTTAACTTCATCTTCATACAAAAGTCCTGCACCCCAGCCATGCTTATCTATAAGTTTCCATTTTGTACTAAATTCTACTAAACTCTTAAATAATCCCATCTTATTTTACCCCCACACAAAAAGATGGAATAAACTTATCCCATCTATATTTCACTATTTCATCATATAAGCATGTTAAAACTGGTATATTTAGATAACTAAATACCCCCCCCCATGTATTTTATTTAGTACGTTTTTCTTATTCATATTTATCCTCCTCTATTTTACCTACATCATCATCTTTATGGTATTGTCCATCACTTAACGGTTCATGTCTAGTTGATTTCTTTTTAAAACTCCAAGGTGCAAACCTTCCTTGTCTTACCAAATCCTTTTGCCACGCCTCCAAAAACCATTTATCCATCTCTTCTTCTGAATAAGGAGAATGATTTACTTTTTTGGGTTTATCATCTTTTGGTTTTTCTTTAAAATCTTTTAAAGCTTTATCCCTATTAATATAACAAAATATTAGAAACCCTATAAAAATAATAATAGTTTTAAACATGTAAACCACCTTCTCTTATTTAACATTATACTATACTTTTCTTAATAATCATATAGTTAATTCAAAAAAGTCTCTAAGAAAAGAGACTTCTAGTTACTTTTTTAACTTGCATCTAGGGTAATTAGAACAGCCTATGAAACTACCATACTTGCTTTGTCTGTTAACAAGTTCTCCGCCGCAAAGAGGGCATTTATTAATTAGGCCATTAGCTGTTACTTTCTTTATTTCTTTTACGCTTTTAACATGCATTCTAGAATTAGTGTAGCCTTTAATATTTCTACTAACTAAAGTGTTATACACTTCTATATAATTTGAAAGTAATTCGTTTGTATAACTTTTAATATATTTAACGAGCATATAAATTCTAACTACAAATTTTGAGTTAACTCTAACTTTAGCTTGACTAGAAATGCATACAATTGAAATGAATTTATCAGTGTTTATTCCTAAGACTTCAGACAAAGCTTTTATATGTCCATAGTTTTGATGAACTGGGTTATTAATGTAGTAAGTGTTTTTTCCTCTTTTGACAGTCCAGTTTTTGTCGTAATTGTTACCTTTAATATACCCATTTATCTGCTTAGTTTCTATTACAAATATGCCATATTTAGAAACTACTATATGATCTATTTGATGAGTGGAATTGTCTATAGTTCTAACTATTACGTTATTTAAAACTTTGTAGTCTTTCTTTAATTTTTTAAGTTCTAGTTTAACCAAAAATTCGCCAAAGAAACCTATTACTTTCTTTTGGATAATTGGTATTAAGATAACTATTAGCCATAAAAATATATATTCTTTACTAAATAGGAGTTTAAGCATTGTTTACTCCACTGTAACACTCTTAGCTAAATTCTTAGGTTTATCAATATCATTACCTCTTAACTTAGCAACTTCATAACTTATTAATTGTAAAGGTATAATTGTTAAGATAGGTCTTAATTCTTCAGTTACTTTAGGAATACTAATTAACTCGTCATACACCCCTTCATTAATAACTTCTTTATCAGTTACTAGTATTACATAAGCACCTCTTGCTTTAACTTCTTTAGCATTACTTATAGTTTTTAAGTATAACTCATCACTTGTTGCAACTACTATAACAGGTGTTCCTTCACTAATTAATGAAATTGTCCCGTGTTTTAACTCTCCTGCTGCATACGCTTCACTATGTATATAACTAATTTCTTTTAGTTTTAAACTTCCTTCCATACAAAGTGCATAGTCTATTGCTCTACCAATAAAGTAAATGTCGTCCTTTGTATAAAGCATATTTGCAAGAGAAGTATAATCTTTGTTAATTAGATTTTCTATATAATAAGGTAGTTTTTGTAAATCTTCAATATTTATTTTTTCCTTACTATTTTTAACTGCAAGTAGTATAAGTGTTGTAATTTGTGCTAGATAAGCTTTTGTTGTTGCAACTGCTATTTCAGGACCTGCTAAAGTATATATAACATGCTTACAAATTCTAGCAATACTACTTCCCTTAACGTTAACAATTCCTAAAGTATCTACCCCCATATCATTTGCAATATTAACACATTTTTTAGTGTCTGCAGTTTCACCACTTTGACTAATTGCTATAACTAAAGTTTTACCTTTATAAAAATGTTTATCGTATTGGTATTCGCTTGCAATACATACATTCACTTTTATATTGCATAGTTTTTCTATCATGTATTTACCAACTAGTCCTGCATGATAAGCACTTCCACAAGCGACTATATCTATTTCATCATACTTTGTTATATCAAAGTCAATACTTGCTTCACTAGTCTTCTTTATAACTTCTGCTTCTTCATGTATTTCTTTAAGCATGTATGTCTCATAACCATTCTTCTCTACTAAATTAGCATCCCCTTCAAACACACTTATTTCTTTATTAACGATATTACAGTTCTTATCATATACAGTAACTTCATCTTTTGTTATTTTAACTATTTCATCATTCTCTATATCAATATACTTATTAGTATACTTTAAAATAGAAGGCACATCACTTGCAATAAAGTTTTCATTTTCTCCTACTCCAATAATTAATGGACTATCTTTTCTTAAAGCATATAATACATCTGTTTCTAACTCATTAATAATACCAAAAGCATAACTACCTAGAAACTTGTTAACACATATACTTAAACTCTTAATCATATCATTATTTTCTTTATATAAAGAATCAATGTAAGCTGCAGCTACTTCTGTATCTGTGTCACTTTTGAAAGTGTAGCCTTCACTCATTAGAGTGCTTTTTAACTCCATAAAATTATCAATAATTCCATTATGTACTAAAGTGATATTGCCTACCTTATGAGGATGAGCATTTTCTCTTGTTGGTTTACCATGAGTTGCCCATCTAGTATGCCCGATTCCTATATGAGAAGTGTCTTTTTTAAGAACACTCTCTAGATTAGATATTCTTCCTACTTCCCTTTCTATTACAACATTATTATCTTTAACATAAGCTATACCTGCACTGTCATAACCCCTGTATTCTAGGTGCTTAAGCCCATCTATAATTACATCTATACTAAATCTCTTTTCTCCTACGTATCCAATGATACCACACATAAAAATTCCTCCATACTAAAAAATTTAGCATGAAGTATATTTTGTTGTAATATTGATTTTACTTTTTGTAATACTTCTAACGAACTACTTATCCGTAACAGCACCCGCCGAAAAATCGATAACTGTTAACCTCGTCAACCACTATGGTTCTGGCGCTAAATATGAGTATAACCTTTTCCTTTCACTTCTCATACCTTTACCTAAGTATACACAACATTTAAAAGAAAAGCAAGAGAAAAACACTTTCATGTAAAATATACATCAATGTATTCAATAAAAAAGTTCATTCTTAACCTAACTTAAAGTTTTAACTAAATTACATATTAATCAACTAAAACATTAACATTAACAAAATTGAAATAAATAACATCTAATATAAGATTAATATAAAAGATTTTTAGTTAAACTAAGTTTATAAATATAATTAAAGAAGAAAAATCTATAATGTGAATATTATGAACTAATTAACTCAAACTAAAACCACACAAAAAGTGTGGCTTTTTAATTTCCCAAATTTAACATATTAGATAAAATAGTAATCAATAAACGTGATACATTTTTATCAATACCTTTCATATTCTTAATAATTTCTTTAACATCATTAAAACTAAAATCAAAGTCAGACTTACCCTCTTTACCTAAGACATTAATAATACTCTCAATAGCATCTCTTATATCACTTTGATTTAATTCACTTACTCCTTTAGTAGTACTAACATGTAATTTTTGACTAACTTTAGAAAGTTTTCCATGAACAAACTTAGTACCAAAAATACACCAGGAATTAGGATAATGTTCATTGAATAAAGAACTTACACTTTCTACTACATCATACCCTTGATTATAAAGAAATGCTCCTATTACTGAACCAGTTGGAATAATATTAACTAATTTTTTACTAATTATATTAAATCTCTCACTATTAAATTCTTTACTTAATACTCCAGGTCCATCAAAATTATATATTTTAACAATTTTCTTTAACAAAGTTTTATCACACAAAAGTGCACTACTAATACTTAAATTACCACCCTTACTATGTCCACAAAGATAAATATTCTTATCACTCTTTAAAATATTTTTCTTTAAATAATCATAAGCAACACTCTGTGTATAAGTTGGAAACAAATAAAGTAATCTAAAGTTTTCATACCATCCTATACTAGAATGATCAGTTCCCTTATAAGCAATTATAGTTTTATCTCCTATTTTAAATTTAGAAGCACCAAACTGAGTATTATTATCCCTATAATTCACAAAATTAGATACAGTAATACTTTTATACCTCTTACTTCCATTTATTTCTTTAAGTAAATCAAATGCAATATGTGCTAAACTACTATTGGTTTTAATACCTTTGTACTGCATAGAATAATTACAAAATTCATCAAAACTTTTAACTTTATCAAAACTCTCGATAGGTAAATATACTAAAATACTAAAAAGTAAATTATCCATTACATTAAAACCTACTTCATCAAAGTTACTATCTTTATAATATTTTAAATAATCAACAATTGTATACATAAATTCTCTCTCCCATAAACACTTATATCATAATTTTACTACATACTATATTTTTAATCAACCAATCTAAATATCTACATAACAAAAAGTTGACATTGAATTAATTAACTAATTAAAAAAAGAATATTTTTATAATAGATACTTTTACTAAGCACTTAAAATATATTAAAAAATTAATAAAAAGTAAAAAGTCCACCACTAGGTAGACTTTTCCTATTCTAAAGTACTAAGTAACTTTTTCTCTTCTTCAAGCTTTCTCTTCTCGTCATTTACTAATTGTTCTGGTGCCTTACTAACAAATCCTACATTACTTAAAAGATTCTCTCTCTTTAAAATTGAAGCCTTCAAACTTTCAATTTGTTTTTCTTTAGCCAAAATATCTTCTTCTGTTACTTCTTTTTCGTAATAAATTAATGCTTCTAACTTACCATAACTAACTTTATACTCTTTAATACTAAGTTTATCATTAACCAAATTACCATCTAATTTTAACATTTTATTTATTAAAGAATTATCAAAATTAACCATTACTTTAGCATCTTTACTTATAGCATTTTCCTGTTTAACATTTCTAAATGCAGCAATAAAACCTATAATTTCTTCAGTTTCCTTTTCTTCATTATCAAAGTTAAATTCTTCATTTACTAAAGGATAACTACTAACCATAATATTTTCAGCATCCCTAATAGGTAACATGCTATAAATTTCATCAGTTACATAAGGCATAAATGGATGAAGCATTTTTAAAATTGCACTAATAACATAACACAAAGTACTCTTTGTACTAACACTATCTAAACTAAACTTACTCATCTCTATATAAGAGTCACAAAAATCACTCCATATAAAGTTGTATAACTCCCCACCAGCATTATTAAATTCATAACTTTCCATATTCTTAGTAACCTTACTAATTACCTTATTTAATTTACTTAGAATCCATTTATCTTGAACATCTAAATCACTAAAATCATAACCCTTTAAATCTTCAATATTCATTAGACAGAACCTACTAGCATTCCATAACTTATTTATAAAGTTCCAAGTTGACTTAACCTTTTCTTCATCATACCTTAAATCCTGCCCTAGAGCACTACTTGTTGATAAGAAATACCTTAACGCATCACATCCATACTCATCAATTACATCCATTGGGTCAACCCCATTACCCAAGCTTTTACTCATTTTTCTTCCTTCTTTATCACGAATAAGTCCATGAATCAAGCAATCTTTAAAAGGTCTTTTGCCTGTAAAATGAAGTCCTTGGAAAGTCATTCTATTTACCCAGAAAGGTATAATATCATAACCTGTTACTAACACATTATTAGGATAATATCTCTTAAGCAAATCAGTTTCTTCAGGCCAACCTAAAGTACTAAATGGCCAAAGTGCACTACTAAACCATGTATCAAGTACGTCTTCATCTTGTATCCAACCATCTTCAGTAGGCGCTTCCATTCCAACGTAAACTTCTTCCCCTTTATACCAAGCAGGAATTCTATGTCCCCACCAAAGTTGTCTAGAAATACACCAATCATAAGTAATCTCCATCCAGTGATTCATAATTTTTTCAAATCTTTCAGGAACAAAATTAACTTTACTATCTTTATCCTTTTGATTTTCAAGTACCCTATCAGCTAGTGGTCTCATTTTAACAAACCATTGTTTAGATAAATATGGTTCAACCATAACGCCAGTCCTCTCAGAATGCCCAACTGAGTGAGTAATCTCTTCTACGCTAATTAGTAAACCACTATTTTTTAAGTCTTCTACTAGTTTCTTTCTACAAAGAAATCTATCAAGTCCATTATAAACAAGAGCATTCTCATTCATTGTACCATCTGGATTAATTACAATAATTCTCTCTAAATTATGTCTATTACCTACTTCAAAGTCATTAGGGTCATGTGCTGGTGTAATTTTAACAATACCTGTCCCAAACTCAGGGTCAGCATGCTCATCTCCTATTATTGGAATAAGTTTATTAACTATAGGAAGTACTACATTTTTTCCTATCAAATTCTTGTATCTTTCATCATTAGGATTAACGGCAACAGCTGTGTCACCAAAAAGTGTCTCAGGTCTAGTAGTCGCAACCTCCAAATAATCATTTGTCCCTTCAATAAAATACTTGATATGATAAAATGCTCCAGGAACATCCTTATAAATAACTTCTTCATTAGATAAAGCAGTCATTGCCTGTGGGTCCCAATTTATAATTCTTTCTCCCCTATAAATCAAACCTTCATTATAAAGAGTTACAAAAACGTATTTAACAGCATCACTTAATCCACTATCAAGTGTAAATCTTTCCTTCGTATAGTCTAGACTTAAGCCCATCTTAGCCCACTGCTTATGAATATTTTCTGCATACTCATTCTTCCAGTCCCAAGCATACTTTAACCACTCAGTCCTCTCTAAACTTCTTGGATTAATTCCCATATCTTTTAATTTAGCATCAACCTTTGCTTGAGTGGCAATACCAGCATGATCCATCCCAGGAACCCAAAGTGCATCATATCCTTGCATTCTCTTAAACCTTATAATAATGTCTTGTAATGTAGTATCCCAAGCATGACCTAAATGAAGTTTCCCTGTAACATTAGGTGGTGGAATAACAATTGCATAAGGTTTTTTACTTAAATCCCCACTTTCAAAATACTTATGATTTAACCAATTTTCATATTTTCCTTCTTCAACCATCTTATGGTCATATTTCTTTTCCAACATAATTTACCTCCAAAATAAAAAGTGGCTACCAAAGGGCGATTATAACTCGCGGTACCACCTTAATTTTATCTTATATGCTTAACGCGCACAACACGTTTTATTCTACTTTTATTTCAAATAAACACTCATAAGCTACCTTCATATACTTTCATTATTAGTTTACACCATACACTAACTCTCTTTAAACTAAAATATATTACTCCTCTTAATCATCAATTTATATGGCAGGGGCAGAAGGACTCGAACCCTCGCGATCAGTTTTGGAGACTGACATACTACCACTATATGATGCCCCTACATGCCTATAATTGTACCACACTTTTATTTAAAAAAAAAGACTTTTTTATCAAAAAAGAGAAATTATAACATTTCTCTATATCTTATTTAACAAGTATTGTCCTAACATTTCTTTAAAATTCTCGATATAAACAAGCAAAGCCTCTAAAAACTCTTCTTCAGTCTCTCTACCATTTTTAAAATTAAGTATTTCTTTACTATTTAAACATTTCAAACTTATTCCATCATCATCAGCTAATTTAACCAGTAAAGCACTAACTTCTTTTATAGAATTAATTATCTCAATTCTTTTTTCAGAAATATCTAGTTCTTTAAATGCATCCATATATTCAGTAAAAAGAGTACTTGCATCTTCCATTATTTGTTTCTTCCTCCATACAAATTATCAATACTTTCTACACTCATATGGCCTATATTAATCTTATCAAGATTTTTACCGAATACATTAGTAACAACTCTTTGAAAACTAGATAGTTGTTTATACCTTTGTCTTGCCTTCTTAATAGCTTCCTGTCTATTTAAAGATCTTTCATATTCTGCCTTTTTTCTTGCTTCAATTTTTTCATTAATATCCATATTTTCATATTCACGCTCAAGTGCATCAACTCTTTGTTCTGTTCTCATACCACGATAATAATCTTCTCTTTCATGTATACGCTTTTCATTTTCAAGAAATTCTTTTCTTCCTTGTGGAGTCATATCTTTTAATAAAGCTTCTCTTTCTTCTCTTTGTCTTTTTAAATATTCTTCATATTTAATCTTATCATCTTTTGATGCAGCTTCAGCTAACTCTTTATTCCATCCTTCTTGATCATAATAAGTATCATTAAAAGGATCATCATAAGGGCTCATTTTACCCTGACGATAATTACTAGCTGTTATATCCCTTGCCTTAATTAAATCATCTTTATATCCCATACCATTCACCTATCTATTATAATTATATAATACGTTCTTTAGTTTGTCAAACTATTCTACTATTTATTAACAAATCAATTATTACATTACATAAATATTTTTTTTAAGAATAAAATATTTGTGGTGAAATATATATGTTAATAAATTATTCAAAAAAAGAACTTGATTTATGTGCAAGAATCATGCGTGCCGAAGCTCTTGCAGAAGGAGACCTAGGAATGCTAATGGTCGGTAATGTTGTTGTAAATCGTGCTATTGCCAACTGTTTAGACTTTAAAGATACAAGAACTATAACAGATGTTATTTATCAAAAAAATCAATTTAGTGGAACTAAATCAAGTCTTTTTCAAAGTTCTAGTACAACAAGAGAAAAAGATTTAGCCCGCCGTGTATTAAAAGGTGAATACTACCATCCTGCTACTAATGCACTATACTTTTATGCACCTAAAACAAACGAAAAATGTAAAAAAACTTGGTTTAACCAAAACTATGCTGGAAGATATAAAAATCATTGTTTTTACGAACCAAATAAAGGAATTTGTAAAGAACTACATTGATAATTAACTACTCTTTATGATAAAATTATACTAGGTGGTAATATGAAATACATATGTAATTTATGTCATACAATAGTAGAAGAGAGTGAATACTCTAACCCAGTATATTTTTGTCCTAAATGTGGGGTAGACAAAAGTCACTTCAAAAACTATATAGAATTAGAAAGTACTAATAAGAAAGTATTTATAAGTAGTAAAAACCCTAGTATAAATAGAATTATTGAAAAATGTATAAATTGTGGAATATGTACAAAAACATGTAACAAAGTAACCGGGCTTAATTTAGATAAAAACATACACGAATGCGTTAACTGTGGTAACTGCTTAACCATGTGTCCAACTGGTGCCTTATGTCCAGTATATAACTACAGAAAAGTAATGAATATCATAAACAAAAAAGAAAACGTGTTAGTTGCATTTACCGCTCCTGCAGTAAGAACAAGTTTAGGTGAATGTTTTAATATGGATGCTGGACAAAACACTGAAGGAAAAATGGTTACAGCATTAAAAAATATTGGATTTAACTATATTTTAGATACAGCCTTTGCATCAGATGTTACCATAATGGAAGAATCTAAAGAACTAATGAACAGATTAAAAACAAAGAAAAATTTACCAATGTTTACAAGTTGCTGTCCAGCATGGGTAAAATATGTAGAAATGAAACATCCTGAATTAATAAAGAACTTATCATCAACAAAAAGTCCAAATAGCATAATGGGGGCCCTAGTAAAATCTTACTTTAGTGAAATTAAAAATATTCCTAAAGAAAAAATAATAACTGTTGGAATAGTTCCATGTACAGCAAAAAAATATGAATCAAATCGTAAAGAACTAACTAACGATAATTTGAAAAATGTAGACTATATGTTAACAACCACTGAATTAGCAATGATGATAAGAGAAAACAATATAGATTTTAAAACTTTAAAAGATAGTAATTTTGATAGCCTAATGGGAAAAACTTCCTCAAGTGGAGTTATATTTGGTAGTACTGGTGGAGTAATGATTTCAACTTTACGTGCTCTTAACTATAAGTTATCAAATAAAAATGTTAATAACTTAACATTTACTAACATTAGAAGTACCGAAAGTATTAAAAAAATGAACATTAAAATTGCAAATCAGGATTTAAACATTGCAGTTATATTTGGTTTAACAAACATAGAAAAAGTATTAAAAGAAATAAAAGACAACAAAGAACACTTTGACTTTATAGAAGTAATGGCATGCCCATCTGGATGTATAGGTGGTGCAGGTAACCCACTTCCTAATATCAATAAATTAGAAGAAGTAAGAGCCAAGAGAATTGAAGTATTAAATAAAATAGATGAAAATTCAAAAATTAAAACATGTTTTGAAAATACAGAAGTTAATAAGCTTTATAATAATTATTTAAATAAACAACGAATAAATTCATTACTACACACTACTTATTCACCAAAATAAATAATAAATAAAAAGACCATTAAAAAAGAACCATTAACCATAATTTTAGTCAACAATTCTTTAATTTATATTACTTACTTTGTAGGTATTAATAAAACATCTCCTATTTGTAAAGTAGTACCTGATAAATTATTAACTTGTTTTAATTCGTTTACTGTAACACCATATGTATTTGCAATTTTCCATAAAGAGTCACCTTTTTTAACTGTATAATTAGCATATGCTTCTGTACCAGGTATCTTTAATATCTGACCAATTTGTAAAGTATTTGATTTTAAATTATTTAATGATTTTATATCACTTACACTAACTTTATACTTATTTGCAATGTTGTATAAATTATCTCCTTTAACTACTACATAACTAATACCATTCGAAGTAGATGGAGTAGTTTCTGTTACATCAGTTGTTTCAACCGGGATTAAAAGTACTTGTCCTATTTGTAAAATGTTACTATTTAGCTTATTAGCACTTTTTATTTTATCCACACCAACATTATAAGAAGATGCAATTTTATATAATGTATCTCCTGATACAATTTTTATGTAACATTTTTAAACGTAAATATAATATCTATCTGTTTATCTTGATAGATGTAAATCTTTTCAACTAAATTAATTATCAATTCTCTAGTTAGATTTTCAAGTGACAAAAATTTATTTATATATTTTTCTATTTGTTTTTTATTTATTTTATTAGATTCACTAGTTTCTTTTTTAAAATTATCAATATTTTTTTTATTATTACTTATCTCGGTTTTAATATTTTCACTTACTCTTATGTATTGTTCTTCATCAATAATACCTTTTAACATATTCATATAGTTTTTATCCAAGTTTTCTGTTAATTTATTATTTGCAAGTTCTAAACCTTCCATTTGTTTTTTAATTTTCAAAGAATTATCTTTAAATTCCATATTACTAATTGAATCTTTTATTTTGCTTTTATCTAAGTACTCTTTACATACATCTTTAATGTTATCCAAAATAACTCTTTCTAGATTTTCATAATTGTTTGTATGTGTTGTACACAAATGATATTTGGAATAAGTTCTATAATAATCACAAGTGGTGTAACTTCTACCTGTTTTATTTTGATATCTGATTGTTATTCTATGTTTGCAATCTCCACAATATAAAAGTCCATCTAGTAAATAAAACCTTTTCTTCTCTGGCCTTTTAACATTTTTAGGTAGTAGAGTTTGTACAAACTCGAATGTATCTCTATCAATAATTGCTTCATGTGTATTTTTTACTATTATAAAATCATTTGGTTTATTTTTAACTACCTTTTTAAGCTTGTAATTAATCTTTTTAGTCTTACCTTGAACTGTATCTCCTACATATATCCTGTTAGTTAAGATTGCTTTTATAGTGGTATCTACCCATACTCCATACTCTTGTGATATACAATTAGTATTTATACATTTTGTATTCCATACATAATTGTAATAAGCTGCTGGTGTTTTTATTTTTCTTTTAGTTAATTCTTGTGCTATATAATGATATGTATTGCCTTTAAGTGCTAAATTAAATATTAATTTAACAATATCTGCTTGTTCATTATTTATAACTAAATGATTTTTATTATTAAGATCTTTCATATATCCAAATGGACATCTCCCTGAAACATATAAACCATCTTTCATTCTAGAATGCAAACTAGTTTTGACTTTTTTAGAAATATCTTTAGCATACATATCATTCATTATTGCTTTAAAAGGTGCTATATCATTATTGGTATTATCTATAAATGTGTCTATGCCATCATTAATAGCAATATACCTAACATTTTTATTTGGAAAATACTTTTCAATTAATTCTCCTGTACCAATATAATCTCTGCCTAATCTGGACATATCCTTAGTAATAATCATATTAATTTTTCCAGATTCGATATCATTAATCATTCTTTTAAATGATGGTCTTTCAAAATTTGTTCCAGTAAAACCATCATCAACATATTCATCAACTAGATTATAATTATTCTCGCATATGTATTGATTTAGTAAACTTCTTTGGCTAACAATACTATCAGATTCAATGTTTCCATCATCTCTTGATAATCTTATATATATTCCTACTTTAAATCTATTATTACCTACCATCAATTATAACTCCTTCCATTTTGGGAATAATGAGTACGATTACATGGTAGTTCTACTTTTAAATTATTGCAAGTCATCATAAATTGCTTTTTTATTTTAATTTTTAATACTTCAGTTATTATTTCATTTAAAGACTTCCCCTCATCTTTAAATTTTAAATTAACATTGTATTTAACCATAGAGTTTAATACCTCCAATAAATTCTATGGCAATAAGAATTGTTTTAGTAATATTATTTAATATGTCCTAACAATATTACATACTATCATAAACCTCCATTATATCCATAAACATCATCTCCTTTCATGATGCATAGTAGCTCCAATAATTAAAGGAGTCAAGTCATAAATTATAGAAAAATTTATCTATCATCCTAAAGCATTTCATAATTAACTAAATTATGAAATAGCAGGATAAGAAGATTGTGTATCATACACGATTTAGTCCTTATTTTATAAGGAATCGCATGTACACAATTCTAATTTTGCACTTGCAAAATTCATCCTACTTTGTAGGTTGATATAAAGGATTATCATTAAATGAATCTTTATATTATGATATATTAAAGCATTAAAAAATCATCCTATTATCTAAATTCAATTAAAATTTATAGGATGATTTATTTTTTTATAAATTTTCTAAAATACCATTTTCAAGATCATCAATATTATACATTGTTTCTAATTCGTTAAATGTTTCTTCAAGATTTTTTTTAGCACTATTCCATCCAGTACCATCAGTAAACCATATGAATGTAATGCCCTCAACTTTTTTCGATTCTTGTGCTAACATCTTATAACTTCTAGCCGTTTCATTTAATTTTGAACCACCACTAGAATAAAAATTAGTTTCTATTACATATACTTGTTTATCATTCTTAATAACAAAATCAAATCTTTTTGTTGATGTATTATGTCCAGACATTTCGCTTAAGTCTAAATTCCATTTCTTTTCTATATCTTTTAAATACATTTCTTTAAAGTAATTGACATTTTTTTGTAGCCAGCCTTAATTATATATGATTCAACTAAGTTTTCCATTAGATGTCCACCACGATTTTTTCTTCCATTAGAATCTAATCCAACTTCTATTCCCAGTACATAATCATATAAATTATTTATAATATGATTTTGTAATAAATCAAATAGTCCACTTTCTTTCATAAATTTAATATAATCATTTATAGAATAAACTATTTTATCAAATTTAAATAAATATTCATTTATTTCATCTTTAACAAATATCTCTCTTGAGCGAACTGCTAATAAAAGTGGTATACACTCTAAAGTTTCTGGATATTTAATTAATATATTTTGAAATTCTTCTTCGATATTTTTACTACCTATTAGAGAGTTTAATATATTAAGTTCTACTTTTACTTTATCAACATTTTTGTATATTTTTTCAAAATCAACATAATAAGTATAATCAGATATACTTGTTTTAAATTTACTTAACCATTCATTAAAATTTCTATTCAACTTTATCACTTTCCTTTCTTCTTATTGTTAAATCTAAAAATTTTTTTTCTTTTTCAATACCTATATATTTTCTATTTAATCTATTAGCAACAATCCCAGTTGTACCACTTCCATTAAAAGGATCCAAAATTAAATCATTTTCATCAGTTGATGCTAATATTATTTTTTCTAATATTTCTATTGGTTTTTGAGTAGGATGTTTACCACATTTTTTCTCACTAGGTTTAGTTAAAGATGACTCCCAAACATCTTTCATTTGTTTTCCACCATTTAATTCTCTCATCAAGGAATAATTAAACTTGTGTTTTGCATTTCTTATATCTTTTTTTGCCCATAAAATAGTTTCAGTAGAATGAACAAAAAATCTACAACTAATATTTGGTGGTGGATTTAATTTTTTCCAAGTTATATTGTTTATTATTTTAAATCCTTCTTGTTCTAATGCCATACCTATTGAATAAATATTATGCATTGTACCACTTATCCAAATAGTACCATTATCTTTTAATACTTGATAACATAATTTAATCCATTTTCTATTAAATTTATGTTTTTCTTCTATACTGATAGATTTATCCCAATCACCTTTATTAACCGATACCATTTTACCACCACTACAAGAAATACCATCACTAGACAAAAAATAAGGAGGGTCTGCAAATATCATATCAATACTTTTAGGTTCAATACCTTTTAATATTTTAAATGAGTCGCCTTGTATAAGCTTAAAATCTTTTTCTTCATAATAATACTTACTCATACACAACCTCCTATATATATTATACACTATCTATCACTCAAATTCTTTTTTATTCTCGTAATTTGTAATAATAACTTCTTCTACTTTACCTCTTTTCTTTCCATTTGCATTTATATTTCTTTTTGCCTCTATTACATGAATATTAAAATCTTTATATAATTCATTTATCAAAGTTGTATTATGATTGGATAACATTACATAACATCCTCTATCAGATAATTCTTTAAATACTTTGGCAAGTCTTTTTTGTTCTTCTTTTCTAAAACCATCTTCAGTATAACTATTGAATATTGAAGTATCTGAATCATAAGGTGGATCAAAATAAATGAAATCACCCTTTTTTGCATCTTTAACCGCTTCTTCAAAATCTACTGATAATAATTTAACATCATTATAATTTAAATAGCCATATATAATGCCCAAATTTTGCCCTTCATAGGTATTAACTTTAGTTTTTTTACCAAATGGTACATTAAACTCATTTTTACTATTAACTCTATACAAACCATTAAAACAAGCCTTATTTAAATAAATAGTACGTGCTGCTCTTTTATAATTTGCTAACTTGTTAAATTTCTTTTTATCTCTATCTAAATTTCTAATTTCATAATAATATTCTTCTGAATGTTTCATTTCATGATGATTTAATTCTCTGCACATTGCTTCAAAATTTTTTTCATCCTTAATACATTCATAGACATTTATAAGTTCTTTATTAAAATCATTAATAACTGCTTTTTTAGGAGAAAGTTCAAACAATAATGCTCCACCACCAACAAAAGGTTCATAATAAGTATTAAAATCATCTGGAATATATTGTTTTAATTTATCTACTATTTGTCTTTTTCCACCTGCCCATTTTACAAACGGTTTTCCTTTAATCATTTTTACCATCCTCATTATCTATATGATTTTTATCACTATCTAGGTATAAAGTTTTATACTCAATTAATTTATCATTATTACCTATACTTAGTAATTCATCATTTAGTTTTATTTTTCCATTTTTTGAGATTATTTTATAAATATTATTTGTAGTAATATTTAAGCAGTCTTTTATATCATTTTTGGATTTGCCAGTATTTATTCCCATATCATCCAATTTTTGTATAACATCTGCAGAAGATGATATCATTTCCATAATTTTTGTTTCCTTTTGTAATTTACCATTAGTAGTAAATTTTTGATACATTTCTACTGCTACCGTTTTAATAATTTGAGTCAATAATTGAATAATATTTTCATCACCAAGAAGCATTGCTAATAGTGAACCAGATTCTATTTTTACAATTTTTAGATTATCTATATCACTTCTTTTTGTTAGCATTTTTATAGCATTATATGATGATTCCAACAATAATAATGTTTCTCCAAATTCATTCAGTCCTATATTTATATCTAAAAGCTGTAATTCTAATACTTTATTTTTTTCCTCCATTTTTATATATATACTATTTTCTAATGATTTAATAAAATTTAATAATCCATTTCTAACAGAATAATATTCAAAGCAAACCTTATCTGCTTCATCAAAAAATAAAACAATATCATCTTTATCATCACTTTGAAATACATTTTGATATAATTTTGATAAATTATTTAAATGAATTATTAAATTTCCATAATTTTCATCTTTATATGAATAATCAATATTTGTATCTTTATATACAACTTCTATTTCTCTTATCAAGCCGTAAAAAGACATAAAATCAAAACCAACTTTAAAACTCTTAAATTTTTCCATATAAGATTTAATTAAAGATTCTGGTGCATTAGTTGAATTTCTGTCTATAATATATGAAAAAGTCGATACATTTCCTGTTCCAACATTACTTTTTAAAAATTTTTTCAGTATGGTTTGTTTTTCATTTATAGGATTATTTTCATTGATAAATTTAATATATTCTTCAAGTCTTTCTAGTTGATTGCTTAATATTGAATAATATTTTATAGAATTAAATGCCAACATATTACTACCTCCCTGACATAGTTTTAATAACACTTAATATTATACCATAAAAAAAGACATTTTTCTTCAAAATGCATTAAATTTCAACAATAATTTTAAATTACTACTAATTATTCCCCATAAAAAGTGTATCTCCACTTTTAACAGTATAGTATATTCCCTTATCATTTTTATTAATATCTATATCAATATCTTTTTTCTTAGGAACAAGTATTTGTTGATTAATTGTTAATTTAGTACCTTTTAAATTATTAATACTCATTAATGTATCTACAGTTGTATCATACATACTTGCAATTTTCCATAAAGAGTCTCCGCTTTTAATGGTATACAATAAGTAGTCCTCAATTGGTTTCTCTTCAGTTAATTTAACTTTTAAATTTTGCCCAACTGTTATAGTATTATTTTTTAAGTTATTAAGTTCTTTTAGTTCATCAACAGTTATACCAAATTTTGTTGCAATTTTCCATAAAGAATCACCTTTTTGTACTGTATAAAAATCACTTTCAATAGGTGCGACATAAGGTAAACCTTTATATTCAGTAATTGCTCTTACTACAGCTTCTGCATAATCTTTATAATTATTTTTTAGTTGCTCTACATCATCACCTTTAGAGTCTAAAAATCCATATTCAACAATAACTGCTTCTGTATCTGGAGTATTTCTATGTATAAAATAATAATCTTTTATAGGATTTGACGGAAGCCTTTGTTGATAGTTTTTTCTTATGTTTTGACCAGAAGCCTCTAATTCTTCTAAGATTTTATTTGAAAAAGTAGAATTATTTCTAAGTGCATATATTACTTCTACACCATCTCCACCACCTGCATTAATGTGATTACTTATTACTATAACATCTTTAGAAGTACCAAAAGCATTTTTAATTCTATTTGTTCTCTCTGTTGAATCAATTGTCTCATCAGTAGTTCTAGTTATATAAGTAGGAATACCTAACTCTCTTAGCCTATCATACATATACTTACTTATAAGTAGAGTCAAATCTTTTTCAATAATTCCATTTCCGCTTGCACCTGGATCACTTCCACCGTGCCCAGCATCTACAACAACACCTTTTAAAGCCATATTTATCACCTATTTTAGTATATGAAACATTAGGCTATAAGTTCTTTATAATTTTCAAACTTAACAACAGCTTTATTTTTATCTTTATAATTTGTTACATTAACAATTCTATTAATGTAAAGAGCTTTACCATTTTTGTTACTTCCAACTTTTACATTGTTCGTAGTTGTTAATATTATTACTAATAATATAACTAGAAGAACACATAAAATAATGATTATTTGTTTCTTCTTAATTTTTAATTTTCGTTTCTTCATATTATCATTATTTTTTTATTAAAAAGGAGTTAGAGAAAACTCTAACTCACTGTTTATTTTTTTGCTTTCTTTTGTAACCATATAATCCAGACCCAGCTATTCCAATTATTGAAAGAACAGATGTTACAATATAAAATCCTACATTATCACCAGTTTTAGGATTTTTTATATTATTTATCTTTTCTGTTGCAATTATTCCATATTCACTTAAATGAGTTGCTTCAAATACTATGTATCCATCTTCTATTGTTGTTGGTATATTTTCTTGGATTTGGTTATCTTTAATATAAACTACTTCATATTTTTTATAACCTTTTAAATCTTCCGGTAAAGCAATTTTTATTTGCATTTTAGTATCATTAATTTTAACAACTTCGCCATTTTCTAATATATTAATATCTACTAAATATTTAACATTTTTATCAGTAAGTTCTTTATTAACTTCTACTTTCTTAATATCCAAAGTATAATTTTTGCTTACTTCTTTTTCAAATGTAATACTACCATTTATTACTCCTGTACTTTTAATTTCCTTTATAGTATTTTGTTCAGACTGTTCAGAAGATATAGGTGTCATTGTTAGCTCTGGATACATTCTCCATGTTGTTGAAAATTCATCAATATTTGTTTCAGTTTCCCAATCAGACACTCTATAATTATAATATTTACCATTTATTTTTAATTTAGTATATCTTGTAAAAGCATATCCTTCTTTAGCTTTAAAATATAAAATATATTGATAATCTTTTTTACTTTCAAAAATAGAGATAAGATTTTTATAACCTTTATTGAAGAATTCAGCTGAAGTTATACCTGCACCATCTTTAGCTTCCCAACCTTCAAACTGATATACATATGATGAATCATCAGGTGTTTTTCCAGTAAATACTGGTTTATCATTTACATTAAAACTGATTGTTGCATTATTTAATTCTATGATGTCGATATGTTTTAATTGAACTGGTTTTGTTGGCTTTATTGTTTTCACAGCAGTTACAAAAAGTGTTGTTTCAAAACTTTTCACATTTGCACTATTTATTTCTGTATTATTTACTCTTACTGAAATATTACTTCCAAATTTATTCTCATCTTTTGCTTTAAGAGAAATACTATACATATAAGTTTTTCCTTCTTCAAAAGTAGTTATTTTTTTATCTTGTGATAACTCATTATTTTTTGCTTCATCAGAATACCAAAACTTAACTGGAATATATTCTCCACTAACATCAGTTTCCATCTCTTCCCAGTATTCATACTCTATATCATAAAGTTCATCCCAAGGATCACATTTATAAGCTTTTGCTTCAGGCTTATCACCAGGATTATAATTAAATTTTACACCCTCAATATCTATATTTGCTGTACTCAAATCTAAATCCTCTGCAAATGTTATTAACGGTGCAATACAAAAGGTAAATAAAAACATTAACATAGTAGTAACAAATAATTTTTTCTTATTATTTTTCATATTCTTTCTCCTCCTAATTTTCTTATTTTTAAATAAATATAATTATTATGCATTTTTCTCTATGTTGATTTTCTTTCATTATTCTTCATATCTAACTTCATTCATATTATTAAATCCACTTAAGAAATAATCATATTGATAATCTCTTACTCTATTTTCCATAATATCATTTATAGGTATAAGAGTTAAATCCTTTAATACTACATATTTATAAGTAAATGTTAATACTTCATCATAGTATTTAGTTAACATATTAATTTTAACAGTTGTTACAATTCTTTTATTTAAGTTTTTATCAAAGAAACTCATTAACTCATAAAACCCTTTATCAGTTTTAAGAATTCTTTCATTATATATTCTAATTACTTTTTCTTCCTCATAATTACCACTTACTTTTTCAAGAGCAGGATATTTTTCATTACCATAATTCTTACTATATAATATATTATCTTTTACATAAACATAATTAGACATGAAATCATAATCTATTTTTTTACCAAGAAATTCTGTTGAATATTCCCATTTTAGATAATCACTTAAACTATAGTTAGCATTTAAATATATATCATAACTATCTCTAACCTTATTGTCATTATTATTATCATGTAATGTATATAATGTATCATTATAGTCATAAAATAGAATATCACTTCCAGAGTTTGGAGCTATATTCATAACTTTAATGTTTTTATCAACATCATACACTTTTTTATAAACAAACTTTCCTTCATCAAGTTTATTTAGATTAAAAATATAAATAGAATTATCATTTATAAATGAATATTTACTAAAGGATGTATCCTCATTTAAAAACTTACCATCATTTAATTTAAAATATTTTTTATTAGAATCTTTTTGTTTTAAGTTTTCCACTAAGGTTTTTGCAACTGTGGTATTATTTACTACTACATTATTAGTTGGCATTGGTTTATTACTTTTAATAGCAACAATAATTATAATAATAATTAATAAGATAACTACTATACCAACATATATTAATACTTTTTTATTTTTCATATTAAGCCTACTTTTCTATAGTTCCGCTTGTCTTTTTTAAGTACATATCATCAGTTATAGGTTTATATCTTTCACCATCATAATTATCTGTAAATCCATTATATGCTTTATATACTTCATTAGTTTCTGTATCATATACTCTTTCATAACCTAGTGTTGCATCACTTTGTTTTTGACTCATTATATCAAATGATGTACTTCTCTTATTCCATGAATCCATTATTCCATCACTTATTTCATTACCTATTGCTCTAATTTTCTGAAAATTATTCATAACAGCATCTTGCTCTTTATTAAAACCATTTATAAATGTATCTGTAAATTCTAATGAAGAACAAATAGTATTTAATGTATCTTCCCAATCAATAAATTTATCTTTTGGTGTAGTAATAAAAATTGTATCATAAACATTTAAATATTGTATATCAATTTGTTTACCAGATATAATGTTTTCTGAAACATAATATGGTCCAACATCGTATACATATGCAGTAAATATTCCTTCACCATCTTTGCCATTTGCATCTTTAAATGTTGCTCTTAACATATCTCCACTTAAAGGACCTTTACCTAAGTTTTCTATAACAGTAAAATCAGTTAAAGTTGGAAATGTAAATGATGCAGAATTATTTAAAGTTCCTAAATCATTAAATATTTTATAAAAACCTTCGGTATCTTTAGACGCAATTACACTAGTTTTAGCAAACATATCATTTGGATAGTATTTTTGTTGCCACCTTTTAGCATCCTCAGATTTATTATATCCTTCGGTTTTCA
>OGXX01000430.1_pt1 | contig 47101 bp, 34 predicted proteins | sample 1576301 | NCBI WGS metagenome assembly OGXX01 (sample SAMEA3541469, study PRJEB24748) | human gut metagenome | biome: human gut; feature: human-associated habitat; material: faeces | place: China | collected 2012
CCGCGAGGTCATAAAAACCGCCGCCGACCTGCTCGACGGACAGTCCGTCATCTTCGATGAGAACGCAGACTTCGTCCCCGGCGAACCGATCCGGTACTACCTTGATGACACCATACTCGTCATCACATGGAAGGAATACATCAACCAGCGCTGCTGCACCTGCGCTGAGGTCAAGGTCGCGCACGGCTCACAGCTGCGGCGCAAACTTGCCGAGGACAGCTACAGCTCCAGCGTCCAGCTCTACGCCTCGGATATGGCAAAGCAGGCAAATGCCGACTTCTATGCTTTCCGCGATCTCGGCATCACCGTGTACCAGCGTACGCTCTACCGCAACAGCCCCGCCAAGGTCGACTCCTGCTTCTTCACCTCCACCGGCGACATGCTCTTCACCCGCGCGGGCGAACTCACCGGCGAGGGCGAGACGCAGAAATTCATTGAGGATAACGACGTTGTCTTTGCCATCGCATTCGGCCCCGTGCTTGTGGATAACGGCGAGCTGCAGTACTGCGAGCGCTACCCCATCGGCGAGATAGACACCGAGTATTCCCGCTCCTGCATTGGTATGTCCGACGAGTTGCACTATTTCCTTATGACTATCAACCACACCACCGACGCGCGTCCCCGCGCAACGGTCAACGAGCTTGCACGCTTTGTCTATTCCAAGGGCGTGCAGAAAGCCTATAATCTCGACGGCGGCCAGACCTCGGAGATCATCATGAACGGCGAGCCGATAAACCACATCGACTTCGGCTTCGAGCGCACCGTCAGCGACATCATCTATTTTGCCACCGCGATCCCGAATGAGGAGGCGAGCAAATGAATCCCATCGCCATATACAGCGGCTCCACAGTCCTCTATTGGAGCTCGGTAATAATAGTTTTCGGTCTGCTCGCATGCCTCATGCTGTCGCTGTCCCTGCAGCGCGTGAACGGCGGCGGCAGCACCGCGATGCTTCTCTTCTTTCCGCTTGCAATTATCCTCTCCGTGCCTATCTGCCGCGTGATACACTGGTACTGCCACTTTGAGCAGTATAACGGCATCTGGGGCGCGCTGACCCGCAACGCCCGCGCCCGCCGTGAAGAGCAGGAATCCATCGACATCTCCTACAGCCTGCTGGAGGCCGTGCACCTGCAGGACCTGTGGAACGAAAAGGCCTGCAACCTGGCCTACGGCGCCCAGCGCCGCCTGGAGATCGCCCGCGCCCTGGCCACCGAGCCCCGCATGCTGCTGCTGGACGAACCCGCCGCCGGCATGAACCCGCAGGAGACCAACGAGCTCAAGGAGCTGGTGCTCCAGATCCGCGCCGACCGGGACCTTTCCATCCTGCTCATCGAGCACGACATGGGCATGGTCATGTCCCTGTCCGACCGCATCTATGTCATGGAATACGGTTCGCGCATCGCTGCCGGCACCCCCGCGGAAGTGCGCAGCAACCCGCGCGTCATTCAGGCCTATCTGGGAGAGAGCGAAGATGCTTGAAGTCAAGGGCATTGATACCTACTACGGCAACATCCAGGCCCTGCGCGACGTTTCCCTGCGCGTGGATGACGGCGAGATCGTGACCCTCATCGGCGCCAACGGCGCCGGCAAATCCACCACGCTCATGACCATCTGCGGCATCAACCGGCCGCGCAAGGGTGAGATACTCTGGAACGGCGAGCCCATCCACGAGCTGCCCCCGCACGAGATCGTCCGCCTGGGCATCTCGCAGGTGCCCGAAGGCCGCCTCATCTTCCCCGACCTGAGCGTGCGCGAGAACCTCGACCTGGGCGCCTTCCTGCGCAAGGACGTGCAGGGCATCAAGGAGGACATGGACTATGTGTTCGATCTCTTCCCCATCCTGGCCCAGCGCCGCAAGCAGACCGGCGGCACCCTGTCCGGCGGCGAACAGCAGATGCTGGCCATCAGCCGCGCCCTCATGGCCCGGCCCAGGCTGCTCCTGCTGGACGAACCCTCGCTGGGCCTCGCGCCCATCATCATCCAGCAGATCTTCCAGATCATCCAGCGCGTCAATGCCAACGGCACCACGGTCTTCCTGGTGGAGCAGAACGCCAACCAGGCCCTGCGCATCGCCCACCGCGGCTATGTGATGGAGAACGGCCGCATCGTCACCAGCGACAGCGCCGAGAACCTGCTCAGGAGCGAGGACGTGCGTTCCGCCTATCTGGGCATGTAAGACCAGCAGCTCATCATGACTGCCCCCTGCCGGGCAGTGTTTTGCGAGGGGAAGGGGCCGTGTTGCACAACGCTCCTTCCCCTTTGTCATGGTCCCCGGAGAGGCGCGCCGCGGGCATGGCGCGGCCGTGCGCGGAGCGCGGCTCACCGCCTGTCATCCCGGCAGGGTGCGGAAGGGCATCCCCCGCAGGCAGGGATGGACTGAAAAAATACGGGCGCTGTCTGTCTGCCGATACGGGCCGCAGGCAGGGATGAGCCGGACAGGGAGCGCATCGTTGGGGTCGCGGGAACGCCCCATAAGGATCTTCATGCGAAGCTCGCGTCGCCCGCTGTTCTGTCCGGCATGCCCCGCACGCGTGGGGCTCTTCATGCGAAAGAGCCTCTCCCGTAACGGACGGAAGAGGCTCTTGGACATCATGGAACGCAGGGATGGGCCCCTGCCCTGGACAGGTGGCGTCTTTCCTACTCCACCACCTTCGGCGTGCCCGAGACCGGCAGGGTGCCGGTGCGGATGAAGGTGTCCACCAGGCCGAAGACCAGGTCATTGCCGCAAAAATGCCCGCGCGCGATGGCGGCCCGGAACTCGGGCAGGCGTTCCTCAAAGCGGCGCAGCAGGGCGGGCTCCAGGGTCATCATGTCGGCCTGCATGCCGTAGTGCAAACGTTCGAGGTACAGGGCGTTGAAGCACTGTTCCACCATGGCCTTGAGCGGCAGGCTCAGGATGGGCTTGCCCAGGTGCAGGGCCTCGGTCATCAGGGTGTGGCCGCCGCCCTGGATGACGTAGGAACAGCCTTCCAGCAGCTTGAGGAAGCCCTCCTCGCTCTTCTTCATGAAGATGACGTTGCCCTCCCGGCCTTCCGTCCGGCCATAGCCGAAGACGTAGCAGGGCCTGTCCGTGGCCTGGAGCAAAAAGTCCACCAGCTTGCGGTGCGTGGAATTGCTCTGGTAGACCACCACATGACCGTCGTCACGGGGGCTGAGGCGCAGCACGCTCTCGCGCAGGATGGGCGGCACCACACGGGCATGGTAGCGGGGCTGCACCGGCGGCGCATAGAAGGAGACCAGCAGGTTCTGCTCCGTGGGCCGGAACAGGTAGCGGGGCGTGATGCCCTGCAACAGGTGATCCCACCACATGCGCGGCGGCAGCCAGCCGTGGCGGCAGCAGGTGATGACGTGCTGGTGGTCGAGGGTCAGGCAGGGCAGACCGGCCTTTTCGGCCGCACGCGGCACGAAGTATTCCAGGTCCGTCATGCAGACATCGGGCCTGAACTGGTCGATGAGGCGCAGCACTTCATCCACATAGCGCCGGCGGTGCCAGAGCAGCGGGATGGCCTTGCGCACCGTGGCCCCCACATCCACCTGATAGTTGCGGAACACCGTGCCCAGGTTGGGGATGCGGTGTACCCGGAATTCGGGCTCCAGTATCTTGGGGGCGTCGTCATTGGCCACGAACAGGAATTCGTGTGCGCCCAGACGGCGGGCGATGGTCAGCCCGCGCATGGCATGACCATGCCCTGTCCCGTGGATGCCGTAAAGGATTCGCGCCATTCTTTCCCCCTGTGATATGAACGCTAGTCATACCAACGGGCTGTGGCAGCGTCAACCGCATGCCCTGCCACGGGCACCTTGTCCTGCTGCCGGAAAAAACATATCTCTGCCGGAGGAGCCCACGCCGAGGACACGCCATGAACAGCCTCCGTTACATCCACGCCGCCGACCTGCATCTGGACACCCCCTTCCTGGGCCTGACCCGCAGCGATGCCGGAGAGGCCCTGCAAGCGCAGCTGCGCGACGCCACCTTCACGGCCCTGCAACGCCTGTTCGATCTGTGCGAACAGCTGCGGCCGGACTTCCTCGTCCTGGCCGGGGACATCTACAATCAGGAAGAACACAGCGTCAAAGCCCAGCTGGCCCTGCGCGACGGCTGTTTGCGCCTGCAGGCCTGCGGCATCCCCGTCTTCTGGGCCCACGGCAACCATGATCCGCTGGATTCGCGGCTGAAGACCGTGGACTGGCCCGGCAACGTGACCATCTTCGGCCCGGAGCCCGGGCAGCATGTGCTGTACCGGGACGGGGCCCCCGTGGCCGTGATCCACGGCATCAGCCATGCCCGCATCAGGGAGGCCCGCAACCTGGCGCTCCTCTTCCACCGTCAGCCGGATATGGCGTGCTTCCAGCTGGGCGTGCTACATTGCAGCGTGGAAGGCAGCCCCGCGCAGGACAGGTACGCCCCCTGCGCGCTGGCCGACCTGCGCGCCGCCCGTCTGGATGCCTGGGCCCTGGGCCATGTGCACGAACGCCGCGTCCTGTCCCGCCGCCCCTTCATCGCCTATCCCGGCAACACCCAGGGGCGGCACATCCATGAGGACGGCCCGCGCGGCTGCCTGCTGGTCACTGCCGAGGCCTGCGACGGCGGCTTCGCCTGCCGGGAAACATTCCTGCCGCTGGGGCCGGTGCAGTGGCGGCGTCTGGTCATCGCTCTGGACGCCATGGACCGGCTCGATGCCGTGGAAGACAGGCTGCTGGAGGCCCTGGGCACGGCCACGGAAGCCGCTGACGCTTCCTGCACGCTCCTGGTCGTGCGCCTCTGCCTGCGGGGCCGCACGCCCCTGGACAGCCTGCTGCGCCGCCCGGAGACCTGCCGCGACCTGCGGGAGCGCCTGCATCAGGCTCCGCTGCCCCTGCCCGTCCATATCAAGGATCTGGCTGTGGAGACGGCCCCCGCTGTGGACATGGCCGCCTGCCTGCAACGCCAGGATATGCTGGGCGAGGCCCTGCGCCTGGCGGAAGGACTTGAACGGCAGCCCGAGGCCCTGGCCGCCTTTGCCGAGGAGGAGCTGGCCCCCCTGTTCCGGCACTGCCCCGCCGGGATGCTCACCATGCCGGAAGGGGAGGAGCTTGAGCGCCTGCTGGATGAGGCCCGCTATCTCTGCCTGGACATGCTGGAGGGGAAGTGATGCACCTGCTGTCATTCCATGCGGACGGTTTCGGCATCCTCGCCCGAACGGGCGCCGAGGGCCTCGGCCCGGGCATCAACATTTTTCTGGGCGACAACGAAGCCGGCAAATCCACCTGTCTGGCCTTCCTGCGGGCCATGCTCACCGGCTATCCCTCCGGGCGCAAGGAACGGCAGGCCGGCCAGCCCCTGCGCGGCGGCCAGGCCGGGGGCAGCCTGATACTGGAAGGCGGCCCCCACGGCCTGCTGCACCTGCATCGCCGCCCGGGCCCGGGCAGCGGCCGTTTGCAGCTCACCGGCCCTGACGGCTCCCCTGTGCCGGACAGCCTGCTGGAACAGCTCTTCCGGGGCATCGACCGTCAGGTCTACCGCAATGTGTTCGGCTTCAGCCTGGGGGAATTGCAGCGCTTCGAGAGCCTGGACGACGAGGCCGTGCGTCACGCCCTCTACGGGGCCAGCTTCGGCACGGGCCTGCGCTCCCCGGCCGATGTGCTGCGCACGCTGCAACAGCAGGCCGATGCCATCTATCGCCCGCAGGGCCGCAAGCTGCCCCTCAACGTCCAGACGGGGAGCTGGCAGGAGCTGCGGGCCCGCATCCGTCAGGCCGACGCCCAGAGCAGCCGCTACGATGACCTGTGCGCCCGGTGGCAGCAGCGCAAACAGGATCTGGAGGGCCTCCGCCGCCGCAAGACGGAGCTGGAGACCGGCCTGCGCCGTACGGAGCGGCGCCTTTCCGTCTGGGAACAGTGGCGGGAGTGGCATCTGCTGGGGATGCGGCTGGAGCGTCTTTCCGGCCTGCCGCAGGATTTCCCGCCGCAGGGACGCGAGCGTCTGGCCCGCCTGCGGGAACGGGAGGAGGATAACCGGCGTGCCCTGCAGGGCCTTCGGGAACAGTGCGCCCAGACGCGCGGACAGCTCCGGGAACTGTGCCCAGATCAGGCCCTTGCGGCGGCCCTGCCCCGCCTGCGCGCCCTGACGGAACAGAGCGCCACCTACCGGCAGGCCCTGGCCGACCTGCCGCTGGCACACCTGCGCAAGGAACAGCTCTGCCGCCGTCTGCAGGAAGGGCTTTCCCGTCTGGGCCCCGGCTGGGACTGCGCCCGCATCCGGGCCGCGGACCGCTCTGTCTTCGGCCGGGAGGCGCTGGAACGGCAGGCCGCCACGCTGGCGACCGGCACGACGGCCCTGCAGATGGCCCGCCGGCGGGAAGACGAGGCCGCCGCCGCGCTGGCACAGGCGGAGGAGACCCGTCAGGCGCAGCTGCAACGCCTTGCGGCCCTGCCCCACCGCCAGCCGCCTCTGGACAGCGACCAGCAGCAACGCCTGCAACGCCTGCTGGAGAGCCGGCAGGAAAAACAGGACGATCTCCCCCGCTGGCAACGGCGGCAGCAACGGGCCCGGGAAGCCTTTTGCCGCGCCTGCGCGCCGCTGCACCTGGATGAAAACGATCTTGCCGGGCCGGAGCGGCTGCTCCGCCACAGGGACGAGGCCCTGTCCCTGTCGGCCCGCCTGCACAGGCTGGAAGAGGAGCTGCACAGCCTCCGGGCCCGTCAGGATCGCGCACGCCGGGAGCAGGAGGCCCTACAGCAGCGCGAGGCAGCCCTTGTCCCGGCCATCGACCACCATCCGGCCCCAGAGCAGGAGGCCCTTGAAAGCTTTGCCGCTGCCGTGCGGCAGTGCCGTACGCTCCGGGCCGGCATCGCCGCCGAGACGGTCCGGCAGGAAGGCCTGGCCCAGCAGGCCCGGCAGCTGGCACGTCCCCTGACAGGCGGCAGCCTGCCCCTGCTCTGCATGGGCATCGTCTTCCTGCTCTCCGGTCTGGCCCTCCTGCTGGCCGGGCACTGGGCCCCAGAGCTGCTCCCCTGGCCCGGGCCGGCGGCCCCGCCCTGGACAGGCGGGCTGGCCGCGCTTTGCGGGCTCGCCCTGCTGGCGGGCGGCATGCCCCATGCCGGAAAGGAGGAACGCCGACGCCGGGAAGAAGCGGAACGCCTCCGGCAGCTGCTGGAAGCCTGTTCCGGCCGCCTGCGGGAACAGCAGCGCCGCCTTGCCCAGCTGCCCCTGCCGCGCACCGTGGCCGATGACATCCCGGATGCCGACGAACTGGAAGCCCGGCTGGAAAAACAGCAGCTCCTGCGCCGCCAGCTGGACCAGCTCCTGCTGGAGCATGACAGCCTGCGGCAGGAACTGAGAAGCGTCAGGCAAACGCTGGCCCGCCTGGCCGAACAGGAGCAGGAGCTCCTCGCCGCCGTGCAGGAAGGGGAAAAACGCTGGCAGGCCATGCTGCCCGCAGCCACCGCGGCGGCCTTTGCACCGGCAGCGGCGGGACTGCTTTTCGAACGGGCGGCCACCGCCGCCACGCTGGCGGAGGCCCTGCGCACGGCCGGGGACGATGCCGGACATGCGGCCTTGTCCCTGCAGCAGACGGAAACAGCCGTGCGCGACCTGCTGGCCCTGCTTCCTCCCGATGCCGCCTGCCCCGACCTGCCGGAGGCCGTCCGCCGCGCTCTTGCCCTCTGCCGGGAGGCGGAAGAGGCCGGCACCAGGCATCAGCAGGCAGCCGCCGAGGCCACGGCCGGTGCCGGGCTGCTGGAACGCTGCCGCAAGGCCCTGGAGGACAGCCGCTGCCGCACGCGGGAAGCGGCCCGCAAGCTGGAGACGGCCCGGACAGGCTGGGCAGCGGGCCTGCGCTCCCTGGGCCTGCCGGAAGATCTGGCCCCGGGCACCGTCCATGCCGCCCTGGACGGCATGGACGCCTGTCTGCGCCTTGAGGCGGAGCTGCAGCAGGAGGACTCGCGCCTGCAACGCCTGCACCACGACGTGGAGGCCCTGCGGGCACCGCTGGCGGCCCTGCTGACGGAGCTGGGGCGGCCCGTGCCGCCGCAGGACGCCGACTGGCTCCGGCACCTGGACATGCTGGCCGAGGCGGCGGAAGAGGCCCGCCATCATGCCGCGGAACAGGCCCGCCTGCGTCGGCTGCTGGCTGAGCAGGAAACGGCCTGCCAGCGTGCGGAAAACGATCTGGATGGCATCCGTGCCGACCTGGCGGCCCTGCTGCGTCAGGGAGAAGCCCGGGACGACGGCGCGTTCCTGCAGACAGCGGACCTGCTGGAAGAACGGCACCAGGCGGAACAGCGCCGCCTGCTGCTGGAGGACAGCCTGCGCCTGGTGGCCGGGGACCAGCCGCTGGAGACCTTTCTGGCCGCTTTCCGGGAAGAGGCCCGGGAGGAAGAGGAACAGGGCCGCGACGAGCAGCAGCGCCTGCTGGCAGAATTGCGGCAGGAAGAAGACGCGCTGGCGGAAGATGTCGCCGCTCTGGGCGTGCGCGTGGAGGCCATGCAGCAGGACGGGACCCTGGCCGACCTGCTGCAGCAGGAAGCCGGCCAGCGGGAGGAACTGCAGCGCCAGGCCCGCGCCTGGTGCCGCCTCCGTCTGGCCCATGCCCTGCTCCACAGGGCGAAACTGGCCTTCGAGAAGGAACGCCAGCCCCGTGTCATCCGCCGTGCCGCGGCCATCTTCCGGGACATCACCGCGGGCGCCTGGCAGGACGTGGGGGCCGTGGTGGGCGATTCCGGCCTGCGGGTCATGCCGCCGCAGGGCGAGCCCGTCAGCCCGGAACAGCTGAGCCGGGGCACACAGGAGCAGCTCTATCTGGCCCTGCGCCTGGCCTATATCCAGGATCACGCGGCACAGGCCGGCCCCCTGCCCGTCATCATGGACGATGTGCTGGTGGACTTCGATCCCGGCCGGGCACGGCGCACGGCCCGCATCCTGGGGGACTTCAGCCAGGGGAAATACGGTGTCCGGCAGCAGCTGCTCTTCTTCACCTGCCATCCCCATACGGCGGCCCTGCTGCGCGAGATGCAGCCCGGCGCCCCCTTCTTCCTCCTGGACAAGGGCCGGATCCGCCCCGCCGGGCCGGAGGAGACGCCAGAAGGGCCCTCACGTCCCTGAATGCCCGCCCACGCACGGCAGGCACCGCGCAGCGAAAGCACCCCCACCAGCTTGCCGTAGCCGGCCCGCATACGCACGGCAGGCACCGGGGAGGACAGCGCCCGGCGACGGGGCCACCGGCAGGAGGGCACATCCCCGGCAAGGGGGCCTTGCCTTTCCCCGCCATGCAACGCGTCGTGCGGCTCGTGATGCCTGATGGTTCACGGGGCCTGCGCTTTCCGCCCTGCCGTCCCTGCGGCAGCGGGCTGCCTGTCCCTTCCCTTCAGCGCGGGCATCCCGGGACAGGCTGTTCCCGCGCGTCCCTTGTGCCGCACGCCTGTCCGTCCGTCTTGCGCCCCGGCGGGGAACAGGGTAAGTCAGGGCAGCCCCCATCCCAAAGGAGTCCTTATGTCCCTTGCCAGCCGCGGCGCGGAATTCTTCCGCTTCTGCATCGTGGGCGGCCTGACCTTTCTGGTGGACTACGGCCTGCTGTTCCTGCTGACCAGCGTGCTGGACGTCCACTACCTCTGGTCGTCCGCCTGGGCCTTCATCGTGGCCGTCATCGTCAACTACTATCTCTGTGTGTTCTTCGTCTTCCATCAGGCGGCACGCAGCTTTGCCCGGCAGGTTGTCTTTGTGGGTTCGAGCCTGGCCGGTCTGGGCATCAACCAGATCTGCATGTGGCTGCTGGTGGACAGGCTGGCCCTGCACTACATGCTGGCCAAAGTGGTGGCCACGGGCGTGGTCATGATCTGGAACTACATCATGAAGCGCAAGGCCCTCAGCTAGACGGCAGGGAAAGGCGCCCGCCTGCGCGGCCTTCCCCGCGCTGCCGCAAAATGACGAAAGCCGGGCTCCCCGCCCGGCTTTCGTCAGCTATGCCTGTTCGTCCCGCGCCGGCCTGTCCCCGCCGGAGGCCGCTGCCGTCCTTTCCTGGCGCAGCAGGAGCGTCAGCACATTGAGCTGGATCTCGAATGCCTGCCGGGCCCGCTTGCGCTGGCAATCCAGGATCAGGCCGGAGACAAAGCTCAGCAGGGCCGCCAGCATGCAGAAACCGGACACGATCAGGGAAGGGAAGCGGGGCACGAGCCCGCTGGACATGTATTCCCCCAGCACGGGCAGGAACAGCCCCAGGGAGAACACGGCCAGCAGACAGGCCAGTGTCCAGAAGACCAGCAGGGGGCGATAGTCCTTGAACAGGACGGCGATGGTCCGCAGGACCCGGAAGCCGTCCCGGAACGTGCTCAGTTTGGAAAAGCTGCCTTCCGGCCTGTCACGGTACTGGATGGGCATGGACGTGATGCGGAAGCTGTTGGCCAGGGAAAAGATGGTCATCTCCGTCTCGATCTCGAAGCCCTGCGAAAGGATGGGGAAGGACTTGACGAACAGGGGCGACATGGCCCGCATGCCCGTCATGACGTCCTCCACATGCCGGCCGCGCTTCCAGAACATGTTGATGCAGCGGCGCACCAGCATGTTGCCGCTGTTGTGGAAGGGACGCTTGTTCTCCGTGAAATAGGTGGAGGACAGGCGGTCACCGATGACCATGTCCGCACGCCCCTCCAGCACGGGCGCGCACAGGGCCGCCGCCTGGGAAGCCGGATAGGTATCGTCCCCGTCCACCATCAGATAGCAGTCGGCCTCGATATCGCGGAACATGGTCCGCACCACGTTGCCCTTGCCCTGACGGGGCTCGGGACGCACGATGGCTCCGGCCTCGCGGGCCAGGCGGGCCGTTTCATCGGTGGAATTGTTGTCGTACACATAGATATCGGCATCCGGCAGGGCCTGCCGGTAGTCCCTGACCACCTTCCCGATGGTCAGCGCCTCGTTATAGCAAGGGATCAGGACCGCGATCCTGTCGCGTTTTTTTTCAGTCTGCATGTCCACTCCTCGTGGCCTGTGCATCGCCGTCCGCGGCAGCAGACGGCGAACGCCGCAACAACAGCCAGTCTTCATTTTCAAAAAGCAGGGAGCCGTGGCGCAGCAGCTGCGCCTTGTGCTCCACATGGCGCGTCAGCAGCAAGGCGGCCTGCCCTGTGCGCCAGACTTCCACATAACCGGCGGCATCGGCCGCCATGCGCCGCTGCATGGCCAGCCAGCGCCGGGCCAGGGCAGGATCGCCCGCATAATAGATGATGTTCCCGTCCTTGTGCACGGGCAGCATGGGCATACGAGCCACAAAACGCACGGCCATGCAATCCCCGTCACTGAAAACGATCTCGTCCGGCCCCGCCTGCGCGCGCAGGGCCTGCAGGGCCTCCTGCAGCCTCAGGGAACGCGCCCTGATCTGCCGGGCCTCCTCCGTATCCAGCCAGCTCATGCCGGTCGCGTCCGCCAGGGCGTGCCGGGCCGCCACCACCTGCTTGCCCTGGCCCAGGGCCAGCAGGACGAGGACCAGCAGGACGACGAGGCCCCGGCGCAGCAGGGGAGCGACACGCCGCCAGTACAGGGATAAAAGGCAGGTCAGCAGCAGCCAGGACAGCGGCACCAGAAAGCGCGTGCCCCGCAGGATCTCCTGGCTCATGTTCTGCCGCCCCAGATAGCGGGCCAGCCACATCTCCAGCGCGCAAAGCACGCAGCCGCCCGCGATGCCCAGCACCATGCCCGGCATGAGCCGCAGCAGGGTGCGCACCGGCCCGGCCAGCTGCTGCCGTTTTCTGAACAGCACCACGGCCGCCGCGGCCGCCGCGGGAAAGATGGGGATCACGAACGTATAGTAGCACAGGATGTCCGCGAGGCTCTGCCAGACATCATGCCAGTCCTTGCTGTAGCGCAGGGCGCGCACCCCGGCGAAAAGCCCGGCGTGTTCGGCCGGCGGCGCGGGCGTATCCGAAAGGAAGAGCACCCCGTATATACCAACGGGGACCGCGAAGCTCAACAGGTTAAGCAGGCTCAGGCCCGCATGGCGCCACAGCCCTCTGCCCTGCCAAAGCAGGAAGAAGGCCATGAAGAACATGGCTCCGCCCATGAGGGCGCTGACCGTGTGCACCAGCATGGCGCAGCCCGCCAGGAACATGGTCACGGGCTGCAGCAGGGGGCGCTTGACGGCCGCGCAGGCCAGCAGCAGGAGAAAGGGCCAGAGGTCGGCGTAAAAGATGCGCGGCACCGGGTCGGAGCGCATGCTGCCCCAGAAGGTGCCGAACGACCAGTGCACGGCGATGCCCATCAAAATCGAGAGCAGGGCCGCCAGAGACGGGCTGCGGAACAGGCAGCGGCCCAGGACATAATAGGCGAGGAAGTGCAAGAAGACGCCCAGCGCGCCCACGCGCAGCATGTCCGTGGCCGCGTTGTCCCCACCGGGGAAGAGGCCCGCCAGGGCAGTCAGCAGGTTGGGGACGCCCGGATCCTGCGGGAAAAAAGGCGCCACGGGGTCCAGCGCGAAAGCGGCGGGGCATTCCGCGGCCTCCAGGATCTGCGCATAGTTCTGCAGGTCGCTGTCCATGCCGATGCCCCGGGGGTTGAGATCCAGCGTCCCCTGCAGGGCGCACCAACAGAACAGCCCCGCCAGCAGGACCAGGACCAGGTCCGTGGACCGGTATGTTTCCGATGCCGTATCTTTCATGGCCGCAGCCCATCCCTTGCTAAAGGTCTATCCCGTCAGCCCCGGCGGGATGCCCGTTCCGCCGCCTGGTGCCGGGCGGCCTTCGGGGCAGGCGGGGCAGGCGGCTGTCGCCATGATCTTCCCCGGGGCCTTCCTGTGGCGCACCATAGCGCAAAGTGAAAGATTTTTCGAGCCGCCCGCACGACGGGGCCCCGCTGGCCATCCCGGCCCGGCTCCAATGTTGACATCCGTGATGACAATGGCTAAAAAAAGTAGCACGTTTTTTAAAAAAAGTATTACAATCATCCTGCACCGCCGCTGCCCCCTCCGTAAAAAACAGCCGGAGGACAGGACGGCGTTCCGGTGTGATGGCCTGCATCCCGGAAGACGACGATCAGCAGCATGGCTTTCATTCTTTTGATATGATTGCTTTTTTATTTTTAAGAAGCAGACTAATTGAAAATAACTTTCAATTCCGTTGACATTTGTTTTCAATCATGACATGGTGTCCCCAACAAAACACCTCATCACAGGAGCCACCATGCCGAGATTGGAAAACCTTCCCCGGAACCAGCTTTCTTTCCGCCGCAGCGCCAACAACCTGCACATCGCCACCGGTGAGGATCTGGATCTGGAACAGGCCCGTGCCATCCTGAACCTCATGCGCTGCCACAGTAGCGACTGCAACAAGTTTTTCATCGACGTGCGTCACGTGACCCGCATCCAGCCCGCTGCGGCAGCCGCCCTGCGCGGCGCGCCCCAGCCTTGCATCGCACCGCAGCGCATCCACTATAAAGGCTCCCGCGGCTTCGAGCTGGCGGCGAGCGGCAACAAGGTCCTCATCGTTCCTGAAAGGGCAAAGCATGTCTGCAAGGGCACCTGCCCCAACTGCCGCTGCAAGGACAAAAAGGCCCGCGCCAGGGCGCGGAATACGGCCCGGGCGGCGGCCACGGCGTCGGGGGGCGCCGCCGTCGCCTGATGGATGTGAACCTCAAACAGTAAGGAAGAAGGTCATGAAAAAAATTCTTACCCTCATGCTGGCCGCCGGCATGCTCCTGGGGGCCGCAAGCGGCGCCCGGGCCATCGATTTCAAGGCTTCCGGCGAATGGCTGGTGGGCTTCGGCCTTGGTGACGGCAGCCTCATCAAGGATGTCAATGACCAGAAGCGCCATCAGGACGACACCTTCAACGCCGGCCAGCGCATCCGCCTGCAGCTGGATGCCGTGGCCTCCGAGACCCTGTCCGGCACGGTGTTCTTCGAGATCGGCGACCAGATGTGGGGCCAGTCCGAAAGCGGCGGCGCCCTGGGGGCCGACTCCACCAGCGTGGTGAAGCTCAAGAACGCCTACATCGACTGGATGGTCCCCAACACCGACCTCAAGCTCCGCATGGGCCTGCAGGCCGTGGCCCTGCCCAACGTGGCCGGCGGCTCGGCCATCATGGACGGTGACGCCGCCGCCGTGGTCGCCAGCTACCAGTTCAACGAGAACGTGGGCCTCACCGCCCTCTGGATGCGCCCGCTCAACGACAACTACACCGGCACCAATGCCGATGGCGAAGCCTACGGTAACGGCTACAAGAATTATCTGGACAACATGGATCTCTTCGCCCTCATGCTGCCCCTGAAGTTCGACGGCGTGGAGCTGACCCCCTGGGCCATGTACGGCCTGCAGGGCAAGAACACCCGCTTCAACGAAGGCGGCGTGGAGACCGCCGACGGCGCCCTGAACGTGACCCTGCCCGGCTACTACCCCGGCATGAACTTCGGCCCCGGCGGCCTTGGCCACACCGGCAAGTCCTACGGTTCCATGTTCTGGGCCGGCCTGCCCGTGGCCATCACGGCCTTCGATCCCCTGAACATCGAATTCGACATCAACTACGGCTATGTGGAAGCCATGGGCCGCTACGACGTGCTCAAGCGCGGTGTGGAATCGGTACTGGGCAACAGCAAGCGTGAAGGCTGGCTGGTCAAGGCCCTGGTGGAATACAAGATGGACTGGGGCACCCCCGGCATCTTCGGCTGGTATGCCTCCGGTGACGACGGCAACGTCAAGAACGGGTCCGAACGCCTGCCCTCCATCGCCGGATCGGGCAACTTCACGTCCTTCATGGGTGACGGCAACCTGGCCTGGGGCACCGGCTACAACTTCTACGACAACAACCTGACCTACGCCGGCACCTGGGGCATCGGCCTGCAGATCGCGGACGTGAGCTTTGTGGAAGACCTCAAGCACACCTTCCGCGTGGCCTACTGGGGCGGCACCAACAGCCCCTCCATGGTCAAGTACATGGGTTCCGCCGTGGCCTGGGACGACACCACGGCCGTCCAGGACGGCCCGTACCTGACCACCAACGACGGCCTGCTGGAATTCAACCTGGTCAACTCCTGGCAGATCTACGAGAACCTGGAGGCCAACCTTGAGCTCGGCTACATCATCAACATGATGGACAGGGACACCTGGGACAAGAGCTACGTCAGCGACCGTAACTGGTCCAAGCAGGACGCCTGGAAAGCCCAGCTGATCTTCGCCTACTCCTTCTAGTCCTCCCGGGGCGGGTCCCCGCCCCCCTCCCGCGCGTGCTTCTCCTTCCCGCGCGCCCCGCCGCCGCTGTTTTTTGCAGGAACAGCGGCGGCCCCTTTTTTCCCTGCCCCGGGGCGGCACGGCGGGCCACGCGGCGCCGCAGGCACCGGACGCAAGGCGCCCCTGCCTAGGGCAGACGGGCATACTCCTCTTCACTGACAGGCTCCAGCCACCGGGAGCGGCAGTCCTCACCGGGGACTTCCACGGCCAGATGCACGAACCAGCTGTCCCGGGCCGCGCCGTGCCAGTGCCTGACCCCGGCGGGGATGTGGACCACGTCGCCCGCATGCAGTTCGCGTGCGGGCCTGCCCCACTCCTGGTACCAGCCGCGCCCGGCTGTGCAGAGCAGTATCTGCCCGCCGCCGCTGGCGGCCTCATGGATATGCCAGTTGTTGCGGCATCCCGGTTCGAAGGTCACGTTACCGATGATGACCCCTTCGGTGGAAAGCATGTTCAAGTAACTGTTGCCGACAAAATAGCGGGCATAGGCCGTGTTGGCACCGCCCCGGGCGAAAGGCCCCCTGTTCTCCTGCATGATCGTTCCTTGTGTTGCGTGTTACGGACATGTCCGGCCGCATCGGCCTTGCGGACATCCCGCCATACCGGCGATGTCCGGGCCGCCGTGCCGGTGTTCCTGCCGCATGTCCAGCCTCACCAGGGCCGGGACAGCGCGCGGCCCCGGGGCACGGAGCCTCCTCAGGGAAGACAGACGGCCTCCTCCGGCCATTTGCCCGTTTGTGCCATCTGCCTGCGGGCACCATCCGCGGCATCTTCTCTCCATGCCGTCTTTTGGTTACACTGGACACACAGAACCGGGAGGATCCCATGCCGTCTCCAGCCCTGCCCACCACCGAAACGCTCCTTGCCGCACTGAAAGACATCCTCTTGCGGCACCTTCCCGCCCCGGAGATCCGCCCCAGCCCCATCGACGGCCTGGTGCTCGTCCGGCGCGAGGACCCGCCCGCGCCTGACCGCTGTTTCGAAAAGCCCCTGGCGTCCGTCATCGTCCAGGGGAGCAAGCGCTCGCTCATCGGCTCGCAGGAATTCATCTTCCGGCGGGGGCAGTTCCTGGTCTCCGGCATCGACATGCCCAGCTCGTCTTCCTTTTTCGATACGGCCCCCGGGCAGCCCTTCCTCTCGCTCTTCTTCCATCTGGACAGGCAGATCCTGACGGACCTCATGCTCAGGATGCGGCCTGCCCGCAAAGCACCGCAGGAAGGCGGCCCCGGCGTCGCCGTGGCGGATGCCGAACCGGAATTCCTGGAAGCGGTGCTGCGCCTGGCCGAACTGCTGGACAAGCCGGAGCAGATCGCCATCCGCGCGCCCATGATCATGCAGGAACTGCACTACCTTCTGCTGATCGGGCCCCTGGGCCATGTGCTGCGCGGGCTCTATGCCCAGGGATCGCAGAACAGCCAGGTGCTGCAGGCCGTCTCCATCCTGCGCCGAGACCTGGGCGCCCCGGTACGCATGGAGACGCTGGCACGGCAGGTGGGCATGTCCCTGTCCACGCTCCACCGCCATTTCAAGACCGTCACCGGCCTGAGCCCCCTGCAATACCTCAAGCAGCTCAGGCTCCACGAGGCCCAGCGCCTGATGCTCATGGAGGACATGCGGGCGGCCTCGGCGGCCCTTTCCGTGGGCTACGAGAGCGTGACCCAGTTCAGCAGGGAGTACAAGCGCCTGTTCGGCGAGCCGCCCCACAGGGACATCCGCCGGAAACGCACGCTTCTGCCCCTGGGCGAAACCGGGGCAGGCGGTCTTTAGGGCGCGGCCGCGCCATGTGCCTGCGGGCCTCTCCATGTCCGGGAAAGGCGTGGGGATGCACCCGGCCCTTCGCCCGGCAGGGAAGGCGGGCCACCGCAGCAGGCGGCCTTTTTCCCGGGGACGGCGCCGTCCCCGCCGCTCCGCCCCGGTGACCGTTCCCCGGTGTCCCCGGAGACCGCCACGGGAAAGCGTCCGGCACGCCCGGGCCCGCCTGCCAGGGCGCTCTAGGCCTCGGGCAGCACGCTGTTGACGCAGGCAAGGGCATTGAGCGTGCGGGGGAAGCCGATGCAGGGCAGCATCTGCAGCAGGGCGTCCACCAGCAGCTGCTTGCCGTTGCCCACGGCGGCATTGCCCTGCACATGGGCCCTGACCTGGGCCTCGCAGCCCCCCAGCGCGCTGATGATGCAAAAGGTCAGCAGCTCCCGCAGCGGCAGGTCCAGCCCCGTGCGCGTGTAGATGTCGCCGAAGCAGAAGGCGGAAAGATGGCGGACGAGGATCTCCCGCTGCCCTTCGGGGGCCGACGCGTGCATCTTGCTGATGGCGTCCCCGAAAATCCCGGTCTGGACGGCGAGCCCCTTCTCAAAGCGGTCTTCTTCACTCACCGTGCCGCCTTCAGGCAGGGGCAGGGCCATCCCCGCCGCCTCCAGGGCCGCATCGGCGTGACGCAGGGCCGCTTCCGTCCTCGGGAAGCCGATATAGGGAGCGCACTGGTACAGGGCCTCGCGGATCTCTTCGGGACGCACCCCCTGATGCAGGGCGGCCCGTGTCTCCTCCCCTATGCCCTCCGGCGTCTGGATGGCGGCCAGGACCACCAGCGTGATGAGGCGGCGCTGGCGTGCATCCAGGCAGCCCTGCCCGGCTATCTCGCCATATTCCAGGCGGTCCCGGATGGCCGCCAGTTCGGGGTCGGTGCCGGCCAGTGCCGACGCCCCCGTCCTTCCCTGTTCCTTCCTGTACGCCTCTGCTTTCCGTATCCTGTCCATACTCTTCCCACCCTGTGGTGCCACGGTTGTGCCGGATGCCCGGCATGGAAGGCCCGCTGCCGCCATGCCCGGGAAGGGAGCCCAGCGGTGCGCTCCGCTTCCCGTCGGCGCAGCCCGGCAGTGCCCGCCCGCTCCGGCAGATCACGGCCGGGGGACGGACCGTTGTCCTGTGCATCCCGGGATACGCCGCCACGGCTGCCTGGTACAGACCCGTTCCTGGCAAATTGTTGCCCAAAACTGTCGCGGTATGCCCCACGAAAAAGGGGACACCGTGCGGTGTCCCCTGCGTCTTTCCCCGGCGGAAAAAGGCCGCGCCACGGCAGCCCGGCATTCCGGGCTAGGCCTCTTCGGTATCGCGCACCACTTCCAGGATGCCGGACTGGCCCCGGATGGCCTCGATGACATCGTAGAGCTGGGTGGCGTTGCACACTTCCACGGTCAGGCGCAGCTCGGCACGCCCGTCCACCAGCGCCCGCGACGAGAGCGCCGTGATGTTGATGCCCTGCAGGGCCAGCAGCTGGGCGATGCCCGCCAGCACGCCGCTGCGGTTCTGGGCCAGGATGAAGATGCCGGCCTCGTAGGGCTTTTTCTCCTCGCCGTCCCAATGGACGGAGATGAGGCGCTCCGGCTCCATATTGCTCACATTGGGACAGTCCGCGCGGTGGACGGTGACCCCCATGCCGCGGCTGATGTAGCCGATGATGGGATCCCCGGGCACCGGGTTGCAGCACTTGGCGAAGCGCATGAGCACGCCGTCGCAGCCGGAGATGCCCACCCCGTCGCTCTTGCGCTTGGCGGCTTCCTTGCTTTCCTTGATGGTGGGCGTGGCCGGTTCCGCGGCCGCGGCATTGTCGGGGTGCAGGACGGCATAGAGCTTGTTGAGCACGCGGCGCGGCGTGATGTGCGCGTACCCCACCGAGGCCACCAGCTCGTCCACGTTCTCGAAGTTCATCTCCTGTGCCACGATGGCCAGCTGTCCGTCCTTCAGGGCGCGCGCCACGTTGAGGCTGACCTTGCGGCCTTCCTTTTCCAGCATGTCCCGGCCCAGGGCCAGGGCGTGGGCGCGCTCCTCGGTGCGCAGGTAGCGCTGGATGCGGCTGCGGGCGCGGGCCGTCTTGACGATCTTGAGCCAGTCGCGGTTGGGGTTGCGCGAAGGATCGGTGATGATCTCCACGATGTCGCCGTTCTTGAGCGGCGTGCCCAGCGGCATGAGCCGGCCGTTGATCTTGGCCCCGGCGCAGTGGTGCCCCACCTTGCTGTGGATGTGGAAGGCGAAGTCCAGCGGCGTGGCGCCTTCGGGCAGCTCCTTCACGTCACCGGCAGGGGTGTAGACGTAGACCTCGTCCTTGAACAGGTCCAGCTTGAGCGAATGCATGAACTCGCGCGAATCCGCCTCGTCGCTCTGGCGCTCGAAGATCTCGCGCAGCCAGGAGAACTGCTCCAGGTCCTTGGAGTTGACCCGTCCCTTCTCCTTGTACAGCCAGTGCGCGGCCACGCCGTGCTCGGCCTGCCGGTGCATCTCTTCGGTACGGATCTGGATCTCGATGCGCTCGCCCTCGGGCCCGATGACCGTGGTGTGCAGGCTCTGGTAGCCGTTGGCCTTGGGCATGGAAATGTAGTCCTTGAAGCGCCCGTGCACCGGTTTCCACTGCGAGTGCACCAGACCGAGCACCGCGTAACAGTCGCGGATGTCCTTGACCAGCACACGGAAGGCCATGATGTCGTGCATCTCGTCCAGGGTCAGGGACTGGGACTGCATCTTCTTGTAGATGCTGTACTTGTGCTTGATGCGCCCGTAGACCTGCCCCTCCAGGCCGTTGGAGGCCAGCAGGTCCTGGATGAGGGAGACCACCTTTTCGATGATCTGCTTTTCCACCACCTGATGCGCGTCCAGCCAGTGGTCGATCTGGTTGTAGATGTCCGGCCGCAGGTATTTGAAGCTCAGGTCCTCCAGCTGGCGCTTGAGCAGGTACAGGCCCAGGCGGTTGGCCAGGGGCGCGTAGATGTCCATGGTCTCCTGGGCGATGCGGCGCTGCTTGTGGGGCTTCTGGAAATCAAGGGTGCTCATGTTGTGCAGGCGGTCGGCCAGCTTGACCATCAGCACGCGCATGTCATGGCTCATGGCCAGGATCATCTTGCGGATGTTCTCGGCCTGCGCCTCTTCCTTGTTCTCGAAGACGATCATGCTGATCTTGGTGACACCGTCCACGATGTCGGCCACATCTTCGCCGAACTTGTCGTCGATCTCTTCGATGGTGGTGCCGGTGTCCTCCACCGTATCGTGCAGCAGGCCCGCCGCCACCGTGGGCTCGTCGAAACCCATGTCGGCCAGGGTATAGGCCACGGCCAGCGGATGGGACAGATAGGGCTCGCCCGAAAGGCGCGTCTGCCCCGCGTGGGCTGTGGCGGCGAACACATAGGCCTTCTGGATCAGCTCCAGATTGGCGTCATGGTTGTTGGCCGCCACCTTGTCGAGAATTTCCTGAATGCGAATCATAGCGTCCTGCCAGACGGTAAAAAGTTGGCGATACCGGTTTTGTCCATGTTCGGCCAACTGTCCCGGCTTGTCAATGACGACGGGACGGCTGCCGGGGAGGGCCGGGACAGGTCCCGTACAGTCTGCGGCGCGCGGCCGCGGCCATTCCGGCGGCGCCGGACCTGCCCTGCGCCGCGGCATGGAAGCTCCGCCCCGGCCCCCGTGCCTCCGGCCTCCCAACGGCAGGAGGCCGCCCCCGAAGGAACGGCCTCCTGAACACGGAACAGTCTGCCCGTGCGGACCGGCATCAGTTGTCGTGATGCCAGCCCAGGAACATCTTGTAGGCCGGGTTGTCCGTCTCGTCCACATGCGGATAGCCCATGCGTTCCACGCGGGCCAGGAACTCCTCGAAGTCCTCGCGCCGTTCCTCGGGCACCTCCACCCCCAGCAGCACGCGGCCGAAGTCCGCCCCGTGATAACGGTACTGGAACAGGGTGAAGTTGTAGGTCACGCGCATGGCGTCCATGAAATTGAGCAGGGCACCGGGCCGCTCGGGGAAGAAGAAGCGGATCAGGCGTTCGTTATGCACCTGGGGCGCGTTGCCGCCCACCATGTGGCGCAGGTGCAGCTTGGCCAGTTCGTTGTCCGTGAGGTCGCAGGCGGTGAAACCGGCGGCCCGCAGGTCTTCCAGCACGGAGGCCACCTCGTCGCTGTTCTTGATGTCGATGCCCACCAGCACATGGGCGTTGACCGGGTCGGCGAAGCGGGTGCACAGCTCGGTGATGTTGCGGTTGCTGATGGCCTGCACCAGCTGGCGGAAGCTGCCCGCCTTCTCGGGGATGGTCACGCCCAGCAGGGCTTCGCGGTTGGCGCCGAAGCGCGCCCGCTCGGCCACATGGCTCAGGCGGTCGAAGTTCATGTTGGCGCCGCTGACCACGGCCACCAGGGTGGTGTCGCGCAGATTGCCCGCGCGGGCATAGGCGCGCAGGCCGGCCAGGGCCAGCGCGCCGGCCGGTTCGGCCACCACGCGGGTATCTTCGAAAATGTCCTTGATGGCGCCGCAGATGGCGTCCGTGTCCACGGTGATGATGTCGTCCAGCAGGTCACGGCAGAGGACGAAGGTCTCCTCGCCCACCAGCTTCACGGCCACGCCGTCGGCGAACAGGCCCACGTCCTTGAGCTCCACGCGGTGCCCGGCCATGATGGAACGGCGCATGGCGTCGGAGTCCACAGGTTCCACACCGATGACGCGGATCTCGGGCCGCAGGTTCTTCACATAGGCGGCCACGCCGGCGGCAAGCCCGCCCCCGCCGATGGGCACGAAAATGGCGTGAATAGGGTCGGGATGCTGACGCAGGATCTCCATGCCGATGGTACCCTGTCCGGCGATGACATCGGGGTCGTCAAAAGGCGGGATGAAGACGTAGCCGGTCTCCTTGATGAGGTCCAGCGTATGCCGCCAGGCGTCGCTGAACGACTCACCGAACAGCACCACCTGTCCGCCCAGGCGGCGCACGGCGTCCACCTTGATGGCGGGCGTGGTCACGGGCATGACGATGACGGCCTCACAGCCCAGACGGCGGGCGGCCAGGGCCACCCCCTGGGCATGGTTGCCGGCCGAGGCGGCGATGACGCCGCGGCGCAGCTCCTCGGGGGAAAGACGGGCCATCTTGTTGTAGGCGCCGCGCAGCTTGAAGGAAAACACAGGCTGCAGGTCGTCCCGCTTGAGCAGCACGCGGTTGCCCAGGCGGCGGGAAAGGCTCACGGCCTCATCCAGCGGGGTCTCGACGGCCACGTCGTAGACCCGGCTCAACAACACCTTGTTCAGGTACTCGCTATGATTCGACATGGAAAACATCCCTTGTAAAAACGGTGCGCCTGCTCACGCCAGAGGCAGGCGGAATCTTTGGAGCATATACCCATTGCAGCCGCCCCACAAGGGGCCGGCAGCCGCGTCCTGCGCGTGGCAGCAGCCTTTCCGGCCCCGGCCGCGCCTGTGGTGCGACCCGCCATCCCTGCCATGTCCTCCCGGCCCGCCCGACACGGCCGGTCCCGTGCCAGACCCGTCACGTCCTCCCGCCCCTGTGCCGGCGGCGGGCATGGTCCCAGGCCCGGGACCGCGCCATCTTTTCCCTGCACGGACAGCCGCCTGCCGGGGCAGCCGTACGCGTCGCCTTTCTCCTTGCCATAAAAAAAGACCGCCATCCCAGGGACGACGATCTTTCTTCACGCAAGGTCCGCTCCTCTCCCATGCGGGACGGACGCTTCCATTTGAAATTTTCAGTTGGCAGGACAGACGGCCCCCCATGCGGGACGGGCTCTCCCCCGGCGCCCATGCCCGGGGGGGATGCCGCTCCGTCCCCGCGAGGGACAGATGCGTTTTCAGGATCAGGGCCGGTGCCCCGCCCCCGCCAGGGAAGCGGAACGGCCCGCACGCTATTTTTTCAGGGCCAGCGAATCCACGATGGCCTGGGCCCGGGCATCATCCACCTTCCCGGCCAGCAGGACGAGCACATGCCGGTCGGCCCCCAGCGCCAGCACGCCCCGCATGGGGATCTCCCCCGCATGGCCCTGCAGCTCGTAGACATCATCGGCCCGGGGGCGGACATCCGGCGCATCCAGCATCTTGCGGTACGCTTCCACGATATCGGCGCGGCTGCGCCCCCCGTTGAGGCCCGTCACCAGGCTCACCATGATGCCGGCATCCGGGGAAAGCAAGGTCACGGAGCCCTTGTCCCGGGCCTCGATGCTCCAGCCTTCGGGGATGTCCACGGTGAAGAAGCTGTCCGCATCCAGAGGGGAGGCGACGACGGTCAGGGCCCCCCAGAGGAGGCAGCACAGCAAGAGAGCGCAGTATCTCATGCTTGATCCCCTACCTGTTTTGATGATGGCAGGCAAGGCCCCGGCTCCGGCCCTCTCTCTTTCCCGCGCCTGCCGGGGCTCACTGCCGCATGCCGAATTCCTTGCACACGGCGATGATGAACGCCAGCATGAAGGAAAAAACAGCCATGGCGCCGAAGACGATGGCGAGGATGCTCAGATTGTCCACAAAGGGCGATGCCATATCACCGTAACCGGCACCTGACCAGGCGGAGAAGCAATAGCCGTAGCTGACCCCGAACAGGACCAGGAAGGCCAGGGCCACGAACGCCAGCCTGTCACGGGAGGCCAGGCGTGCCAGCAGGCTGACGCCCCGGCCCGGCAGATGCGTCCCGGCCAGCCCGGCCGCCACGACCCCCAGCCCCATGACCTGCATGCCCAGCATGAGCAGCATGGCGAAGGTCACGAAACTTTTGTTGGCAAAGGTCACGCTGCCCACGGACAGGGGACCGGAGAGCAGGAGCAGCACGCCCAGCAGGCCCACGCCCAGCAGGGCCAGCGCCGGATACATGTACAGCCAGTGCGGCGCATAGGTCAGCAGAAAGCACAGATGACGCCAGCCATCGCGCCAGGTACGCAGATGCGGCGGGCGGCTGCGGCCATCCCTGGCCAGCGTGGTGGGTACCTCGGCCATGCTGAGGCCGTAGAGGGAGGCCTTGACCACCATCTCGGAGGCGAACTCCATGCCGGTGGTCTTCAGGCCGCAGCGCCGGATGGCCTCGGTATTGAAACCACGCAGCCCGCAATGGAAATCCCCGATACTGATACGGAAGAACAGGCGCCCGATCCAGCTCAGGACCGGATTGCCCAGATAACGGTGGAGCGGCGGCATGGCCCCGGGAGCGATCCCGCCCCTGAAGCGGTTGCCCATGACCAGATCCACGCCCTGGCGCAGCTTGTCCACAAAGACCTGGAGGCTGGAGAAATCGTAACTGTCATCGGCATCACCCATGATGATGTATTTGCCGCGCGCCGCGGCGATGCCGCCCAGCAGGGCCGCACCGTAGCCTTTCTGCGCCACATCCACCACCCGGGCCCCCAGGCCGCGGGCTATCTCCCGGGATCCGTCCGTGCTGCCGTTGTCCGCTATCAGCACCTCTCCGTCGACGCCGGAGCGCTCCAGATAGGCCTTGGCCTTCATGATGCAGGTGGCCAGTGTCTCGGATTCGTTCAGGCAGGGCATCAGGATAGTCAGTTCACACGTATGTTCCATAGCATTTTCCCCTGGCCGGGATGCGGCCGCACCGCATCCCGCCTCCATCACCGGCCGTTCCCCGCCGGCAGGACGATCTTCTCAGGAAAGTCCCGTGCTCCCTCGCGCCAGGCATCAAGACGCAGGAGGAGCGGGAACCCCTCACCTTCATGCAAGCCCAGCTCCTTGCCGTAGCGCGCCACGAAATCGTCGGGGACACGCCACAGGAGCAGATAATCCACATTCTGCCGCCGGGCTGTTTCCCGCAGATCGGCAGGCAGCCTGCCGCCGAGCAACTGTTCCTCCAGGGAATCCACGGGATTGAATTCCACCCGCTCGCTCACACGACCAGCGCTGCGTTCCGGCATTACCAGATAACGGCAGATCATGCCATATTCATAGGAAGCCTCTCCGGCCACGAGCCACCAGGAAGCCCCCTCCGGCGTAGATCGCTGCAGGAGCCGGGCGGCCTGTTCCATCTCGGCCAGATGTCCGGGGACACCCGCAGGCCGTTGCAGCGAAAAATACATGACCACGGCCATGAGCACCACAGTGAGGCAGCGGACGAGCCTGGCCTGCCACAGATGCCCCTGTTGTGCGGCATGCAGCAGAAAAAGAAAGACCGTCCCGACCAGCAAAGGCCCCATGCCGACAGCGGCATAACGCTCATAGCTGGCCGCGGAAGCCAGCTCCCGCGCATCCATAAAGGCCATGGTCGCATAGGCATGGGCTGCCACCCAGGCCAGAAAACCTGCCGCCAGAAGAAGTGCGGCAAGGCCCCTGCCCCGCGGCAGCAGCCGGGGATCCTTGCGCAGCAGGTACCAGCTCCCGCCGCAGGAGAGGAGCAGCAACAGAGCCGTGCCGGTCGCGAACGTCAGCAGGCCTATGGCCGGAATACTGACGAGAGGCCGCATCAGAAACGCCCGGGCATACACAAGCACGGCATCAACGATGGTCTCCAGGCCCCAGGCATTGGTCATGGCGGAGAAATCCGCTCCGGCCGCCCCCGTGATGCAGATGGCACGGTAGATCTTCCACAGTCCCCAGCACAGGGCAGCCGGCCAGACCACTCTGGCGATCGACCACGCCACATGGCGGCATCTTTGCTTTGCCGCACCGTGCCATTGCCGCAGCGCAAAGGCCCCCAGCACGCACAGGACGAGCAATATCCCGGTGGGTTTGCACAGGATGAGCACCGCGCAGCCCGCCTGCAAGATCAGATATGGCAACCGTTCCTGGCAGGAGAAGACTACCAGCATGGCCAATGCCGTGTAGAGGGCCACCTGCAGGCTTTCCGCATAGCCGAAGACATAGGAACCATAATCCACATGGGCCCCCAGGGAACGCAGCAGGCCGAACGTCACCAGGGCACAAAAGCAGACCGGCCAGAACGAAAGGCCCCGCTCGCGGGCCAGATGGATGACGACACCGGTGGCGGAAAGCAGGACTGCGGCCTCGCCCAGGGCCACGGCAGGCTCCGAAAAGCTCCCCATGGGCTGGAGCAGGGCCTGCAGGATGGTGACCATGGGCGGATAGAGCAGCACCGAGTCATGACGGGGCAGGACGGCCCCCCAGGTCCAGAGGCCATCCTCCAGCACCAGGTGCTTGACGAAGCCGCCCCAGAAAAATTCGTCCCAGTAGACGAGCCTGGCCCCGGCATAATGCCAGGCAAACAGGAGCAGCAGGCCCGCGAACAGCAGGGAAGGCGCCGCCGTCCGGGCATAACGGCGCCAAGGGGCCCCGGCGGCGAACAGGGAAAGGCAGACCGGCAGCAGGGAGAGCAGGGACAGGACGGCCACGGCAAGGCGGACTTCATGATAGACGCCCCCCATGGCCGCGAGGACCTGCAGCAGGGCTGTCACGCAGACCGCCAGGAACGGCGCGCACCAGGGCGCGGCCAGGCGCCAGGCCAGAAAGATGCTCAGACAGGTCAGTGAGCCGATAAAAAACACGCGTGCCTCCTCGATGCCTTGCGATCCGGCACGGAACAGGGGGCTGCCGTACCGTCTTCGTCCCCGGGACATGCGGCCGGGGGAGCGGTTGCCAGACAAGTACGCAGTATCGCGGCAAAGGGCAAGCCACGTTGTCCGTGGCGCCCCGTGCAGGCCCGGGGCCATGACCAGGGAACGTCGCACAGGACAGGCACGGCCCACCGTATCCTGCGGCCCGCATTTTTCTCCGCGGAAAGACTTTTTGACCCTACCCTTCCCCGGGCGGGCGGGCAAGTCCTTTCCCGTTCGCCGGCCCTGTCTCATGCACCGGCACCCCGGCTGTAGCGGCGGGCAGCACCGGACCAGAGCGTTTCCTTGCACCGTACGGGAAAACGGGGGATCGCCGCCGGAAGGGCACGCCTGTTCCTCCCAACGGCACGAAAGCCTTGCCGCTGCTCCGGCCTGGCACCAAAACAGGGAGGAGCTTTTGCCCCTCCCTGTCCATACAGCCTGGTCCTTTTCGCCGCGCTCCTGCCCGGCCTGGCGGCCTGTGTGCTAGCCCCGACCGCCACGGGCCTGGGCACGGCTCTGGAATCTTTCCCTGTCCACCACCACGCGCTCATGGACGCCTTCCCCGATGGGGCCCGTCTCGTCATGGGCGGAGACCGCGAAGGTCAGACCGCGACCGTTGGCCGAGACCGCTGTGAGCCTGGCCGCAAAGCGCACCTTCATGCCGCAGGGTGTCGGCGCCATGTGACTGACCTCCACACGGGTGCCCACGCTGGTCACGCCTTCCGGCAGGCAGGAACGGACAGCCTCCATGGCGGCGCGCTCCATGCCCATGATCATCACGGGCGTGGCCAGAACCCGGACCTCCCCGCTGCCCACTGCCGCGGCCAGCATCCCTTCGTCCACCGTCGTTTTCCACTGTCCTGTCATCCCGGCTTTCGGCATGGTCTCCATGCGGTCCCTCCCTGTTGCGGATACAGCTGTCTTCTGTTCCTGAACGGGAACGGCCCTCCTGTCAAGCCGGATGCCCCTGTGCTCCGCCAGCCAGGCATACCAGGCCGCCACGTCGCCGCGCAGACGGTCATCAAGGAGTGCCAGCGCCGCATCCCGCAGCGCCTGCGGCACGCCACCGTAAAAGGCCTCGGCGATGCTGCCCGCGATGGCGGCCTGCGTGTCGCTGTCGCCCCCCAGCCAGACGGCGTTGCGCACGGCCTCCTCGAAGGAATGGCTCTCCAGGAAGGCGATGATGGCTTCGGGGACGGATTCCTGGCAGCTTTCCTTGTGGCGGTAGGAGGATCTGATCCCGGCCAGGGAGCGGTCCAGGTCATAGCCGTAGCGGGAGGCGACATAATCACGGATGGCATCCCGTCCGGCGCCGTCCCGGGCCAGGAATACGGCCGCCGCCGTGGCGCAGGCCCCTTTGATGCCCTCGGGATGGTCATGCGTCACGGAGGCACTCAGGGCCGCATACTGCTCGGTCTCCTCCAGGCTGCCGCAGGCCCAGCCCACGGGCGAGACGCGCATGGCCGAGCCGTTGCCGAAACTGTTGTACGGCTCGCGGCTGCCCGTGACGATCCAGCGGAAAAAACGCTGTCCGTACCCCGCCCGGATGTACGCACGCCCATATTCGTGCATGGCGTCGATGAAGGCCTCCCGGCAGGCCTGCTCCTGACCGTGGGACCGCATCAGGGCCCGGCCCACGGCCACGGTCATCACCGTATCGTCCGTGAAGCGGGAACGGGGAGAGAACAGGGGAAAGGCCTCGACGGCCCCCCGCCAGGGATGGAACTCGTAAGGACTGCCCACCATGTCACCGATGATGGCTCCCAGCATGACAGCTCTCCTTGGTAGATTGTGACGGCACGACGAAGCGCCGCAAGGGATGCGCCCATGAGAAGGACGCTTTCCCGAAACGGCACTCCACGGGAGAAGAAAAGGAAGGCCGGGCATGACCTCCGGGACAGCCTCCTGCCCGGACATTCCGTTCCGGGCGCGAGGATAGCACCGGCGCAGGGCGTTTGCCATCATCCTGCGGGCATGGCGCCGCCCCGATGCGGGGAAGCGCCCTTTCCGGGCACGGCCGGCCTTGCGGGCGGCCCGCATGACGGGACCGCCCGGCGGGATCTAGATCTTTCTGTACCTGCCCTTGCGGCAGACATGGCAACGGCCGTTGGGCACAGCCGGCTGTGCCGTACCGAAGGGGCTCTTGGTGGTGCCGCAGGCGCCGCGCTGGCCGCCGGCGCTCACCGTATGGCCGTTGCAACGGACATCGCCGCAAACATCGCATTTGTAGATCGTTCCCGGGAAACCGCAGGTGGGACACACAGGCATGGCTGACCTCTCAGGGATGGGGTGACACTGTCCGGCAGTGAATGTCCCATCCTGCTACGGGATCGTTCCAGATCATGGAGTTTATGGAAAGTTCGTGTTCTTTTTCTCTATCTTTCTTATATCATTGCGCTATTTTGAAAATTTCCGTTAGCTTTCCGGTCCACGGCCCCACGTTTTCCGCCATTGCCGGCAATCCGCCGCCCCTTTCGCAGACGGGAGCCGGGCTTGGCACAGGGGGCCAGCCGGGAACCGGCTTATCTCCGGCACATCCGGTTCAACGCTACCCGCGGGATGTGTGCCCTTGCTGCCGGGTCCCTGACCAGGCCCGGGATGCTCCAGAAAGGGAGCGGTGAAGGATTTGCCCGACAACAGAAAAGCCCTCACGGAGATTTCCGTAAGGGCTTATTTCTTTCTGGAGCCAGCTAAGAGACTTGAACTCTTGACCTGCTGATTACGAATCAGCTGCTCTACCAACTGAGCTAAGCTGGCGGACGGTTTGTTGTGTCAAAATACGGCCTGACTGTCAAGCGGAAATATGTCCTGCCTTCCAGATCAGTCGGCAGTCCTTTCCAGGTACAGGGGGATGACGTGCAGGCTGCGGCTGACTTCCTCGGTATGCCCCAGCCACCAGCGGACCTTGTCCGCCGGCCAGCCCAGCTTTTCCGCCACGGCGCGGGCCACACCGGCCACATTGAGGACAGGATGGCGCTGGAAGACCTGCGGCAGGCCGTAGGTCAGATTGCAGGCAAGACATTTTCCGGGACGCTGGTGCAGCTCAAAAGCCAGTTCCGCCTTTCCTTCTCCTTCGGAGCGGCAGACCAGCACGATGTCATAGGCGCCTTCCTCAGCACCGCCGAACAGGGCGTCGAAAAACGCCTCAGTGCGTTCCGGGGGGAACACGCTGTCAAGAAAGGCCTTATCAAGAACCTTGCTCATATTGCCTCCAGCCCGACAACGGGCAAGAAATTTTAAGAGCTAAGCATAGCTTTTTTTTCCATAAAAGACAAATCCGCCCGTCAGCACGGCAGACACAGGGGGCGCAGCCAGTCCGGTATGCGGGGAAGATCGCACAGGCAGACGTCATGGCGGGGCAGCCGCTCCAGCCGGAAGTCCGGCAGCAGCTCCGCTGCCGCCACCGGCCGCATGTCCGGGCGCAGACCGGCCAGAAGGGCCAGAACGCCCACGATCTCCGCCGCCGTTACCCCCTGGCGGCGCAGCTCGCGCACCCCCAGGCTCTGGTGACGCTTGGCCAGACGCTCTCCCCGCCCGTCCAGCAGCAACGGGATGTGCGCATAGGCGGGCGGCTCGAAGCCCCACAGGCGCAACAGGGCCAGCTGGCGCGGCGTGGACATCAGGATGTCGCGCCCCCGCACCACCTGGGTGATGCCCATCAGGGCATCGTCCAGCGCCACGGCCAGCTGGTAGGCCACCACACCGTCGGAACGGCGCAGGGCAAAATCGCCGCCGCAGTCCTCCAGCGTGAAGGACTGCCCGCCCAGCAGGCCGTCCTGAAAATGGAAACGTCCCTCGGGACAGCGCAGGCGCAGGCAGGCACGCCGCCCCTGGGCCTCGCGCCGGTGCCGCTCTTCCGGGCCCAGATGACGGCAGGTGCCGGGATAGGGGGCCCCGGCATCGTCCACATGGGGCGCTCCGGCCAGCTGGCGCAGCTCCTTGCGGGTGCAGTAGCAGGGATAGACCAGCCCGGCACGGTCCAGGGCATCCAGCGTGGCATCATACAGGGCCGTGCGGGCACTCTGGAAATAGGGGCCGCACGGGCCCTGCTCCGTCATGTCGCTGCCGTCGGCCGGGATGACGCCGTCCACGGCCGGGCCTTCGTCCCAGTCCAGCCCCAGCCAGCGCAAGTCCTCCACCAGGGCCCTGGCATATGCGGGGCGCGACCGTTGCGGGTCGATGTCCTCCATGCGCAGGACCAGCGTCCCGCCGGCGCTGCGTACCGCCAGCCAGGCCAGGAGGAAGGCCCAGGCATTGCCCAGATGCATGTATCCCGTGGGACTGGGGGCCAGCCGTCCCCGCAGGGGACGGGGAGCCGACGGTGAGGGGGGATGATAACAGTATGCGTGCAGGCTGCTGGGCAGTGCGCAGGAGAAGGTCATGCCGCCTCCGAAAACGCCCGGTACGGGCCGTCTGTGTATGGTGAAGGGGGAACGAAAGGGGAAGGGAACCCCTGGCAGGAGCGCCCTTCCCCTTCGGGAAAACATCATCTGCGCGGGCAGACTATTTTTTGTTCCACGGCATGCGGGCCAGCAGCAGGCCCAGACCGCAAAAGCCCGTCACCCCGGCAAAGACCAGGCCCGCGCCCACAAAGGCGCTCAGCCAGAGCCACTGGGGCCAGGCAAGGCCCAGGGCCAGGCCCAGCAGCACCATGCCGCCCGCGCCTATCTGGATCTGGCGGAACATGGGCAGGCTGCGGCGGCCGCGCACCACGGGAAGACCGGCCTTGTCCCAGGCCGCGGCCCCGCCTTCCATCTGCCAGGCCTCACCGGCGGCCAGCTGTTCCAGAAGGTCGCTGCTGTTCTTGGTGCGGCGGCCCGAGTTGCAGGTGAAGACCACGGGCTTGTCGGTCACGGGACGGAAATCCTGCCAGCGGATGACCGACAGGGGGGCGATCTCCGCGCCTTCGATGCGCAGGGACGCCACTTCGTCAGGTTCGCGTATGTCCACGAGCCGGATCTCGCCGGCTTCCAGTTTCCTTTGGACGTCCTGGGGGCTCATGAGGGGAAGCATGGTTCACTCCCGTGTATGCCGGACGCACGGGTCCGGGTCATGCCGCCCTCCCGTTGCCGGCGAAAGGACGGGCTATTTCTTGGTCGTGCGTCCCTGGCTGCTGCGCCGGGCAGACGTCTTTCCGCTGCTTTTTTTCTGGGCGCTGCTCTTTCTCTGGACGCTGCTCTTGCTTTTGCTGCGGCTGCTTTTCTGGACGCTGCTCTTTTTCTGGGCGCTGCCGCCCTTCCGGCTGACGCTGCTCTTGCTTTTGCCGCGGCTGCTCTTCTGGACGCTGCTCTTTTTGTCCCGCGTGTTCTTCTGGCTGACACCGGCCTTGCTCTTGCTGCGGCTGTGCGAGATCTCGCGCACGGCCTGCTCTTCGGCATAGGCGGCCATGCGCAGTTCCTCGGCGCTGAAGGCGTCGCTGCCTTCCACGCGGCGGGCTCCCATGAAGGTAGTCCTGAAATAGGGATCGTCAAGGCTGTTGATGCGCACGCGGGTCCGGCGGCGGGGGCTGTGGACGAACTTCCCGTCCCCCACATAGATGCCCGTATGGTAGCCGCGGCGGGGATGGTGGAAGGCCACGATGTCACCGGCGCGCATGTCTTCCACGCGGGTGATGCGTTTGCCCACAACCGCCTGTTCCCGGGCCGTGCGCGGCAGGTTGATGCCCACGCTCTTGTAGGCCCACTGGACAAGGCCGGAACAGTCGAAGCCGCCGGGATTGCGTCCGCCGGGCACATAGGGGGTGCCGATGGCGGAACGGGCCACCTGCACGGCCTTGGCCTGCCGGGGGCCGCTTTCCTCGACACTCTCATCGAAGACGGCTTCATAGGAACGGCGGAAGCGGGCTTCCTGCGCCGCGCGCTGGCGCTGCGCGTACCAGGATTCCTCGGGATAGCCGGAAGAGCCGGACCCGGAATGGGAGGCGCAACCGGCGCTCAGGGCCAGCAGGCCCATGACAAGGGGTATCAGCAGTCTTGGAACAAGACGCATGCTTTCTCCGGGGTAAGAAATCGCAACCAAAACGGGGGGAAGGGCCCGGGCGGCAGGGATGGGGTCGTGAGCCGCCGGCAGAGGGACAGTCCCTGGAGGGGCCGGGCAGCGGCCGGACGGCCTGTCCCGCCCCAAGGCCATACGAAGCTTGGGCGTGAGTGTCTTAGCACAGGCAGCTGTCCAGTGTAAAAAACTTTTTGGGAAAAATTTTTTGACCGCAGCGACGTGCAAAAAAAAGCCGGGAGATCCCGGCTTCCTTCCCGTGCCTGCTAGGCCTGTCCGTCCTGCGTGCGCAGGTCACGCTCGATGCAGGCAAAGGCATTGTGGCTGTGGATGGATTCCATGCTCTCCACCTCCACGCGGAACCAGCGCACATGCTCGTGCTCCGTCAGCCGCTGGGCCACGTTGCGCACCACGTCCTCCACGAAGGTGGGCTGGGCGAAGGCGTGTTCGGTGACGTATTTCTCGTCCTCGCGCTTGAGCAGGGTATAGACGGCGGACGAGCCCGAAGCCTCGGCCATCTCGATGAATTCCTCGATCCAGCTGAAGCCCGACATGCGCACGGCCAGACGGATCATGGTGCGCTGGCTGTGCGCGCCCTCGCGGCTGATGGCCTTGGAGCAGGGGCACACGGTCATCACGGGCACGTCCACTTCCAGCAGGAAGGACTGGCCCTTCTCGTCCAGCTCCCCGGTCAGGCGGCATTCATACGAGATGATGCTCCTGATGCCCGACGAAGGCGCGGGCTTGTGCACGAAATAGGGGAAACAGAAGCGCACATAGGAGCGCCGCGCCCCCAGACGTTCCTTGACCGTGGCCAGCAGGCGGCGCACCGACTGGTAATTGATTTCGTCGTTCCATCCTTCCAGCGCTTCGATGAAGCGGCTCATGTGCGTGCCCTTGAACGAGGCGGGCAGATCCACACCAAGATCCACCCGGGCCACGGTCTGGCGGCTGCCCTGGGCGCGGTCGCGCACCAGCAGCGGCACGGTGATGCCGCGGATGCCGACGCGGTCGATATTGATGGGAACCTTGGGGGCATGGCGTTGCACGTCTTCCATTATGCGAGATCCTGTCCTGTAGTTGTACCGCTGAAGGTGCCGTGCTTGACACCCTTGCAGGAAATGAGCTTGTCGGCCAGTGCCCGCACGCGGGCGGCCTCGCCTTTGAGGATGAGCACCTCAAGGCAGTTGTGATGGTCCAGATGCACATGCAGGGTGGCGATGATGATGTCATGCTCGTCGTGCTGCATCTGGGTCAGGCGGCGGGCCAGATCGTTCTTGTGATGGTCATAGACCAGGGTCAGCGTGCCCGCGCCCTGGCCGTCGGCCTGATGCCATTCCTCGGCCACCAGGGCCTTGCGGATGAGGTCACGGATGGCTTCGGAGCGGTTGCTGTAGCCCTTGACGGCGCACAGGGCGTCGAAAGGTTCCAGCAGCTCTTCATCCAGAGAAACACCAAAACGTGTCAGTTTTCCCATTGTTCGCCCTCATGCGGCCGGGACACCGTCCGGCGGTGCCCGGTGGTGAATCTAGCAAAATCTTCCTGAAAATCCAGAGGCCTTTCCCCGGCCCTGCCCGCCGGCGCAGCGCCCCTCGCAAAACTGGGCCGCAAAAGGCAGACAGGCCGGATGACGGCCGCAGGCGCGCCTCATGCCGGAGCCGCTGCGGCAGAGGATGCGGGAGGCCCCGGCCGGCGCATCCCGGCCGCAAGACCTGCGGGCAACGGTCCCGCGCCCGCGCAGGCAAGGGTTCCTCGATCTTATCCGACATTCCAAGACTGCAAACGGTCCCGTGCCCGCCCAGGCAAGGGGCGGACGATACCGGGGCGGGAGGGGCCCCCGCCGGCGCTCCCGGTCTATGCGGGCCGGACGCGGCGGCGGATCTCCCACACGGCCACCGTGACGGGCACGGGCTGGGCGTACAGGGGCTCCACGCGCTCGCTGAACACGCGCCGCCCTTCCAGCCCGCCGCCGTGCAGAGCCTGCAAAAAGGCCTCGTACACGCCGCGTCCGGGCTCGGCCACCCAGGCCGCGCCGTCGTCGGCCAGCACATGGGAAAGAAAGCGCATCACCGGCGCCACGAAGCGCTTTTCGTACATGATGTCGCCGCCCCAAAGGCGGAAGATGCTGCGGGGCCGCACGGCGGGCTGCCGCCAGTCCATGACGGTCCACAGGGGCGGGGACACCCCGTTGTGCCGGGCGTTGAGGCTGGCGAAGCGCAGGGCCTCTTCCTCATAGTCCATGCCGATGACCTGCGCGCCCAGCCACTGGCCCACCATGGCCGTGAGCCCCAGGCCGCAGCCCAGGTCCAGGCAGGGGCGCCCGGCGATCTCGGCGCGGCGCTCTTCCAGCCAGCGGCACAGGGCTATGCTGGAAGGCCACAGTTCCGTCCAGTAGGGCAGGCGTTCGTCCTCGAAGTCCTGCGGATCGTCCAGCATGGCGTTCCACAGGCTCTCCAGGTCGGCGGCGCGCTGCAGGCGCCACAAACGGCCGCAGGCCCTCACGGAGATGCAGGGGGTGTAGGCCGTGAGGCCGTGGCTTTCCTCCCCGGCTCCGGGAGCGGCCCCTGCCGCCGGAGATTCCGCCCCGCTGCTGCAGGCCGGCCCGTCCTGTTCCGTCATGTGTCCCTGTCGCGTATCCATCCCGCAAGCATAGCGTATCGGGCCCCATCTGTACAGCCGGACGGATTGTGTCCTGCCCCCCCTTTTGCTATGCTGCGCCCGTACCTGCACGAACGGACACGGCCCGCCGCAGGCCGCCGGAAACTCCGGCGCCCCGCCACCGTGCCGCCCCGACGGCCGCAGGAGGATCTTTTCCTTACAGGGAGCTTATGGGACAGGATATTTTCGACGTCATCATCGTGCTGGTCCTGACGGCCTTCGCGGCCCGCGGGTTCTGGACCGGCTTCGTGGGCGAGGTCGCCGGGCTGCTGTCCATCGTGGGCGGCTTCTGGGTCTCCCACCATTTCCATACCGTGCTGGCCCCGCACCTCACCTTCATCACCGAACCGGCCTGGCGCAACATCGCCAGCTATGTGCTGCTCTTCCTGGGCGTGCTCATCGCCGTGGGCCTGCTGGCGCGGCTGCTGCAAAAGCTGCTGGCCTTCTCCTTCGTGGGCTGGATAGACAAGCTCACCGGCGGCCTGCTGGGCCTGGCCAAGGGCGTGCTGCTCTGCGCCGTGGTCCTGCTGCTGTTGCAGAAGCTCTTCGGCGATGCCGAGTTCCTGCGCCACTCGCGCGCCCTGCCCTATTTCAATTCCCTGATAAGCCAGGTGCGCGGCTGGCTGCCGCCTGACCTCATCAGCCGTTTCGGACTTTAACCCTCCATAAGGAACAGTTTCATGAAAAGCGCTCTGGAAGAATTGCAGGCCGTCATCGAACGGCTGACCGATGCCGAGAACGGCTGCCCCTGGGACAGGGAGCAGACCCCCGAAAGCCTGACCGAATACCTCATCGAGGAGAGCCACGAGCTGGTCAGCGCCATCCGCTCCGGCAACACGGCCGACGTGTGCGAGGAACTGGGCGACGTGGCCTTCCTGCTGCTCTTCGTGGCCCATCTGTACCAGAAGCGCGGCCAGTTCAGCCTGGACGACGCCCTGAACAACAACCGGGCCAAGATGGTGCGCCGCCATCCCCATGTTTTCGGTGACGTGACCTTCGACAATCTGGACGAGCAGCTCAAGACCTGGGAAAAGATCAAGCGCGCCGAGCATGCCGATGCCGACGGCAAGCCCCAGGGCCTGTTCGACTCCCTGCCCGCCAGCCTGCCGCCGCTGACCAAGGCCTACCGCATCCACTCCAAGGCCGCCCGCGTGGGCTTCACCTGGCCCGAGGACGAAGACGTGGAACAGCAGGTGGAAGCCGAATGGCTGGAATGGCTGGACGCCTCCGCCGGGGACGACGCCGAAGCCCAGAAGCACGAGCTGGGCGACCTGATCTTCAGCATCACCGAGATGGGCCGCCGCAAGGGCATCAAGGCCAGCGAGGCCCTGGACCTGGCCACGGCCCGCTTCCTGCGCCGCTTTGCCCGCATGGAAGAACTGGCCCGGCAGCAGGGCAAGGACTTCCCCGACCTGTCGCTGGATGAGAAGGACGAGCTGTGGAACGCGGCCAAGGAAGAAGAAAAGGCCGCCCGGTAGCGACCTCCGCCCTCTGGCGGCACCTGACGCTCGTGCTGGCCCTGCTGCTCTGCGCCTGTGCGCAGGAGGTCATGGGCCCGCACGGCCGCAAGCCGCTGCTCCTGTCCGGGGCGGAACGCCCCGACAGGGCCCCCGGCAGCCTGCTGCGCGCCGATCCCGGCTACATCCAGTGGCTGGAACGCCAGTCCATGCTGGGCAATGCCGACGACCTGGCCGCCGAGGTCTCGGGCTCGGAACGCCTGTGGGGCAACAGCGGCAGTAATGACCGCCTGCCCCTGCTGCTGGACGCCGCCCCCTGCTGGCTGGAGGTCAATCCCCACACCCTGCGGGGCAAGGCCACGGCCATGCAGACCCTGGCCCGCTCCGGCACCCTGGAAGCCTTCCGGCGCATGGGCTTTTCCGGCCTCTACCTGTCCCCGTCCCAGGAACAGGGCGCCCTCTGGCACAACCAGCTCCGCCCCGATTTCGGCACGGGCACCACGTCCCTGGCCTTCGACGCCCGCAGCGGTGACGACGAACAGTTCGCCCGGCTCAACGCCCGCGCCGCCGCCGGCGGTTTCCAGCTGGGCGGATCCCTGCCCCCGGCCGCCACGGGCCTGGGCCCGGACTTTTTCCTCCAGGCCCGCCACGCCAGCCGCTTCAGCGGTCTGTACGCCATGATGGAGGCCCCGGCCTCCCTCTGGAGCACGCTGCCCGTCTCGCCCCAGGAATGGGAATGCCTCCCCCTCAACGCGGAACAATGCCGCGCCCTCACCGACAAGGGCCTGCTGCCCCCGGCCCTGCTGCGCGACGGCCTGCCCTGGGCCACGCCCGGCGGCTGGGCCGTCACCGGCGAAGTGCGCGGGGCCGACGGCAAGCCCCGTCGCTGGCTATACCGCTATGCGGGCAACGTGCTGCGCCCCGTGCTGCTCTGGCAGGATCCCTCCGGGCAGGCCCGGCGCGTGCTCTCCGCCGCGGTCATCCGGCATACCGGCCTGCAGCAGCAGACCCTGGCCGGGCTGCATCTGGAAGCCATCATGGGCCTGGACGTGCCGCCCGACGGCGGAGCGCCCTCCCCCCGTGACCAGCTGGCCCCCGGTCTGGAGGCCCTGGACGCCCTTGCCCGCGAGATCCACCGCTACGGCGGCTGGGCCATGCAGGCCGACATCCTGCCCCCGTCGCTGACGCCCCTGATCCAGCGGGCCCCCGTGGACCTGACCCGCGATACCGTCACCAGCCCCGCCGCCGAATACGCCCTGCTGACCGGCGATGCCGCGCCTCTGGCCACCCTGCTGCGCCAGTCCATGAGCGGCGGTGTGCGGCAGGAAGGCCTGGCCCGCGGCCTGCACCAGTGGCGGGGCGTGGACTGGCGCCCCCTGCGCGACCTGCCCGGCGGCGAGGCCCTGTTCCAGCGTGCCCGCCGTCTTTCCGGCCTGCATGACGACGACTATTTCTGGCCCACCACGCCCGCCGGTCTGGCCCGGGAAGCCTTGGGCCGCAAGCCCGATGCCGCTCCCGCCCGTGACCGGCGCGACGCGGAACTGGAAGAGGCCTGCCTGCTGCTGCTTGCCTGGCGCGTGGCCCTGCCCGGTCTGGCCTTCGTGAGCCCGCAGGAACTGCAGGGCGCCCTGCCCCTGCCCAGGTCCACGCCGGGCACGGCTGCCAGTGCCGGTCTCGTCCCCCTGCTGGAGCCGGAGACCACCGCCGGAGAAGCGGCCCCCGCACCGCTGGCCTTCGGCCCGCTGTCGGAAGAGCTGCGCCTGCCCCGGAGCCCGGCAAGCGTCATGGCCCGGCTGCTGCATGCCCGCGCCGTCTCCGGTGTGGCCCGGGGTCGGCTCTTGCGCGTGGTCAGCGGCCCTGCCGGGACCCTGGCCACCGTCACCCGCCTGCCCGACGGCAGCTGCTGGGTGCTGGCCGCCAACTTCGGCAGCGGCAGCGCCACCCTCCGCATCCCCCTGCCCGTTTCCGGGGCAGCGCAAGATATCGTTGACCAGACGTCCCTGGCTGTCCAGGGAGGTCTGACCGTGACCCTGAACGGCCGTTCTGCCCGGCACTACCTGGTCGGAGCCGCCGCATCGCCCAAGGAGCCATCATGACAGAAAAAACGCCCGATGCCGCCAGCAAGCTGGCCCGCCCTGAAGAGGAGATCCCCGTGGGCATGACGCCCTGGTCCCAGCTGGATGAAGAGGCCCGGGCCCGGGCAAGTCGCCCCGCCCCTGCCGACGGCCAGAAGATCCCGGCCCCCGGCACACCGTCTGTGGCCCCGGAACCGGCGCCCGCCCCCCAGGAAGAGGCCCCCATCCCCATGCCCGCCGCAGAGACCATGCAGCCTGAGGAGGCCCCTGCCGCCCCTGCGGCGTCGGTGGGAAGCCCCGCCGCTGCCCCCTCGCCGACGCCCGAAGCGCCCCTGAGCATGGCAGACGGAGAAGCGCCTGCCGCCCCTGCCGACGCGGCCCGGCCCGCGCCTGTGGACGGACCTGCCGCCACGGCCGAAGAAGAAAAGGCCGACGACACCGAGGCTCCCCTCCCTGCGGAGGCCGTGCCTACCGATGCCGCCGCGGCTGCCGCCATGAGCGGTGTGCCCCGCAGCGGCCGTCGCGGCCTGGCCACCATGCAGCCCGCCGCGGTGGGGGATCAGATCCCGGTCCCCGGCGCCGCCCCCCTGCCGGAAGACGGCCAGGCTCCCGCCGCCGCGCCGGTGGCCGTGCTGGAGGCCGGGCCCGCCCAGAAGACCTTTGCCGTGCTGGCCAAGATGGGCCCCCTGGCCCTGCTCCTGCTCCTGGCCTGCCAGCTCTGGCCCACCTTCCTGACCGGCGGCCTGTACTGCCCGCCGGAAATGAAACTCATGGATACCGTCCGCGAAGCACTGGCCAATGGCCAGTGGTTCGCGCCCCTGCACAACGGTGACGCCCAGCTGCCCGTCTTCGTCTGGCTGCTGGCGGCCCTTGATCTGGCGGCCCGCATGGTGCCGCAGCTTGCGGCCTTCGTCTGGCCGGCGGGCGCCGCCCTGGGCGGTCTGGCCTGTCTGTGGGGCACCTGGGCCCTGAGCCGTGCCGCCGGTTCCGGCCCTCAGGCGGCCCTGGCCTCAGGCCTGATCCTGCTCTCCAGCCTGCTGTTCCCGCAGCTGGCGCACTTCATGGGCCCGCAGGGGCTGGCCACCGGGCTGTGCCTGCTCTCCCTGGCCTTCTTCTGCCTGGGCTGGAAAAAGGAACATGCCTGGATCTCCCTGCCTCTGGCCTTCCTGACCTCCGGGCTGGCCGCGCTGACCGGCGGCCTGGTCTTCCTGCTCCTGCCCCTGCTGACCAGCCTCGTCCACCTGTTCTGGACCTGGCGCATCCGTCGCGCCCAGCGCCTGGACGCGCTGGCGGGCTTCCTCCTGCTCCTGCTGCTGGGCGCCCTCTGGGCGGCCGCCATCATCTTCTGGGTGCAGGCCGAAGGCTACGCCCAGGCCGTGTCGGGCAAGTTCATCAGCCTGCCCTGGCCCCTGCCCGCCTTCTGGTGGCTGGCCCCGGCGCTGGCCGTGCTCGGTCTCCTGCCCTGGCTGTTCGTGGTCACCGGCGTCAACTGGGGCCGCGTGTTCGCCACCAGCTGGAAGACCCTACGGGCCAGCCGCAAGGAAAACAGCGGCAGCTCCTTCCTCTGGATCGCCCTGGTCTTCTCCCTGCCCCTCTCCCTGCTGGGCCCCGGCCTTGCCGGCGCCACGCCCGCCCTCTGCCTGCTGGCCATCCTGCTGGGCCGCGCCCTGGTCCGCATGGGCAGCCTGGGCAGCAAGTTCTTCTACCTGGTCATCGCCCTGCTCTTCCTGCACGCGGGCATGCTGCTGGCCGCCCTGCACTTCCCCGTGGCCCTGGAATGGCTCCGCACGTCCACCTCGCTGGCCATCCCCCGGCAGTATGAGGCCCTGCTGACCAGCCTGGATGCCCTGCCCGTCCTGGGCGGCCTGTGCATCGTCTTTGCCGTGCTGCTGGCCCGCTTCACCCGCCGCGCCTGGCCCGGCGGCTCCCTGCTGGTCTGCACCCTGTTCGCCATCCTCCTGGCCCAGCCCGCCCATCTGTGGCTGGCGCCCCAGCTGGCCGGACATGCCGAGCTCAAGCTCGCCGCCGCCCAGCCCCTGAACGCCGCTGCCCCCGCCGTTCCGGCCGCTGCTGAGGAAAGCGCCGTTCCCGCCTCTCCCGAAGCCGCTGTTGAAACGGCCGCACCGGAAACGCCTGCTGATGCGGCAGCCCCGGAAGCGGCTCCGGCTCCCGAGGCCGCTCCCGCGACGGAAGGCACGGCCCCTGCCGCTCCTGAGACCGCTGCTCCGGCAGAAGCCGCCCCGGCCCCGGAAACGCCGGAAGCTGCCGCTCCGGCTGAACAGGCTGACCCGGCCCAGGAAGCTGCGGCCCCCGCTCCCGCGGAAGGCACCCCCGCGCCTGCGGAAAACGCGCAGGAAGCACCCGCCGTGCAGCCCCTGCCCGCCGGGCCTGAACACGGCGCGCCCATCCCGCCGGAAGCCGTTCCGGCCCGCTAGCGCCCGTCCACAGACAAAAAAACAAGGGGAGAGCCTGACCGGGCCCTCCCCTTTTGCCTGCCCTGTCTCCTGGGCCGCCGGGAGGGGACGTATCCCGCTTCGGCCCCTCCCGCGCATGCCTGATACCGGGCCGTTACGAACGGAGCATGAAAAAAGCGCCCCTCCCTCACGGGACGGGCGCTTTTTCCCCAACAGCAGGCAGGAGGCCTGCCGACGCTAGCGGGACATGCCCTCGTCAGGCATGCTCACCTTGAGCAGGCTCCCCAGATGCTTGCGGGCCAGCTCCACTTCGGCCTTGTCCACCACGGGCATGTCCCTGGGGCGGACCTGCAGGTCATTGCCTTCTTCCACGATGACCAGCGCCGCGGCCATGCGGCCCATGACGCAGAAGAAGCGCCGGGCATCCCAGCCCCTGGCCTCCACCCAGCGGGCGGCCTCATCGGCATAGAGGAAATCCGCCTTGCCCTTCCGGGCCACGGGATGGGCCTCGATCCTGTTCTCACGGGCCCAGCTGCGGAACTGGGGCAGCACCTCGAGGAAGCGCAGCAATTCCTTTTCTTCCACCGGGCCCTGCCCGTCATAGACCGTCGTCACGGCGGCCGCATCCGCGCCCGCCGGGACCGCCACGGTCAGACCGCACAGCAGCAGGCAGCAGAGCAGCCCGCCGGCCAGCCAGCCTTGGCATCCTGTTTTTCTCATCAAGCAACAAGCCTCGCTCAGTACTGCACGGCGCTGATCTTGGAGAGCCTGTCCATGTTGTGGTAGGATTCCACATAGCGCAGGGTCCCGGTCTTGCCGCGCAGCACCAGGGAATGGGTCACCGCATGGCGGGCGCTGTAGCGCACGCCGCGCAGGAAATCGCCGCCGGAGATACCCGTGGCGGCAAAGAAGCAATCATCGCTGCGCACCAGATCGTGCACGGTCAGCACTTCGCGGATGTCGATGCCGGCCTCGTTGATGGCTTCCTTCTCCACATAGGACTGGGGATCCAGACGGGCCAGGATCTGGCCGCCCATCCCCTTGATGGCGCAGGCCGCCAGCACGCCTTCGGGGGTGCCGCCGGTGCCCATCATGATGTCGACTTCGGAACGCGGGTCCACGGCCATCAGGGCGCCGGCCACGTCACCGTCGGTATGCAGCTGGATGCGCGCCCCCGTGCTGCGGATGTCTTCGATGAGTTTCTTGTGGCGGGGCTTGTCCAGCACGAAGACCACCAGGTCCTGCACGTTCTTGTCCAGGGCGCGGGCCACATTGTTCAGGTTGACGGCCACAGGGGCGTCCAGGTCGATGACGTCGCGGGCCTCGCGGGCCACCACCAGTTTCTGCATGTAATAGCTGGGGCCGGGATTGAACATGCTGCCGCGCGGCGCCACGGCCACCGTGGAGATGGCGTTGGGACGGCCATAGGCCAGCAGGCTGGTGCCTTCCACGGGGTCCACGGCCACATCCAGCTGCGGGCCGTCGCCCATGCCCACGCTCTCGCCATTGTACAGCATGGGGGCGTGGTCCTTCTCGCCTTCCCCGATGACCACGATACCGTCCACATGCAGGGTGGAAAAACTGTTGCGCATGGCGTCCACGGCGGCGCCGTCACCGGCTTCCTTGTTGCCGCGGCCCAGCCAGCGGGCCGACGAAAGCGCGGCGGCTTCCGTGATGCGAACGATGTCAAGAGCCAGGTTTTTCTCTGGTGCTTCAGGCATGGTCTCTCCTCCGATACGGATGATGTCTGTCAGTGCTCCTGCGAGCGTCTCGGCGGCCATGCTCGTTCCCGCAGCCGCCTTCCCTTGGTAGCAAATGTCCTGCGCGCCTTGCGGCGCATGCCCTTCCCCCGGGCCGCCGCACCCGTCTAGGGCATGCGGTAGCGCCCGGCCACCGGCACCTGCCAGCCCGTGCCGAAGGGCATGCGGCTGATGTGCAGGGCCAGGGGCTCCTGGCGGCGCTTGAATTCCGCGGCAAACAGCTTGCGGCGCACTTCCCTGCGCAGGTCCTCGTCGGCATCCTGGGGCTGGGCCGCCGCCTGCCCGGCAAAGATCAGGCTTTCCAGCACGGGGTCCAGCACGTCATAGGGCGGCAGGGAGTCCGCATCCTTCTGCCCGGGCCGCAACTCGGCCGAGGGGGCCTTGTCGAAGATGGCCTGCGGGATGATGGCGGCCTGGCGGTGATGGTTGTACCAGCCGGCCAGGGTGTAGACCTCGGTCTTGGTCAGGTCGGCGATGACGCCCAGTGCGCCCACGGTATCGCCGTACAGGGTGCTGTAGCCCACGGCGCACTCGCTCTTGTTGCCCGTGTTGAGCACCAGGGCCCGCGCCCTGTTGGCCAGCGAGGACACCATGACGCCCCGGATGCGGGCCTGCAGGTTCTCGAAAGTGGTGTCACCGGGGAAGGTCCCGAACAGGTCCAGCCCCGGCGCCAGGGCCGCGGAAAAACTCTCCATGACCGGCGCGATGGGCAGGGTCACGGTCCGCACGCCCAGATTTTCGGCCAGCCCCAGCGCATCGGTCACCGAGCCTTCGCTGCTGTAGGGCGACGGCATGAGCACGGCCGTCACGTTGTCCGCGCCCAGGGCCTCGACGGCCACACAGAGCACCAGGGCCGAGTCCATGCCGCCGGAAAGGGCCACGATGGCCTTTTCCAGGCCGCACTTGTGGACAAAATCCCGCACGCCCAGGGTCAGGGCGTCCCAGATGGCCTCGGGCAGGCAGGCGGGACGCGGGTGCACGATGCCGCCGCTGCCCGCGGTGTCCACCAGCAGCACATCCTCGGCAAAGGCCTTGCCGCGGGCCAGGATCTGCCCCGTGGGATCGAAGGCCAGGCTCTGGCCGTTGTAGACGCGGCTGTCGTTGCCGCCCACCATGTTGACGGAAAAAAGATGCACATGATGCCGCGCCGCCACATGCGAAAGCATCTGCTCGCTCAGGCGCTGCACCCCCTTGCTGAAGGGCACCGCCGCCATGTGGACGATGGCGTCCACGCCGCGCTGCACCAGTTCCATGAGCGGGTTGTGGCCGCTGGCATACTGGGTCTTCCAGAAGGCGCCGTCCTCGGTGGCCGACTCCTGGCACAGCACCACGCCAAGACGCCAGCCGTCCAGGGCCAGGATGCCGCAGGAGACGCCCCGGTCGAAGAAGCGGGCCTCGCTGTCCTGGCCGTAGGTCTGGTAGACCTTGCGCGAGACCACCGACCAGCGCCCTTTCTGCACCAGGATGGCCGCGTTGGAAAGCAGGCCCGAGGCATACACGCTGGCCACGGGGGCCCCCACCAGCAGGGGCGGCCCGTCCTTCAGGGCATCGGCCAGCATCTGCAAGCCGGCCTTGCAGCCCTCGGCGAAATCTTCGGCACGCAGATAACTGCCCGGCGCCGCGCCGCACAGGGCCAGCTCGGGAGTGACGCACAGGTCGGCGCCCTGGGCGGCGGCCTCACGCGCGGCGGCAAGGATGCGCTCGGCATTGCCGGCCACGTCTCCGGTGACGGTATTGCATTGCAAGAGGGCGATCTTCATAGGCGATCCTTATTCGATAAGGCCGTGCAGCGGGCCGCCCGGCGCGGCCAGGGCATCCACACGGCGTTGAACGGCGGGGTCTTCCTCCAGGGCGGGCGCATGGAAGGGCTTGACGCGGGCATCCAGCAGCAGCGGCCCCTCGCAGGACCAGTGCCGCGCGCGGACCACGGCCCCGGTGCCGTAGATGTCGGCAGCGGGGTCGGAACGGCTGAAGGCCACCCAGAGGAAATTGTCGAAATCCGCGGCGCAGAAGGCGGCATCGTCCACCACGGCCACCAGCGGGAAGGCCTCGCGCTGCGGCCAGCGGACCAGGCAGGCGGCCAGCCCGTCCATGCGCGGATCGGTCTCGTTGCGGCCCAGCTCATGACGGGGACCGCGCAGCACCAGGATGCCCGGCCCGGCGCAGCGGGCGTCGCCAAAGCCTTCGGGCAGCGACGGCAGATCGTGCACCTCCAGCCCCAGGTCCCGGCGCTTCCCGCCCGCCGAGGCCCAGATGAGCTTGGAACCTTCGTTGAGGGCAAAACCGGTGTAGTCCAGGGTGTCCGTGGTGGAACGGGTGATGAAGTGCAGGTCGCGCCCGAAATCGGTGCGCTCCAGCAGATGGCGGAAAAAAGCCACCACGTCCCGGGCCCGCAGGTCCGGCGCATCCTCATGCGCGGCCACCAGCACATATTTGGCCAGGGCCGTCTGCGTGGTGCCCAGCATGTGCAGGGCGGCGGTCAGCAGCTCGCGCGGGCGACGCTGCGCCTCGTAGGGCGTGTAGCGCTCGCTGCCCAGGGCCAGCAGCAGGGGATGCACCCCGGCGGCGTCCACGGCGTGGACCTCGCGCACGCCCTGGAAGACCTGCGGCACCAGCGCGCCGGTGAGCTCGTGGATGAAGTCGCCGAAGACCGTGTCTTCCTGCGGCGGGCGTCCCACGGCCGTATAGGGCCAGATGGCGCCGGTGCGGTGATGCACGGCCTCCACCTGCAGCACGGGGAAATCATGCCGCAGGCTGTAATAGCCCACATGGTCCCCGAAGGGGCCTTCGGGCTTGAGATGCGGCAGGATGTGGCCGCTGATGCAGAAATCCGCCTCGGCCAGCACCGGCAGCGGCAGGCGGCGGCTGTAATGCATGGCCGCGCGCCGCCCCCCCAGCAGGCCCGCGAAGCGCAGTTCCGACAGGCCTTCGGGCAGGGGCATGACCGCTGCCACGGTGAAGGCCGGCGGGCCGCCCACGAAGATGTTCACCGGCAGGCTCTGGCCCCGTTCGAGGGCCGCGGCATGGTGCGCGCCGATGCCGCGGTGGATCTGGTAGTGCAGACCCACCTCGTCGGCGGCGTAGTCGTTGCCCGCCAGCTGCACGCGGTACATGCCCAGGTTGGAGGCATCCAGGCCGGGACGCGCGGGATCCTCGCTGTAGACCAGCGGCAGGGTGATGAAGGGCCCGCCGTCCAGGGGCCAGCCCACCAGACGGGGCAGGGCCGACAGGGCGCAGCGGTTCTCCAGCACGGGCGCCCTGGAGGTGCGGCGGGGCAGCATGCGCGGCAGGGCGGGCAGGGCCCGCAGGCTGCGCAGGGGATGTTTCAGGGCCGCGGCCGGATCGGCCCTGGCGGCCAGCACGGCTTCCACCCCGGCGAGGCTGTCGCGGAAAATGTAGTGCAGGCGCTCCCTGGTGCCGAACAGGTTGGCCAGCATGGGGAAGGCGCAGCCCCTGACCCGCGTGAACAGCAGGGCCGGGGATTTGGCCCGGAAGGCCCGGCGCTGGATGTGCGCCAGCTCCAGATACGGGTCCACGGGGGCATCGATACGGCGCAGCTGTCCGGTCTTTTCCAGGTCGGCCACGCACTCCTGAAGGTTGCGGTAGCCCATCAGGCATCCTCCCCTGACGGCTCCACCGGCGCCAGCGTGCGTTCCCCGGCCAGCCAGCGGCCAAAGTCCGCCAGGATGCGGGCATGGTCGAAACAGAGGGGCTGCGGCAGCCTGTCCAGAGGATGGAAGGCCGCCCGGGCGGCATCGTCCCCGGCCTGCAGGGCCGCCGCGTCACGCGGGCGCCCCACGAAAACCACGCTCATGGTGTGGCGGCGCGGGTCACGGTCCGGGCGCGAGTACACGCCCAGCACGCCCAGCAGCTCCACATCAAGGCCGGTCTCCTCGCGCATCTCGCGCACGGCGGCATGTTCCACCTGCTCGCCGTCGTCCACGAAACCTCCCGGCAGGGCAAAGCCGTACGGCTCGTTGGCCCGCTCGATGAGCACAATGCCCCTTCCGGGCTCATGGATGACCACATCGGTGGTGGGCGCGGGGTTCAGATACCGGATGACGCTGTGGCCGCAAGCGGGACAGGTGAGTTCTTTCTGCATGGGTGCCTCCAGTGGCGCATGGTACGCCAGCAGCATGCTGGCCGCAAGCTCCATGTTCGACAGGGTCCCGGCGCCCCGCAAGGCCCTGCCTCCGCCCCCGTCGGCAGGCCGGGAAAGCCAATGCTGATCTGGTTTTGCTCGATGGCCTTACGCTTG
>OGXX01000436.1_pt1 | contig 46742 bp, 42 predicted proteins | sample 1576301 | NCBI WGS metagenome assembly OGXX01 (sample SAMEA3541469, study PRJEB24748) | human gut metagenome | biome: human gut; feature: human-associated habitat; material: faeces | place: China | collected 2012
TATCTCAAAAGCCTGCGGATTGGGATGGGCTGCTGAAGCTGCTGCAGGAGGCCGGGTATGAAATCAAGCCCGGTCAAAATCCCTCGTTCCGCTGTGAGGGCTGGGGCCGTCCGGTCCGGCTGGATACCCTGGGAGAAAACGATTCCAGGGGTGTGCCGCTCTCTGTTCTCAAGGGTGAAAAGCGGGTTGCGTGGGGAGAGGACGAGCAACAAAGTGAGTGAGCCTTGCCGCTTGCGGCGAAGCGAAGGATACGAAGTTTGCGAGGACGAGGGAGCTGTTCAAAAGGAGATTGGGGGTGGGGGTCGCCAGCGGCAACCGCTGAACGGCGAAGGCGTTCAGCAGCACTGACCGAGCCGGCAGGCGAGACCCACAACAAGCAGCGTTTGGGAGCCTGTGGCTATCCAAAGGCATTGCTTGCCGTTTTTACTTCAAGATTGTGGTGCCTCACAAAGGTTTTGTACTTACATCGTTTTAATCCCAACGCACATCCCCTTTTTCCGTTTTAATTTCCCTTGCTGTATTCTGATTACACAAGGAGGGAACGTCAATGGGGATTACAAGATCCATCCGGAAATTTGAACAGGAATTTGATTTAAGGGCTGAGCGATTCATTTGCAAGCATCCGCTTTTTGGATTTCTTTTCGTTTTTGTGGGGATGCCAATATTTATTTTGATCTGTGTTTGTATCAGCACAACGATCATTGCTCTGCCGATTGCGTGGCTGCTTGGCTTCCTGTAACCTTTATCTGATTTTAAGACTGCTACGAAATGGCTAACGCAATTTTTAGAGAAAAGAGGGTATCATGTGGTCAGCGTTTAGAAAAGGAGAAAAAATTATGCAAATTATGATCGCAATCATTGGCATATGTGCAGCGGCAATGCTACTGTGGTATGTCTATATTTTGATGAAGGGAGCTGATTAAGCATGACGGCTGTTATCCAGTACATTCTTTACCTGGTCATTCTGGTTGCCTTGGCAGTTCCGCTGGGTGCTTACATCAAAAAGGTGATGAACGGAGAGAAAACATTCCTGTCCAGGGTGCTCACCCCCTGCGAAAACCTGGTTTACAAGGTGATGCGGGTGAACAGGGATGAGCAAATGAATTGGAAGCAGTATACGGTCAGTGTGCTGATCTTTTCCGGGATCGGGCTGGTGTTCCTGTTCCTGCTCCAAATCCTGCAGGGAGTCCTTCCCGGCAATCCCCAGGGCCTTCCCGGTGTGAAATGGGATTTGTCCTTTAATACCGCTTCCAGTTTTGTGACCAATACCAACTGGCAGGCCTATTCCGGCGAGTCCACATTGAGTTACCTGAGCCAGTCTCTTGGCCTCACGGTTCAGAACTTTGTCTCTGCTGCAACCGGAATTGCAGTCCTGTTTGCTCTGATCCGTGGTTTTATCCAAGTAAAAACTTCTGGTCTTGGCAGCTTTTGGGTGGATATGACCCGTATCATCATCCATATCCTGATTCCGCTAAACCTTGTCATTTCTCTGCTGCTGGTGGGCGGCGGTGTGATCCAGAATCTGAAAGGCGCCGAAACCGTATCACTGCTGGAGCCTGTCGCAGTCAGCGCGGATGGCGAGATATTGGACGGCGCAGTGATTGACGAGGATGCGGGAACGGTTATGGTAGATGGCATTCTTGTTCCTGACGCAGAGATTGTAACGGAACAGTTTGTGCCCATGGGACCTGCGGCAAGCCAGGTTGCCATTAAACAATCAGGTACCAACGGAGGCGGATTTAATGGCGCGAATTCGGCGCATCCGCTGGAGAACCCTAACGCCTTTACAAATCTGATTGAGATGATTTCCATTTTGCTGATTCCGGCGGCTCTTTGCTTTACCTTTGGCTCAGCGGTAAAGAACAAAAAGCAAGGTGTGGCCATATTTGCGGCGATGTTTATTTGCCTGTGCGTTGCCCTTGGATGTATCGCGGTCAGTGAACAGGCGGGCACAGCGCAGCTTGCACAGGACGGCGCAGTCAATATGACCGAGACCTGCCAGGCCGGAGGAAATATGGAGGGAAAAGAGACCCGCTTTGGCATTGCGGCTTCCTCTACCTGGGCGGCATTTACCACAGCAGCCTCCAACGGCTCCGTCAACTCCATGCACGACAGCTATACACCTCTTGGCGGAATGATCACCATGCTGCTGATGCAGCTTGGCGAGGTGATCTTTGGCGGCACTGGCTGCGGTCTGTATGGAATGCTGGCATTTGCCATCCTGACGGTGTTTATTGCCGGACTGATGGTGGGCAGGACACCAGAGTTTCTTGGAAAAAAGATTGAGCCATTTGAGATGAAGTGGGCGGTGCTGGTTTGTCTGGCTACGCCGATTGGAATTCTGGTGGGAAGCGGCATTGCGGCTTTGGTGCCTTCTGTGATGGACAGTCTGAACAACGGAGGGGCGCATGGTTTCTCGGAAATGCTGTACGCATACAGCTCTGCCGGAGGTAACAATGGTTCGGCTTTTGCAGGCTTTAACGCCAACACCGTATTTCTGAATGTCAGCATTGGCCTGGTCATGCTGTTTGTAAGATTTCTGCCCGTTGTCGGTACGCTGGCCATTGCCGGAAGTCTGGCACAAAAGAAGAAAATCGCCGCAACTGCTGGTACACTGTCTACTACAAATGCCATGTTCGTATTCCTGTTGATTTTTGTTGTGCTGCTGATCGGCGCACTCAGCTTTTTCCCGGCGCTGGCGCTTGGCCCGCTTGCTGAGTTCTTCGGCAGTCTTGCATAAAGGAGGCGCTGTTTATGAGTGCAAAACAGAAAAACACTTTTGCTGATCAAAAGATATTTTACAGAGCGATTAATGATTCATTCATCAAGTTAAGCCCCAAAACCCAGGCAGAAAACCCGGTCATGTTTTTGGTGTTTGTTTCCGCAATCCTGACCAGCGTTTTGTGGGTCGTGTCACTCTTTGGTATAAAAGATGCCCCTGGCGGCTTTACTTTGGCAATCGCCATCATCCTTTGGTTTACGGTTTTGTTTGCTAACTTTGCGGAGGCCATCGCTGAGGGCAGGGGTAAGGCACAGGCCGATTCTTTGCGGGCCTCCCGGAAAGATGTGGACGCACATAAGATTCCCTCCGCTGAGCAAAAGGACAATATCACAGTTGTTCCCTCTGCGATGCTGAAAAAAGGCGAGCTGGTCATTGTGAAGGCTGGTGAACAGATTCCGGCAGATGGAGAAGTCATTGAGGGGGCGGCCTCCGTGGATGAAAGCGCCATCACCGGCGAATCCGCCCCTGTTATTCGGGAAGCGGGCGGTGACCGAAGCGCTGTGACCGGCGGAACGACTGTCCTGTCCGACTGGATCGTGGTCAAAGTGACCAGCGAGGCTGGCGAGAGCTTTCTGGATAAGATGATCGCTATGGTTGAGGGCGCAGCGAGAAAAAAGACGCCCAATGAGATCGCATTACAGATTTTCCTGGTGGCGCTGTCCATTATCTTTATCTTGGTAACGGTGTCCCTTTATACCTATTCGATTTTTTCTGCGAAGCTGGCGGGCATCGAGAACCCTACATCCGTAACCACGCTGGTAGCCCTCCTGGTCTGCCTTGCGCCCACCACCATCGGCGCGCTGCTCTCTGCCATTGGAATCGCAGGTATGTCAAGGCTCAATCAGGCCAATGTCCTGGCCATGAGCGGCAGGGCCATTGAAGCAGCTGGTGACGTGGATATTCTGATGCTGGATAAAACCGGAACCATCACCTTGGGCAACCGGCAGGCTTCAGAATTCATCCCGGTGGATGGTGTTGACATCAAAGAACTGGCCGATGCCGCACAGCTTTCTTCCCTAGCAGATGAGACGCCGGAAGGCAGAAGTGTTGTGGTGCTGGCAAAGGAGCAGTTCGGAATCCGAGGCAGAAGCCTTCAGGACAAGGGAATGCAGTTTATTCCGTTTACCGCCGTGACCCGTATGAGCGGCGTGGACTTTGACGGAAACGAAATCCGCAAAGGCGCGGCAGATGCCATGCAGGCCTATGTCACCCGTGCAGGAGGTATGTATTCTGAGGAGTGCGACAATGTTGTCAAGTCTATTGCTTCCAAAGGCGGCACCCCTCTTGTGGTAGCGAAGAACCACAAAATACTCGGCGTGATCTATCTGAAGGATATTATCAAGCAGGGCGTAAAAGAAAAATTTGCCGATCTGCGGAAAATGGGCATCAAAACCATTATGATTACCGGCGATAACCCGATTACCGCAGCGGCCATTGCCGCAGAGGCCGGTGTGGATGATTTTCTGGCGGAAGCAACACCGGAGGGCAAGCTGGCTATGATCCGGGACTTTCAGACCAAGGGACATCTGGTTGCCATGACCGGTGACGGAACCAATGACGCTCCTGCACTGGCCCAAGCTGATGTGGCGGTGGCCATGAACAGTGGCACCCAGGCGGCCAAGGAGGCGGGCAATATGGTGGATCTGGATTCTTCCCCCACCAAGCTCATTGAGATCGTCCGAATCGGCAAGCAGCTTCTGATGACCCGTGGGAGCCTGACGACCTTTTCCATTGCCAATGATGTGGCGAAATATTTTGCCATTATCCCGGCGCTGTTTATGGGATTATATCCACAGCTTTCCGCTTTGAACATTATGGGACTTCATTCCTCCCAGAGCGCGGTGCTTTCTGCGATTATCTACAATGCGCTGATCATTATTGCCCTGATCCCGCTGGCGTTAAAGGGCGTGAAGTACCGTGAGGTTTCCGCAGGAAAGCTGCTGTCCCGGAATTTGCTGATTTACGGGTTGGGTGGTCTGATCGCGCCGTTCATTTTTATCAAGCTGATTGATGTTCTGCTGGTGTTAGCCGGCGTAGTCTAAAGAAAGGGTGAAGATAATGAAAATGATGAAGTCGCTCTTGCCGAAAGCCCTGATGATCTTTTTGATTTTCTCGGTTGTGTGCGGCATTCTCTATACTGGTGCTGTTACAGGACTGGCGCAATTACTCTTTCCGGATAAGGCAAACGGCAGCATAATTGAAGTGGATGGAAAAAAATATGGTTGTGAGCTTCTGGGGCAGCAGTACGCCGATGATGCCCATATGTGGGGCAGAATTATGAATATTGATGTTTCCACTTATCAGGACGAGGACGGCAATACTCTGATGTATGCGGCTCCATCCAATCTTTCCCCCGCCAGCGAGGAATATGAGGAGCTGGTTGCAGAGCGGGTTGAAAAGCTGCGGGCGGCGAACCCGGATATGGACGAAACCGCGATTCCGGTTGATCTGGTCACCTGTTCCGGCAGCGGCCTTGACCCCCATATCTCTCCGGCGGCTGCCGAATATCAGGTGGCTCGAATTGCAAAGGCAAATGATATGACAGAGGATGAAGTGCGGACAATCATCGAAAAATGCACCGGTGGACGGTTCCTCGGCGTGTTTGGGGAAGAAACAGTAAATGTCCTTAAGGTGAACCTGATGCTGGATGGCATTTGGGAGGAATGAGATGAACATAGCCGCCATTATGATTCCGAAAGTTTTAACCGTGTTTCTCCATGAAACGGACACGATAAGGCAAGGGCTGGAGCGATTTACCGTTCATGGCTATACAGCGGTTCCTGTGCTGAACGAACAGGAGCAATATATTGGGAGTGTGACGGAGGGCGATTTCCTCCGTCACCTCCTGAAGATTCACACAACGGAACTGAAAACGCTGGAACAGTACAGGGTTGCAGATATTGTTTGCCGGGATTATTGTCCCCCATTGCCCATGGACGCAGAACTGGAACAGGTGGTGTCTGCGGCATTAAACCAAAACTATGTTCCGATTGTAGACAGCAGAAAGGCGCTGTGCGGTATTTTAACAAGACGCGGCTTGATTGACTATTTAGCAAAAAAGCGCAAAGAAGCATAGGAAACCGGCGTCTTTATGCCGTCTTAATGCGGATATCAATATCCTTTTACCTTCTTTATCAGATGAGGCGTATGATAAAGACCAGATAAGGAAGTGTAAAGGAGTACCGTATGAATGAGCGCGTTTTTCTGCCGCATAAGAAGAAAAAGCTGACATCGTTTCAGATCATTATACTTGGCTTCTTGGGCGTGATTCTTCTGGGAACCGTTTTTTTGATGCTGCCGGTTTCCACCCGTGCGGGAACAGCAACGCCGTTTGCGGATGCTTTGTTTACATCCACCTCGGCTGTTTGCGTCACAGGACTTGTCCTGCATGATACCGCAACCTACTGGTCATTCTTTGGTCAGGTTGTGATTTTGTTTTTAATCCAAATCGGAGGACTGGGCGTGATAACCGTGGCGGCCTCCTTTGCCATGATCTCCGGCAGGAAAATTTCTTTAATGCAGCGCAGCACCATGCAGGAAGCCATTGCTGCGCCAAAGGTAGGCGGGATTGTACGGCTGACGAATTTCATGATCAGGACAACGCTGGCAATCGAGCTGTTGGGAACGATCATCATGGCGCCTGTGTTTTGCCAGGACTTTGGCGTAAAGGGTCTTTGGGTAGCGCTGTTTCATTCTGTATCTGCCTTTTGCAATGCCGGTTTTGACCTAATGGGGACAACGGAAGCTTTTTCCTCTTTGACCGGTTATGCATCGGAGCCTGTTGTAAATCTGACCATCATGTCTTTGATTATCATTGGCGGGATTGGCTTTCTGACCTGGGACGATCTTCGGGCAAACCGATTGCACTGGCAAAAATACCGGATGCAAAGCAAGGTAATTCTCTGTACCACAGCCGTTTTACTGATTGTCCCGGCGATTTACTTTTTCTTTTTTGAATTTTCCGCTTTGGAGCCGGGTAAGCGTATCTTGTGCTCCCTTTTTCAGTCCGTAACACCACGAACAGCAGGATTCAATACAGTAGATTTGACATCCCTGCGAGAATCAGGGCAAGCCATCATCATCCTGCTGATGCTGATTGGCGGTAGCCCCGGCTCTACCGCAGGCGGCATGAAAACCACCACCATTGCGGTGCTGTTTGCTACGGCGCTCTCCACCTTCCGCAGAAAAGAAGATACCCATTTTTTTGGACGGAGAATCGAGGACGATGTGGTCAAAAACGCTGCCACGATTGGGGTTCTATACATTGCGTTGTTCTTTTTTGGCGGGCTGGCGATCAGTATGGCGGAGGGACTTTCCCTGCTTACCTGTCTGTTCGAAACCGCCTCTGCGGTAGGCACGGTTGGCTTATCTTTGGGAATCACACCCGGTCTTGGCATATTGTCCAGAGTGATTTTGATTCTGCTCATGTTCTTCGGCAGAGTCGGGGGGCTGACATTGATTTTTGCCGCATTGTCCGGCACACAAAAGCAGGTGGCAAAACTCCCTCTGGAAAAGATAACGGTTGGATAAAGGAGGAGGCGATACGATGAAATCCATACTTTTGATTGGGTTGGGACGATTTGGCCGGCATATTGCCATGCATTTGAACGAGTTGAATCATCAGGTTATGGCGGTAGACCATGTGGAGGAGCGGGTAGACGCAGTGCTGCCTTATGTAACAAATGCGCAGATCGGTGACAGCACGAACGCTGCTTTTCTGGAATCACTGGGAATCCGAAATTATGACGTCTGCATTGTGGCCATTGGAAATGATTTTCAAAGCTCTCTGGAAACCACCTCTCTGCTCAAAGAGCTTGGCGCAAAACTGGTGGTATCCAGGGCGGCCAGAGACGTGCAGGCAAAGTTCCTTCTGCGCAACGGTGCAGATGAGGTGGTTTACCCGGAAAAGCAACTTGCCAAATGGACAGCCATCCGTTACAGCGCTGACCACATTTTAGATTACATAGAGCTGGACGAGGAACACGCTATCTTTGAAATACCGGTTCCGAAGGATTGGGCAGGCCGAACCATTGGACAGATTGATATTCGGAAGAAATACAAGATTAACATTATGGGGATCAAGAAAAGCGGAAAGCTGGAGCTTTCAATTACGCCTGATATGATGCTGGAATCTAAGAGTACGATGTTGGTACTGGGCCGAAACAGAGAAATTCAGAAATGCTTCCGTATTTAAAGGCCCTCATTTCAGATTGGGGTGAGACGATGCAGGATGTGCTATTGCTTGTGACAGTGTCCGTCATGTTTGCTTTTGGCTGGTTTCTGATGGGAAAGTTGGATTGCTTTCTTGAATCGAACCGCCATAGGCAGGAATTGCAGCTTTCATCCGGCGAGAATGCCCTGTGTCTCGGATTTTGCAATCCAACGGCTGCGGACAGCATTACCAATGTCCTTGAGCAATGTTCCAAACTGTACCCGGAGCTATCCGTTCGCATTTCTTATGGAGCAGAGGAAGAATTGCTGAATGGTCTCTCCGCTGGCAAGTTTGATGTGATTTTTTTGCCGGAAAATGCTGAAATTCCTGCTCACATGCAGTATAATTCCAAAATGGTTTCTCTGCATTACACGCCTGTCATGATGAAATATGGAGGGCTACCCATTGAACCGATTGCAGATGGACATATCACGCAGAAGGTGTTATGGATTGGTGAAACTGCATCCGCTTTCGCCGGTTGTTTTGTGGAATGCCTGGAAGCTCAGTTCCCCGCGCCCACACCGGGAAAATAGGAATTGTCGGCACAGCGTGGTATAATAGCCGCGTGACGGCTATTATACCGATTTTGCGCAGCGTCTCGCCGTTCTGGCTGCGCCAGCCCGGCAACCGGCTTTGGATGCGCAATGATACCATTCCGCTGACGCTTCATGGTATAATATGAAGGCAAGGAGGAGTGCAAATGGAAATACCAAGGCAAAACCCGGATCAGCTTCTAAGAGCAATCCGAAATGATACAGAAAGTAAAAAAAGAGGCAAGCTGAAGATCTTCTTTGGTTATGCTGCCGGCGTAGGAAAAACCTATGCCATGCTGCAGGCAGCGCATCAGGCAAAAGCGAATGGAACCGAGGTGGTTGCCGGATATATAGAACCTCATTCCAGACCGCAGACATCGGCTCTCTTGGATGGCCTCGAGCAGCTCCCTGTAAAGCAGGTGCTTTACGGGGAGATGATTCTCCGGGAGTTCGATATTGACAGTGCGCTGAAACGGAAACCACAACTGATCCTGGTAGATGAACTGGCCCATACCAACGGGTCGGGAAGCCGTCATGCCAAGCGTTATCAGGACGTGCAGGAACTTTTGAATGCCGGGATCGATGTTTATACCACTGTCAATGTTCAGCATATTGAGAGCCTGAACGATACCGTCGCTTCCATTACCGGCGTTTTGGTGCGGGAACGTATTCCGGATTCTGTATTTGACCAGGCGGATCAGGTGGAACTGGTGGATATCGAACCGACGGAACTGCTGGAGCGCATGGCAAGTGGAAATATCTATCAGGGGGATCAGGCAGAGCGGGCAGCCGTCAACTTTTTTACAGTTGAAAATCTAACTGCTTTGCGGGAGATCGCCTTACGCCGCTGTGCGGATCGGGTCAACCTGCTGACGGAGAGCGCTAGAATCCAGAGCCGGGGCGATTACCACACCGATGAGCATATTCTGGTGTGCCTCTCATCCTCTCCATCCAACGCGAAGATCATCCGCACCGCTGCAAGGATGGCACGGGCATTCCGTGGGAACTTTACCGCCCTTTTCGTGGAAACACCCGCCACTACTGAAATGAATGAAGATGACAAGAAACGGCTGCGGGAGAATATTCGGCTGGCAGGGCAGCTTGGCGCGCATATCGAAACCGTCTACGGAGAGGATGTTCCTTATCAGATTGCGGAATTTGCAAGGCTTTCCGGTGTCTCCAAAATTGTGATCGGGCGGAGTACGGCCACGAGAAAAAGCATATTCAGCAAGCCGACGCTGACGGAACGCCTGATTGCCAATGCGCCCAATCTGGATATTCATGTAATCCCGGATGCGAGTTCCGGGGCTGTCTGCCAGAAGCGCAGGAATCACAGGTTTCATGTAACCGCTGTGCCGGTTCGTGATCTGGCAAAGAGCATTCTCGTCCTGCTGGCTTCCACCTTAGTCGGATATGTGTTTTACACGATGGGCTTTTCTGAGGCCAACATTGTGTCCGTATATATTTTCGGCGTTTTGGTCATCTCTGTCATCACAACGAGCCGCTTTTGCGGGGCTGTAGCGTCTGTTGTAAGCGTGCTGGTGTTTAATTTCTTCTTTACCGTACCGCGCTTCACCTTTCGCTTCAACAATCCGAATTACCTGGTGACTTTCCCAATCATGTTCATGGTGGCATTATTGACCGGGTCGCTTGCCACACGTCTGAAAAATAACGCAAAGCAATCTGCCAATGCGGCCTATCGGACAAAGATTTTGTTTGAAACGAATCAACTTCTCCAACGGGAAACAGAGGAGCAGGCCGTCGTAAAAGCGACTGCGGGACAGCTCCTGAAATTGCTGCAAAAAGATATTGTGGTCTACTTGGCAAATGGACAGGAACTGGACGCTCCCAGTATTTTCCGGACGCCTGACAGTAATCAGTGCGAATTGGTTTCCGAAAACGAAAAAGCGGTCGCGGCATGGGTGCTGCGGAACAACAAGCACGCCGGAGCCACCACCGACACCTTATCCAGCGCCAAATGTCTGTACCTAGCCATTCGGGTCAATCAACAGGTTTACGGCGTTGTAGGAGTCGCAATGAATGACGTCCCACTAGATTCTTTTGAAAACAGCGTCCTGCTGTCGATTCTTGGCGAATGCGCTCTGGCATTAGAGAACATTAAAAATGCCCGTGAAAAAGAAGAAGCTGCTATTATGGCTAAAAATGAGCAACTTCGCGCAAACCTTCTTCGTGCCATTTCCCATGATCTGCGTACACCGCTTACGTCCATTTCCGGAAACGCCGACAACCTGCTGGCCAACTATCAAAAAATGGACGATGACACAAGGAAGCGAACGTTTACGGATATTTATGAAGATTCCATGTGGTTAATCAATTTGGTAGAGAATTTGCTAGCGATTACCAGAATCGAGGGCGGACAGGTTCATCTGACGCAGTCTGTGGAACTGATGGACGAGGTGGTTGCCGAGGCTCTGCGGCACATCAATCGAAAAAGTAGGGAACATACCATCCGTGTCAGTTCCTCCGAAGATTTGATTCTTGCAAGCATTGATGCCAAGCTAATTGTCCAGGTTATTATCAATTTGCTGGATAACGCCATCAAGTATACACCGGCTGGGTCTGTGATTGAGGTTCATACTGAGAAGAACAACGCGTCACAGCAAGTCCTTGTTTCTGTTTCTGACGATGGTCCCGGTATTCCCGATGACCAAAAGACGCACATTTTTGATATGTTTTATAGCGGAGCCAACAAAATTGCAGACAGCCGAAGGAGTCTCGGTTTGGGTCTTTCGCTGTGCAAATCCATTGTCAGTGCGCACGGAGGAACCATCTGGGTGACTGATCGTGACCCGAAAGGAACCGTCTTTACATTTACATTACCAGCAGGGGAGGTTGAACTGCATGAATAAGCCTTTAATATTGGTTGTGGAGGATGACCCTCCGGTACGCAACCTGATTACAACGACATTAAAAACCAATGATTATCGCTATTTGGTCGCGGCAAATGGCGGAACTGCTGTTTTGGAGGCCTCCTCCCATAATCCGGATATTATCCTGCTTGATCTCGGACTGCCGGATATGGACGGCGTGCAGGTAATCCGGAATATCCGTTCATGGTCAAATCTGCCGATTATTGTGATCAGCGCCCGCAGTGAGGATAATGATAAGATCGAGGCACTGGATGCAGGGGCTGATGATTACCTGACCAAGCCTTTTTCCGTGGAAGAATTGCTGGCGCGGCTTCGGGTCACACAGAGAAGGCTATCCTATATGACAGCGGAGATACTGGCGGCAAGTTCTGTTTTTGTCAACGGAAAACTGAAGGTAGACTATGCCGGTGGATGCGCATATCTGGATGGGCAGGAGCTGCATCTGACGCCGATTGAATATAAGCTGCTGTGCCTGCTGTCCAAGAATGTGGGCAAGGTGTTAACGCACACCTTTATCACCCAAAACATCTGGGGGAGGAGCTGGGATAATGATATTGCTTCCCTTCGTGTCTTTATGGCAACGCTCCGGAAAAAACTGGAACCAACCCCGGATTCTCAACAGTATATCCAGACCCATATTGGGGTGGGATATCGGATGATAAAAACAGAATAGCATTGTGGTGGCAAAGTCAGAGCAAAGGCGAGGAAGATATGAACAGTTGAAATAGATCCGTTCTTTTGATCCTTCGCGCTGCTTAATTTTTACTACATCTGTTATGTGAAAACGAATGAGAGCAGCAAGTATAACGAATTTTAAGCTATCTGCTCTGCCCCGGACGGGGAAAGAAAAAACCGTTTGATCGGGGCAGATGATTTCGTGCGCCTGTTTTAAGTTTTGATCCCCATCGGCGGTTTGCAGGAGGGAGCCGGTAGTGTCAAGAGTTATGCGCAAAATAGATTTTGGTCACTGGTAGAAATCTATTACAGGGGGCGGCTTAACCGCACCTTGGCTACATTTCAGCAGGCAGGACGCAAGGGGTCAAGGGTGGCGGTACGCCGCTTGCCTTGCCCTTGACGCCTTGCGGCATGGCTGCTATTACACGGCCGTGGTTTCTGTTTCCATGGCCTCCAGATGCTTCATGTTCATGTATTTCTTGCTGCCCCACTGGGTTCCCACAACATGACGCAGCCGGGCGCACACCAGCATTAGTGCCGAATTCCCGTCCGGGAAAGCGCCCACTACCCTGGTTCTGCGCCGGATCTCTCGGTTCAGACGCTCAATGGCGTTGTTTGTTCGGATCTTCGTCCAGTGTTCGGATGGAAAGTCACAGTAGGTCAGGGTTTCCTCAATGCCAGCCTCTACTTTCTTTGACGCCTCCGGCAACTTCATGGCCTTCAGCTCGGTAACCACTGCGGCGGCCTTTTCCCGGGATGCCTTCTTACTCTCCTGGGCGTGGATGGCCTTGAGCATTTTCGCTACATTCTTCACCTTGGATTTGGGAACAACAGAGAACACATTCCGGTAGAAATGAACCACACAGCGTTGGTACTTTGCCTCAGGAAACACCTCTCCCACAGCTTCCAGCATACCCAAACACTTGTCTCCAACAATGAGTTTGACGCCCTCAAGGCCTCGGCCCCGGAGCCACTGGAAGAAGCTGACCCAACTGGCCTTGTCCTCCTTCATGCCTTCAGCAGCCCCCAAAACCTCACGGTAGCCATCCTCATTGACGGCGATTGCCACTAAAACAGCCACATTTTCATATTCTCCACCCCAATTTCGTTTGAGGTAGATTCCATCCACATACACATAAGGGTATTTACCGCCTTGCAGGGGACGGTTGCGCCAGGCTTCAATGTTGACGTAGGCTTTCTTGTTCAGCTCGCTGATGGTGGATGCGGACACCTTGCTGCCCCACAGAGCTTCCGTGATGTCCTCCACGCGGCGCACAGATACACCCGCCAGGTACATCTCGATAAGGGCTTCCTCCACGCTGCTCTCCCGGCGGCGGTAACGCTCGATGATGGCAGTCTCGAAAGAGATACCCTTTAGACGGGGCACGTGGAGCGTCACATCTCCGGAAGTGGTGGTAAGGTTTCGGTCATAGTGACCGCTGCGGTAGCCCTGCCGGGCCTCGCTGCGCTCGTAGCGGGCAGCCTGAGTCAATTTCTCAGCCTCCGCCTCCAGAAGCCCATTCAGTGTTTCCTCCACGCTTCCCCGAACCAATTCCTTGATTTGCCCCTTGATAATTTCCTCGTTGAATTGTACAATGTTGTTGGACATGGTTTGCCGTCTCCTTTCGAATGTTTGTGTCGCAACTTCATTCTACCAGAGACCGGCAAGCCGTGTCTACTTTTTCTTGCCAATTTTGCGCAACTTATTATACCTTATCCCTGTGTGACGCCATCCTGGAAAAAATACTCGATTACCGCTTGTTTAAAGCGCATATCCTGTGTGATCTAATTTATGGCGAATAGAGTGGCATCTGCCTTTCGGCTTTGCCCGGACAACCCAAGCATAACACAGGCTATCCCTAATTTGCTGCCGTTTTCTCTCAATCCGGAAAAAGCGCCTCCAGGCATTGCAGCTGTGCTGTGGGAATATGTGGAACCCGCACAGTGGTTTCCCACATTTTCCCAGCTCCCCGCCTGGCGTCACACATCATGGTAAAATCTGCAAAGTTTTGATTTTGTATTGAGGCCGGTTTCTCAGGCGTTTTGCTCCTTTTTCTGCTGCTTGGAGGGCAGCTGCTTGTTGTCAATGTCTCCCTCGGCCCAGCCCTGATCCTTCTGGCACACCGGACATTTGGCGTAGGGCTTCTCCGCCACATAGCTATAGCCACAGTTGAGACAGCGCCAGACTATGGGCTGAGGCTTCTGGTACAGGGTTCCGCCGGTCAGCTGGCTGTGGGCCTGCTGGAATACATTGTGATGCAGGCCCTCAATGGTGGCGATTTGTTCAAACAGACGGGCTACGTCCTGGAAGCCCTCCCGTTTGGCCAACTCAGCAAAGGCGGGGTAGGCGGTGGTGAACTCCTCCAGCTCGCCGGCTGCGGCGAAGGCCAGATTTTGGGCCGTGCTGCCCAGGGGGAAGGGGTAGCCGGCGTCAATGTGGATGTTTTCCTGAGGTGCAGGTGCATGCTTCTGGATCATCTCCAGGAATTCCTCACCATGAACCTTTTCGTTGTCTGCCGTTTCCTGGAAGATACGGGCCAGGTATTCCTGCCCTTCCTTCCGGGCAATGTCGGCGTAAATGGTATACCGGTTGCGGGCCTGGGATTCACCGGCGAAAGCCCGGGCCAGGTTAATGCGGGTTTCTGATTGCATGAAATCCATAAAAAATCCCTCCATTTTGGAACGCTTTTGATAGCATACCCGAGGGGAGGGAGGCTTATACAAAAACTCCAAAGCATTGCCGGAGGGCAACGCTCTGGAGTTTATTGTGGACTTAGCTTGCGGTTCAAAAGCCGCTGCAGGCGGGGGCGGTTGTACCGCTGGATGAAAATGAAGGGGAGGTTGCTCAGGGCATAGAGAACTGTGACGGCAGCGCCAAACCCGGTGGGAACGTAGCTGTACAGGGGGAAGCTTAGGAGCAGCAGACACCAGTGGACAAGCTCGGCCACACAGGTTTCCTGGAGGAAGCGGACAAGACCGTCGATGCTGTCGTGGCCCTTCATCTGCTTGGTGAAGGTTTTCTTGGTGTGCTTGCTCTTGTCCGGCAGACGATCCTTCCAACGGCGAATGCCCATGGCCTCATAGACGCGGCCCTCTCGCTCCCAGGAGAAAGTACGGTAGGGGAAGCGGTCCCAGTGGAACCATTTGCGGGGCAGCGCCTCCCCCAGGATATGGGCCAAAATCCCAATCAGAGCGATGTATTTGATTACGGTGGTCAATTGGTTGAGAAAGCTCATAGCGTCTTCTCCCGCGACAAATCCCGGTTTGCTGAAAATCCTTTATATTTGCCCTGGCTGCGGCACGCTGGGGGGAAGCCAGGGAAGTGCCCCAAGCGATACTTGACGGGAAATTCAGGGCTTCATTATATCCCACAGATGCCCGTTTGTCCAGATGGAGCGTGCCACAAAAATGGAAAAATGAGGAAATTCGGGGTCAAAACCGATGTGAGCACCGGGTGTATACACAAAAACGGTAGGAAATTCCCTCCTCCCAGCACTGAGGGCCGGCATCGGCGCAGACCCAGTCCGGGTCTTGGTCCAGATTGGGGAAGAATACATCGGAGGGAGGACAAGCCCCCACCTTGGTGACATAAACCCGGGTGCAGAAGGGCAGCATGGCCCCATATACGGAGGCTCCGCCGATGACAAAAACCGCTTTCTGACCGGCAACAGCTGCAAGGGCTTCCCCCGGGCTGTGGACAATTCGGGCTCCGGGAATTTCCGGATTTCCCCGGGTGAGGACTAAATTCACCCGGTTGGGCAGGGGGCGGCCCCCGGGAAAATCTCCCAGGGTTTTCCGTCCCACAATGACCCAGGCATTTTGGGTTTTTTCCCGGAAGTACCGCCGGTCCGCAGAGAGCGCCACAGGTTGGGTCCCCTCTGCGCCAATGCCCCAGTCCTCATATACGGCTACGATGGCGTCCATGGGCACCTCCTATATGGCGACGGGAATCTTCTCGTCGAAGGGGGCCCACTGGTAGCCCTCCAGATGAAAGCTCTCGGGAGTAAAGTGGTAGAAGTCGGTGATGGACGGGTCCATACGGAATTTGGGGGCGGGATAGCTGGGGTTGTCCAACATCTTCCGTACCAGGGGAATATGGCGGTCATAAATGTGGCAGTCGGCAATCACGTGGATCAGCTCCCCGGCCTCCAGGCCTGAGACCTGGGCAAACATGTGCAGCAGGACGCCATACTGACAGACGTTCCAGTTGTTGGCTGTGAGCATGTCCTGGGAGCGCTGGTTCAAAATGGCGTTGAGGGTGTTGCCGGATACGTTAAAGGTCACGGAATAGGCGCAGGGGTACAGGTGCATCTCATGGAGGTCCTGAAAATTATACAGGTTAGTGAGGATGCGCCGGGAGGCGGGGTTGTGTTTCAGGTCATACAGGACCCGGTCCACCTGGTCAAATTCTCCCTCGGGGTACTGGTATTTGACGCCCAGCTGATAGCCGTAGGCTTTGCCAATGGAGCCGGTCTCATCGGCCCAGCTGTCCCAGATGTGACTGCCCAGGTCGTGGATATTATTGGACTTTTTCTGCCAGATCCACAAAAGCTCCCGGATACAGCTCTGAAAAGCGGTGCGCCGCAGGGTCATGACGGGAAACTCCTCCCGCAGGTCATACCGGTTTACTACGCCAAATTTCTTCACGGTGTGGGCCGGCGCCCCGTCGTCCCAATGGGGGCGCACCCTTTGGCCGGTGTCCCAGACGCCGTGCTCCAAAATATCCAGGCAGGTTGCCCGGTACAGCTCGTCCGCTTTGCTCATAGGTGAATCTCTCCTCTGTTTAGTTCCTTGCCCGTATTCTACCACACTTGCCGGGAGTCTGGCAACGCCAAAATCCAGGGGATTTGATGAGAATGGGCTGTCTCATATAAACACGGTGCAGGGAGCCATCCCTGCACCGTGCAGATGCGTTATTGAGAATTGGTGGTGCTGGTCTGTACCTTGCCCAGGACAATGGCGTCGTAGTCCACTTCGTAGGGGTGATTTTCCAGGCTGGTTTGCAGCAGTTGGGTGCTCCGCTCCTGCATCATCTGGGACTCGGCGGAGGTGTACCAGTAGGTTTTCTCACTGGCGCTGACGAAATACATAATATGGCAGCCAAATTGGGTCTCCACCAGGCCCGTGTCGCCGGCCTTGCGCGTGGGATCGAAGCACCAGTCGTTGAATTCCGTCACCATCTGGTTGGGCGCAACGCCTTCGTAAAGGCCGCCATTGGAGACGGAGCCAGTATCTGCAGAATTGTCTTCCACCAGACCGGCAAAGCTGGCTTCGGTGGCTTCCCCGGCCAGCCACTGGTCGTAGAGCGCCTGGGCCTTTTCCTTGGCGGCGGCCAGCTGCTCCTCGGAGTAAACGGCGTTTCCGTTGTCATCGGTGCCGGCTTTTTCCCCCTCCGGTTGGATCAAAATGTGACGGACATTGATGGTGGCCGGGGTCTCGTTTTTGTCAATGCCGTTCTGGGTGAAGGTCTCCTGATTCTCATCATAATAGGCCTCCACCTCTTCGGCGCTGGGGGTGAGGGCATCCATCTGGGAGTAGTAATAGTCCATACTGGTCATATACAGCTCCATATAGGACTGATAAGTTTCGGCGGTGACGCCGGCGCCAAAATCGGCTTCCAGCATGGCCTGTACAGAGTCAAAACCGTACTGCTGGGCGCTGGTTTCCAGCTGCTGGGCGCTGCTGTTCAGCTGAGTCTGGGTTCCCTCGGAAATGGTATAGCCAGCGGCATCTGCATCCAGGCGCACGGCCTGATACTGGGCCCAGGTCTGGAGGGCGTTGTCCAGGAAGAACTGCTCCCAGGTCATGGTGGTGCTGGACATGCCGCAGGTTTGCTCGTTTAGGGGCTTGGTGGTGTCCAGGCCAATGTAGGCAATATAGCTGCTATAGTTATTGAGGAAGTCGTAATAGGACCTCCAGTAGAAGATCTGGAGCAGGCCGTTGCTGAGGGTGGCATCGCCCATCGTAGCTACGGCTTTGCTCAGCTCCGGGGTGATATCGTCCCCTTCGAAGGTATAGTCCTCCCGGACCAGAACGCCGGTAGGCTCTGCGGTCTCTTCCGGGGTGGTGTCTGTGGTGGAGGCGGTGGATTCAGCGGGTTCTGTGGGAAGGCTCTCTGCCGGTCGAGCCAGGAACCAAATGGCGACGGCGATGAGGGCCAGAACCAGGACTGCGCCGCCGATTACCAGGGCGAGCTTTTTCCGATTCACAGGCTTAGGCTGGGAATCGGAAGCCTCCCCTGGCGACGGAAGGTCTTGCTCCGGCGATCCGCTGGACTCTTCCGGGGTGGCGGGGGCTTGCGCAGTCTCCTCCGGAGAGAAGGCGATGGTCTCGGTCTCCTCCGGCAGGCTGTTGTCCCAGCCACAGCTGGGGCAGACGGAATTGCCATCCTCCAGGGGGGCTTGGCAGTGTTTACAATTCATGAATTGACCTCTTTTCTTCCCTGGGACGCGGACAGACCGAGACCTGGGGCATATTTCTTTCAATATAGCACGGAAAGAGCACCAATGCAAGGTAAAGTTCCAGGGAAATATGAGAAGAGGTTGAATTTTCTGTAAACAACGGAGCGGGCAGTCTAAAATCTGCCCTTTGCTGGATGTGCAGAATAAAATCTAAGGCGCCTCTTGTCAAATCCTCAGGCAATGGGCTATAATAGATGCCAACCGAGAGACTGCGTCTTCGGCCTATTTCCGACAGGAGGTTCCCTTTCTATGAATTGCCCGGAGAAAAAGCACATCCTGCTCATTACCACCGGCGGTACCATTGCCTCCATGCCCGGCGGCCAGGGGTTGGAGCCCCGCCGCAGCGATGTTTTGGAGCGCGAGCTAAATCAGCTCCGTACTTATTACCACATTTCCATACAGGACCTCATGTGCCTGGATTCCTCCAACATTCAGCCGGAGGAATGGGTGATCATTGCCCGGGCGATCTTCGAGGCGCGGGAGGACTATGATGGCATTGTGGTCTCTCATGGGACGGATACCATGGCCTACACGGCGTCAATGGCCACATTTATGTTAGAGAATATCAACCTGCCTGTGGTATTCACGGGTTCGCAGCTGCCTTTGGCTGATTTTCTCTCCGATGCGCCCTCCAATCTCCGCACGGCCTTTGCCATGGCAGCTTCCGGCAAGCCGGGGGTGTTTCTGGCATTTGACCGGAAGATTATGCTGGGCTGCCGGGCAGTGAAGGTCCGGGCCTCGGGCTTTTCCGCCTTTGAAAGCATCAACAGCCACTATGTGGGACGGGTCACGGCTATGGGGTTGGAGCTGGATGAGACCATGCTGCCCCGGATCACCGGCCCGGCCCGGTTTCTGCCCCAGGCCAGCCGCCAGGTGTTCCTGTTGAAGCTAACTCCGGGTGTGGACCCCAGTATCTTTGATGTCCTGGTGGATTTGGGCTATCGGGGAATCGTCATTGAGGCATTTGGCCTGGGCGGGATGCATTTCCTCCACCGGAATCCGGGCCGGGGGATTCGGGGGGCAGTGGACCGGGGCGTCAGCGTGGTGGTCTGCTCCCAGTGCCTGTATGACAGCAGCAACCTGAATGTCTATCAGGTGGGGAAAAAGTTGCTGGAAATGGGGGTCATCCAGGGAGGAGACATGACCACAGAGGCCGCTATGACCAAGCTGATGTGGGCTCTGGGCCAGGGATTCCAGCCGGAGGAGATCCGCGCCCTGTTTTTGCGGAGTCTGGCTGGGGAGATTACACTTTAGAATTTTTCCCAGAATTCTTCTGCTTTTTCTTGTAGAAGCGCCGGCTTCGTGGTAAACTAAGGGAAGACTGGCGGATTTCATTTGGGAGGCGTTTTCTATGGACCCCATTTACGTCACCGGGCACCGAAACCCGGATACAGATTCCATCGTCTCGGCAATGGCCTATGCTGCGCTGCGAAACACCCTGGGAGACCGGGAGTACCAGGCTGCCCGTCTGGGACACATCAGTGACGAGACCCAGCTGGTTCTAGATAGCTTTGGCTTTCAGCCGCCGGTTCTGATCAGCTCTATGTATACCCAGGTCCGGGACCTGGAATATGATACCCCGCCTGCCCTGGGGGCAGCCGTCACTGTGAGCCGGGCCTGGAGCGTGCTGCAGGAAAATGGCAGCCTGCCCGGGATTCCTGTGGCCAAGGATGACGGGACGTTGTACGGTATGCTTTTGCCGGAGGATATTGCGGAGTATGACATGCAGACCATCTACAAGCCTCGGCTGGACCGGGTGCCGGTATTCAACCTGCTGAGCGTCCTGGAGGGCAAGCTCCTCGATGAGGGAGAGGACTCTGTGGATTTGATCAGCGGAGAGGTGGTCATTGCCCTGCCCCAGAGTCGGGAGAGTCTCCTCTTCTCCCAGACAGACTCCGTGGTCATTTGTGGCCATCAGCCGGATCTCATTCGCCGGGCATTGGAACTCAATGTGAACTGTCTGGTCCTGTGTCAGACGGAGCTTCCGGAGGAGCTGCGGAGTCTGGAGACCCGGACCTGCATCATTTCCACCCCCTGTGACGCTTACCGGGCAGTACGCCTCATCTATCACTCCACCCCGATTGGTAGAATTTGCCGCCGGAAGAATCTAGTAACCTTTCACCTGGATGATTTGGTGGACGACGTCAAGGAAATTGTTCTGAAGGAGCGGGCTTCCTGCTACCCCATTTTGGACGAGGGGGAGAAGATTGCGGGATTGTTGTACCAGAACCATCTGCTCCGGCCACGGCGCAAAAGGGTGGTGCTGGTGGACCACAACGAGCGGGCCCAGTCTGTCCCGGGCCTGGAGGAGGCCCAGATCCTGGAGATCATTGACCATCACCGGCTGGCGGACATCCAGACCACCAACCCCATCTATGTCCGGAACGAGCCTGTGGGCTCCACCACTACCATTGTGGCCAGCATGTTCCAGGAGCGAGGCCTCATGCCCTCGGAGAAGATGGCGGGGCTTATGGCATCGGCCATTGTGTCGGACACGGTGATGTTCAAATCCCCTACCTGCACCTCCCAGGACCGGCGTATGGCTGCCCGGATGGCCCGGATTGCCAATGTTTCCCTGGAGGAGCTGGGCAGGTCCATTTTTTCCGCCTCGGCCTCAGAAGACCGGCCGGTGGAGGATTTGCTATTTACGGATTTCAAAGAATTCCACATCGCCGGCCATTTCTTTGGCGTCAGCCAAATCACCTGTGTGGACTCTCCCCATCTGCTGGTCCGGAAAGAGGAATTTCTGGCAGTGATGCGAAGAACCATGGAGGAGAAGGGCTACAGCATGATGATCCTCATGCTAACAGACGTGCTCTTGGAGGGAACACAGCTGATCTATTTGGGAGACGAGGATACCATCCGACAGGCATTCAACGCCGATGTGCGGGATAACGAGGTCTTCTTGCCCAAGGTGATGTCCCGGAAAAAACAGATCATTCCCATGCTTACGGCGTTGTGGGGTTGATGGATGATTCTATGCTATTGGGCAGGCTGCATCGATTAAATGCAGCCTGTTTTTCACTGAACCGCAGAAGGATTATGAGACTGCTGCACAATGGGATGTAGCCTTTATCAAAGCCAGCGCTTTGGACGGAGTTGTAAGTTTAGAAACGTTTCCAGACATTAGCCCTGTCTCATATGCCGTAAAAGCAGTGCGCAATATAAATCAATTTCTTACACAGCGACGAGGTTCCGCTACATAATAAATTTATTTGACTTCAGAGATTGCATGGAAGAACAATCCCGGGTTTCTGACAGAATTGGCCAGGCATGATTTAGAGAGAAGGCCGATGGGCGCGGAGTTTGTTGCAATCCTTGCCTTTCATGGAGCGGTCGATATGTCTGCAACAATGTCTCTACTTTACGTGTTGATATTGAAGCACTTAGGCGCTTTCTTCGGCAAATGAAAACCTTGGACGCTGACATTACGGCACACAATACTGCGTATGTAGATCGAGTCCTCGAGAGGGATAAAGTATATTTTGACAACATCTTAAAGCAGATCGACCCCAATATCCAACTGGATGAGGAGCAGCGTCGTGCTGTGATTACAGATGATGACTATTGCCTTTTGGTGGCTGGCGCCGGTGCGGGAAAGACTACGACGATGGCTGCAAAAGTGAAGTATCTGGTAGAGAGAAAGCATATCGACCCAAGCGAGATTATTGTAATCTCCTATACGAATAAGGCAATTGGTGAGCTGCGGGATCGGATCAATAAAGGACTTGGTATTCCAGCAAAAATTTGCACGTTCCATGCTTTCGCATATGATATTGTGAGGCAGTTTTCCACAGAGCCTCCTGAAATCAACTTTTCTTCCCAACAAATCATCTTTGATATGCTGGAAAAGACTATCTTTCACAATAAACAGCTCATGCGCAATCTAGTTCTGTTTTTGGGCTATTATTTTGATCTGTCCGAAGATGTATTCCAGTTTTCTGATTTGAACCAATATCATCTCTATAAGTCAGCCCAAGAGTTTGAGACGTTAAAAAGTAGCTTAGGGGAATACATTAAAAAAGTCGAACAGCAGCGCACTAAGAAAACGCGAACAATTACGGGAGAATACCTGCGTTCTATGCAGGAAGTGCAAATAGCGAACTTCCTCTATTTGAATGGTTTGGACTATGAGTACGAGCGGGTATATCCCTTTGGTTCACCCTCCCGGAACAAAAAGTACACGCCTGATTTCTATATTTCGCAAGGCGAGCACGGCGTTTGGCTGGAGCATTATGCGCTGAGTGAAAGCGGCTACAACAGCCTTTTTACACCACAGCAACGGCAGCGCTATCTTCATGCGATCAGCGGCAAATGCCGCCTGCATAAAATAAATCAAACAACACTCCTGGAGACGTGGTCATTTTACACAGATCGGCGCCCGCTTCTTGATCACCTGAAAGAGATCCTCGAAAAAGAAGGCTTTGTCCTGAAGCCTCGCAATTTAGAAGAGGTATATAGAAAAATCGTAAATACCGGTAAAGATAAGTACATATATAAATTGATTATATTTATGATGAAATTTATCGAGCAGTATAAGACAACTGGATATGATGAGGGTGGCTTCTCCATTTTGAGGGAGAAAACAGACAACCCAAGAACACTGCTCTTCTTGGATATTGCAGAGCAGGTCTACCACCATTATCAATTTGTATTGGAACAGAGAAATCAGATTGATTTTGCTGATATGATCAATGACGCACATTTTTACTTGCAGGAGATCGAGAAACAGGGAATTTCACTTCCATATAAATATATCATTATCGACGAGTTTCAGGATATTGCCAGGCAGCGATTCAACCTAACCAAACGACTGTCGCAAATTACGCAGGCGAAGGTCGTAGCGGTTGGAGATGACTGGCAGTCTATCTATGCCTTTTCAGGCTCTGACATTACCCTGTTTACGCGGTTTTTAGAGTTGATGGGAGCTGGTACAGAGCTGAAAATCACGCATACTTATCGGAACTCCCAAGAACTGATTGATATTGCAGGCGGCTTTGTCCAACAAAATTCCACGCAGATTCGCAAGCAGTTAATTTCACCGAAGCATCTTGAAAATCCGATTGTGCTGGAAGTGTTTGATGATAGCGTCAAGCCCATGAATCAGCTTGCCAATACGGTCGAAAAAATTATTGGTGAGATTTTAGTGGAGTATGGTACGCGAAGCTCTATTTTGCTAATTGGACGCTATAACTATGATATGTATAAGCTTTACCGGACGGGTTGTTTCAGTGAGTTGCCCGGTGGTCTTGTCAAAAGCAAAAAGTACCCAAATGCAAACATCACATTCATGACAGCGCATAGCTCCAAAGGCCTTGGATACGACAATGTAATTCTGATCAATATGATTGAGGGAAAGTTCGGCTTCCCTTGCCAGATTGAAGACGATCCAATTATTAAGCTGGTCACATACGAAGATAAAAGTATGCCTTTTGCTGAAGAACGCCGTCTGTTCTATGTAGCAATGACACGAACGAACCCCCGGGTTTATATTGCTGCACCGAAGACAAAGCCATCCAGATTCCTCATAGAGCTCATTAAGTATTTCAACATTCCGCACAGAGATGATATTAATATGCATGCTGTTGACCTGTTCAACTTGCGATGTCCGAGATGCGGATTCCCATTAAAATATGAATTTAATAAAAATTATGGCCTAAACCTATGAATTTGCAATAACGAGGCGGAATTCTGCGATTTTATGACAAACGATAGGACACATATGCATGATATCCTAAGATGCCCCAAATGTACAGATGGCTATTTGATTGTGAAAAAGAACCCAAAAAACTATGATATCTTCTATGGCTGCACGAATTACTTCAACGAAAAGGAAAGATGCACAAACATGGTGCCATTGAAAAGCGGCCTTCCACCACGGCAAGGGAGATAGACAATGAAACAGACGTCATTCAATAGGCTTGTTTGCGACCACCTTCCTGAGATCATCGGATTGTCCAGGAAAACATGCACAATTGAGACTCTCTCAGGAGAAAACGTCATAGAATAATTGCTATTAAATATGATAAGGAACTTGATGAATATCACAAAAGCCAAAAGACCGAAGAACTGATTAAGGTTATTTATGCAGCCACCAAAACTCGCGGGTATACCTTGAAGCAGCTCAAGGCAATCCGAACTGAAAAGGCAGCAAAGCGAGGCGCCTTAGATAAAAAGATTCTTTTGATGGAAGCCATTTAGAATTGAGGCGAAAATATACTGGCTCATCATTCTATTTCGGGCAGCGTTGGTGGAAGATCCGTTTATAGAGTTATTCAGCGAGACTTACGGTGCAGAGAAGGCCGGACATCTCTATTCGCAGTACCACTTCTGTGACATCTATCAAAACAGTATGGTCTATCTGGGCTGGGATGTATGCCGCTGAGCAGCAGGCCAAATGCAAACAGCGCCGGAAGCGATGAAAGACGAACCACGTGTCTTTCTCGGCAGTCATCTGCACGTCAAAGAAATCGAGGACGCCTCCGCTGCAATCGATTTCCACTAAGACCATAAAATAATTTGCGTATAACCTAAACTCTCCCCAGAATTATCCCATACAAACGGGTACGGGAATCTCCAGTAGGCCATAGATATCCCGTTGTCTCTTGGTCAGGGGGTTTAGCAGTCTGGGCGCATGGCTGCCTGGGTATTGGATTGTCTTCATTTTGTCCAGTTCCAGCAGGACATTTCGCAGGGTCAGGCCGTTCTCCCCCATGTAGGGCTTTAATTGCCGCAAAAGGTAAGCCTGGACAATCAAAGACAGGAATGTGACAAACACTTTCCCCTGGGCCGTTTCCGAACTGTGGCTTCTCATTCGCTTCATGTCCAGCTCGTTTTTCAGGTTGTCAAAGCTCTTCTCAATTGTATCCCGGCGGCGGTAGATTTCCAAAATCTCCGCCGTCGTTTTCTTGAAATCCGTCTCCGCAATTAGGAAAAAGCCGCAGGTCCTCAGTTCCTTGTCAATCGCCTCGTAATTCCTCACAAATCCTAGCTTCCCGTCCTTAGAGCGATTGATATAAAAATATTTGTCATAATGCAGCTTCTTGTCTGGTGGCTCCTCCATCCCTTTCAAATCATTCTCCTGGGATTCCAGCAGCTCATACAACGATGCGCTTTCCCGAAGGGCCTTTGCCGGGTCATAGTACAGATGAATTTTCATTCGGAATCCCAGCGCTGTGGATTCGTAGCTCTTTCCATAGGGCTGCCCCGGCCCAAGGCGGAACTCCGAGTGGTTGATAAGCTCCGGCCCATGCTTCTCTATCACCTCCTGGCAGTATTTCAAGCTGTCCGGAAGGGCGATGACAAACCGGTATCCACCCGCTGTCAGGAATTGCAGATTCTCCTTGCTGTAAAATCCCCTGTCCATGACGAAACGAGTGCGTTTCCCATTGATAAACTCGTTGTCCGCAACCATATATTTCAAGTGCGTCTTGTCCCATATGCTCCCCGGATACACCCTGTAGTACAGCGGAAGGCAGGATTCTTCTCCGTAGTACATTCCCATGTTGATTTGGGGAAGACGCTCCTTGTCCCGGTTGTACCCCCACTCCACCTCTCGGATGTTTTGGCTGTAGGAGGAAATGCTGGTCACATCATAGGCCACATACTCTGTCTGCTTTTTGTGTTTCATCCACTCCCGGAAGAACAGCTGCATGTCCTCCTGCCGCAAAGAGGCGAAGGTCTTGCTGCACTGTTCGTTGCTCATCCTTCCCTTTCCTGCCGTTTGGTGGCTCTGGGTGTACTCATCCAGGTAGTACATCACGTTTCCCTCACTCAGAATATACTGAGCTGCCGTCAGCATTTCTTTGGCATTTTCAGGGAAGTACTTCCGCAGCAGCGTTGTTACACCCAGTTTTTTACACACCTTTTCAAACACGTCCCATACCCCAAAATCCTGAATCCCAGCTGTCACAGGCATGGGCTTTTTCAAATAGGTCTCATAGTAGTTCCGGTTCGGAATCAACTTCCCCGTTTCCTCATCCAGACGCCCGATGGATACGCGGTCATTGGTCGGCTTACCCTTTTCATTCCGATAGGCCGCCGTCACATAATACACGTAGGTCTTTCCGGAAATCTTTTTGTAGGCAATCCCATGCTTGGGTAGGTCAACCTGTACAGTCTGATCCAGGGCCATCTCAACCGCCTCTTTCTTAAAAATATATGGCCTAATTATATCATACGCCGGCAAAAAAGCAAGCCCTATTTTGCCACTTTTCCAAAATAAGACTCCTTTTTTTGAACTTTTTAGCCCCAGTGGATAATTCTGGAAGAATTTAGGGTATAACTCTTGACACTATCCCCAGACACCAAATGCGAGCCCAGCCCCAGCGGGTCGCATTTGGAAAGGAGGAGCGACGGAGCGAGTGAGAGATGACTTTTTGAAAAAAAGTCGTCGCGAACGACATGTAGTCCGCGACGACGTGGTCCGGGCGACAGGATTCGAACCTGCGGCATCTAGCTCCCAAAGCTAGCGCTCTACCAAACTGAGCTACGCCCGGATACGGAGGTATTATACTCGATTTTGTCCAGGATTGCAATCAAAATTTCTGGCAGATTGAGGGAAACGTGCTGTGTTGTCAAATGATGTGCCCCAGGCAGCCTTGGGTGCGATGAGGAAGATATTTAATGTCAGGGCGAAGGTGCGACGTCAGCTGAGCCAACGCTGCAGGCGGCTTGGCTAGGCAGGGCGCCAATTGGACGGTACGCTGTCCACGCGGCGGGATGCAGTTCACTTTTGACATTCCCGTCAGCCATCGTGCTTATCTGACACCACCCAATTGGTGCTCGGCCAAGGATGGCGAGGTGCTTCTATGGTACATCCATGAGGCCTGTGCGATTTTTCCTTTTTCGCAATACAAGCTTAACTACCGCTTGTCTGTTTCGTGATATGGTAGAATGCTCATAAAGAGTCCCCTGTATGTTCTATTCGTTATGGTGAACTTACTATATCACGCTTCGGGAACTCCCCGTTTATTTTCCTCAGGGTCACATCATTTTAGCACATACACAGGCTGGACGGTGTGTAGGCGGTATCCCCTGCCATTGCTGTTAACCTCGGTGTACTGGACTTCTTTCGTACCAAGATTTCCAAGCTGTCCACTTTATACTATAACATAGCTCGAGTAACTACATTATATTGTGAATCATTCGGCGCCATAAGCAAATTTTCTGATTATACTTTGCGATTATGCAGAGCCCTTCCCGCACAAAAACGCGGCAGTGCCCGCCCACCCCAAAGAGGACGCCACGCTGCCGCGTCAAATTACCGATTCTGCTCAATGTGCCGCTGAATTCGGTTCATAATCATATCCAGGGCCACCAGATTTTTTCCACCTTCCAGAACCACCAGGTCTGCAAACTTTTTGCTGGGTTCCACGTACTGGTCGTACATGGGCTTTACTGTGGCCTGATATTGAAGAAGGACAGATTCCATAGACCGCCCACGTTTATTCACATCCCGCTTGATCCGGCGGCACAGCCGGATGTCAGCGTCGGTATCAACGAATATTTTGATGTCCATCAAGTCCCGCAGGGCTTTATTTTGGAAAATCAAAATACCCTCTACCATGATTACACTTTTGGGCTCCAACAGGATTACCTGATCGCTCCGGTTATGAACGGTAAAATCATATACCGGGCACTGTACGGCATGCCCTGCCCGGAGTTCCTCCAGGTGTCGGACCATCAGCTCTGTTTCAAAAGCCGCTGGTTCGTCGTAATTGAGCTTGCACCGCTCCTCATAGGGAAGATCGTTGTGGGCCCGGTAGTAGTTGTCGTGACTCAGAACTGTAATTTCCTCGCCAAATTGGCCCATGAGGCTTTTCATCAGGGTGGTTTTTCCGCTGCCGGTTCCGCCGGCAATACCGATGACCAAAACGTCCATGGCGTGTTCCTCCATCCGCTGCCGCTCCGTGCGGTCTTTGGTTTATTATAGCGAAAAAACCGAAAAAAGGGAACCGTTTCTAAAAATAAAGTTCTGGAGACCCAGAAAAGGCGGACTGGCGGGTTATATGGTCCAGGCTTTTGGAGAACCGATGACCAATGCTGCTGCCCTGCGATGCAGAATGTTGCATCTTGACAAGGGTTTGTTCCTGAACTATAATGAACACTGTTCAGTTTGGGGGGATTCTATGAACAAAGCTGTGACTACCAAAGAGGAGATACTGAAAATCGGTCGGGAGCTCATTCGGCAGCAGGGGTGGGCAGCAATTAATATCCGGGCAGTGGCTGCGGCCTGCGGTGTGTCAGTGGGATCGATCTATAACTACTTTACTTCTAAAGCAGATCTAGTCGGCGCCATTGTGGAAAGCGTTTGGCATGAGATTTTCCACCGTTCAGAAGATGAAACCGTATTTCGGGACATTCAGGCCTGTATTGCTTGGTTGTATCAACAGATGGAGTATGGGCATAAGCAATATCCAGGTTTTTTTGCCCTCCATTCACTCAGCTTTATCCATGAGGAAAAAGCGGATGGGAAAAAACGCATGCAACAGACCTGGGAACACATGTTAAATGGCCTGCGCTCTGTACTGGAACATGACCCCAATATCCGCCCCGACGCCTTTGACCGGCAGTTTACAGTGGAGAAATTTGCAGACGTCCTCTTTTCACTCATGCTGTCTGCATTACTTCGGCAGGACTACGATCCCTCTACCGCTCAGGAAATCACCCGTAGGATGCTGTATGAATCCCCCGCGACATGGCGGGAATTTTGAGAGATGAAATAACAGTGTTCAGGCATGGATGTGATGGAGGTTCTGTGACATATGCTCCAGCTGATTGCCTCCCTGGCGCGGGTGGCAGCAGGCGATCACGTTCCTATTATTTGGCCAAGAAAGGAAGCGCGTTATGCAAGCAATTGTAGAAACTTCATTTGATGTTGTATACCTGGCGACGGTCATCACAATTGGTATTTTGATGATCCGGGGGAGCAGGGGAAACCGGCAATTCCGCCTGTTTGGCATGATGGCGGTGCTTTTGGGCGCTGGGGATGCGTTTCACCTGATTCCCAGGGCTGTGGCTCTGTGCACTACGGGCCTTGAAAATTTCACTGTGCCTCTGGGACTTGGAAAGTGGATTACCTCCATTACGATGACCGTCTTTTATGTGCTACTCTATTATGTTTGGCGGCTGCGCTATCATATACAGGGGCGTGGCGGCACGACAGCGGCCATCTGTGGGCTGGCTGGGCTGCGGATGATCCTGTGCATCATGCCTCAGAATGGGTGGCTGAGCGCAACAGCTCCCCTCTCCTGGGGTATCTACCGCAACATTCCGTTTGCTCTGCTGGGGCTGCTTATGATTGTCTTGTTCTATCAGAGCGCCAAGCAGCATAACGACCGAGCCTTTCGCTGGATGTGGTTGACCATTGTGTTGAGCTTTGGGTTCTATATCCCAGTAGTACTGTGGGCAGATGTAGTCCCCTTAATCGGTATGCTGATGATCCCCAAAACCTGCGCATACGTGTGGACGGTGTGTCTTGGCTACCGCGCAATGAAAAACGAAATCACCTGAGGATGGGCGGGCCGACGCGTCATACACTGCTCCATACTGCCGTGGCTATGGTGGTGTGGTTCAACTGCAAGCTGGAAATATGACAAAGGGGCCTGTCTAAAGGAACAAACTTTCATACAACATAGGCCCTCCGGTTTGGAGGGCTATTTTTCTGCAAGTCTTGAAAATGCCTTATTCTGCGGGCATTTCCACACTTTCTTGCTTTCTTTGGTCTAAGCGCAGATCCCGGATACTCGTGGAAAATTTTATTTCTCAGCCGTGGCAGAAGTCATGCCCGGACTAATGAACACCCTTGAATACTGTCGCGCAGAGAAGAATAACCGCTAAAAAGTTTATCTGCTCGAAAGTATGCCATAATGAACATTTTAGCGCCAACCGCTGTACTCTTGCGGCTGGCGCTTTCTCTTTACTCTGCTGCGTCCCGGTTGGCTTGATAGTAATAGCCGTGGCCGGTTTTCTCGTCGTCAAAGGTAAATTCACATATCTCGTTATACATGGAGCCGTCCCAGTTAAGGATGAAGGTCTGCGTATCATACGCAAAGGATTTGCAGATTTCAGACTTGCAAGGCGCGTCGGTTCCCTTTTCCGTCCAGTCATGGCGGTAGAGCTTGGTTTCCTCATATTCCTCAAACTCGTCTGTATAGTAAAATCTTGTATAGCCCTTCACGGTTTGATAGCTAGCAAGTTTGCGGCGGAGATTTGTAACCGTTCGATAACTGGCGGAATGGCATTTCTTTTCTCCGTTAATTACCGTATAGCTGTAACTTTCCGGGCAGGAAGGCTTTTCAAATTCATCCCGATCTATTTCCATATAGATGCCTTTCTTCGCGCATTGCTGGCGGACATATCGGAGGAACTGCGCAAGGGTTACATTGTTACGTTCAATTTCAATACTATAATTAGCCATGGTGTGGGCCTCCTTAAAGATATGTTTTATTTCTGTGAGTGACAGCTTACACACCACCGGTCAAAAAGCAAGCTCTAAAATGCTTAAAACATATCTTTGTTTTTGGAAAATTCGGGCAGCAAAAAGCCCCGCCGAAGCGGGGCCGCTGTAGTTGTATTATGCTGCGGTAAAGCCCTGTGCCGCGAGGGCCTCAATCAATGCTTTATTTGCCGCGCCGGTCAAGGTTCCGTCTCTGCCGATGGTGTAACCTTCTACTGCGAAGGCATAGGTAGGAGCTTTCATGTATTGCGGTTTTGCGCCGATGAAGTCACCTACTGCCGCCGCCAGCTCTTTTCTGCGCGGGCCGGTTACGTTGTAGAAGATTTCCATGGTGGCCGGCCCCTCGCCGGATTCTTCCGTGGCTGCTTCTTCCTCGGTAGGCTCGGCGCTTTCTTCTTCCGGTTCCTCCGCCGTTTCTGCCTCAGCTTTGAACATGGCTGCAAATACCGGAGTCTCCGGGATAATGGCCAGTGCCGTTTCCTCTTTAGTTGCAGCTTCCGTGGATTCTTCCACCGGGGCTGCTTCCTGTACCGCCTTCTCTGCGGCCTTTGCCGCCGCTTTCGCCGCGCGGGTTACTCTGGCCCTTGCCTCCGGGAATACCTCCGGCAGTACACCCGGCTCATAATGGATTTCAAAGGTGATCTTCCCGTCCATGTGTACATTGAAATGGAAGTCAGACATTTCCACCTCTTTGAGCATATCCGGCAGCTCAATGTTTTTGTACCTCTTAACTTCCTTACCCTCTACCATGAGGCAAACCGGAACCGCGTCCCTCAATTTCTCTGTGATTTTTCCTGTCTTCATAATGTTTTCCGCCTTTCGTATTTTGGTATTTTGTACTGGCTGCTTGCCTTGTGAGTGACAGCTTACGCATTTTCGGTGTGAAAGCAAGCCTTTTTCAAAGAAATTTCTCTTTTTTCACCGGTACAAAAGCAACGAAAAGGGCCAGCCGTGGCGGTTCGGCTGGCCGGTGGTATCGGTATGTTATGCCCGCTCGAAAGGTTCTCCGCAATCCCCGCAGATTACATTGACCTCGCGCGTTGCCCGGATAATTGTACCGCAGCAGGGGCAGACATATTTGATACTGCGGTTAATGGATTTCTTACTGCCGCCCTTGGAACCTCCCTCTATCGGCAGACGGCTGGCATTGATACCGGCCTCGCCCAAGGCTTCCTTGATCCAAGTTTCCGCCTCCGGGGCCAGCGTCGTAACCGTCCAGCCGTACTTGGCGTGTTTCTCGATATGAAGGCCATGAACCTCGGCGGTGGTCTTGAATTTCATGTTGTGGTAATAGCCGTTGTTGCTTACGTCCTGTATATCATGTTCCAGATTGTAAAGGTGGGCCATTTCATGTAAGAGCGTGGCGGCCAGCTCGAAGATGGGCCGGTCAAGGTACTCGGCGCAGAGGTTGATTTCCCGGTACTTCTCACCGTCTGCGTTCCAGATTTCCTGAATACTGCACCAGCCGTATGCGCCGCGCCCTCCGTCCGGGGATACGGTGATGGCCGGGCGGGTTAATTCGTTACTATAAAAATGCTCATTGAACAGGTCGAACATTTCCTCGGTTTTCTTTACGATTTCAGATATTTGTAGCATAGCTGTGTCCTCCTCAAAATTATCTTTTAATTCTGTGTGACACAGCTTACACATTTTCAGCGTGAAAGCAAGGAGCAATTTTAGATATAATTGTTATTCTATATGTTCTTTACACTATTTGATAAAAAGAAAAGTTGCTCTTCAATAATTTTAACTAGTTCCTCAGCAGTTTCCTTTCTGCCGCCTTTTAGCCAGACGGTCAGCACACTAATAGTAAATCCGGTACGAATGGCAATAAAATAATCGCCATGCTGTATGTGAAGTCCGGGAGCTTCTCCAAAGCGTTGCTGTAAGATTTCAGCATTTTTCATGTGGCAGGCATAAATAATATCCTGTCGGTTGATTTGGATCAACAGTTCTAAAATATCGCTGTGATCCGTCCAATATTGAAAGTAATGCCGCGCTAAATCAATTTCTCCCCGAAGCAGTTTGGGATGATAGTTTCCTAATACCTCATAAAAACAGGTGTCGCACTTCCAATACAGCACATCTGAAATATTGTCAAATGCCCGATAAAATGTGGAGCGGGCCACACCGGAAGCCTTTTGCAAATCGCTCACTGTGATTTGGTCAAAAGGTTTTTTCCTGATACATTCTAAAAGGCCGTTATAAATGAGTTCTGATGACTGTAAGGCCCGTTTGTCTTTACTGATGTGGTACATAAAAATTCTCCTTATTTTTCGCTACAAGTTTTGCTGTTCGTGTAGCACTTGTTCCGATACTATTGTATCACAAAAACCGCTATGCTACAATAGTCTCGAAAAAATAAATGCAAAAAGGAGAAAAACTTATGGAAGCACTTATGCAAGGCTGGTTATCTATATGGCTTTATGTGATGGCAGCAATCGGAATTGTATTGGGGGTTCTTATCTGGAAAAACAGAAAGACATGGTCTGCGCTCAATATTCTTTGTACGCTTGCAATTATTGTATTGATTCTGCACGTCATTGAAGAATGGGTATTGCCGGGCGGGCTGCATTATTCCTACAACATTAATCATGGTTCAGAATATCTGAGCAGATACCCAATGAACCGTCTGACGGATATGATTACCAACTTTGGTGCGGTTGTTATTGGGTGCATTGTGCTGAAGGTGTGGGGATTCCGCAAACCGGCAGGCATCGCCATTATGCTGTTTTCCGCATTTGAGGTAATTATGCACATCAGTATCGGAATCCAGGATATGAAGATTTTTGGTGAATACGGAATGAACACCATGTATTCTCCGGGGTTGATTACTTCGCTGTTCGGTTTTCTGCCCGTTTGCGTCGGGCTTGCTATTCACTTGTTTAAGAAAAAGGAAAACTGGCCGAAGCTCACACAATGGATCATGGCAATCGCTGCAACAGCAGTGTTGGGCTTTTTGCTGATTAACCTACCTGAAATGGTACTTGGCAGTGAAAACACTCCCTATGAATTTACTGACCGGGGATTTTATGAGCAGTACGGAGAGCAATATGAACAGGATAATGGCTATGAATATTTCATGCCGAAGGCAGACAGGGAGGGGCAGTAAATGAAGGACAGGACAATAATTACCCACGATAAGAATGGAAATGAAATGACTGTAGCAGTACGCAGCGCACTGCCTGTAGATTCTTCTTGTGCCCGTTATACAGGATTTAAGCAGGAAACCTTGCTCCTAAAAAAAGGTTCAGTTCGTATGAAAGGCTATATGCCCTTACCTTGCGACATCATTTTAGAGCGGGATGTGCCTGTAACGCTCCGGGACGGTATCACAATTTATACGGATATTTTTCGCCCAAATGATAATGAACGGCATCCGGCGATTATGGCGATGAGTCCTTACGGAAAGGAAATCGGCTCCCAATGGCTGGATGATACGCCAAATCACGCAGGGATTCCTATGGAGGCCACTTCGGGTTTACAAAAATTTGAGGGGCCTGATCCGGCATATTGGTGCAATCACGGCTATGCCATCATCAACCCGGATGTGCGGGGTGCCTACAATTCCGAGGGGATTATCCTCTTTTTCGGGAGTGATTATGGACGGGACGGCGCTGACATCATCGAATGGGCGGCAAAGCAGAATTGGAGTAACGGCAAAATAGGTATGAGCGGAAACTCATGGCTTGCCATTTCGCAATGGTTTGTTGCAGCACAGAAACCCGCACATCTTGCGGCTATCGCTCCGTGGGAGGGACTTTCTGACTGTGGCCGCGAGGTTGCCACACGGGGCGGCGTAATGATGCCGGAATTTGTCAAGATGCTGTCCGACTCCTTTGCTTCTACGGATAACGGCGGCATTGAAGATGTCATTACCATGATGAAACAGCAGCCAACAATGAATAATTGGTGGGACGACAAAGAGGCCGATCTGGAAATAATCGACATTCCTGCCTATATTGTCGCCAGTTACACAAATCCCATTCATACCTACGGTACGTTGGAGGGCTACCGGCGTATTTCCTCTAAAAACAAGTGGCTGCGCATCCACAATACCGGCGAATGGGATGATTATTATCACAAGGGCCATACCGAAGAATTGCGTAAATTCTTTGACCGCTATCTTAAGAATGAGGACAATGGATGGGAAAATACGCCGAGAGTCCGGTTAAGCGTCCTAAATCCCGGCGGTGAGGACATCGTTGACCGTGAGGAAGAAGATTTTCCAATCCCCCGTACACGGTATAAGAAGCTGTATCTCAACGCGAATGAAAATACACTGGAGAACGGCCAAGTATCGGTGGAAAGCTATGCTCAGTATGATTCTGACCGCAAAAAAAGCGGTATCAGCTTCAGCATGAAAATGTCGGCAGATACAGAAATCACGGGTTACATGAAGCTGCGGCTGTGGGTATCTGCCCTTGACCATGACGATATGGATTTGTGCGTGAAACTGGAAAAGCGCCGTCCGAATGGGTTGAAGTATAAATACACATTAGGTCCCGGAATGGACACATCTGCAAAGGGCTATATCCGGGTTTCTCTGCGGGCGTTGGATGAAGTAAAGAGTATCGAGGAAAATCCAAGGCAGTCTATGAAAGAAGAACAAAAGCTGAAAGCTGGCGAGGTTGTTCCCGTAGATGTTCTGATCTGGCCTACGGGACTGAAATTCAAGAAGGGCGATATTCTGCGTATCACAGTCTCACCATATAAGACACAGAAAATGTGGACAGGGCCATTCAAACTGAAAATGGCAAAAGTAACTATTCCAAAGGAAGGATATACTTATTTCCCGGAGGATAAACCGGAAATGTATACAATAGGAGGCTCGGAGATGTTCGCCGGTTCTAAGGTAGACACTACAGATATGCCGAAAGACCATAATAAAGGCAGGCACCGTATATATACCGGAGGCAGGTACGACAGCTTCCTTTATGTACCAGTGATACCTGAAAAGCAATAGGAGGCTGCGCGATGAAAAGTAGTCGTATGATTATTTATGATAGATATAACAACGCTTTGGATGTACCAGTACGGGAAGCCCATCCTGTTACAGCAGATCGCGTCCGGTATCCCGGCTTCAAACCGGAAAGACTGCTTTTGAAAAAGGGCAGTATTCGCAGTAAAGGCTATATGCCGCTGCCATGCGACATCATTATGGAACGGGATGTGGAGATCATTCTGCGGGACGGCACAAAAATTTATACAGACGTTTTCCGCCCGGCAGATGATAAAAAGCACTCTGCGCTTCTGGCGGTCAGTCCCTACGGGAAAGAAATTGGCGGCCAATGGTTAGATGACATTCCCGGTCGTTCCGGCGTACCAAAGTCTGCAACTTCTGGCTTGCATAAATTTGAAGGCCCCGACCCTGCCTATTGGTGTAATCATGGTTACGCCGTGGTAAATCCTGACCTGCGCGGGGCGAACCGTTCTGAGGGCGTGATCCTGTATTTTGGTCATCAATATGGAATAGATGGCTGTGATATTATCGACTGGATTGCTCAGCAGCCTTGGAGCAATGAGAATGTGGGAATGAGCGGAAATTCTTGGCTGGCGATTTCCCAGTGGTTTGTTGCCGCTGAACGTCCAAGAAATCTGAAAGCTATCGCCCCGTGGGAAGGTTTGAATGACGCTTACCGGGAAGTGGGCACCCGTGGAGGTGTGCCAAAAACAGAATTTGTAAATCTGCTTTCCAATACATATGCCTCTACAGCGGATGGAGGTATTGAGGACTGTATTCAGGCAATGGAGGAACATCCGGTCATGGATGCTTACTGGCAGGATAAGATTGCGGATTTGGAGCAGATTGAGATTCCGGCATACATTGTAGCCAGTTATACAAACACGATTCACACATTGGGAACATTTGAAGGCTATCGCCGTATTTCCTCAAAAGAGAAGTGGCTTCGCGTCCACGACAACAATGAGTGGAAGGACTACTATACGCCAGAGAATGTGGAAGACTTGCGGCGATTTTTTGATCACTATCTCAAAGGTGCAGATAATGGGTGGGAGAACACTCCGAAGGTGCGGTTTTGCATATTGAATCCCGGAGGAAAAAATATTCTTAATCGTGTTGCAGAGGACTGGCCTCTGCCCGGTATCAAGTATCGAAAACTTTATCTGAATGGAGAGAATCATAGTCTGCAATGGTCGCCAGTGGAGGCTGAAAACACCTGTGTATATGATTCCGATACAAAGAAGCGGAAAGCCGTTTATAAGCTGAAAGTACAGGAGGATTTTGAATTTTGCGGTTACATTAAACTACGCCTTTGGGTATCTCCGCTGGATCACGATGATATGGATTTAGAAGCCTGTATGGAAAAACTGACTCTGTTGGGTACAAGTTACCCGGATATGCCAACCAGCGCACGGCGGGCTGTAGGCAATATCCGTCTTTCCCTTCGGGAATTAGACCCGGAGCGAAGCACCGAAGAATTGCCATATCAGACCATTTGCCATATCCAGAAAGTACAGCCTGGACAGATTGTGCCAGTGGACATTTGCATCTGGCCTATGGGAATGAAATTCAAAAAGGGCGAAGTGATGCGTCTGACAATATCGGCGTATAAAACACCGCCCGTAGATGGGCCGATGTCTACTGTCTTCGGCAGTGCCAAGATCACCGTTCCAAAGGAAGGCTATACCTATATGCCGGGAAGTAAGGTGGAAATGGTTACTTTGGGTGGAAATTCCAAAGAAATTCCTGCCAGCGCAATCCGAAAATCGCTTCCCGGTGATGTGAATAAAGGGCATCATGCTATTTATACCGGCGGGCAATATGAAAGTTATCTGTACCTGCCGGTTTTACCAAAGAAAGATTAAGGAGGCTCTGCTATGTGGCTTTGGTTTGTAGAAAAGGGATGGCTGTATTGTATGTTGATAATGGGCGTTGTCCTGACGGTACAGTTGATTATTCATTGGAAAGATTGGACATTCCTTCGTAAAATGGGAGCTTTTACGGTTATCGTACTGGTTTTCCATGTCATGGAGGAATGGGTAATGCCTGGTGGTTTCCACTATTATTACAACATTTCTTCGGACGCAATTCTTCGGGATCGCTATCCCATGAATGAACTGACGGATATGATTACCAACTTTGGCGGCGCACTGATCTGGTTTATCTTGGTACAGACAGACAAATACGAGCGGAAAATGAGCTTTGCCGTCATGCTGTTTGGGTATGCAGAAGTGGCAATCCATGTGTTGGGAGCTTCGTCCTCCCGGACGTTGCTGTTGGAGAGCGGCGTATATTCGCCCTTTTACGGGCCGGGGATGCTTACGGCGTTAGTATGCTGGCTGCCGTTGGCTGTTGTCTATACTGCGTATTTTGTAAAGACACGGGTTAAACTGCGGGATGTTATTGGCGGCGGAGTGATTCTTGTGGTGCTAAGTATACTCTTGATTACTATGCCAGAGAGTTTGCTGAAAAACGAAAATACGCCTTATGTATTTGACAATGCTGGATGGTATGAGCAGTATATTGATGAAAGTGGCGCGATAATCAATCGAAGTCAGGAGTGAGGTACTTATGGAAAGAAAACTAACGGATTTTCTAAAGGAACCGTTGTCTGGCGGTAGGCTGAAACTGATTCCTTCATTACTGATTTTCATTGTGTCAGTCTTCGTTAATGCCTATTTCCAAGTGACTTCTTTTTCCGCATTGGTTTCCTGGATTTTGGAAACATCCAAAACAGCAGATGCCGCACAGCTTTTGGAAGATATTCTTGCGCGTTCTGACACAGCCATTGGGGTTCGCATTGCATTTGGACTTCTTATGACCGTATTTGCAATGGTCTTTCTGTTAATTGCAGCATATTGGGAGGAAAAAGAAAAAAACACTGTGCATTTGTTTGAACGGGCTTGTGCAACCATGCTGGTACCGGAGCTGCTTATGTTTATTGCGGCATTGCTGATGAATGTTTCACTGGTTGCCGGTGTTGTTTTAGGTATAGCGGCGGCAACGAGCTGTGTGGCAATAATTATGTGTTGTGGAAAAAAGTCAAATATAAACGGGTATTTTCTGATTGCGTTATCAACTGCCTTTTTTCTGATTACGGTTGTAATGCTTACCCGAAACCATCTTGTGACAATGTTTGGTTCAATTAGATAAATAAAGCAAAAGCAAGCAAGGCAAGCGTATCTTGCCCGAAGGTCAATCTGCCTTGTGTGGATTGGCCTTTTTTCTTTTTCCATGTCGAAAACTGTCAGTACAAGAAAATAAAAATTTTCTCGGATTTTTTCAAAAACCTTTCCGGTTTGTCCTGCCGAGATGTGTTCTAGTAGTACGAGGAGGTGAAAAACCAGCCGCGCTCAAATCTGGACGAAGGGAGGAAGTGCTATGCCATCTCCTTCCGATGAAAAGCGTATCTGCGCTATGGTCGATTCTTACATAAAGAAGGTATCAAAGCATTATGCAAGAAATCTGGATCGAGCCGAGGAAAACAGGAACAAGCATTATTCGGATGAACCGGTAGATTATATTCTGGAACTATTAGGCCGCGAGGACGAGTATCCGTCTGACTCTTTCGTGCTTTATGCGGACGGTCATGCCTGCGCGGTGGAGAGCGAATCTTTATATAAAGCACTTCTATCCTTACCGGAGAAGCAGCAGAACGTCCTGCTCTTGGGCTTTTGGTGCGACCTTACCGATGTGGAAATAGCAGAAAAGATGGAGGTGACGACGCGCACCGTTTACAATCTGAAACGGCGTGCATTTAGCAAAGTCAAAGAATTTTATGGAAAACGGGGACGAGATCCATGAACTGACCTATGACCTAATCAAAAGAGTGGTTCGCGGCGAACCAAGCGCCGTGGAAGAAATTTTACGCATTTATGAGCCTTACCATAATTCCCTCGTATCCAAGGAATACGTCGGGGAAGATGGGAAAATTTACAAGGTGGTGGATGAAGATAAGAAGATTATGCTGCAGCACCACGTGATAGATGCGCTTCAGAAAAAATGGAGGAAACTGATATGAACCTACTGCCAGATTTGTTTTCCTTCGCCTATGTGCCGGGCTGGTATAGGCAGCTCGACGAACTGGCGGAGCTGGCCCGCCCGGAGCCGTGGCGATTCCGGGAACCTATGTACTTTACCAAAAACCAAGATACTCCGATATTAGAGCGGTATATCCACGCCATTTTCAAAAAGCAAGTGATTGACTATAACGAGGAACGAAACCCAGCGAAGGCCGCCGAGTATTTCCATGTGGAGAATGAATACGCCTGTTTTCATACGGGCTTATATACGCGGCGATATAAGGCGATCTATGGCTGTTTTGACCGCAACAAGCGGCAGGCCAGTATGCTGGACTGGTATTTCCGGGGCTTTTCGGACGAGATTTCTCCGTGGCTGAAATACATAAGTCCGCTCCCGAAAAAGCCCAGCTATTATATGACGCAATATGGCGTCAACTATAACCCGGAGTGGCCGATACGGGTAAATGTAGACCACATCTTAGGCGACGAGGAGAATCTCTCCCGCCTGCCCGCTGAACTCCGCGACGCGCGAAACCTGCCCCTGCTATTAGAAACGGCAGTAGAATTGGCGCGGCGGAAGGCGGTGGTTGAGCCGAGCATTGTGGTGCCGCAGGGCTACCAAGGAAGGGTGCAGTATCTCCTGCCGATCTGCCTGACTGATATGGAGAAGCCTGACCTTGCTATGACCCTCACCATCATGGACGGGTACTACTTGGGTAACACCTGTCTCACTTTAGAGATGGCATACTTAAACGCGCGTCTGCTGGCAAGGCCGGTGGCCCCGTGGCTGACGGAGCTTGTCGTGTAGACGGATCATAGCAGGAACCTATACTCTCCCATGCCGGGCAGCGGCAGATCAGAAAGGGGCGTATATGGTTATGCGCAGGAAGAAGGAGGAACAGACCAATGGGCTAAAGAAAACGCTGCGTCCGGTCTGCTGTCCCGTATGCGGGCGGCGGATCATGGTTGCAGTATCTGGTACAAAGACGCAGTTAATTACCCCGAGGAAGGGCCGGTATCCCGATTTTATTGTGAAGTGCGGGCACTGCGGCGCGGAAATCGGGGTAATCAAAACTGAATAGAGAAGATGTTCGATCCGCTCCGAGCCGACCGGCCGGGAGCTGACCGGAGATACCGCCACGGCAATACGGCAGGGCCTGTAAGGAATGTATACGGGCCGGGGAAACGGATGGCTAAACCGGGACAAGGATCACTCGTTTGTTTGAGCATGATGCACGGAGGGAAGATTTCATTCCAAAGAAAGCGGTCAACCCTCTAATACGCCACCTCCGCTTTGAGAGGTGGATATGACATTGAGCCTGACAGGCGGCACTTTTGTGCTGCTTGTCAGGCTCTTTTTCGTTTGTAGCGGCATAAGCGCCGCCTGCCGGGCTCCGAAAGGAGAACGGCAAAATGAAAATCCGGTATGAATTTGTAACAGGTGAATTTTCGGAAATTGAGGTGGACGATTCCTTAGGAGAGCTGCTGGTGGATTTTGACCGGCAGCAGTACAACAACGACCACAAGGAAACCCGCCGCCATGTATCCCTTGACGGTATGGATTATGAGGGGGAGATTTTCGCTTCGGTGGCGGATACCGCAGACGAGGTGGAGCGCCGGGAGGAGCTGGCCCGGCTTATGAGGGCTATGGAGACCCTGTCCCCTGCCCAGCGGGAGCTGGTGTTAAAAGTTTATTTTGAGGGGCGCTCCTATGCCAGCATTGCCCGCGAGGCTGGTGTTGGGGAAAGCGCCATCCGTGACCGCATGAAGCGGATTTATAAAAAACTTGAAAAATATTTGAAATAGACCCTGCGGATTTGCCTTTCCCGTGGCCTAACAGTGAGGGCCACCGATATGCGCCCTTAGAAAGAGGTGAAAGGCAAAATGCAACATAACTTAAAAATCAGCATTGCGCGGGAAAGCGATACCGGCGGCATTGTCCGCTGTAAGACGGTTTCCATGCGCGAGCGGGTGCTTCGGCGTTTGTTTGGCGATACGCGCCGGATCACCGTCATTGTCCCCGGCGGCAGTGTAAAGGCGCTGTCGGTGCAGGAGGTGCCGGAGGTGGAGCAAGATGGCTGTGCGTGAGGAAACCAAACCGGCGCTGCCTATGCCGATTAGGGCCACGCCATATCAGCACCAAATCGAAGCGTTTAATTTTGTTTGCGGCCTGTTTGACCTGACAGAAACGCAAAAGGGGGTGATGCCTATGTCTACCATCAAAAACAGCTCAGGCTGCGCACTTTTGATGGAGATGTAGCCGGATAGGAACCGGAAAAACCATCACCAGCATTGCAATCACCGGCGCACTTGTGCGGGCCGGGCGGATACGCCGGGTGTTGATCGTGGCCCCGCTCTCCATCCTTGGCGTGTGGGAGGAGGAATTTGAGAAATTCGCTGCTTTCCCCTATGCGCTGGCGGTACTGACCGGCCCCGGCAGCAGGAAGCTCGACACCCTGCGCCACATGACCGGAGCCGTTTTGCAGGTGGTCGTGGTGAATTATGAGAGCGCATGGCGGATGGAAAAAGACCTTGCCGCATGGCGGCCCGATCTCATTATTGCGGACGAGGGCCACAAGATCAAAACTCACAATATCGCCGCCAGTAAGGCCATGCACCGGCTGGGAGAAAAGGCCGGATACCGCCTGCTGCTGACCGGTACGGTTATCACCAACAAGGCCATTGATGTGTTCTCGCAATTCAAATTTGTGAACCCGGCCATTTTCGGACAGAGCTTCTATGCCTTCCGCAGCCGCTACTTCGATATGGTGGGCTATGGGAACCATACGCCGGTGTTGAAGAAATCCATGGAGGCTGAACTGACGGAAAAGCTCCACAGTATTTCCTTCCGAGCCACAAAGGCAGAATGTCTGGATTTGCCGGAAACCACCGACGTGATCCGGCAGGTGGAATTGGAGCCTGCCGCCCTGCGGGTATATCGCGGCCTTGTGAAAGAAAGCTATGCGGAACTATCCAGCGGCGAGGTGACGGCTCCCAACATTCTCACCCGGCTGCTGCGCCTCTCCCAGCTTACGGGCGGATTTATCGGCAATGACGAAACCGCCACCGTGGAGCAGATAAGCGCGGCAAAGCTCTCGGCCTTGGAGGATATTCTGGACGGCGCGGCAGCAGAGGGCAAAAAGCTGGTTATCATTGCCCGCTTTATCCCGGAAATCCGGGCCATCTGTGGGCTGCTGGAAAAGCGAGGCCTTCGGTATTCCTATATTACCGGTGAGGTGAAGAACCGGGAGGAGCAGGTATCCGCCTTTCAGAATGATCCGGCAGTGATGGCCTTCGTGGGCCAGATTGCCACGGCAGGGCTTGGCATTACCCTGACGGCGGCCTCAAGCATGGTCTTTTATTCGCTGGATTACTCCATGAGCAACTTTGAGCAGACCAAGGCCCGGATACACCGGGTGGGCCAGCGGATGCCCTGCACTTACCTGTATTTAGTGGCCCGTGGCACCGTGGACGAGAAGGTCTTGAAAGCACTCAAAGATAAGGCCGACCTCGCCAGAACCTTAGTAGACGATTACCGCAGCGGGAGAAATCCCTTTGCTGCATAAATGGAGGATTTATGGATTCAGAAAAAATGTTTGAGCTGGCTGATACGCTCCGGGCGCTCCGCGACGAGAAGGCGGAGGCCGAGCAGCGGCTAAAGGAAATCAACGCCGCTATTGACGAGGCGGACTACCGCCTGTCGGAGCTGATGGCGGAGACAGAAACGCAGAATTTCACCCGCGCGGGGATGATGTTCTGTTTGACGACCAAAACCCGCGCATCCGCAACGGCTGGCCGGAAGGAAGAATTGTTCTCGGCCCTTCGCGGGGCTGGATTTGGCGACCTCGTATATGAAACGGTGAACGCCAACAGCCTTTCCGCCTTTGTCAAGGAGCAGATCGCGGAGAATGGGGACGCGCTCCCCGCATGGCTTGATGGGCTGGTGAATGTCTTTGAGAAAACCAGCGTGAGCCTGAGAAAATCGTCAAAGTAAACTTTTAAGGAGGATATACCCCATGAGCAAGAATGAACTTACCACTACCGGCGCGGGCTTTCTGGCCCTTGCCGACTTCAATATGAACGAAACCATGGCCGAGGAGCTGGAAGGCTTGGAGGGCGGTTTTGACCGCGTAAAAATCCCCGCTGGCGGGGCCACCATGTTCGAGCTGCCCGGTGACGAGGCAGACGAGCCGGAAACCGTGAAAGAATTTTCCGCTGTGATCCTGTACCATCACCCGGTACTGCAATATTACAAGGAGAAATACACCGGAGGCAGCAACCCACCCGATTGCGGCTCCTTCGATGGCGTGACCGGTGAAGGTGAGCCGGGCGGCGTTTGCGCAAATTGCCCGCTCAATCAGTTTGGCTCCGGCGAGAACAACAGTAAAGCCTGCAAAACCCGCCGCAGGGTATTCCTGCTGCGCGAGGGGGAGCTGTTCCCGCTAATCCTCTCCCTGCCTACCGGTTCCATGAAGGAGTTTTCCCGCTACATTAAGCGCCTGCTGTCTAAGGGCAGAAAAAGCAACAGCGTGGTAACGCGCTTCTCTCTGAAAAAGGCCACCAATAACAGCGGCATTGCCTACTCGCAGGCACAATTCTCCATTGATCGCCCGCTGACGACGGAGGAGCAGCTTTTGATTACCAAGCTCTCCGAGCAGGTGAAGGGATACAGCCGCCGCGTCGGTTTTGATGCCGAGGAACCGGCAGAAACGGACGTGCCCTTTGTAGACCCGGAAACCGGCGAGGTCATTGAACCTTTGCGATAAATGAGCCGCCCATAGCGGAGCGGGGCTGTCCGGCCTCCTCCGCTTTTCGGGCAGATTGGAGGAAGTATGAGCTATTCATGCGTGATAACGCTAAACAAAATAAAAGAATATCTGGCCGGGGCCGCTGTGGTGGCCTACGACTTTGAAACCTCGCCCAAGGAGGCATACCGCACCGAGGAGCGGGCGGCGCTGGACGCACATAAGGCGGATATTACCGGCGTGAGCTTTTCCGTATCGGAAGGCAGCGGAATCTATGTGCCGCTCCGGCATAAGACTGGGCGGAATGTGACGAAGCCGGAGGCGGTAATGGAGTATCTGCGACAGGCCCTTTTTGAAAATGCCACTGTGATAAAGGTGGCCCATAACCTGTCCTTTGAAGCTATGTTCCTGTATGCGCTGGGGACTATCGTACAGCCGCCGGTCTATGACACCATTGCGGCGGCCCAGCTTACGCTAAAGAGCGGCACCGCCTTCCGGGGCCTGTCGGATAGCGGTCTGAAAACCCTCGTGCCACAGCTCTTTGGCGTGGAGCTGCCGGATTTTCTCACAGTCACAGATGGAAGGTTTTTCGACGAGCTATCCCCACAGGATACGGAAACCGTCCGCTATGCCTGCGCCGACAGCGACTATGCCCTGCGGCTGTACCACCTGTTTAACGGTTGGTTTGATAAATTCCTGCCGAAGCACCGCTTTCTTGTGGAGCAGGTGGAAAGCTCTACGGCGGTCTATTGCGGCCTTATGCGCTACAATGGCCTGCTCATGGATCAGGCGGCCATGGAGGCAAAGCAGGCGGAGGCGGAAAAACGAATTGCAGAAATCCGGGAGGAAATCGCCTTTATGATTGGCGACGTGGAGATCGGGGCCAACGCCTCCACATCCGCGTTCAAAAAATATCTGTTCCATGACCTCGGCCTGCCGGTCTTAAAAACCACAGCTAAGTATCAGGAGGCCGCAGACGATGCCACCATGATCCTGCTGGCGGACTGGTGCCGCAAGAACCGCCCGGAGCTTACGCACCTGTTTGAGCTGGTGCAGGAATACCGCCGCTGGGGGAAAATCAAGGGTACTTATCTGGACGGCTATCTGCGCCATGTAAATAATGCCACGGGCCGCATCCATCCCGACCTTATGCCGCTGGGGACGGAAACAGGGCGGTTTGCCGCCCGCAACCCGAACCTTCAAAATATGCCCCGCAAGGGCAGCGACCCTATCGGGATTCGGAAAATGCTGGTTGCACCCTCCGGGTGTTCAATCATAGAGCTGGACTATTCGCAGGTGGAGCTGCGCGTCGGGGCCTTCTACTGCCGGGATGAAAAAATGCTGGAAACCTACCGTGGAGGCGGCGACATCCACGCGCAGACGACTTCGGTTATTTACCATATCCCCGTGGAGCAGGCATCCGACAAAAACGCCGAGAATTACAAGGAGCGGAGAGCGATTGCCAAGGGCTGTAATTTTGGCTGTTTTTATGGCCTGTTTCCGCGCGGCCTGCAAAATACCCTCAAATTTAAGGCCGGGCTGGATACCTCGCTGGAAGAATGTGAACGGATCATAGCGAACTTGAAAGCCGGGTATCCCCAGCTTTCACTCTGGCAGGAAACTGTAAAACGGCAGGCCAAGGTGCGCCGGTACAGTGAAACGTGGCTGGGCCGCCGCAGGTATCTACCGAACATTACCTCCGAGGATTGGGGGAAAAAGAGCTTTGCTGAGCGGTGCGCCATGAATACACCGATCCAAGGGACGGCGGCGGATATTGTGAAGCTGGCCATGGCCCGGATCGTGGAGGCATTGCCGGACTATCCGTGGATTCTCCCGGTGCTGACCGTCCACGACAGCTTGGTGTTCTATGTCCCGGAGGATAAGGTGCTGGAAGCCGGACGGCTCATTAAGGCCCTCATGGAAAAGCAGCCCTTCCCGGAATTTGACGTGCCGCTGGTGGCAGAAGTTGCTGCTGGCCCCAACTATGGGGAGCTGGAC
>OGXX01000457.1_pt1 | contig 45835 bp, 25 predicted proteins | sample 1576301 | NCBI WGS metagenome assembly OGXX01 (sample SAMEA3541469, study PRJEB24748) | human gut metagenome | biome: human gut; feature: human-associated habitat; material: faeces | place: China | collected 2012
GCCGAGCAGGCCGAGCCTGCGCGCAAGACGACGCGCTCGCGCCGCCGTTCCACTGCCAGCGAAACCACCGAAGCGACCGAGACACCGCGCCGCACGCGTCGCCGCAGCACCAAGGCCGCCGCGGCCGATGAGGGCGCCGATGCCGGTGAGCACGCGAGCGAGCCGGCCGAGGAACCGGCGCGCACCACGCGACGCCGTCGCCGCGCGGCCGCTGCGCCGGAACCGAGCGAGGAGAGCCGCACAACCGACGCGCTTGATTCGCTTGACGGTGACGCACAGGCCGAACCCGAGGAGCATGAGGTGCATCAGTCGCGCCGCCACCATGCGGCGGCCCGACCCATGACGTCGCTGCTGTTCCAGGAGCCCGTCATCCCGCAGCGCCCTAAGCACGCCGACGACGAGACGGACGAAACCGCAGAATCAGGCGAATCCAACGAGCCGGCCGACGAGCACACCACGCACCGTCGCCGTCGTATGCGCGGCCGCAAGGGCGACGAGTCTGCCGAGGCCACCAAGCCGGCGGCCGGCGAATCGCGCCGTGGCCGCCGCCGCACGCCGGTCGATTATGACGCCGATTTCGACGACGTGGAAGACATCAACGAGTCCACGTCGCGCCGCCGCTCCAACCGCCGCATGAATGCGCAGGAGCGCCGCGCCGCCGCCGAAGTGGAGCAGATCGAAGAGGATCTGGTGCTCGACGACATCACGTATGCGCCGATCGACGAGGCGATCGCCCGCAACGCCAGGCGCAAGCGCAAGCATGAGAACGACGAAGAGGCCGAGGCCATCGTGGAAGCGGACCTCAACAGCGGCAGCGAAGAGGGCGGGGACGGCGAGCCGACCGTGCGCCGCCGCCGTCGCCGTCGCCGCGCCGACCATGAGGCCGCCGAGGATCAGCAGAACGAGGAGACCACCGAATCCAGCTCCGAAGACGACGAGGAGACCACGGTCACGCGCCGCCGTCGCCGCCGCCGCAATGGCAAGAACGCGGAGGAGGAGACCACAACCCGCCGCTCGCGCAAGCAGCAGTACATCGACGAAATCGCCGATGTGGAGGGCTCCACGCGCCTCGAGGCGAAGAAGCAGCGCCGCCGCGACAATCGCCGTGAGCGCAGCCGCCAGAACCAGCTGCTCGAGCAGGACTTCCTGGCGCGCCGCGAAAACGTGGACCGCCTGATGGTGGTGCGCCAGCGCGACCGCCACACGCAGATCTCCGTGCTTGAAGACAACGTGCTCGTGGAGCATTACGTCTCCGACATCCAGGAAGTCGCCACGGTGGGCAACATCTATCTGGGCCGCGTGCAGAACGTACTGCCGAGTATGGAAGCCGCGTTCGTCGACATCGGCCAGGCGCGCAACGGCGTGCTGTATGCGGGCGAGGTGAACTGGGATTCCACGCGCCTCGACGGCCAGCCGCGCCGCATCGAACTCGCGTTCCGCTCCGGCGACCCGGTGCTTGTGCAGGTCACCAAGGACCCGATCGGCCACAAGGGCGCGCGCCTGACGAGCCAAGTGACGCTCGCCGGCCGCTTCCTGGTGCTCGTGCCGTCCGGTGGCATGACCGGTGTGAGCCGCAAGCTCAGCAGCCGTGAGCGCAGCCGCCTCAAGTCGATTGTCTCGAAGATCGCACCGAAGGACATGGGCGTGATCATCCGCACCGCGGCCGAGGGGGCCTCGGAAGAGGCGATCACCAAGGATCTGGAGATGCTGCTGCACCAGTGGGAGCAGATCCAGGCCAAGCGTGAGGAGTTCAAGCACGGCAAGCGCCCCAAGCTCCTGCAGGGCGAGCCGGACATGGCGATCCGCGTGGTGCGCGACATCTTCAACGACGACTTCCGCAAGATGATCGTGGAGGGCGATGGCGTGTACACGCGCATCGAGGAATACCTCGAGACCATGGCCCCCGACCTGCGCGAGAAGCTGGAGAAGTGGGATCCGGCCGAGCATGAGGGCAAGGATGTGTTCGACAAGTGGCAAATCGACTCGCAGCTGCGCAAGGGCATGGAACGCCAAGTGTACCTGCCGAGCGGCGGCTCCATTGTGATCGACCGCACCGAGGCCATGACCACGATCGACGTGAACACCGGTCGCTTCATCGGCAAGGGCAAGTCGCTCGAAGAGACCGTGACGCGCTGCAACCTCGAGGCGAGCGAGGAGATCGCGCGCCAGCTGCGCCTGCGCGACATCGGCGGCATGATCATGATCGATTACGTGGATATGGTCATGCCATCTAACCGCGACCTGGTGCTGCGCCGCCTGCTCGAATGCCTGGCGCGCGACCGCACCAAGCACCAGGTGGCCGAGGTCACGTCGCTGGGCTTGGTGCAGATGACGCGCAAGCGCATCGGTCAGGGGCTTGTGGAGGCGTTCTCCGAGGAATGCCCGGCGTGCAAGGGCCGTGGGTTCATTGTGCACGACGAGCCCACGATCTCCAAGGAGTACGACGACCCGTACGCGCTCAAGGGCGGCGACCCGTTCGTCAAGACGAACAAGCATGGCCATGGCACGGAAGCACATGCCGTGCATGCGCCGAAGGGGTCTTCCGCCGCGGTGAAGGCGAAGCTCGCGCAGATCGCGGCGGCCGCCGTGGCCGCGAACAATGCCGAGGAGGAGGCGGAGGCCGCCGCCAAGCAGGCTGAGGAACTCGAGGTGCAGATCGAACACATCGAGGAAACCACCGAAGCCGAGCAGATCAAGGCCACCGAGGCCGCTGTGGACGCCGAAGGCGATGCCGAGATTGCCAAGGATTCAGCGGAGTCCGAGCCCGCCGAGGCCGTCGAGGTCACTGTGGAGCCAGAAGCCGCGGAAACCGCAGATGAAACGGTTGTGGATACTTCTGATGCCAACGCCGAGGAAGCGGCAGCAGCGCAGCCAGCCACCAAATCCGTAGCCGAGGAAGCGGAATCGCAGCCGGATGCGGAATCCACCGAGCATTCGTCCGAATCCGAGGCCGACACCGCCGAGTAACGCGCCTGACTAATGCATCAAGGGCTCTGAACGCTGCAAATATCGCGTTCAGAGCCCTTTGTGTTGTCTATCTCGCTTATGAGAGTGCCCTAATCGGTCTACCCTCGAGTATGACCCCTGTGAAATGCCGTCATTTCACCAATTCTGTGGCCCCATACTTGGGGTGGCCAGATTAGGGCACTCTCGTAAGCGAGATAGGTTCTGGAAAGGGGTATTAGGGCGCCGTTTTCCAGAGTGAGCGGCGCCGATCGGCCAGCTGTTCAAGGTTGAAAGGCGTTGTCCGCAGATAGTTGACGCCTGTCCGATCCTCGATGTGCCGGGCCACCACTTCCGCCACCATGCGTTGCCCCCCTTTTCGGTGCTCATGCTGCAGTTCACCACCTGTACGTAATCCCATCCGGCCGATTCGATGCGTAACCGCCGCTGCGCATCTGCCTCCCATTGCTGTTCATGGTGTTTTCCGTCGTATTCCACATCGACCCGGGCACCCACGAAAGCGATGTCCATGAAGACCACGCCACCATCCGGCAGCTGCACCATGTGGTTTACTGTGGGGCGTGGCAGGCCGTGGCGCTCCAGCATCAACCTCAATCGTGTTTCGGTGGAAGAGTCCGTGTGTTCCTGCATCAGTACCAATGCTTTGCGGCATGCCGTGATGCCTCGTGGCGCTCGCGCCCGGCCGTTGCGGGGATTGTGGGCATAGTGTTCAATGTGCACCAGCATGTCTTCAAAATCTTGCAGCGTGTAGCGTTCATGAAGCACATTGCGTCGCAGCAGGCTGTCGCCCAACACCACCAACTCCTCCAAACTGAGCCGTGTGGCGAAGAGAAACCACGTGAATATGGGCGTGGTGCAGGTGATTCCGGGCGCCACCTCCACCGTGTCCAACGGCACGCCGCTTGCAAAGAACGCGTAGGGGAGCCCCGCCGATTTGGCGCGCTTGCGCCGATTGCCGCGTACATGGTCCCTCGGCTTGTATTCGTCTGGGGCCACAACCACTTGCAGCACATCTTCCCGCAGACGTGGATGCTTGCGCACATCGATGGCCGGTACCTCAATGCCTTGGAGCAACAATGCCGTGGTGAGGGTGAACACGCACGCGCATTGCCGTTGGCAAAGGCTCTCGGCTTCTTGGCAACATTGTCTGCGGTCGCTTGCGCGCTGGCTCAGCTCATCCAGCGATATGGATTCGTTCTTCATGGCTCACGGGTGTTTAGGCCCCAATGGGGGCATGTCGAACGCCGTGTGTGTCGAACCGCAGCTGACGCATGTGTGGGATCCCGGGCTGTGGCTGCTGTTCCATATGGGAGGGTTGGCGATGTTGATGTTGTATTCATGACCGCGACTATAAAGGTTTTGAACTGTAACCACCGCAGGTTTGTCGGAAAATGTGGATAAGTGGACGACACGCCACCTATCCACAAGCACTGAATCGGGTCTCGCGGACGAAAGCCATGGTTTGGGTGGCTGAAGATGACAATGCTCTGAAAGAGGGATGCAGGAAGGGGAGGAGAATAGGAGATACAGGCGAGGGTGCCCGTATGCCCTGAAAACCAACTCGCCGACTGATCTGGGTACCGCGCACTGCCGTAACCATGCGCACGGCATGTGGGTGGACTACCGCACTGTGCGAGCGGCGTTGCGGCCGCGCACGGTACTCATAGTGTGTAATACGCGTGGCAATTATGCAGACAGCCGGCATATTCACGGACTATGGTCGGCTTCGGGTAAATACTGCGTGGTGGGCGGCGTGCGGGTGACAACGCCCGCGCGCACCGCCGCCGTCTGCGCGAACAGCATACCGTTCATGCCGGCGATGGAAGTCATGTGCTGGGCGCTGCGCAACGGCACGAGCAGCACGGAGATCATCGCATGCGCCACGCGCGAAGGACTGATGAACGCCAACGCGCAGAACGTGTTCCGCTTCGCCACGCCATTCGCGGAAAACGGCGGTGAGGCGAGGGCACTCGCCGCGATGATCCTGTGCGGGTTCGCGCCGCCCGCCCAGCAGGTGGAATTCGTGGACCCGCAGACGGGCAAACGGCACCGCGTCGATTTTCTGTGGCGCACGAGCGATGGGCAGATTGTTGTGGTCGAGCTCGACGGGCTCGTGAAATACAGGGATTCGCAGATGATGGACGGCCGCACGCTGGGCGGCGTGATCGACGATGAACGCGAACGCAGCGAGGGGCTCAAGCGTGCGGGCGTGGACGTGATTGTGCGCATCCGGGTGGACGATCTGCACGACTTGGAAGGTCTGAAGCAGCGGCTGGCGGGGACCGGTGTGCCGCTGCGGCGCAGGTAGCTGCTGGCGACCAGCCGGGTTTGCGTGCTGCGTTGGCGGGTTTGCGTTGTGCCTTGGTGCAGTATGCGCCGAAGCTGCACGGATAGGCAGGTAAATCCGTCGTGCGTTGGTGTCTACGACACTGAAGCTACACGGATGATGGGGTATGATGTGAAGCACTAGTTCGGCATGCATCGATATGTCGATCTACTCGTTTATCTTGGGGCTCCCGTGGCAATACGGGGAGCCCCAAGAGGTTTTGGGACTCTGAAAGGTTTTGGGTAGTAGGGATTTCGCCCTGATCTGGTGGAGGAGCCGTAGCGGTTTCTTGCAGAGGCTATAAAGGCGGTGGAACTGCAGGCGGCTGGCCGCTACAGTGCAATACGGAGACAACAGCCAAGGGAGGCCCCCTAGTAGCCCCCTGGCGGAGAATTATGCGAGGCGCACGGCAATAGGCACACATTGCCGCCGACTCGTTCTCCAGGAAACAGCGCTTGCGTCAATGACGGCGCAGGCGCTGTTCCATATCTCCTCGGCGGCTTTTGATCGAGCCAATGAAGCTCCTGCAAGTACGGTGCGCACATGGGCAGGATGAATACGTATTCAAATATAGGCTGCCGGTTGGGTTCGCTCGCGCGACTGCTGTGGCATGAGAAACTGGGCGCGGTTCCAGTGACGCAACTGTGGAGAGTTGGCGGGAATCTGCACGTGGCTATGGCATTAGGGGGCCAACGGGCACGGGGTGGATTGTGAAATCTTGGTGAGGAATGAGGGAAACCGTTGCCATCCCTTTGATTGGTGTGATGTAATTGGTCCTTGCGCTTTGGTGTGTTTTCCAGCATGCCAAAGCCTTTCGGCGAAACGCCGATGCAAACGTTTGAGCAGTGTGTCTTAAGCGATTCAGCACCTGCGGGATGCGTGCATTATATTCACCTTCGGGTAAAATGCAGTACATATGCAAAACGACGGTGTTGTCAATCGGTTAGAGGAGGGATGTGACTGCGAAGGATTGCAGCCAGAATCGCCGCGGCATCCAGCTGAGGGCGACGCCACAAGAAACGTGACTAACGTCCCGATTCACCATGGGTCGGAAGGAACGAGCAAAAGGGGAAGAACCTATGAGGATGAAACACGGGAGCGACCGCGGGCCGACCACATCGGCGAAGCCCCGCCTGCTCGCCGCCTTCACGGCGGTGGCGATGATGTTCGCCACCGCCGTTCCCGCGTTGCTGCCGCAAACGGCGCAGGCGGCCAACTATGGGGATGTTGGCGGCGCCTGCAAGCCCTCCACTGGTTCCATCGGCGACCTTAACGCGGATGAAACTGAGGATAAGGGCGTGGCGACATGGGTTGGCCGCGACATGTATATCGGCGACAAACCGGCTGCTCAGAATGCGCCAGTGGCGCTGACTGGCACGATGACCGATGGCCTTAAACCAGCAGGGTCTTACGCAGTGGAGGCCGAAGGCTTGACGCTGGTGAAGGGCAAGCTTGCTATCAATCAGGTGAAGAACAGCTGGGAATACGGCGGCAATTCACCGGGCTTCCGCTTTGGTGCGGTTGGATTTGGCGGTATTTTCCGTCCTAAAAGCGGAAACACCGCACTTGCGGTTGCGGGAGGAGAAGAATCGCTTATCACTGAAATGAAATCGGGGCCCACTACCCAATCGAAGGATACAACTGTCGGAGGTTGGACTCATGGCGGCTGGGTTGGCGGTGCGATTGAGGGCGCTGATCATCACCGGACTGATCCGTGGTTTACGGCATCTCTAGCCGGTGCCCCAACATGGCTCGTCAGTGAGCGAGGCAAGCATACCGGTCAAGTGGACGCTTGGGATCCTTCCATCACAAATAATCAGAATCAGATTCTCGATATTTCAGGCAACACAGTTGAAAGCTGGGGTTTTTGGAATAAGGAGGCTCCCTTCACGCTGACGTATAGGTCAAATCCAACGTCGGCTGGTGTCACAACCGACTATCTGAACTACAAGGATGGTAAAGACTACGGTGAGGTCATCGCGGGACAGTCTGCGCAATTGTCTGGGCTTACAGCAAATGGTGAGACTGATGCGACGGGTTCCATCACTAGCGGTACCATTGAGCGCCATCGTTACAATTATGATGGCGACCAGACGAAACTCGGCGTCAAAATCACGTATTCGACCAGTAACAAGGAAAAGGTCGTCAAGTTCACTGGTACCGGCAATCCGAAAGATGCGATGCAGGTGTTCACGGTGAACGCTTCAGATTTGAGCAGTGACGGCTTCAGCGGAACTGGATTTGAGTTCGAGAAGATCCCGGTTATCGGTACGTATAAGGACGCGAACGGGCACGATCGCAATATCTATGCTTCCGTTGTCGTCAACGTGAATGGTGATGCAGACTTCCATAACGGCTGGTCCTTCAAATGGAACGGGACGGAGATCGGTGAAGGCTACTACAACAGCAGTCAATACCGAACCGCCTATGATGATGCCGCTTCTTCGATTATGTGGAATTTCCATGATGCGAACAAGGTCACTATTCGTGGTGGCATGATTTATAAGGGTCATGCGACATGGCTCAGTGAGGGTACTACGGTCACTGAGAAATCCAGCGAACAGGACATGTCTGACTATATCACCTCTGACGATCCTGCTGCTGCGATGATTGGTAGCATCATGGTGCCAAACGGTAGCTTCGATGACCATGTCACAACCAATGGTCGTGTGTGGGTCGGCAAGGATTTCATGATGAACAGCCCGTATCCGATTCAGCTTGCGGCCGGCGGGAACTGGACTCCCAGCAATGTCACGGACAATGAACAGACGCCCACCGCTTCCATCATCGCGATGGATATGGAGCGCCATAACTTCGGTTGGTCGGCGTCCATCAACACTGCTTGCTCGGTGATTGCGTGGAATAAGGTCAATCAGTCGGGTGCAGCTCTGGGCGGTACTAGCTGGGGTATCTATAAAACCGCAGATGCCGCTGCGAAGCGTGTGACACAATTCGATCAGGGGCTGATTCGTTATGTCACGGACGATGACATGAGCACTGATCATGCTTCAGACACACCGGGACGTATCGAGATCAACAACCTCACTCCTGAGGCGAATTACTATATACGTGAGCTTGATACCCATAACGCTCAATACGAACTCAATCCATATATTTACAAGATTGAGGCAGGTAAGAGCGAAAACGATAATCCGGGGGGTAACCCGTATACAACGATTGCTGCCGTATATAAAGTCACGGATACAACCGCAGATGCAGCGGAAGAGATCACCGGTACTGACGAGGCAAAACAACTGCTTGGCGGCAAGATTGTCAACAAGTCCAGTGGTTTCGACATCGAATGGGGTAAGACGGAAAGCGGCAAGACCGAGGGGCTCGAGGGATCAGAATGGATTCTGTCCCAAGGTGAGAACCAGTGGGTTGTTCGCGATGACGGTACGCCGATCGATTCGATTACTATCCAGCGGAATAACGATCTGGTTACCACACTCGAAGGAACTCAGGGTACCACGATCACAGGCTTGAAGGCTGTAGTTTCTCCTGCTGAGGCTAATCAAAAGGTGACATGGTCAGCTGCGCCTGAAGGGTATGTTGATGTGGTTCAGATGGAGGATGGTACGACATCGGTCGTCTTGCGTGGCAGGCCGGATAATGGTCAGGTCGTGCTGACCGCTACTGCCGCAGATGACAAGACTGCCTCGGTGACGATTACCATCACTGCTCCGCAGGTGAAATCCATTGAGATCACGCCTACATCTGCATCGATTCAGGTGGACCAGACGCAGCGATTCACCGCTGTGGTAAAGGACACCAATGATCAGGAGCTTGACGTCACCCCCACATGGTCGGTAGACAACCCCGCAGTCGCTGAAATCTCGGCCGACGGCACTGTGACTGGTAAGACTGCAGGCAGCACGAAGGTTTATGCCAATTTTGACGGGCACAGGGGCGAGGCTGCGCTTACTGTTACCGCGGTGCCGATACAGCAAACTAGGATTTATGCGCTTATCCCCAACGAATGGGGAAACCCGCATCTGTATGTTTGGCCTAATAAATCCCTCGGAGAGTTTCCAGGAAAGACGATGACCAGAGATAACGTGCGTGGCCCAGAGGGCCATGCGTATTGGTACTATCTGGATGTCCTTACGAATGATAGCTTCCAGTTTATTGTCAGCAATGGAAATGATTCACAAAAAACAAATGACGCGGCAATTCAAGCAGTTGGCGGTGAATATGACGTCACGAATATTTGGGAAGCGACAGCTCCTAATATTCAGAAGCGGGGTACTCGTAATGCTTCACCGCGTCGGATGATGGCGCTGTCCGGGGCATCCTCAGATGCGAAGGAAGCTGCTTGGACGCCTGTCAATACCACTGACTGGACCGTTGACAACGGCAAAGCGAAGAAGGATGACAACCCTGCTACCGGTAAGTTCAAGGTTTCTGGCCTCAAGCCGGGTACCTATTACCTGCAGGAAAACAAGGCCCCGGACGGTTACTTCGTGAACCCGGCCAAGTTCAAGATTGTCATCGCAGAGAACGGTACGGTGACTTGGACCAAGAGCGTCGACGGCGGTAAGACCTGGACTGCTTTCGATCCGACCAACGGTCTTCATTGGATCGAAGACGTCCCGACCGAGTTCAGCTGGACTAAGGTCGACGCCGGATATGATCCAGAAAACCCAAATACTAACGGAAATCCGATCGCAGGCTCGAAGTGGAAGCTGCAGAAGTTCCAGAATGGAAACTATGTGGACGAGGGATCGGAGATTACGGACTGTGTTGCGGACGCCGCCAGCGGCTGCACGGGCACGGACAAGGATCACAGAGCAGGTAAGTTCAAGCTGACCGGCCTCACGCTTGGCAAGTACCGTCTGTACGAGTCTGAGGCTCCGGAAGGCTACCAGACGCCGACTAACGTCTACTACTACTTCGAGCTCAGCACGAAGACATCTGGCGACACCACGCCGGTGACGTGGACCAAGGGTACTGGAGCGTTCGACAGTACTACGGGTGCGCCGGCCAGCGCAACAACCGCTTCGGATACGAATAGTGAACGTTCTGTGCAGGAGATCACAGCTCCCAACTATCGCCAGACTGGTTCTGTAAACTGGACCAAGGTCAGTTCCGATGACAATGCCGCGGATAAAACTCCGTTGGCAGGATCCGAATGGCAACTCACCTACACCAGCTATGACAAGGACGATAATGACAACCCCAAGGAGACGATTATCTGCCAATTGACGGATACTGGTTCCTCCTGCAAGGATGCCTCAGGCACGGACAAGACTGTGTCGTGGGCTACGAATCAGGGTTCTCCCGCCGGAAAGTTCTCTTACACGAATCTTCCGTGGGGCGACTATGAGATCGTCGAGACGAAGGCCCCGGACGGCTATTATCTCGACTCCACAAAGCACACATTCAAAATCGGACTTGGCTCGACTGAGACGAATAAGTTCGAGGTGAACCTTGGCAATATCAGCAATGCTCCCGGCTTTGAGCTGCCGTCTACCGGTGGCGAAGGCAACACGCTGATTGTGCTGTTCGGGTTTGCGCTCATAGCGATATCAATGCTAGGCTGTGGCGTAGCAATGCGGAAGCGCATCTAAACAAAACAGTCAATGATGAACAATTAAAGATTTGGGGTCGTCAACATCGGTTATCGCTAGGAACGGCCCCTCCCTTGCTCGAATCATTCGATTCCATGCTGGGGGGGAAGTAAAAGGGTTTTATGAATCGCAAGGTTTGTAAAATTTTCAAAACAATCGAAGGAGATAACATGAAGAAGGTTTGGAAGGGCTTCGCCGCTGCGGTCTCCGCCGCTGCGATCGCCGCCACCGGTTTCATTGGTGCCACCTCTGCGTATGCAGATGATCTGGCTCCAACACCGACGACCACAAGGGTTACCATCGCAGATTTCAAGGATGGCGATGCGTTCAGTGCATATCAGGTTCTGTTCGCGACGAACTCCGGTACAAATAATGAGAATTACTCGTATACCATCAATCCGAAGTACACGGACGTCCTGAAGACCGCCACACACCTTTCTCTTGATGGAACTGAATCGGTAAATAACAAGGCGGTCACCGACTATATCACTGCGCTCAATTCCAACGATATGAAGACCTTTGCGGATTCGTTGTGGTCTGCCATCAATACCGCTGACCCTAAGTTGGACCCTAGAATACACGACAACGACTAACACATTGAATGTCGCTCAGGGTTACTACCTGATTCGTCAGACTGCCGCTGCCGAGGGCGAGACTTTCTCCCGCGTCCTGCTCGATACCGCTGGTAATGCTGCGGTGAACATCGAAACTAAGCGTGACGTTCCTACTGTCGATAAGCAAGTCGAGGATAAGAACGATTCCACAACCGATAACGCGACTTGGGGCGATTCCGCTGATCATGACATCAATGATGTGGTGAATTACAAGCTCACGGGTACAGTTGCTTCCAACGTTCTCGAGTATAAGCAGTACAAGTTCGAGTTCAAGGATACGATGTCGAGGGGTCTCACGTTCAAGCAGGCGGCTACCCAGCTGGCTGACACGGACGTGACCGTGAAGATTGGTGAGAAGACCATTTCGACTGACTCTTATAATGTCGCCCTCACTACGGCCACGGACGCCGAAGGTGCATATGCTGGCGGTTCTGTGCTGACCATCACCTTCCCCAACCTTCTGACCGCAAAGTACACGGATGACACTGATGTGAGGGCTGATCTTCCGGAAGCTGCTATCGATGTGTTCTACGCGGCCACGCTGAACTCCAACGCTATCGTCGGTCAGGCAGGCAACCCGAACAAGGTTGACCTGACGTTCGCTCGCGACCCGCACTACTCGGGCACTGGTGAGCCAACCACCACCACTCCGCCGCAGGCTGCAATCGTCTTCACCTATGACACCACTGTGTCCAAGACCGACCAGAACGGCAAAGCTCTTGCCGGCGCTGAGTTTGCCCTGCTCAAGTTGAACGCAACCACTAACAAATGGGATCAGTTCGGTACGACTGGCTACACTGCCACCGCGTTTGATAACACCACCGATATGGCTAACCTGACGGCTGAGCAGGCTGCAACTCTGACCGGTACTGCTACGACACTGGTTAGCGGTAACCAGCAGCTCACCTTCAAGGGCATCGATGATGGTCAGTATGCAATCGTCGAGACCAAGGTTCCGGCTGGCTACAACTACAAGGCTCCGACGCTGTTCACTGTTACGAGTGGCCACGTGGTTGCGCCTGGTACAGCGGGCACCATCGACGGTGTCACCAATCTGGGTGTGTGGGGTGCGCCGACCGTGAATAACGATGAGGTAAGGGTTTCGGGTGGCAATCTTTCCACCATCTTTGAGAACACGACCGGCAACGAGCTCCCGTCCACCGGTGGCATGGGCACCACGATGCTGTACGTCGCTGGCGCTGCAATCGTGCTGATCGCTGGCATCGGCCTCGCTGTCACGCTCCGTCGCCGTCAGGCCTGAGAGCAAGTGACTCCCTATAAGGAAAGGTGACATGAGGAATCGAAACTCAGCCAATCTGCTCAGTCAGACTGACCGCAGCGACGATTCCTCCACCCCTACGCCGCCCGCCGGCTCCGCACAGGAATCGGCGGGCGGCGCCCCTATGGGCGCACAATCCGCCGGCGCACCCAAAAAGAAGGGTGCCGCAGGGCTCAACATCATGATCGCGCTGTTCGCCCTCGTGCTCCTCGGCGGCATCGGGCTGATCGCTTACCCGACGTTCGCGAACTGGTGGAACAGCATGCACGCCTCGCGCGCGGTCGCCGGGTATGTCGAACAAGTCAAAGACATGAGCGGGGAACAGAAGAAGGAACTTCTCGACCAAGCCCACGCCTACAACACCAAACTCAATACGTTGCCAGACCGTTGGCATTTGACTGACGAGCAGATGGACGAGTACAACAAGACGCTCGACGTGACCGGAACCGGGATCATGGGCTACATCACCATCCCCAAACTCGAGGTGCGCCTGCCCGTCTACCACGGCACCGAAGACACCGTGCTGCAGATAGCCGGCGGTCACCTGGCCGGATCGTCACTGCCGGTCGGTGGCCAAGGCACACACACCGCCGTCTCCGGCCACACTGGACTGCCGTCGGCGAAACTGTTCACCGGCCTCGACAGCCTCAAAGAAGGCGACACGTTTGCCTTCCATGTGCTTGACGACACATACACGTACCGAGTGGATCAGATCCGCACCGTGCTGCCGAACGAAATGCGCGACCTGGACTTCGACGCGAACCAGGATTACGCGACGCTGATCACCTGCACGCCGTACGGCGTCAACTCGCACCGGCTGCTCGTGCGCGGGCATCGCATCCCGACGCCGGCGGAAGCGGACGAGACGCAGTACGACAAGGCGGACACGAACCGGACGCTCGTCATCGCGGGCATAGCCCTCGCGATCGTGCTGTTGATCCTGTGGATCATCTGGCTCATCGTGCGCCGCAGCCGCAAGCGCGGGCGCAACGCAGTGAGCGGCACGCAGGTCAAACATGCGGGGCGCTGAACCCAACCGCATGCGAAACGCTTATAATAACAACCGAGAAGAAGAATACCTCACCAAACCAAGGGGGGACAACATGGGACGGCTTACAGTCGGAAAGCGGATCGCGCCGGCGATACTCTGCGCGGCGGCGATGCTTACGAGCCTTGCCGTAGGAGTGCCGAGCGTCTACGCAGAAGACACCAATACGGAGGAGGACCGCACCGACCTCACGTCAAGCGTTGTCGCCGGCAGTGGTGAGGGCACCATCAACGTCACGTACGCGCACGACGAGACGGCGCTCGAGGGCGTGGTCTTCCACGTCTACAACGTGGCCAAGTGGGCGGATGAAGGTGGCTACGAGCCAATCGGTGACTTCGCCGACACCGAGAAGTATCCGGTGAATTGGGACGTGCTCAACGCCGACCCGCAGACGTTCCGTGACATGGCGAACACGCTCGCAGGATACATCGAGGTCAATGGCACCGAGCCGGCGGCCAGCGCCGTGACCGACGCGGATGGCGCGGTCTCGTTCACCAACGTGGGCGATGGCATGTTCCTCGTGACCGCGGACCGCTTCATTGAGAAGACGCTCGAATGCAAGGGCTCGGCGATGCTTGTGGCACTGCCGAACGTGCATGTGGAAGACGGCGCGAACCAGCGCGTGGTGAATATCGAGCCGAAGAGCGACTGCGTGGTGCCTGAAGTCAAGACCGAGACACTCAACGTGAAGAAGGTCTGGAAAGACGCGGGCAACACCGACCGCCCGCAGTCGATTACCGTGGAACTGCTCAAGAACGGCGAATCGCAGGAGACCGTTGAGCTCTCCGACTCCAACAATTGGCAGCACACGTGGAGTGGCCTTGAGTCGGGCAACGACTGGAAAGTTGTGGAGAAAGACGTGCCGTCCGGGTACACCACGATCTCCGAGTACGACATGACGGCCGAAGACGAAGCCAGCGTCACCATCACCAACACGAAGCCGGCGCCGCCGGTCACGCCGCAGAAGCCGCCGGCGCAGACCGGTGTGGACATCGCGCTCGTGGTTGTTGTGGCGGGTGCCGCGTTCATCCTGGGCCTGCTGCTGATCGTCAAGACGCGCAAGAAGGAAGCGTGAGCGCGCGGGCGCGTTGAGCGCCACCTGCGCTGAGTGCAGTGCGCTGAGGGGAAGGCCATCCTTCGGGGTGGCCTTCTCCTGTTGTGTGTGTTGTGTGCTGTGTGCCGTGTGTTGCAATCGCATTGTGTGGAGAATGTGAAAATGAGTGGGGTGGGGTATATATCACGCGGGTAATGGATAGAATTAACACAGCGTTCATGTATGTGAGCGCAAAGTGTCATCACGGGTTTTATGATGATGTATATTCTTCCCCCGACGGGGCGCGCCGAACCGATGGCGCGCCCCATTTTTCTTGCCCATGCCGGTCTTCCCCGTGTGCGGGGTGCTACCCGTAACGCGGAAGGTCCAACCGGGGTCATAGGGGCTGGATGGTAGTTGGTCGGGAGCGCGCGAATTGTACGCGGATTCAAGGGCGCTGCGTACAATTCGCACGCTAACCAGCCCCGTAGCGTACGAATTGTACGCAGTACCGGGATGAGTGCGTAAAATTCTTACGCTAACTGGCCCCATAGCGTGCGAATTGTACGCAGTGGTTCTGAATCCGCGTACAATTCACACGCTGTTGCCATGGCCATGACAGTTCTCGGCGGTCTGGCGGTCCCCAGCGGTTCTAAATGATCACGCACACGGTCTCAGCCCGGCTCATGATCTCGAATACCACCGGACGGAACCCAGCACACACAATGATGTATTTCGACGTCCGCACCTCAACATCGTCAATACTCCAAACGGCGCAATGGACACTACTGCTGATGGGCAGTTCCCTCGCGTGGAACGGGCGGCTGTGGTCGTTCGTGCATTTTGTATACCACGAACGCGCCAACGACCACTGTGCCCACGAGCATCTCCAGAGTATTCATCACGGCGGGCGCCATTCCGAAGATCGTCCATCCGCGACTCATCACCGCCCCGTCCAGCCACAGCACCGGCCAGCCACAGCACCGGCCAAACGAATATGTAGACAATGACGGACAGTTTTGAATACACCTTTTCGTAATACACGTAGATGCAGCCCCTGAACGCCAATTGAACGCGCTGTGTCTTGGCGAGGATCAGTCGGTCCGCTCGAGGTAGGCGTGGAGCCCGATGGCGGCCCAAAGTGGGAAATTGGTGATCCATCCCTCAGCGCGGTAGTCAGTCATCGCCATGCGGAAGGCGCGGTCCAAATGGAACCGGTCGCATGCGACGTGCAGGCTTTTGGCGCGGAGATTGATGGACGCCTTCACTTCGATGGGGTAGATTGTGCCGTACTGTTCCACAGCGAAATCCACTTCCGCGTGCCCTTGCGGATTGGCCCAGTAATACGGGGAGTACTGTTGCGCCACAAGCTGCTGGCAAACCAGTTGTTTCGTGAACGCCCCCTTGAATTCGGTGAAAATCGCGGAACCGTTGAGTACGACGGCTGGATCGAGGTCGGCGAGAGCCCCCAACAGCCCGATGTCGGAAACAAACAGTTTGAAGACAGCCGGGTCGGCGTAGCTGGATAGTGGGGCACGGAGCGCGGACACGCACGGCACTCGCGTGATGATGCCGTAGTCCTCGAGCCACATCAAACTTTCTTCGAAATCGCGTGCGCGTGCCCCTGGGCGCACGACACCGTAGACGAAACGCCTGTTTTCCTTCGCGAGTTGTGCGGGGAGCGAGCGCCACACCAGCCGGATGCGCTCGAGCAGGCGTGTGGGCGCATGTTTGGAAAAGTCAAGATCGTACGAGTCGAGGATCGCGAGCTGATTCGCGCGCGCCTCTTGCGCGGAGGCGCCATTCAGATGAGCCAGCACGACCTCCGGCATGCCACCGACCATCATGTATGTTTTGAGCAGCTCGGTGAGCCTAGTGGAGAATGCAGTGGGTATGGAAGAGATGTCGCCTTCGCGGATGAGCTCAGCAAGTGCGGACTGTCCTGCGTTGGTGAGGAATTCGACGAATGTCAGCGGGTGCAGCGTGAGCATGTCGACCTTGCCAACGGGGAAAGACACATCTTCGTGGCGGGATATGCCCATGTAGGAGCCGGTGGCAACGACATGGTAGTCCGGCGCGTCTTCGCAGAAATACTTGAGCGCAGTGATTGCGCGCGGGCATTCTTGGATTTCATCGAGGAATATAAGCGTGCTTTCCGCGCGGACGGGCACGCCGGTGTAGATTTCGATGGAACGGAGCAGTGTGTCCGTGGTGAGATTGCCGTCGAAGAGTGCGCGGGCGTCGACGTCGCGCATGAAGTCGATGCGCGCAACGTGGCCGAAGTGTGATGCGCCGAATGCGTTGACGATCCAGGTTTTGCCGGTTTGGCGGGCGCCGCGCAGCAGCAGGGGCCTGCGGTTGGGGCTGTTGTACCAGTGGTCAAGTTCGTGGGTGATGGTGCGTGTGAGTGCCTGAATCATAGTTATCCCCCCTGTTACGTGGTTGTCTCCCACATATTACGGGGGGTAAAATGTGGAAGACAACCACGTAACAGGGGGGGGATACTTGATTGATGCGGCGAACGGCGTCGGGGAGCGGGATGCTGTGCTGTATGCTCGGTGACAGTGGTCGGGCGGGGTGCGCTTCGGCGTGTCTTCGGCGTGTTGCGAAAGTACATGGTGCTGTGTATATTTGATTGCTGGTGTCTGGCCGCGAGGCTCGAACGTGCCGGGCAGTAAGCTTTCCAAGTGAATAAAGGAACTGATATGTACGCGATTGTCAAGGCCGGCGGCCATCAGGAAAAGGTCGAGGTCGGCGATACCATCCTCGTGAATCGTCTTGCAGCCAAGAAGGGTGAGACCGTGGAATTCCCGGTTGCGCTCGTCGTCGACGGCTCCAAGGTCACCATTGCCGCGGCTGATCTGGCAAAGATCTCCGTCAAGGGCGAAGTTGTGGACGACGAGGCCAAGGGCCCGAAGATCCGCATCCAGAAGTTCAAGAACAAGACCGGCGTTGCTCGTCGTAAGGGCCATCGCCAGAAGCTGAGCATCGTCAAGATCACTGAGATCGCCTGATTTCAGCGGAACGATTGACGGCAGACTTCAGCTAACCGAAAGGAACGAGAAATGGCACATAAGAAGGGCGCTTCCAGCTCGCGCAACGGTCGCGATTCGAATCCCCAGTACCTCGGTGTGAAGAAGTTCGGCGGCGAAGCCGTCGTGGCTGGCAACATTCTGGTTCGCCAGCGTGGCACCAACTTCCACCCGGGCCAGAACGTGGGCATCGGCAAGGACCACACGCTGTTCGCACTCGCGGACGGCCAGGTTAAGTTCGCTGTGCGCCGCGATCGCAAGGTCGTGGACGTCATCTCCGAGTGACCGCAGTCCACACTGCATATATTCTTCAACGCACGTCGTTTTTCGGCGTGCGTTTTTCTATATCAGTGTGCGATCTTTCTGCTGGTGCGGTCAACCTTTCTGCTACGGGTAGTGCTTCTTTCGTTACGGGTTGTGCTTCCTTTGCTACGGGTAGTGAATGTACCCCGAACGCTCAAGTAGAATCGTTGGAAATCAGCGGTTTTTAGCAGGAGGCGCGGTGCGCAAGCACTACCCGTAGCAAAGAGGCACTACCCGTAGCGAAGAGGGTTGCGTGCGAATTGTACGCGGTTTTGGGGAGGCTGCGTACAATCCTTGCGCAACAGGGCCAGTTTGCGTATGAATTGTACGCAAGACTCTCGGAACCGCGTACAATTCGCGCGCTATGGCAGCCCGAAGAGCGGCAACCCCGCAAAACTGCAGTATCCGTTCGTGAGTGGCGTAAGGCAGCGCACTGACTACGGCAGAAGACACTCCCGAAATAATCGCGTGCAACGGGGCGATTTCTATAGCTTCTGTATGTTGCGATGAGCTAACACGCTATGATTTGTTAGGTATTGCTAACACCTTTAATGATGTTATGTAAAACTAACATTGCAAATGGTTGACAAGGAGCGCGCGCATTGGCGTATACAAGCACAATCTGGTCCAAGAGTCAGCTTGCTGTGACAGTTCGTGATGCCCGCATTGCGCGTGGTCTGACGCAGGCTGAACTGGCTCAGCGGGTTGGCGTTTCCAGACCGTGGATTAGCCGATTCGAAAGCGGGCACGTGGAGAACGCTGGGTTTGAGCGCATCATGAAGCTTTTCGAAGTGTTGGATATGCGGATGGAGGTTTCGTATGAGACGAACAAATCCGCAACCCCGTCTCAGGGTGATGATTCGGCGTCCGTAGACAACGCGGGAAGCGCTGTGGCCATGCGGCGGGTGGACCGTGCCGAAACAAGTCGCTTTGCTGTTTCTGGAGGTCTTCCTCTCCCTTCTGCGGGCGTGGAGTCGTTGATGAAGGTGCCGGGAATTGACAATGTTCAATGGGAGGAAATGCGCAAGCGCATGAATCAATGGGCGTAGGCTCAATTCACCGATGGCACGTTGGGTGCTTCGATGGCACGCCTTGCGGAGAGTCTGAAGCTTGCCGTCGCTCAGCATGATGAAGTCCTGTCCGAAGCGGTGAAGCAAACGGCGCAAGCGACGATTTCGGCAGTGGCGAAGGATTCTGAGTCTCAGAGAGAAACCAACGATGACCAAAGCTGCAGTCGGTGATGAGGAGGGGAAGACGTGAAGGAACTACACGTTCTACTCGATGGGCGGCATATCGGAGTGCTCGCAGAGGATGACCTTGGTCGGCACATGTTTCAATATGATGCGGATATGGGGCATGGCATGGCGCTTTCGCTCTCGATGCCGGTGCGTGGCGAGGCATGGTCGGGCCGGCCTGTGGAAGCTTATATCGATGGGTTGTTGCCGGATTCCATGGATGTGCGTACGCGAATCGGAAACTTGTATGGAGTGAGCCCGCGTAATCCGTTCGCACTGTTGTCTGCAGTCGGCATGGATTGCGGTGGAGCGGTACAATTCATCACGGAAGAGCAGCTTATGGCACTGCCGTTGCCTGAAGTATGGGAACCCATCGATGTGCAGGAGATCGGCGAACGGTTGGGCGGGACAGGTGCGACAGACGCCCATGCGTGGCAGATGAACGGTGAGCGGTGGTCATTGAACGGCTCGCAGGAGAAGATCGCGCTCGCATATGCCAGCGGTCGGAATCAATGGTATGAGGCGCGAGGTGCGGCCGCGACCGCGCACATAATCAAGCCAGGCATCTCGCGATTGCAGGGTCAGGCTTTCAATGAATATCTCTGTATGCGCGCGGTCGGTCGATTGGGTTTGCCAGCTTCGGCCTCGTCATACATGGATTTCGGGGGAGTGAACGCCGTCGTCAGTCGTCGTTGGGATCGTGATGTTGTGGAAGAGCCCATAGGGAATCATCAGCCGCTGAACGTGCATCGAATTCATCAAGAGGATCTATGTCAGGCGATGGGAATCGTGAGTGCCGATAAATATCAAAGTGACGGCGGCCCGGGCGCGGTGAGCATAGTGAAGTTCATGCGTGACAATGGATGCGCGGAGTCGAGTGTGGATTTGTTCTATTCGGCGCTGATAGTGAATTACCTGTTGTGTGGGACTGATGCGCATGCCAAGAACTATGCGGTGCTCGAATGGGAAGATCGGCGGCCCGCGTTGGCTCCGCTCTATGACGTAGCGTCGATGTATCCGTATGAGGGCTACATTCATGGTGCCAGAAAACTGAAGATGGCGATGAAGATTGGGGATGAGTATCGTTGGTGTTTCGCTGACTTGCGGGCATGGCGGAAACTCGCTCAACTCTGCGGAGACAGTGGTGATGAAGATCGGATCGTCGGTGGTCTCCGAGATTATGCGCACAGATTGCCGCAGGCGTTTGCCGAAGTGGCCGGTGAAGAAGTGTTTACAGTGCTTCTTGCCTACGGTCCCGATGATGCCGCTGCTATCGAACGATTGCAGGTGATTCAGGCGATACAAGCCGGCTTGGATGCGAAGTGTGCAGAAGTGCGAAGCTGGTTCGACGCGAATTGATGCGAAAGCGCCGTTACGACGGCGACGATGGTGATACGATCATCCCGTCGAAGCAGTCGGTGAGCACGCTCAGCCAGCATTTGTGGCAGTCAACTTTTTCGCTGCAGCGGGTTACCTCCTTTGCTACGGGTAGTGCTTCTTTCGTTACGGGTAGTGCATCTTCTGCTACGGGTAGTGAATGTACCCCGAACGCTCAAGTAGAATCGTTGGAAATCGGCGGTTTTTAGCAGGAGGCGCGGTGTGCAAGCACTACCCGTAGCAAAGAAGGCGCTACCCGCAGCGAAGAGGGTTGTGTGCGAATTGTACGCAAGACTCTCGGAACCGCGTACAATTCGCGCGCTATGGCAGCCCGAAGAGTGGCAATCCCCACGAAACTGCAGTGTCCGTTCGTGAGTGGCGTAAGGCAGCGCACTGACTACGGCAGAAGACACTGCGCGAAATAGTGGCGCACAGATAGAATGGGCAACCATGAGTGATTTTGTAGATCGAGTAACTGTGCATGTGAAGGGCGGCGACGGCGGCAATGGCTCCGCCGGCATCCGCAGGGAGAAGTACAAGCCGTTGGCCGGACCGAACGGCGGCAATGGAGGCAAAGGCGGATCGGTGATTTTCGTGGCTGACTCGAACGCGAATTCGCTGCTGGATTATCGTTTCATGCCGCACCGTTCCGCCGGCAACGGAACCATGGGCCTGGGCGACACGAAAGACGGTTCGCAAGGCGACGATCTGCGCTTGCCCGTGCCAATCGGCACCGTGGTGTTCACCGCGCGTGGAGCCGAAGGTCAGCCGAAGCGCCCCGGCGAGGTCCTTGCCGACCTTCGCCATGCGGGCGACGAATTCGTCGCGGCCGCGGGCGGCGCGGGCGGCCTGGGCAACGCTGCGCTCGCGAACCGCACACGCCGCGCGCCCGGTTTTGCGCTGCTGGGCGAACCGGGCGAGGAACGCGATGTGATCCTTGAGCTCAAGTCGATCGCCGACGTGGCGCTCGTCGGCTTCCCGTCGGCGGGCAAATCAAGCCTGATCGCCGCGATGAGCGCCGCCAAACCGAAGATCGCGGACTACCCGTTCACCACGCTCGTGCCGAATCTGGGCGTGGTGCAGGCCGGCGACATGCGCTATACGATCGCCGACGTGCCGGGCCTGATCCCGGGCGCCTCGCAGGGCAAAGGCCTCGGCCTGCAGTTCCTGCGTCACATCGAGCGCACCGAGATCATCGCGCACGTGATCGATTGCGCCACGCTCGAACCGGGCCGCGACCCGCTGAGCGACTATTACGCGCTCGAACAGGAACTCGGTGAATACGCGAATGACCTTGAGCTTCCGCTCGGCGCGATCCCGATCCCCGAACGCCCGCGCATCATCATCCTCAACAAGGTCGATATGCCCGAGGCGAAGGAGCTCGCCGAGTTCGTCAAGCCGGAGTTCGAAAAGCTCGACCTGCCGGTGTACATCGTCTCCACCGCGTCGCACGAAGGGCTCAAGGAACTCAACTTCGCGCTCGCGAACCTCGTCACGCAGATGCGTGCGGACATCGCCACGCGCGAAGAGACCGTGGAAGAGGAGCGCGTCGTCATCAATCCGCTCAGCGAGCCGGGCCAGCGCCGCCGCAACGGACGCAATGCCGGCGTGCAGGAGTTCGAGATCGAGCGCGAAGAGGACCGCAACGGCAACTACTGGTTCACGGTGACGGGCACGAAGCCCGAGCGGTGGGTCGTGCAGACGAACTTCGACAACGACGAGGCCGTGGGCTATCTGGCCGACCGACTGGCCAAGCTGGGCGTCGAAGACGCGCTGCGCAAGAACGGCGCGCGCCCGGGCGACGAAGTGCGCATCGGGCGTGGCGCGCGGGCGGTCGCGTTCGACTGGGATCCGACAATCGCCGCCGGCGCGGAGAACCTCGACGGCACGCAGCTCGGCTCGCGCGGTCGCGACTTGCGCCTCGAAGCGGAGGATTCGCGTGGCCGCCGGCGTACCAACACCGAGCGCCGCCGCCAGTACCACGAGATGATGGACGCCCGCGCCGCCGTGCGCGCCGCCATGCAGGCGGAGCGCGAGGCCGGCCACTGGGCCGACCCTGCGGTGGACGACGACAGGCACGACGAGACGTCGCTCTTCGGCCGTGGCGACCCCGAGGAGTACGAGTCGGAGGAGTGACCCTCCGCTACGGGTAGTCTCTCTGGGGAACGAAGGAGCTGAACGCAATGGAACAATCCACGCCGAAGACGCAGGAAGCGGTGCGTCGGGCGGTGGCCGCCGCGCACACCGTGGTGGTGAAGGTCGGGTCGAGCTCGCTCACTCAGCCGTCGGGGCACCTGGACGTGGACAAACTCACCGCGCTCGTCGGTGCGATCGCCCAAGTGCACATGCTCGGCGGCAACATCGTGCTCGTCTCGTCGGGCGCGATCGCCGCCGGCTTCGGCCCGCTTGGGTTCAGCTCGCGGCCGACCGACGTGGCGACCCAGCAGGCGGCCGCCTCGGTGGGGCAGGGGCTGCTCATGGCACAGTACGAGGCCGCGTTCGGCCGGTACGGCATCCGCGTGGGGCAGCTACTGATCACCGCGGAAGACACGATGCAGCCGCGCCAATACCGCAACGCGCGCCGCACGATGGCCACGATGCTCGAGCTGGGCGTCGTGCCGATCGTCAACGAGAACGACGCGCTCGCCAGCAACGAAATCCGTTTTGGCGACAACGACCGCCTCTCCGCGCTCATCGCGAACATGGTACGCGCCGACGCACTCGTGCTGCTGACCGATGTCGACGCGCTGTACACGGCGCCGCCGAGCGAGCCCGGGTCACGCCGCGTGCCGTTCGTGCCGAACGTGACCCAGCTGATTGACGAGATCCGCGTGGGAGGATCCGGTTCGGGAGTGGGCACCGGCGGCATGGTCACGAAACTCGAGGCGGCGCGCATGGCCGCCGTCTCGGGCATCCCCGCCGTCATGACGAGCGCGGCGAACGCGGGGCCCGCACTGATGGGCGACTCCGTGGGCACCGCGTTCGCGCCGGTGCGCCAGCGCGGGTCGGCGCGCCGCCTGTGGATCAAATTCGCCTCGCACCCGCAGGGCACGCTCGTGGCGGATTCCGGCGCCGCCTCCGCCGTGCGCGGAGGGCGCGCGAGCCTGCTCGCCGCCGGCGTGGTGGAGGTGCGCGGGCAGTTTGCCGCGGGCGATGCCGTGTGGATCGACGACGAGGCTGGCAATCACCTGGCGCGCGGGCTCGCCGGGTTCGACGCCGAGGAGATTCCGCATATGCTCGGCCGTACGAGCGCGCAGTTGCGGCGTCTGCTCGGGGAGGAATATGCGCATCCGCTCGTCCATCGAGACAACCTGGTGCTGATCTAGGCATGTTGTTGCGGTCCGGCAGTAGCATGAGAGCCATGACCAACACAGATTCCCTCCCCTTGTCTGACCGCATCAACCATGTGGCGCCGAGCGCCACACTCGCCGTGGATTCCAAGGCGAAAGCCATGAAGGCCGAAGGCATCGACGTCATCGGTTTCGGCGCCGGCGAACCGAACTTCGCCACGCCCGAGGCGATTGTGGCCGTGGCCGCCGAGGCCGTGGTCGATCCGCGCAACTACCGCTACACGCCCACTGCCGGCCTGCCCGAACTGCGCGAGGCAATCGCCGCGAAGACGCTGCGCGATTCGGCTTACGAAGTGGAGCCGGAGCAGGTCGTGGTGACGAACGGCGGCAAGCAGGCCGTCTACGAGACATTCCAACTGCTGCTCAACGATGACGACGAGGTCATCATCCCCACCCCGTACTGGACGAGCTACCCCGAGGCGGTCAAGCTCGCCGGCGGCAAGCCGGTTGAAGTGTTCTCCGGCGCCGAAGTGAACTTCGAGCCGAACGTCGCCGACCTCGAGGCCGCGCGCACCGAGCGCACGAAGGCGGTCATCGTCACCTCGCCGAACAATCCGACCGGCGCGGTCTGGAGCGAAGAGACGATCCGCGCGATCGGCGCATGGGCGATCGAGCACGGCATCTGGGTAATCAGCGACGAGATTTACGAGCATCTCACATACGACGGCGCGCACATCACGTACATCGGTGCGGCCGTGCCCGAAGTGCGCGAACAGCTGATTGTGCTCAACGGCGTGGCGAAGACCTACGCCATGCCGGGCTGGCGCGTCGGCTGGATGGTCGCGCCCGCGCGTGTGGCCAAGGCGGCGGCGAAACTGCAGGGGCACATGACGTCCAACGTGAACAACATCGCACAGCGCGCGGCGCTTGCGGCGGTATCTGGTCCGCTCGACGCGGTGGATCGCATGCGCGAGGCGTTCGACGCGCGCCGGCAGGCGATTGTCGCGGCGCTCAACCAGATCGAGGGTGTGCGCTGCCCCACGCCGAAGGGCGCGTTCTACGCGTTCCCGGATGTGCGCGGGCTGCTGAACCGCCCGATGGGCTCCAACGGGCAAGTGTTCGCAGACACGTCGGTGCTTGCGGCCGCGCTGCTCGACGAGGCGTATGTGGCGGCCGTGCCCGGCGAGGCGTTCGGCGCGCCCGGGTACTTGCGCTTCTCGTACGCGCTCGCCGACGACCAGCTCGTCGAGGGCATGCGCCGCTTTCAGGAGTGGGTCGCCGCGTCGCCCTACCACGGCGCCACGGCCAACGACATCGACTGGGTGGCCAAGGTCAAGATGCAGGGTGCGATCCAGAAATGGGTCGACCACTCGATCTCGGTGACCGTCAACCTGCCGAACAATGTTTCGGAGGGGCTCGTAGCGCAGGTTTACCGCACGGCCTGGGAATGCGGCTGCAAGGGCGTCACGGTTTACCGCGACGGCTGCCGCGACGGTGTGCTGCTCGAAAAGGGCTCCAAAAAGAAGCCGAAGTGCGAGGAGCATCCCGGACAGGTGCCCAAGCGCCCCAAGTCGATCCCGGCCGACATCGTGCGTTTCAAGAACGGCACCGAGGACTGGATCGCCTTCGTGGGCCTGCAGGACGGCCGCCCCTACGAGGTTTTCACCGGTAAGATCGAGGAGGATGCCATGTATATCCCCCGCAAGATCGACAAGGGCTATATTATAAAGGTACGCGAGGAGGACGGCACCAAGCGTTACGACTTCCAGTATACTGACCGCTACGGCTATACGAATACCATCGGCGGTATCTCGCGTCTGTTCGACGAGGAGTTCTGGAACTACGCCAAACTGATCTCGGGTGTCCTGCGCCACGGTATGCCGATCGAAAAGACTGTCTCGCTGATCGAATCGCTCCACCTGAACAGCGAGTCGATCAATACGTGGAAGACGGGCGTCTGCCGCGCCTTGAAGCAGTATATCGTCGACGGCACCAAGTCGAAAGGCAAGTGCCCGAGCTGCGGACAGGAGAATATGGCCTACCAGAACGGCTGCCTTACGTGCATGTCGTGCGGTTATTCGAAGTGCGGTTGATTCCGTAAGGATTTAATCCTGAGCTTAAAAGGCTGGAAACATACGTTTCCAGCCTTTTTTGTGCGGGTTCGGCGCTGTTTTTGTGCTATGACCTGTCAATTAATGGTTTCGGGAAAAGAGAAACTTTATTATTGGGATTAAATATTATTGACCATGAAAAAACTTATTCTATTGTTGGCAGCCGTGGCACTGGCTACGTCTGTGTGGGCGCAGGACACGCCCAAAAAACCGAGCTTCGCCGGTTTCGTGTCGAACGGTTTCTGGGATAACTGGGAAATTACGCTGGGAGGCGGTGCCGGTACGGCCCTTTCCAACGGTACCAACCAGGGGAGTTTCGGCGACCGTATTAACTTCGAGGCCAACTTCGGCCTTACCAAATGGTTCCATCCGGTGACCGGTATGCGCCTTCAGTTGCAGGGCGGCCAGTTCGCCAATTTCGACGATGTGCTGGGCAAGGCGAAATGGCCCTATTTGTTCGTGCATGCCGATTTCATGCTCAACTTCTCCAACTGGGCAGGGGGTTACCGTGAAGACCGAGCCTACTATGCCGTGCCGTTCGCCGGTTTCGGATATATGGCCTCGAACTTCACCGACAAGAGCCACGAGAACAACGGTTCGGGTACGCACCAGTCGTTCGCGTTCACTTTGGGCTGGCTCAACAAGTTCCGCATTTCGCCGTCGTTCGATTTCAATATCGAACTCAAAGGGCTGATAGCGCCTTCGCGGGTCAGCCCCGTTGCGATGGACGGCTCCTACCTGTTCGGCTTCAGCGCTACGGCAGGTTTCACCTACCGCTTTAACAAGCGCGGCTGGCAGCGCGGTGTTGCGGGCTATACCGTTGCGGACATCCAGGCTTTCCAGGACGCCGTAGCCGCCAGCATGGCCGCTGCCGCCGCCATGGAGGTCGAGAATGCCCAGCTGGCACAGCAGCTTGCCGCCTCGCAGGCCGAGCTCGCCGCCACGGCCGATGCCGCAGCTGCGGCAGCTACTGCCGCCGCGGCCGCTACCGTCGTTGCCGCCGAGGAGCAGGTTGCAGCCGATACTTCGATCATCCTCTTCGATTACAGCATGTCGTGGCTGACCCCGCAGGAGAAGACCCGCCTCGAGCTGGTGGCCGAGAAGATCAAGAACGGCCCGCAGGACATGGTTTACCAGATCGTGGGCCATGCCGACCAGCAGACGGGAACCAAGGCCGGAAACAAGCGCGTCGCCGAGCACCGTGCCAAGCGGGTATTCGACTTCCTCGTATCGAAGGGCGTCAACCCCAAGCAGCTGAATTACGAGGGCAAGGGCAACTCGCCCGATCCGTTCAAGAAGGTTCAGGCCGCCAACCGTGCCGCGATCATCCAGTAATCGGGAGCGAGGCTGCGGGCTTCCCCCGAAGTAGAAAAGAAAAAGGTGCAGGATTGTCCTGCACCTTTTTCTTGTGCTGATTCCGGGGTGTCGGCTGTGTGTTTTACCTGATAATCACGGCATTGACCAGCCGCACGCCCGAGCGGCGGTTGATCTCCTCCTTGAGCGCCTCGCGCTGGTAGAAGAGCTCCGAGCGGAGCACGCTCGACTGGATGCGGGCATAGAGGATGTGGTTTTCGATTTTCAGCTCGGTCGTAATCTCCGCGGCGCGGTCGCCCACGATCTCGCGCCAGGTGTCGGGCAGTTTCCCTTCGGCGACTTTCGCCGCAACATAGGGGCGTTTGAAAAACTCCTCCAGCAGGTCGCCCATCAGCATGGTCTTCGTCCGTCTCATGGCCGTCCTCCTTCCGATGCTGCATCCCCGGGGCGTGCCCCGTTGCCGTCGGGTTCTGCTGCTGGTTCTTCGGCAGGCTCCGGTGCCGGGACTGGTTCCGAAGGCCGCCGCGCGGGTTCTCCCGCCGGCGATTCCCCGGCTTGCCCTTCTGTCCGATCCGCGGCCGCAGTCCCGGTCTGTCCCGGTGTTTTTTCCTCCATCGGTTCCGCAGCCCCGTCCGTTACCGCATTCCCGGGCCGGCTTCCGGCCGATCCTTTGTCCGGGTCTGCCGCGGCAGCCGTTGCCGTTGCATTCCCCTGCGTCACCGCCCCGTTCCCGACCGTGAAAAGCGCATATTCGCCGCCCGCCTTGTCGAGGATCGTACGCAGCCGTGTGGGGTTGCAGTCGGTGATCAAGATCTGCCCGAACGAATCTTCGGACACGAGGCGGATCAACTGCTCCACGCGCCCGGCGTCGAGCTTGTCGAAGAGGTCGTCCAGCAGCAGGATCGGTTTTTCGCCCTTTTCCCGGGCGACGATGGTGTATTGCGCCAGTTTGAGGGCTATCAGGAACGATTTCTGCTGTCCCTGCGACCCGTATTTGCGCAGGGGGTAGCCGCCGATTTTCAGCACCAGGTCGTCGCGGTGGATGCCTGCCGTGGTGAATTCGTTGGCGAGGTCTTTCTGCCGTGCCGCGAGGAGCAGTTCGTCGAACGGCCGGTCGTTCAGCTCCGACTTGTAGTGCAGTTCGACCTGCTCGCGGTCGCCCGAGAGGGTGCGGTAATAGTCCGCGACGACGGGTTGCAGCCGTTGCGTGAACTCCCGCCGCAGGGCGTGTATTCGGTTGCCCTGCTCGACGAGTTGCAGGTCGTAAATGCGGAGCATCGTTTCGTCGGGCATGTTCTTGAGCAGGCGGTTGCGTTCGGCCAGCACGCCGTTGTAACGCATTACGGCGGCCAGGTAGGTGCGGTCGAGCTGCGAGATGAAGCCGTTGAGGTAGCGGCGGCGTTCGTCCGCGGCGTCGCTGATGAGCGCACTGTCGGCCGGCGACACGATCACGGCTGGAATCAGCCCCACGTGATCCGACAGCCGTTCGTACTCCTTTCCGTTGCGTTTGAGCACCTTGCCGCCCTTGCGCGAGAACGAGCACACGACGCTCTCCGTCTTGCCCGCATCGGTGAGGTACTGTCCTTCGGCGAGGAAGAAATCCGCGCCGTGGCGGACGCTCTGCCCGTCGGTCATCGTCAGCGACGACTTGCACATCGAGAGGTAATAGACCGCGTCGATGACATTGGTCTTGCCCGCCCCGTTGTCGCCCACCAGGCAGTTGATGCCGGGGCACAGGGCGAGTTCCTCCTGTGCGATATTCTTGAAGTTGAGCAGCGATATTTTCTTCAGATACATGGTTCAAAGATAGTGCAAGCCGAGCGCAATGCCAAATTTATTTGGGCATTGCGCCCGTCGCATGTATCCCGAGTTGCAAAAAATCGGGATGCGGCATTGTACATTGTGAATAGTTTTGTATCTTTGCTGCCTAACGTACGGAATTATAAACTAAACAAGATAGATTTTTATGGCAAAACAGCATGTCGCCGAGCAGGAAACCCTTGGCGAAGCAATGAACAAAACTGAGTTTTTCTTCGAGAAGAACGGCCGTATGTTGTCGTATGTTTTCCTCGGATTGCTGGTGCTCGCAGCCCTCGTTTTCGGCTACCGCGCACTGATCGTGTCGCCGCGTGCCGAGAAGGCCGCCGAAATGATCGCCGAGGCGCAGTACCGTTTCGAGGATCAGAATGCGGACTATGCGCTGGCACTCGAAGGCGATGCCAACGGCGCCGGATTCCTCGAGGTGATCGAGAAGTACGGCTCGACCCCTTCGGGCAACCTTGCCAAACACTACGCCGGCATCTGTTACCTGAAGGCCGGCGACCTGGAGAATGCCGCCAAATTCCTGGCCAGGTATTCGCCCGTAAAGGGTATCCCGGGCGCATTGATCAACGCCCAGAACTACGGGTTGCAGGGTGACATCGCCGTCGAGCAGAAGGACTATGCCAAGGCTGTGAAATTCTACGACAAAGCCGTAGCGGCTGCCGACAACAACCTCACCGCTCCGATGTACCTCCGCAAAGCCGGCCTGGCCGAGCAGGCCCAGGGCAACGGCGCGAAAGCGGCCGCATACTACGAGCAGATACTGACTTCGTACCCGGCGTCGATGGACGCACGCGACGCGGAGAAACTTCTCGGCAGCATAAAATAACCGGAGACTATGGCGACCAAGAAGCATAACCTTTCCCAATTCGATTCACCCCTGCCTTCGGCCGCCGAGATGCGGTTCGGCATCGTCGTGGCCGAGTGGAACCGCGAGGTCACCGAAGCCCTTCTCGAAGGCGCCGTGCGCACGTTGCGTGCCGCCGGATGCCCCGACCTGAACATCCAGATCAAATATGTCCCCGGGACGTTCGAACTGGCGCTCGGCGCACAGTTTTTCGCCGAATATACCGATGTCGACGCGGTGATCGCGCTCGGGTGTGTCATCCAGGGCGATACGCGCCATTTCGATTTCATTTGCCAGGGCGTGACGCAGGGTATCACCCAGCTGCAGATCCAGTGGAACATGCCGATCGCATTCGGTGTGCTGACCGTCAACGACATGCAGCAGGCGCTCGACCGCTGCGGCGGCCGCCACGGCAACAAGGGCGATGAAGCGGCTGCGACAGCCATCAACATGGTCAAGTTGCAGATCGACATGGAAGCCGCTTCCCCCGACCACGAACCCGACCGGCGGAACATCAACTGACGACTTTGGTACAGATATTAAAGGGAGCCTTTCATAGGCTCCCTTTTTTGCGGCGTTTCCGGCGGTGCGTAGCGGTTATCAGTTGCGTCCGTGTGTCATGACCTATGATCCGTGTCCTGTGCTCTGGGAACCGTGCTCCGTGAACCGTGTGCTGTGCGTCTTGAACTCGTGTGCCCGCGAGTTGTGTGTCCGTGTCGGCGCCCGTGCGTCCCTCTCCGCCGCCTGATATGCTCCGGGGCGCCATTCACGGCTTGGACGGAAAGGCATGTGCCTCGGGCCCGGCGGGCCCGGCCTTCGGAGGCCTGTACCACCGCCATCGCCGTTGCCACCCGGGGCGGAATAAAAGAAGAGGGAGGCCTTCAGGCCTCCCTCTTCGGTATGGGGATCGAACGGTGTTATTCGACAACCTGAATGACCGGACTGTCGTTGTACCCGTTATCGGCGGAGCTTGCCCAGCGGATCGTACCGCCGTTGGGTTCCGTGCCGCCCGTGGTGTTGGCTTCGCAATAGAACCGGATCTTGACGCTGCCGTCGCTGATACCGCGTGCGAAGGTCATTGTCTCGTCGATCTGCATGTTGGCCGTCGGTACCAGATGCGTGTAGGTGATCTGTTCCCCGTTGACGGTTGCGGTCTGCGTGTCGGTCGCCGGTTTCCAGCTCGTACCGTCCATATATTGCAGGCTCCAGTACTTCTGTCCGGTGCCGGAGATACGTGTGAGACCCGTAAAACGAACCTTCGTTCCCGACTTGAAGTTCTTGACCGGAACTTCGAATAACCAGTAGTCGCCCTTCCATGCTCCCGTGACGTAGGGTTGTCCCGTGCCGCCGATCATGCGCGTGCTGTTGGGGTGCAGGCTGCCGTCGGAGTTGAAGGTGTGGAAGTAGGAGATATAACCTACGCCCGACGAGGCCATGAGCTTGTTGTTCTGCTCGAACTGCTCTTTCGGAACCGTGTAGTCCGTGCCCGATGCACCGTTGAAGAACCACTTTACCGGAGCGTCCAGACCTTCCAGCGGCCCGCCTTCCGCCAGGCTTTCCTGTGTCACGAAGATCTCCTTGACGGCTTTGGTGCCGAGCACCTCGTCCGAGATGATCGAGAACGAAGCGGAGCGTTCGTCGAGCGAGAGGTTGCTGGTCGCTTTCACCGTCATGACATACTCCTTGTCCGCTTCGCCGGCCGAGGGCGTGACCTCGATCCATGCGTTCTCGGCAACCGAAATCGTCCAGTCCCAGTTGGATTTCACCTTGAAGGTGAATGCATTGGGCTGGTAGGCCGGGAACGGGGGCAGTGCCAGGTCGTCGCCGATGTCCTCGCTCGTAATCTCGATCTGCGGCGTGATGTCCTGCAGGATGTTTAGGTCGGCTCTGATGTCCTTGTACTGGCCGCTGCCCTTGAAGGCGATGCTGAAATCACGGCTCAGGGATGCCGGCTGCTCGGGATACTCCTCGATGTCGAGCGTGAAAGTCCCGTTGCCCGTCTCGGTGAAGGTTGCCCATTCGGCTTTTTCGGGTTCGTAGAACGGCGTCACGTTCGACGCGACCCTGATGTCGTAATGGGCGGCATAACGTCCCGCTACGATCTCGTTCGTCTCGATGTTGTTGACGACGAACCGGATGTAAGGTTCGTTGGCGCTCTGGTTGACGACGAGGGTCGTTTCGGTCTGCCTGCCGTCCGCATAGCGGAATACGACCGTCGCCGAACGCGGGGTGTTGGCGTCGTTATCGTCCAGGCAGAAGCGTACCTTGCCGTCGCCCTGGCCTGTCTTGGGGTAGAATTTGATCCAGTCTCCGTCCGTGGAGTTGCATTCGACACTCCAGTTGCAGTTCGAACGGATGTCGTAACGGATCAGTTCGAGCGTGGCGTCGCCGATGATGGCCTCGGCGTCGAAACCCAGGTCGGAGGAGGCGGTCACCAGCTTGCTCGATACGACGGTATTCTCCAGCCGGAAGTAGGGGCTGCCGCCCTCCGTGTCGTCGTCGCTGCACGAGACGAAGGCCGCCGGGATCAGGAGCAGCGCCGACATGGCCAGGCCCCTTATGTTGCGGAATATGTTTTTCGCGTTCATAGTGCGTTCGTTTTTAGATTATAAGTTCTCTTCGGCGATGACATTCTTGCGGAACGAGTGTTCCCACGGCTGCCCGGCATCCTTGGCGACGGCCTGGCCGCTCCACCAGATCGGGAAGACCATGGTGTTGTCGTTGATGGTACCGCCCTGTGCCTCGAATGCGGCCGTATAGTTCGCACGGTTGTTGGCGATCGCGATCGACGGATAGGGATAGCGGGCGATGAACTTGCCGCCCGTGGCGTTCAGCTCGATCGTTCCCATGCCGGTCTTGCACTCGGGATACCCCGTGCGGCGCATTTCGTGGTACATCTGGAAGCCGATGACCCAGAACAGCGAGAGCCATTTCTGCTCGGCGAGGCGCTGCTGGGTATTATTCCATTTTACGTGGTCGCTCGCCAGCAGTGCGGCGATGTTCTTCTGCGTGATGGCTACGGTTTTCAGTTCGATCTTGTTCGACGCGTTGAGTTCGGGGTAGGAGGCGTAAATGCCGTATTCGCCCCATTTCTGGCACGACGCGGTGATCGCCGCTTCGTAATACTCCTTGGCGGAGCCCGATATCCAGCCGTTCATCGCTGCTTCGGCCTTGATGAAGAGCAGCTCGTCGTAGTCGAGCATGTGGTTGGGGCGCGTGTCGCCCACCAGCGTTTCGTAATGCAGGTAGGGTTCGCGTTCGCTGATGGAGGTGATGCCGTTGTAGTTGATCGTACAGCCCGAGACGGCGCCGATCATTTCGCGGATCACATCGGGCTCGGTCGCACTGGGATACTGGACGTAACGGGGCTTGATCCAGATGCGCAGGCGCGGGTCGACGAAGCCGTCCGAAGCGTCGTAGAGCAGGTCGAGCAGCTGTGCGGCGATGTGGTGGTCGCTCGACAGGCTCTTGTCGTCGGGGAACGAACTGGAGTTGAAATAGGTCTTGTAATACTCCGCGCTGCCGGAGAACTTCACGGTGGCGTTGTCGTCGTTCGACTCGAAGACGGGGTATTTGCCCGGGTTGGAGATGATCTGGTTGATCTGCTCGCCGACCGTGGGGGTGAAGGCGTTGTTACGGCCGCTCACGCGCATCAGCAGACGCAGGCGCAGCGTGTTGGTGAATTTCTGCCACTTGGCGATGTCGCCGCCGTAGATGCCGTCCTTGGTGGGGTCGTCCAGCCCCAGGCTGGCGTTGTAGAGCGAGTTGGCCAGCTCGAGTTCCTCCAGCATGGCCGTATAGACCTCCTGCTGCGAGTCGATATGCGGGGTGTTGATGCCCTCGCCGCCCTTGAGCGCCTCGCGGTAGGCGATCGAACCGAACATGTCGGTGAGGATCGACATGTTATAGACCTTCAGCGTCAGGCCGATGGCCTGGAAGTTGGGCTGGTTCTGCGCCACGGCCAGGTCGTACATGTGCTTGGCATTGCCGGCCCATTTGTACCCGAGGTTCCAGATGGCCTTGAAATTGCCGTCGGCAAGGTTGTAGCAGTGTTCGCGGCGCGGTGTCGACTTGGCCACGGTGACCTGCGAAATCTCGTTGGCGATGCTCAGCATGTAGGACGAATAGCTGTTCGTGGAGCTGTAAATCAGCGGTTCGAGCAGCGCGATGGGGGCTACGGACCCTTCCGATTGTTTGTTCGGATTGGTGTTGTAATCCTCGAAATCTTTCGTACATGCGCCCGATGCGGCGAGCAGCGCGAGTATCAGGATATATTTTGCGTATTTCATGGCGTTCGCAGTTTTAGAACTGAAGTTTGATGTTGATACCGTAGGTACGCGTCATCGGGAAGGTGACGGTTTCGATACCGGGGTAAATGTTCGTACCGTTGACCAGACCTGCCGCCTCGGGGTCGAACTGCGGCCAGTCGGTGATGCAGAAGAGGTTGGTGGCGAAGAACCCGATCGACGCGCCCTGCAGGAAACGGGTCTTGGCCATCAGGTGCTTCGGCAGCTGGTAGTCGATGCGCAGCTCCTTGAACTTGAGGAAGTCGGTGCTGAACGTGTTTTCGCGGCCGTTGTCGCGCACCCATTTGTAGGATTGGTAGTAGGTGTAGATGTTCTCTGTGACGGTGGTGTTCTTCTGGTAGGAAACCGTGCCGTCGCCGTTGTCCACAGCGTTGACGCCTTGCAGAACCAGGCCGTCGTCACGTCCGGCGAGCGAGTTCTTCAGTTTGCCCTGGTACGAGAGTGCGAAGTTGGTCACCGAGTAGGCTACGCCGCCGACCTGCGCCGTGAACTGCGCGCTCAGCGAGAGGTTCTTGTAGCGGAACGTCGTGCCGAAGCCTGCCTTCCAGTCGGGGATTACGCTGCCCAGGTGCTCGAACTTCTTGGAGTCGGTCTCCTTGGTCAGCAGCGGGTAGCCGGTCTTGGCGTTGATGATCTGCATGCCCGAGCAGTCGACCTGGTTACCGTTTTCGTCCGTGTAGGTCGAGCCTTCCGGTGCGTACTCGTAGTGGCTGGCCGAATAGAGCTGGTGCATGGACTTGCCCACGTACGAGTAGACGAATATACGGCTGCCGATGGTCGTCGAGGTCGAGGTCTGCAACGGCGTTGCGGGATCCCATCCGTTCTGCAGCTCGTTGAGTTTGTTCTTGTTGAGCGACCAGTTGCCGTTGATCTCCCAGTTGATGTCCTTCGTGCGGACGGGAACCATGCGGAACGTGACCTCGACACCCTTGTTGGTAATCAGGCCGGCGTTCATCTTGCGGGACGTACTGCCGGTTTCGGCGCTCGTTTCGGCGCTGATGATCTGGTTGCGGGTGCTGGTCTTGTAGAGCGCCACGTCGACATTGAGCCGGTTGCCCAGGAACTTGGTTTCCAGGCCGACTTCCCAGCTGCTGGTCTTTTCCGGGAGGATGTACGGGTAGTTGCTGGCCGTAGGCAGCGTGACGCCGCCCGGATAGTCCGTGGTCGAGTAGTCGTCGTAGAGCGAGAAGACCGAAGTGTCGTTACCCACCTGTGCCCACGAACCGCGCAGCTTGATCATGTTGACATGAGGGGAGTTGATCTTGAACGCCTTGTCGAGCAGGATACTGGCCGATACCGACGGGTAGAAATAGCTCCAGTTGGAGGGAGCCAGCGTCGACGACCAGTCGTTGCGGGCCGTGACGTCGAGGAAGTAGGTGTCGTCCCACGACAGGTTGACAAAGCCGTAAAGGCTGTTGGTCTGCCGGTTGCTGCGGTAGGGCGACGTGTCGAGGGCTACCGCGGCGTTGGCGAACGAATACATGCCGGGGCCTTCGCTGCTCAGCTGCGAGGCGGTGATGGTGGTCGAGTAGTATTTGTTGCGCAGGACGCTGCCGCCGAATGCCGCCGTGACGCCGAAGCGATCCCACAGCTTGTTGTACTTGAGCAGGAAGTCCGAGTTGTAGTCGTAGCGGCGGATGGTCTTCTCGCGGTACATGCCGTAGCGGTTGTCGAGCGACATGAAGGGTTTCTGCTGCGAGCGCCATTCGATATTGGCGTCGAAGCCGCCGCGCAGCGTGAAGGTCAGCTCGGGCAGGATCGTGAAGTCGATGCTCACGTTGCCGAAGAAACGGTCACGATCCAGTTTGTTCAGCTCCTCGTACAGCGTGCGGTAGGGGTTGTGGCCCTCGAGGCTGTTGTAGATAAGCCCCGAAGTGGTGTTGTATTTGTCTTCGCCGCTGCCTGCCAGGTAGTTGGCATAGGTATAACGGCCCTGCATGTACTCGTCGCGGTAAGCCGAGATGGGGTTGGTGTTGTAGCCCCAGATCAGGCCGTACATGGGCGAACCCTGGCTGTAACCCGACATGGGCATGTTGTCGCTGTTCTTGCGGATGTAGTTGACTTTTGCCGCCAGTTTGATGGCCTTGCTGATCTTCTGGTTCAGGGCCAGTGCGAAGGTCTGCTGTTCGTAGCCCGAGTTGGGCGTGATCCAGTCGTTGCGCAGGTCGATGAATGAGAAGCGCGTGCTCGTACCCTTGCCCGTCGAACCGTCGATGGTCACCGAGTTGCTCCACGTAACGCCCGTTTCGAAGAGGCCGGTGAACCAGTCGTCGGCGTATACCCACGGCAGGGGGGTGAACTCCCCGGTCTCCCAGTTCTTCGACATGTAGAGATAGCGCAGCTTGCTGGAGTCGAAATGCTCGCCGTACGTGTAGCGCGAGATCTGCTGGCGGACGGGCTGCCCGTCGTAGGTCATCGTGCCGGGAAGGCCCCATGCCGATGCGACGCGGTTGGTGAGCGACGTGGTGACGGCCGAGGGGCCGTATTCCTCCTGGAATTCGGGCCAGAAGCCTGCGGTCTCGAAGGTCACCGAACCGTTGTAGGTAACGCCGATACCACGCTGTTCGCGGCCCGACTTGGTGGTGATGAGCACCACGCCGTTCTGGCCCATCGAACCGTAAAGCGCGGCTGCGGCGGGGCCTTTGAGGACGGAGACGTTCTCGATGTCGTCGGGGTTGAGGTCGGAGATCGGGTTACCGAAGTCCACCGGGGCGTTGCTGTTGGCATAGTTGGCGCCCGAACCGGAGGCTACCGTGCCGTTGCTCATCGGGATACCGTCGATGACGAACAGCGCTTCGTTGGCGCCGTAGTTGAGCGACGTGTCGCCGCGCAGCGTCACACGTACCGTACCGCCGGGGCCGGTGCCCGCCGAGGACATCGACATACCGGCGACCTTGCCGTTGAGCCCCGTCACCCAGTTGCTCGATATGGATTTGGTGAGTTCGTCGCCCGAGACTTTCGAAACGGCATAGCCGACCGATTTCTCCGAGCGGGTCAGGCCGAGTGCCGTGACGACCACTTCGTCGATCTTCTGCGCCGATTCTTTCAGCGTGACGTTGATCGTGGTGCGGCTTCCGACCGTGACCTCCTGCGGGTCATAACCCAGCGACTGGAAGACCAGCACGTCGTTGTCGCTGCCGACATGGATCGTATAGGTTCCGTCTGCGTTCGAAATCGTGCCTGTCGCAGTCCCCTTCAGGATGACGGTGGCCCCGACGAGCGGGCTTTTGCCGTCCGTGTCGAACACGATGCCCGTGATGTTGCGGCTTTGGGCCCAGGCGGCCGAAGCGACCAGCAACATTACCGCGGTTGCCAAAGCATTCCGTATGTATGTTTTAAGCTTCATATTGTTGATTTTTTTAATTCGGGTTTTTTTGTCGAACGGCTGCGGTCGTCCTGCGGGCGGCCGCAGCCGTCAAGGTCGGTTTAGGGTACGATCTGTATTCTCGGGCTGTCGGCTGTTCCGGCTCCGCCCCAGCGTATCGTTCCGCCGTTGGGCTTGGTGAGTGCGCCCTTGCCGTTGGCCTGCCAGTTGGCTGCGCAGACGAACCGGAATTCGATGTTGCCGCCGGAGATCGCATTGGCATAGGTGACCGTCACGTCGACCGTGATGTAGGTCGTCCCGTCGGCTTTCATGGCGTGGGTGTAGGAGACCTCTTCCCCCGTTTCCGTGGTCGTTTGTAATGCCGCGGCGGGTTTCCAGGTGCCGCCGTCGTTGTACTCCATCCGCCAGAATTTGTGGCCGGTGGCCGAGGTGCGGGTGATCGCCGTGAAGCGGACTTTGGTGCCTGCGTCGAGGTTCGTCACCGGGACGGCGAACGTCCAGTAGTCGCCCGGCCAGCCGCCCGTGATGTACGGATGGCCCGTACTGCCGACGATGCGTTCGCATTTCTTGTCGGGATCGCTCGGTGCCGTGTGCGTATAGGAGAGGTACCCCGGCCCCGATTGGGCCAGCACCGTGTTGTACGGGCTGTCGGGCCCGCCCTTGAAGTCCTGGGCGTAGTTGCCCATATCCTCTTCCGAGAACGACCATTGTACGGGAGACGCCAAGTTCCATTTCACCGTTCCGGGCGATACGGGCTGCTGCGAAAGCGCGATCTTCTCGGTAAGGGTTGCATCGCCCTCGGCCGCCGTGATCGTAAACTCGCCGAAGCGGCGGAACGAGAGGTTCTGCTCAAGCGCCTTGACCGTTACCTCCACGTCGGTGTTGGCGGCACCCTGCCCGGGGCTCACCTCGTACCATGCCGCAGCGCCCGATGGGGCGATCGTCCAGGGATAGGGGGCGTTGACCGTGAATTTCACCTCGGCACCCGATTCTGTGGGGTTGTCGCTGAGCTCCAGCGTATTGTCCGTTAGCCCTTCGATGGTGATCTGTGCCCCGGAAGCCTGCGTGACAGCAACCTTCTCGATCTCTGCGCCTTCCGACTTGATGATGATATGGCCCGTGCGGCTTTCGCCTCCGGAGTTCCTGCCTACTTCCACCTTGGTGGTGATGTAGGGCAGCCCCGTGGCCTTGACGGTCGCCACGCCGTTCGAGAGCGATGCGCCGTTGTTGGCGCCCGTTACCGTCGACGGGTCTGCGTCGCCGCAGCGTACGGTGGTGATCGTCAGCCAGTCGCAGTCGGTCTCTGCCGTCCAGGCCTTGTTGACGCGCACCGAGCAGGTCAGCGTGCCGCCTTCGGCAACCACCATGCTGTTGGCATCGAAGAGACTCGGATCGGAGGTATTGACGATCTCCTTGTCTAACGGGGTGACGAGTGCCTCCGGTGCCGGGGCTTCGGGGTTCTCGTCCTTGGCGCGCGTCACGGTGATGTTGTCCAGGTAGAGGCGGCACTTCACTTCGCGCTCGCTGCCGAAGGTGATGCGGGTTTCGTTCGTAGCGCCGTAGACGATCAGCGAGTAGCGTGTCCACTCCCAGACGTTCTTCACTTCGACCAGCGCGGAGGTTTCCACCAGGTCGCCGATCGTGCCGGGGCCTTCGATCGTGACGTCCATGTGGTCGTCGCCGTTGTCCACCGTGCCGCCTGCCGACGAATAGGCGGCTGCGTCGAACTGCACGAGCAGCGTCGCGGCCTTGCCGGCGTCGATGCCCGTGAGCGCGGGAATCGTGATGGCGCCCATGTTGGCGGTCTTACCCAGCTTGACATGGCCTTCGTAACGGGCATATACCGAGGGGGTGTAGGTGTAGCCCTTGGCCGCTACGGCCTCTTTCATCCCGTCGGTCGAAAGGGCGAACTCGTTGCCGTTCGTGCCGTCGATCGATACGCTCGGCCAGCCGTACTTGGTGTAGGGGCTCACCCAGTTGTCGGGAATCCACTGGAAGTCGTCGCTGAAGAAGACGTATCCCTCGGCATGCGTGTCCTTGGGCATGTAGGGCGCCTGAACCAGCTCGATGATCTCTTCGGCGGTGTTCTCGCCGAATTCGGCGTCACCGGCCGTGATCGTGATTTTCGACTCGTGGCGTTCGTCGGTGGTGTTGGCCTTGGGCGTGATGGTGACTTGGGCCGCAGAGCCGGCCTTGCCGCTCTTGGGCGCTACCGTCAGCCAGGTCTCGTTCTCCACCGTGAGCGTCCAGTCGTAGGATGTCTCGACGGTGAAGACCACCGGATCCGTATCTTCGGCTTCGAATGCCAGCAGGCGTTCGTCGAGCCCCGTTATCACGATGCCGGCCGCCAGGTAGGCGTCCTGTGAAAGCGGGATGCTCTTCTCCGTCAGGCAGGGATGGAGGTTGTTGCCGCTGTTGGCGCGGATGGTGAATTCGCCGTCGCGCGCCTCGCCCTGGTTCAGGGCCGGGGTGACGGTGACCTGGATATTCTGGCCCGCCTCGCCCTTGTTCGGGGTGACGACGAACCAGCCTGCGGTCTTGGTGATCTCCCAGGGCGCGTCGACGTTCATGGTGAATGTATGCGGGGTCAGTGCCGAATAGAGGAACTTCAGTCCTGCATCGGGCAGGTTTTCGGTGGAGAGTGCCGGGGGAATGGGGTTCCCCGAATCCCCTTCGGTGTCGTCGTCGCTGCACGCCGCGGCTCCCAGGAGCGTGACGCATAATAACGACCACAACCATTTGTTCATTATACGCTTCATTGTCTTAAGGTTTTTTGAGGGTTATTTGGTCACGTCGGTCGTGAGCGCCTTGGGCCGGGTCATCGACTCCGTGCTGACGTTGCCGAAGCGGTCGGTAACCGATATCTCCAGCGTGGAAGACGCCGAGGAGGCCGTAACCTCGAACATATGCATGCAGGAGGTCGAGGGGAAGGTGAGCGTGCCGTTGTTGGCCGCGCCGCGCGGGATGTCGTACGAAATGCTGTGCAGCGGGTCTTTCTTGCTCCAGACCTGTTTCACGTCGAGCGGGGTTCCGTTCTCCGTCACGGTGACCGTCCAGCCCGGCTCGTAGGCCCAGACGTTGATGTAGACGGCATTTTCGCCCACCGTCGAATAATCCTTGTCGCGGTTTCGCATGTCGTTGCCTGCGGCGAAGGCCTTGAGTGCCGTGGCGTCGGTGGCCCAGTACTCCTTGACCTCGTTCATGTCGTAGGTGATGAATTGCTTTTCGATGGGAAGCCCCGTGGCTTTGTACTGCCATTTGAGGTCGGTTCCGTCGACCGTGAAGATCTTGTAACCCGCGGGCGAACCGTCGGTGCAGACGTTGTTGTTGCCGTACTGCTGCGTCCACCACCAGGTGCCGCAGACCGCCGCGATGTTCTGCTCGTAGACGTTCGCATAGGTCGGCGACTGGATATTGCGGTTCACGTGCGTGTGCCCCGTGACGAAAGTCACGTTGCTGAAGCCGGCGAAGCAGCTCAGGATTTTGTCGATGTCGGCCTGGGTCTGGAGCGCTACGCTCACGCCGCCGCTTCCGCTGTACGAGTAAAGCGGGCAGTGGCATCCCACGACGATCGGGGTCGATTTGTCGACATGGGTGAGTTCCTCCTTGAGCCATGCCAGCTGCCGGTCGTCGAAGCGGCGGTTGTAATTGCGCGAACCGACCGTACCCTGCGAGCCGCCCGTGTTGAGGTACTCGGTGTTGTCGAGCATGATGTAGTGTATCCGGCCGATGTTCATGGCGTAGTAAACCGGGCCCATGTGTTGGCGGTAGGGGCCTTCGGCGCCGAAATCGGAGGCTACATAGGGGTCGTTGTCGTGGTTGCCCATCACCGACCACATCTGGAAATTGAAATCCTCGACGGTCTGCTTGCATTCGGGCAGCGCCCACTTGTTGTCGTACCAGTAGCCGTCCCACGAGAAGTCGCCCAGGTTGAGGCAGTATACCTTTCCGGGTGCGGCGGAGTTGTAGGCCGATGTCAACTCCTTGACGAAGCCGTCGGCGAACTGAACGTAATCTTTCGGGGTGTTGCGGTTGGCCAGGTGCATGTCCGTGGCCACGAGCATGGTGTGGGAGTCGTTGTCGGCCCTGAGCAGCTGGAAGTCGAGTTGTTCGACGGTGTTTGCGTCGAGCGTGCAGGGCTGCCAGAACTGGGGCATCGCCTTGACGGTGGGGACGTCATAGCCCGCAGGCAGGATGACGAAGGCGAGTTCGTTGCGTTTTTCGGAATTGAGCCAATAGAAACCGTTGGCGTCGGTCTTGGTGATCAGGTCGCCGTCCGAGACAAGGACGTCGGCGATGCCTTGTCCTGCCAGGTGGACGATACCCTTGATCGTCGCGCCCTCCTTGTCCGGTACGGTGACGCCGCCCAGGGAGAGGTTGAGTTTGGCGGAGCCCAGTGCCTGCTCTTCTGCGCCGCGCTGCAGGGTGAATTCGCAGTCGCCGTCGGCGGCGTTCTGGGGAATGGTGAAGGTCAGCGAAGAATCGTCAGCACCCTTGACCGGCGCTTCGAACTTCCCCCCCCCCTTGCTCCAATAGGAGTTTGTCCGTAGCCATGAAACCGCGGCCGCGGATCACGGCGTCGCCGCCCCAGTTGCCCGAGATGGTCTTGCCCAGGTCGACGTCGATGGCCAGTTGTACGGTCATCTTGCTCGATCCGAGCACCTGGTAGTCCTGTGCCCGGTTGAGCACGACCTTATAGACGGTCTGGTCTGCCGCGCCGTCGGGTATGACAAACGTCAGCAGTTTTTCCGATGCTACCGTGGTCGCTGCCGGGAGATCCTCGCCGGCGCGTAACGCGATGGCGTCGCCTTGGGCGAAGCCGTAGCCGGAAACGGAAACCTCCATCCCGCGGTAGACGGTCATCGAGGTCGGAATAACTACATCGGTGACCAGCCGGCCATCGTTGTAGATCTCCTTGTCGCTGTCGTCACAACCGGCCAGTCCGACCGGCAGGGCGACGAGCAGCAACCCGGCGATTAAAGTAATCAGTTTTTTCATAGGCTATTGATGATTTTGGTGTTGGTGTCCTGTATGTCAGTCGGTGTGCCCGAGTGCGATGCGCTCCGAGTAGCGGCGGCCGAATCGGTCGGGGGCGACCACCTCCACCTCGCGGGCCGATGCCGAGGGGCGTGCCGTGAAATAGAAGTTCGTCGGGCGTGGGCGCTGGACTTTGGAGATTTTCCTCCCGGCGGCCTTCAGCGAGTCGATGTGTGCGGTATAATCGGGGTCGTCGAGCGTCGTACGCTGCATGGCGCCGCGGTAACGGCCGTCCTCATACCATACGACCGTCCAGTACGAATCCCAGTTCCACACCTTTGCCACGACGCTGGCCGGGTGCTTGGCCACCTGGCCGGGGTGCCATACGCGGATCTGCCGTGCCGGGGACTCGCCCAGGCTCCGGTATTCCCACGAGAATTCCCCGCCGCATTCGCGGAACAGCTGGAAGCCCTTGGGCGTACCGTCCCAGTTGATCGGATCCCACCAGAGGTTGCCGCAGACCTGCGCTACGTTGTGCTCCGTGACCCCCTCGCGGATGTCGTAATTCGAGTTGAGGTGCGTATGCCCGGTGATGAAGTGCAGTTCGTGCCCGGCGAAGGCGTCCATCAGCCTCTCGGCCGACTCCATGACGCGGTTCCCGAGCCACGATTTCATGGCCGGGGCATGCATCGCGATGCAGACGCGCGACCCTGCAGGCAGGCGTTCCGCATAGGCGGCGGCCCAGCGCAGTTGCATTGTGTCGATCTGCTCCTCGTATTTCTTCGCGCCGTGGTAAACGATGTCGTCGAGTACGATATAGTGCGTGCGCCCCATGTCGAAGGCATAATAGGTGGGGCCGAAATGGCGGCGGTAGTTCTCCGTCGCCTCGCGGTCGGTGTATTTGTTCAGGTCGTGGTCGTGGTTGCCGATCACGCCGTATACGGGTACCCCGAGCCCGGCGAACTCCGCTTTCACGCCTGCGAAGAGTTCCGGGGAGTCCCATACGATGTCCCCGAGCACGATCGCGGCCTGGTTCGAGCCCCGCGTCCTCCCGTTATCGGTTGCCGCCTGCAATGCGGGCATGACCTCGCTCCGCAACCGCCGGAAATGCTCTTCGGTCTTGGGCTGCGGATCGGCGATCGCCAGCAGTTCGTAGCATTCGCCCGAGCCGGGCCACGGTTGCAATTCGAAGTCGTAGCGTTTGGCCGCCGGGTCGTATGCGCGGTAGAATTGCGGGATGCCCCCATCGAGCGGAGCCAGGTAGCCGGACGGGGTCACCAGACTGATGAACAGCGCCTGGTCGTCGGCATCGAGCGTGAATATGCCCTGCTCGTCGCTTTGCGCGAACGTATAACCGTCGGTTACGGTCACGCCGCCCATCGGCTTTCCGCCGCATTTGACCGATCCCCGTATCGGGCGGGCTGCGGCTGCGGCGCCGAGGCTGCAGGCCAGCAGGAAAAGTAACAGGTTTTTCATGGCCGGGTCTTTTCGAATGGTTTCTTTATTATTATAGGTGGGAGCCTTTGTCGCTCCGGCTGCAAAAATATTTTAATAATTGGCTCCGTGTGTCGTTGTCACCGGAATGTAATCCTTTTTTCATACCCTGGCAATCGGCTGCCGCTGCGAAAGCTTGTCACTGAAACGGATGCAGGCCGCGGGTGCTGCCCGCGGTTTGCCTTTTACGGTCGTGATTGGATCTCGTGCCGCTTTTTACCTTTTTTGGGTTTTTCGGTTGTATTTGTGTTTTTTATTGTGATGTGTAATATTTTTAATTTCATTATGAAACAAAAATAAATCTTTAATTTTATTTTCCAAAATAAAACACAAAAAAACTGGGCGAAATGTCTGCTTTTTTGAGAAAGAGTGGTTTTGAATCGAAATGTACGCCCTCCATTCCGTCCTGGCCGCGGAAATAAAAATCCCCGGACTTTCCGAAGTCCGGGGTCGGGGAAACGCGTGTCGGCCGTGTCAGAATACGCCGAGGTTGTCGAGGAAGATCAGCAGCAGCACGGCCGGGCAGACGTAGCGGAGCAGGAAGCTGAACAGGCCGTAGATGCGGAATTTCAGCTCTCCGTCGTTGGTGATCTGTGCCTTGAGGATGTGGTGGTCGAGCTTCCAGCCCACGAAGATGCAGGTGAAAAGCCCGCCTGCCGGCAGCAGGATGTTGGCCGTCAGGAAGTCGAGCGAATCGAAAAGCGAGAGCCCGGCGATCTTCCAACTGCCCAACGCACCCAGCGACAGCGATGCCAGCGACGCCAGGGCGGCCGTGGCGGCGGTCGTCAGCCATGCCGCAGCCTTACGGCTCAGGTGCCACTCCTCGTGCAGGTAGACCGTGACTACCTCGTGCAGCGAGATGGTCGAGGTGAGTGCTGCGACGACCAGCAGCAGGAAGAAAATCGACGACCACACCATGCTCAGCGGCATGCCGTTAAAGATACTCGGCAGGGTGATGAATACGAGCGACGGCCCCGACGAAGGCTCGATGCCTACGCTGAATACCGCCGGGAAGATCACCACGCCGGCCAGTATGGCCACCAGTGTGTCGAGGATGGTGACGTTGAGCGCCGTGTGGCGCAGGTTCGTGTCCGGTTTGAAATACGAGGCGTAGGTCACCATCGTGCCGATGCCGATCGAAAGCGAGAAGAACGCCTGCCCCAGTGCGACGAGCACGGTCGTGGGCGTCACCTTCGAGAAGTCGGGGGCGAAGAGGAACTTCAGCCCGGCTTCCCCGCCCGGCATCAACAGCGAATGTACCGACAGTACGATCAGAATCAGGAACAGCAGCGGCATGAGGATTTTAGCCGAGCGTTCGATGCCTTTCTGCACGCCCATGGCGATCACGAAATGGGTTGCGAGGACGAACAGGCAGGTGTAGACGACCGGCCTCCAGGGATTGCTGATAAAGTTCTCGAAGAGACTCTTGTACTGCTCGGCGGTCGAGAAACGGGCGATGCTGCCCGTCACCGAGTGTACCATGTATTCGGCCGTCCATCCCGATACTACGAAGTAGAACCCCAGGATCAGGAATGCGGCCAGCACGCCGTTGTAACGCATTACGGCGG
>OGXX01000458.1_pt1 | contig 45820 bp, 33 predicted proteins | sample 1576301 | NCBI WGS metagenome assembly OGXX01 (sample SAMEA3541469, study PRJEB24748) | human gut metagenome | biome: human gut; feature: human-associated habitat; material: faeces | place: China | collected 2012
CCGCTGGTCAGGTTGCAGTCCGCTTCTACCCACATGCCGCCCTCCGGCTCCCAGCGGCCCTCCCGCACCCGCTCCTTCAGGCGCGCGTACAGCTCGGGATAGCGCTCCTTGAGGAAGGCGTACAGCTGAGGCTGGCTGGACATGAAGCGGTAGTGGGGATATTCGTCCATCAGCTTGAGCACCGTGGCAAAGCTGCGGGCGACCTTTTCCCGGGTCTGGGCCACCGTCCACCACCAGGCTACGTCGATGTGGGTGTGGCCGATGCAGGTGGCGATCACGTCGTCGTGGCCGCCCAGCTCCTCGTAGAGATGCTTTTGCAGATAGGCCCGGGCCTCGTGAACGCTCTGCTCAAAGGCGGGGGAATAGGGCGTGCGGAGATCCAGCAGGTTGATCGCGTCGTTCATGACCCGTTCCAGATCCATCCGGCTCTGGCTTTCGGCCTCCAGCCGGGAGAACGCCTGCAGGGGCACCTGCAGATCCCAGTACAGACCCTCGATCTCCGGGTCGATCTCCCGGAATTCCACGATCAGGTTGAACTCGGTATGCAGGGTGCCGGTGTAGGCCTGCAGCTCCAGACAGAGGGGCTGGCCCGCCTCGGCGCTGCGGCTCAGCAGCACGTCCCGGTGGTTCATGTCGATTCCTTGTACGATCTCGCCGTTGACAAACAGCAGGAACTGCGGGTTCTTGCCGTCGTCCCATTCGTCGATCTGGGTGCAGACGTGCATCCACAGGGGCTTGCCCTGAAAGCTCTCCGGAACGGTGGTGTCGGAATAGAACCAGTAGTGCTCGTCCGGGCCGTACCAGTGCATGTTCCGGCAGTCGAAGGGAGAGAAGGCCGCCGCGTCATGCCGCGCGTCCTCGGGGTGAATGAAGTTGCCTTTCTTGTACATCCAGCCGGAAATGGGGGCGCGCTGACGGATACTCAGCTTCCGCAGCTCGTCGCAGATGCCCTGGATCCGCTTGTCCAGATAAAACATGGTTTTGACCTCCGCGTATTTCAGAATGGGAAGGGTTCAGCCGAAAGGGGTTCAGGAATGTTCCTTGACGAACCGGATGAGCTCGTCCACGGTGGTGAACGCCAGACCGACGTTGGTGTCCGCCGCGCCGTAGTAGATGGCGATGCGGCCGGTATCGCCGTCCTGCAGGGTAGCGCAGGGGAAAACGACGTTCGGCACGAAGCCAGTCGTTTCGTAAGGCTCTTCCGGCGTCAGCAGGTGGTTTTCGCAGCGGTACAGCACCTTTGACGGCTCGTTGATGTCCAGAATCGCGCCGCCCATGGAGTACACGAAGCCGTTGCAGGTGGTCGCGACGCCGTGGTAGAACAGCAGCCAGCCTTCGGTCGTTTCAATGGGGGCAGCGCCGCCGCCAATCTTGACGGATTCCCACCAGTTGCTGCCGCGCCCCATCACATGGCGATGGTGTCCCCAGTACTCCATGTCGGGCGATTCGGAGATGAAAATATCACCGAAGGGCGTGTGGCCGGAGTCGGACGGACGGGACAGGAGCTTAAACTTGCCGTTCACCTTGCGCGGGAACAGGACGGCGTTGCGGTTGAAGGGGATGAAGGGGTTCTCGATGCGCGTGAAGGTTTTGAAGTCCTTCGTCTTCGCCATGCCGATGGCAGCACCGTAGAAGTCGGTGCACCAAATGATGTAGTAGGTGTCATCCACCTTCACCAGACGCGGGTCATAGGCGTAGTGCGGCATTTTCGGGTTGCCGTTGTCATCCACAAAGGGCACTTTTTCGCGCTCGACGTCCCAGTGAATGCCGTCCTTGGAATGTCCGAGGTAGACATATGGGATGCCGTTGACCTGCTCGCCGCGCAGAACGGCAATGTAGCCATCCTCCCACGGCACAACGGCGGAGTTGAAGATGCGGGCAATTTCCGGCGTGGGATTGCGCCCCATGACGGGGTTCTCGCTGTAACGCCAGACGGGGGAGGAAAGCTTGTAGTCAGCCGGCTTCTCCTGCCACGGAATGTTGGGAAGGGAGGGGACATTGAGCATCTTGACAGCCATGTGTACATACCTCTTTCTTGGTTGTTTAATGGAAAGCAGTTGCTCTCCGGGATTAGTGAATGACAGACACCGGCGCGGCGGAATCGCGGAAGACGCATTCGCCGCCAATCACCACGCGCCCGATGGTTTTGCGGTCGCCCGCGCAGCGCTCGCCAATCAGCTTGACCGCCATGCGGCACATCGCGGGGCAATTGACACGGAAGGTTGTCAGCGGCGGCGTGTTGCCGGCGGTCGGGCAGAAATCATCGAAGCCCACGACGGAAATGTCCTCCGGCACGCGGTAGCCGCGGCTTTGCAGGTCGGTAATCAGCGCCTGCGCGGACATATCGCAGTTCACGACGAACGCGGTCGGCATTTTCTCCGGCAGCTGGAAGGTGTGGAACATGCTCCCTTCCGGGCTGCGGTCGGAAAAAACGCATTCGGGGCGCACGGGCAAATCCTTCATCAGCATTGCGGAAAGGAAACCGAGGTAGCGTTCCATGATGGAGGACGTTGCCTTGATATCCCCGACGAAGCCGATGTCCCGATGCCCCTGCTCAATCAGCCAGTAGGTCAACTGCGCCGCGCCGAAAGCGTTGTCGCTGACAATGGCGTCAGTGGTGACAAAGGGGTCGTGGAAGTCCAGACAGATGACGGGCATTTCCTGCCGCGTCAGCAGCTGCATATACGGGGAGGTTAGCTGCCCCAGACAGATGAGCGCATCGACGTGGCGCGAACGCAGGAGATTCGGCAGGGTCAGCGCGGTCTGCATGTCATGCGTGACCAGCTCCATGATGCCGAAATGCCCCGCGTCGGTCAGCGCCTGCACGAGCTGCTTGTAGAAAGTTGCATAAAAGGACACGACGGAGAAAAAATTCTCCGGAATGAGGATGCCGACATCCAAGCCGGATGTGGTTGTGGCTTGCGGCGCGTTGGGGTTGACATAGCCGAGTTCGGATGCGCGGCGGATGATTTTCTGCCGCATTTCCTCACTCACGCCGGATTTTCCCGCGAGCGCCTTCGACACGGTGACGGCGCTGACCCCCAGCTGCCGCCCAATGTCACGCATGGTGATACCGCTCATGGTGGAATAAAACCTCCAGATTTGTGGATGTTTGCGAGGGCAAAGTCGCTTTTTGATGGCTCTTGTTTTCTTTTAGACTTCTGGAGTATGTTGCAGAGGCGAACCCCTGCATAAACACGCGAAAACTGCATGAAGGCGTCACCAACGCAATCGCGCGAAAGGGTCAAGGGAGGGGACTTCGTCCCGTTTCATTCTCCCTTGCGGAGTAAAGAGGCAGAGCCGCTGGTCACGCCAGATGCTCCATCACCCGCAGGCACATGCGGCTGTTGTGGTACGGACACTTCCACTCTTCCACAATCGGCTTGTCCGTCGGGACGCCGGATTCGGACAGCGACCAGAACCATTCGCTGTTCGGACGCGGGTCAACGAAGGCGCGGCGGATGTAGGCAAACTGCGCTTCCGCCTGCCTCAGCCAAGTGGATGCGCTCGTCAGCTCGTAGGCATTCAGGAAGCCCAGCACCGTCTCCGCCTGTACCCACCAGACACGCGTGTGGTCAACTTTGCCCTCGACGACTTCGTTCTCCAAGCCGTGGTCGGTGAATGCGCGTTCGCGGACAGCTTCCGCCAGCGTCAGGCACATGTGCAGATACGGCGCGCGGTTTGATTCGGGCAGCAGCGTCTCTGCCGCGTCCCAAATCAGCCAAGAGGCCTCAATGTCGTGCCCGAAGGACTGCATGTCCAGCAAAGAGCGGTAGTCGCGGTCGTAGAAGACCTCCAAGCGGCGCTTGCTCGGATTGTACATCACGTTCAGGAAACGCTCTAAGCAGACTTCTCCGGCGCGGCGCACAGCTTCGTCCGGCATGGCGCGGTATAATTCCGCATAGCCCTCCAAAACGTGCAGCAGCGTGTTCATCGTGCGGGACGCCGTCTCGTGGCGCTCCATCAGCTTCGGGTTGTCAGACAGCTTCTCGTTGCCGACGGGGGTGAAATCCGGCTCATAGGCCTCGCCGTAGCCGCCCGCGTCGCTGCATTTCGTCTCAATCAGGCGGAAAAGCGCCATCGCCTTGTCGCGCGCAGGGGCGTAATCCGGGTCACTTTCGCCGATGGCGCGCATGTACGCCGCCAAGCCGTAAATCGCGAATGCCTGACAATAGGTGTGCTTCGTCTTGTCCAGCGGCTCACCGTCCGCCGTCACCGACCAGTACACGCCGCCGCGCTCGGTATCCTCAAAATGCGGCAGGAATGCGAACGCATGGCGCGCATAGCGCAGCAGGGATTTATCGCCCGTCACGCGCGCCGCCGTCGAGAACGTCCACAGAATGCGGCTGTTGAGGATGCAGCCCTTGTGTGCCCCGCGCTCCACGGACAGGTCATGATTCACATAGCCGAACCAGCCGCCGCGCTCCCAATCGGTCAGGTTCTCCCAGAAAGGCAGAATGGTCGTAAGCAGATGGTGCGAACAATCCTGACGAAACATGAAGCATTCCTCTCTTCCTGTTAGCTTAACAGTTAGGCATATGGGTATTATAACCCGGAAAAATGTCCTTGTCAAGCGGCAAAAGAAGAAAAAAGCTGATAAATATGGCGAAATTTTCACCGAAAGGAACAATGAAAGGAAACAACGTAAGGCTAACATGTAAACTAATCAGCCGGCAGGAAAAAAAGCCGTGCAGGGGCTTGCTTTCACGGCGGAAATGTGGCACAATATAAGGTAGCATCGTATCAAAATTCGGTGCTGCTTTTCAGTTTGAAACTGGGAAAGAAATAGTGGAGGAAATCAATCAATGGCGGAAACACAGAAAATCGTCATTCTGAATTTCGGCGGACAGTACACGCAGCTGATTGCGCGGCGCGTGCGCGAATGCCATGTGTATTCCTGCGTCCTGCCCTATGACGCGAGCCTGGAGACGATTCGCGCGCAAAACCCCGTGGGCGTGATTCTCTCCGGCGGCCCGGCGAGCGTGCTGGAACAGGATGCACCCCGCTGCGACGAGGGCGTGTATCAGCTGGGCGTGCCGGTGCTGGGCATCTGTTACGGAATGCAGCTGACGGCGTATTTGCTGGGCGGCACGGTGGAAAAGGCGGCACAGCGCGAATATGGCCGAATCACCGTGACGATGGATGATAAGACGAGCCTGCTCTCCGGCATGTCGGATGCTTCCTCCTGCTGGCTGAGCCATACCTATCAGGTGAAGAAGTGCCCGGCTGGTTTCCACCCGATTGCGCACAGCACGAACTGCCCCGTTGCGGCGATGGCGAACGACGACAAGCGCATCTACGGCGTGCAGTTCCATCCGGAAGTGACCCACTCCGACGAGGGGCGCGCGGTCATCGAGAACTTCCTGAATATCTGCGGCTGCGTGGGCGACTGGTCGATGGAAACCTACGCGCAGACGGCGATTGCCAACATCCGCGAAATCGTGGGCGACAAGGGCACGGTGCTGCTGGGACTTTCCGGCGGCGTGGACTCCTCCGTCGCGGCGGCGCTGATTTATAAGGCCATCGGCGACCGCCTGACCTGCGTCTACGTTGACCACGGCTTCATGCGCAAGGGCGAAACCGAGCAGGTGGTGAATGTGTTCACGCACACTTTCCCCGTGCGTCTGGTTGCGTCCGACGCCAGCAAAATCTTCTATGAGGACTTGAAGGGCGTTTCCGACCCCGAAACGAAGCGCAAGATTATCGGCCGTGACTTCCTGAAAGTATTCAAGGCGGAATCCGAAAAGCTCGGCAAGCTGGACTACTTCGCGCAGGGCACGATTTACCCGGACGTTATCGAGAGTGGTCAGGCGACGGGCGCGGCGGTCATCAAGAGCCACCACAACGTCGGCGGTCTGCCCAAGAAACTCGGCTTCACGCAGCTGATTGAGCCGCTGCGGATGCTGTTCAAGGACGAAGTGCGCGCGCTGGGCGAAACGCTTGGCCTCCCGCACGATCTTGTCTGGCGTCAGCCGTTCCCCGGCCCCGGTCTGGCGATTCGTGTCATCGGCGACCTGACCCCGGAAAAGGTGGAGATTGTCCGCGAGAGCGACGCGGTGCTGCGCGAGGAAATCGCCAAGGCCGGTCTGGACGCCGATATCCACCAGTATTTCACCGTCCTGACGGGCATCCGCTCCGTGGGCGTCATGGGCGACGAGCGGACGTACGACTACACCGTCGCCATCCGCGCGGTCACGACGGACGACTTCATGACCGCCGACTGGGCGCGCATCCCGTACGACGTCGTGCGCACGATTTCCGCAAGGATTGTGAACGAAGTGCCGCATGTGAACCGCGTCGTGCTGGACGTGACGACCAAGCCGCCGGCGAGTATTGAGTGGGAATAATGAAAAAGTGGATGTGAAGGGCTGCAAAACCTTGAAAACACGCACTTTTTCAAAACAGGATTGCCTGTTTGGTAGCAAGATGATAGCAGACGCGGCGTTCGTGCTATTCTGATGTGTCGGATGGCGCGAATGGCTTGCGGGTGCTGGAATATAACTTTATAGGATGAAAAAGGCTCTGCTGACTTCCGTGAAGGAAGAACGGCAGAGCCTTTTGCTGTTACTCGGATTGATTTGTGGGAAAATTGGTGAATATATCGGGGGGATATGGTGCCAGTGACCGGTACATCATTTGTGCGGTGTTGCCTTAAAAATTTTACCATTGAGAGGATTGACAAAATAGAGGAACTTATGTACACTAAATATGCAATTTAGCTGTTTGAATTTAACAAAAAGATGGAGAGATACTATGAAGAAGTGGTACGCGAAGTCGAAGCGTCCCGGACGCAAGCAGGTGGAGGTGAAGGAACATCTTTGCGCGGTGGGAGAATTGAGCAAAGAGTATGGAAGACAACTGGGCATGGAAAAAGAAGCGGAAATGGCCGGAACGGTTCATGATGCTGGCAAGCTCACAGATAAATTCCAAGATGTTTTGGAAGGAAACGCATCCAGAGTAGACCATGCAAGGGTGAGCGCTGCGTTTTTGCGGTGGCTTCTGATTGCTACACATAAATGCGCAGGTAAAGAGATTGCAAGTACCAATTACGCGCCCATTTTAGAGGCAATCAATGCACATCATGGAACGCTGCTCTGCTACGACCAGCTGAAGTATTCGCTGCGTGAATGCATGACAGCGCAAAAGTGGTTGGAAGGCAATGATGGAAAGGAGATTGCATTAACAGGAAAAGAAAATTACCGTGTGCTTGCGGAGATATTTCATGAAGAACTTCCGCAGTGGGAATGTCCTGAACCTAAGATCATGACGCTTGGGGAAGAAGAACGGATGCTTTGGTCGCGAATGCTGCTTTCTTGCTTGGTGGATGCAGATTACACCGCATCAGCGGAAGAGGATGGAGAAATCATCCCGGAGCCGCCGAAATGTGATGCGGAAAACTGGCTGGAGCGCTTAAATGCGCATCGGGCGGAACTGGCAAGGAACTCAACGGCTGATAAAAAACTCAATGCACTGCGGAATGAGTTGTTTGAAACGTGCGGCAGGGCGGGGGATTATGCGCCGGGGATTTACACCCTGACAGCGCCTACTGGCACAGGAAAAACGCTGGCCTTGCTGCATTTTGCGCTGCGCCAATGCCGCAAGAACGGTCAGCAGCGAATCATCATTGTGCTGCCGTTTATTACGCTGACGGAACAGAATGCAATTGAATATCGGAAAATCCTTGGGGATGACGTTTTGCTGGAAGATCATAGCCAACGGCAGCTGACAGAAGAGCAGCGAAAGTTTGCACAGCGCTGGGATATGCCAGTCATTGTGACCACATCAGTGCGATTTTTCGAGGGGCTGTTTGCGGCAAAAGCCCCGAATCTTCGGAAACTGCATCGGTTGGCGAATTCTGTAATCATTTTCGATGAAGCGCAGAGCTTGTCTGCAGAATTGTTTCCTGCGACGCTCAAAACCATTCAGGCGCTTTGCAATCTGCCGAAGAAAAATGTGACGATGCTCTTTTCTACGGCGACACAGCCGGATTATCAATCAATCCCTAATCTTACTTGGCATGCTACGGAGATTTGTCCGAACCATGCCGATATGTATCAGCAACTTCGCCGCGTTCAGGTGACATGGCGAGTTTTGCCGAATGAGAGAATCTCGTGGGAAGAAATTGCGCAGAAAATGGCGGCACAGCGGAGCATCTGCACCATTGTGAACATGAAAAAGCACGCGAAGAAGCTGTTTGATGCGCTGAAATTGGTATGTGAGACGGAATCAGTATTCTACATCACGACGGAATTGTGTCCGGCACATCGGCGCGTCGTGATAGAGCAAGTCAAAAAGCGGTTGCGCGACGGCTTGCCTTGCCGTGTGGTTGCGACGCAGTGCATCGAAGCGGGGGTGGATTTGGACTTTGACAGCGTTTTCCGCGCGCTGGCCCCGCTGGAATCAATCATTCAGGCGGCGGGAAGATGCAATCGAAACGGCCGCCATCCCGAAGGGGGGCAAGTGCTTGTGTTCCTTCCGGATGAAGAAAGGCTATATCCTGATACATGGTATGAAAAGGCGGCAATGCTGGTTAGTGCATTGCATATTGAGAAACCGATTGACTTGATGAATCCGAGCGACATTCAGCGCTACTATCAGAAGCTCTTTTGGAAGCTGAAAGGGAAGAAGGAACTGAGCGAGGCCATCCAAATGCAGGATTATGCAGGGGCTGAGAAACAATATCGCATCATCAAGAATGACGGCGTGCAAGTGCTTGTGCCATATGAACCTGAAAACAAGCTGTTTGAGAAGCTGAAGGAAGAAGCCTTGGAAAACGGCGTGACGGCGAAGTGGATGCATGAAGCTGCAGAGCTGTGCGTGACGGCATATGCGAATGATGACTTCAACTGTTATGCGGAGCAGCTGTATTTTGCGGGAAAACGGAATGAGAGCAGGCAGCCATCCGGCTATTGGGTGCTTCGCAGGAAGGGGAATTATCATATGGATACGGGGATGCAGTTGAAAAATGATGACTATATGTGGTGAAAAAATTCTTATATACCAGATTTGCCATTGACAATTCAGACGCAGCATATTATACTTACATTGACAGCACTGCTTGACGCTTTGTTTAGTACGCGAACGGGCGGTAAGCTGAGAATTGAAAAAATGTAAGGATAATGCTATCCTCTCTGCTGATTTGGCAGAGAGAAGAACCTGGAGGTGATGAAAAATCATGGAGATTTCAGTGACCGTTTGGGGTGACTTGGCGTGCTTCACTTCGCCGACCACGAAAGTTGAAAGGCTTTCGCAGGCAGTCCCAACACCATCAGCAGCACGAGGTATACTGTCAAGCGTGTACGCGAAACCTAAAGAATTTTTTTGGATGGTGACAAAAATTGAGGTGCTGAAGCCGATTCGCTATATCAGCGTCAGGCGCAACGAAGTGAAGTCCATATTGGGAAATAATATGGAACCAATCAGCGCAGAGGATGAGCGGACACAGCGGCAAACGGTTTTCCTGTATGATGTCCGCTACCGCATTACCGCGCAGATTGTGCCGCGGCCGGATTATCATGGTACGGTGGAGCAGCTGTATGCACAGGCTGAACGGCGAATTAAAGGTGGCAAGTGCTTTTGCCAGCCTGCGCTCGGCTTAAGGGAATGCGTTGCGTACTTTTCTGAAAGTGACCCGAACGAAAAGCCGATTCAGCAAGACATGGATTTGGGCTTGATGGTGTACGACATTTTTGACCTGCATGATGCGGAGGTTCGCAAGCAAACGCGGACAAGGCTGTCCCTGTATCATGCGGTGATGAAGCAGGGCGTCATTGAAGTGCCGCCCTATGATAGCCCGGAAGTCCTGAAGGGGGATGCGATATGCTGAGACCGCTGTACGATTATGCCATGCGTTACCAGCTGCTGCCGCCTCCGGGCATGGTGAAAAAGACGGTAAAGGCATGGGTTTGCCTTGGCGCGAATGGCACGTTCCTTGGCGTGAGGCAGGACGGCGAGGATGAATACTTTTGCCCCGACATTGGCAGCTTGGCGAATGGCAAAGACAAGTGCAATGTGCTGGTAGAAAAATACGAGGTTGTTTTCTGGAAAGATACGCCGGAAAGCAAAGTTGAGCAAAGAGAGGAAGGCAAAAAGCCGAAAGACAACACGCTCAAGCATCGGTATTTCCTTGCTTCTCTTCAGCAGGCAGCGCAGAAAGTACCGGAATTGTCAGTTTGCGTGCATTTGCTGGAGGACGAAACCTCCTGCGAACAGGTCCGGCAGGAATTGATGCGGCTGAAGCTGAAGCCATCAGACCGCGTTTCATTTGAAATTGCAGGAACGCCTATTGTCGAAATTCCGGAGGTGCAGGAATGGTGGCGGGAGTTTCGTCAGCAGTTCGCGCAGCATGGCGCGGCAGAAAGCTTGTGCCTGATTACTGGAGAAAAAACGATGCCGGTTGCTACCCTGCCGCCAATTAAGGGACTTTTGCAAGTTGGCGGACATGGGCGCGGTGATGCGCTGTTTTGCTTTGACAAGCCAGCATTTTGCTCGTACGGGCTGAAGCAATCGGCGAATGCGCCTGTTTCTGCGGAATCAATTGACGCGGTGAAAGCGGCGCTTGACCATCTCATGTCAAGCGAAACGCTTTCGCCAACGCTGGCGGGAATGCGCTTTGTCCATTGGTTTGACTGCTATGTTCCTGCGGAATGCGACCCGATGCAGCAAGCACTGGATGGCGATCCTAAGAATCAGGGAACAGAACAGCAGAAGGAAGATGATGATGGATACGACGACGATGAAGAATTTGATGAAACGGTAGAAGCACCGTCAAATCCTGATGCTAAACGCGATATTGCAGCCAAACGCATCGAGAGCATTGAAAGCGGAGCAGCGACAACCGCGATTCCAGCCAGCACGCAGTATTACATCCTCCTGCTGTCCGGCGTTACAGGGCGTGTCATGGTTCGCAGCTACGACCACGGGAATTACGGCGAACTGGAGGAGAGCATCCAGCAATGGCGCAATGACTTGCAAATGGTCGATCTCGGTGGAACGGGATTCACAAAAATTAATTCGCTGAAAGCAATGATGATTCGTCTGATGCCGCGGCAAAAGAGCGAAAAGAACGTTTTCAAGCGGATGGACAAGGAGCTTTCAGGAATTACGCCAGCGGTGCTGCACGCAATCTTGACGGACAGTATGCTGCCGGATTCCGTGGCGGTTCGTGCGCTGCGATACATTCGCAATCAAATGGCCAGTGCCAGTGAAGAAGATAAACATGCGCCCGTGCCCGATGCAATGTGCTGCCAATGGCTGAAAGTATGGCTGATTCGGAAAAACAATCGAAAGGAAGGCGTGATAGAAGCTATGTATCAGGCGGAAAATACGAATGTTGCATACCGCTGCGGCGCGTGGGTCGCCGTGTATGCGAGTATGCAGCAGTTTGCAATGAGAGATGTTCAGGCAGGTATTGTACAGCGCTACTATGCATCTGCTTGTCAGATGCCAGCGCTGGTGCTGGGGCAGCTGTCAATTCTCTCCGTGCCGCACCAGGACAAAATCAAGGGCGATTATCTGAAGATGTATCTGGAAATGCTGGATAAGGTGACTTGTGACATTGGGGAGATCCCCACCATGCTGAACTTGGAGCAGCAGGCTTACTTTGCGCTGGGGTATCGCCAAATGACAGCGGAGTTGAATCGGAAACTCAATGAACTGCGGAAATTGAAGAAAGAACAGAAAGCTGCGGCAGAAACGGACGAGGAGGAATAAGAAAATGGCACTGCAGAACCGTTACGAATTTATGTACTATGTTGCTTGCACCAATGCCAACCCGAACGGCGACCCGGATATGGGCAACATGCCCCGGATTGACCCGCAGACCATGCAGGGATTTATCACCGACGTGGCCACGAAACGCCGCATTCGCAACTATATTGAGATTGCTTATCCGGGCGTGCCGGGCATGGGGATTTTCGTGCAGAAGGCGGTGAATCTGAACAAGCAGATTGCGCTGGCAAAGCGCGAAGCAGGGATTGAAGGTGCGAAAGAAAAAAACCCGGTTTATGCGGCACGCAAAAAAGCGTGTGAACTCTTCTACGATGTGCGCACCTTTGGGGCTGTGATGTCTACTGGCCCCAATGCGGGGCAAGTCCGCGGTCCTGTTCAACTTGCTTTCGGCAAGAGTTTGGATTCGGTACTGCCGCTGGACATATCCATCACGCGCATGGCGGCGGCATTGGGCGGAAATGACAAATCCTACGAGGAATATGAGAAAGCGGAACAGGAAGCGTCTGAAGATAAGCTGCGCACGATGGGACGCAAGCAGATTATCCCCTTTGGTCTGTATGAGGTGCGTGGCTTCATCAGCGCGAATCTTGCAGCGGAAACGGGATTCGATGAAGCTGATATGAAGGCGCTGTTTGAGGCGATTCTCAATATGTATGAGCATGACCGTTCGGCGAGCAAGGGCGAAATGGAGGTTGTTTCTCCGCTCATCATCTTCAAGCACGAAGGCACGGATACGAATCCTGAACAGCGCGCACGTCAAGCCAAATTGGGCTGTGCACCGGCGCATAAACTCTTTGAACTGGTGACGGTGCAGAAGAAGGTGGATTTCCCCCGCAATTATCGTGACTATGAAGCAAAGGTGGCGCTGGATAAGGTGCCTGCGGGGGTACGGATGGGCTTCTTGAGCAATCCTTATGGGGAAATTGTCTGGGATGAACTGCCGCAGGGAGAAAGCTGGTTTACCCGTGGATGACGAGCAGGAGTATCTTCCGTTATCGTGGCTGTCGCAGGCAGATTACTGTCTGCGGCGCGCCGCGCTGCTGCTGAATGAACGTGTATGGGTAGAAAATGTCGAGACGGCGAAAGGTCGCGCCGAGCATGAGCGGGTTCATACACAGCGCGTGGAGCGGCGCGGCGATTTCGTGAAGCTCTACGAGAACAGTGTCTTTTCGGACGAAATGCAAATCAGCGGAAAATGCGACTGCATTGAAGCGGTGCGGGATGAAAACGGCTGCACGATTCCCGCAGTGGATTTCCCGGTGCGGCTGCTGCCGGTGGAGTACAAGCATGGGAAGATACGCGATGAATCAGAATACAAGATTCAGCTTTGCGCGGAGGCGATGTGCTTAGAGGAAATGTATCACACGACGATCCCGGCGGGCGCGCTGTTCTACATTACCGCGCATCGCAGAGTGGATGTGGAACTTGATGAAGCGCTGCGTGAACAGGTACGGCAGACTGTGCAGAAACTCTGGAAAATCCGCCGCGAAATGCTGATTCCGTCGGCAGTTTACGGCCCGAAATGCAAACGTTGCTCGATGCAGGAATACTGTATGCCGAAGGTAAAAACATCCGCGAAGGAATATTGCAAGGCGCTTCTTCTTGAAGCAGAGAGGGTGGAGACGGAATGAAAAAATTACTGGAAACCCTCTATGTGACAACGCCAGACAGCTACCTTTTCTGCCGCAACGAGAATATCGGCGTGAAAATTGGCGGCGAAGAGAAAGCAAGCGTGCCAGCGGTAATGCTGGACGGAATCGTGTGCTTTGGGGAAATGACAGTCTCCACACCGCTGATTGGTTTCTGCGCTGAGCACGGGATTACGCTGACGTTCCTATCGTCGAATGGACGCTTTTACAGCCGCATTTGCGGGCCGGTCAGCGGCAATGTACTGCTGAGAAAAAAGCAGTATCAAGCGCTGGATGATGATGGCTTCCGCATGAAATTCGTGCAGAACCTCCTGGTGGGCAAGCTGCTCAACGAGAAAAATGTATTGATGCGCGCGGCACGGACGCAGGATGCGGCAACAGCAGAGAGTCTTCGAGCAGCCTGCCAGTCTATTAGCCAGTATGCAGCACAGCTGGAGACATGCGCAGGTGTTGACCAAATGCGCGGCATCGAAGGAGCTGCCGCAAAATGCTACTTTGCGCATTTTGACGACATGATTTCCCCACAATGCCCCTTCCAGTTTGTGGAGCGCAGCAGACGACCGCCGCGCAATGAAGTGAATGCAGTCCTGTCGTTTATGTACACGCTGCAAACGCGGGACATTCAAGCGGCACTTGAAACGGTAGGCTTAGATCCAGCGGCTGGATGGCTGCACACGCTTCGACCGGGACGGCCGTCGCTGGCGCTGGACTTGCTGGAAGAGTTCCGAGCGCCGCTGTGCGACCGGCTGGCGCTGTCGCTGTTTAACAAACGTCAGCTGACGGATAAGGACTTTGAGTACGATTCGCTGGCTGTTATGCTGAACGAGCGCGGGCGCAAAACAGTACTTACCGCATGGCGTGACCGAAAGCAGGAAGAAATCACGCATCCGTATCTCGGAGAAAAAATCCAAGTAGGGCTGATTGCTTATGTACAGGCCATGATGCTGGCGCGTGTCTTGCGCGGGGATCTTGATTGCTATCCGCCGTTTGTATGGAGGTGAAAAAATGTTGGTTGTTGTTACTTATGATGTCAATACAGCAACCGAAGCGGGAGCAGCGCGGCTTAGGCGTGTAGCGAAACTCTGCGAACGCTATGGACGGCGTGTTCAGAACTCTGTATTTGAAGTCCTGCTTGATGCAGCACAGCTGACGGCGCTCAAGGCGCAATTGACAGCGACAATTGATGCAGAACATGACTCCGTTCGCTTCTATCGCCTTGGCAACAGTTACAAGGAACGCATTGATGTGCTTGGTTGCACTGCGCGCATTGAAGCCGGGGAACTGCTGATGTTATAGCGGAAGCTGAAAACACTCTTTTCAGCGCATGTGAATCATACATGAATGGCCGACCGTCTCGCGCGGCGTGATGTCAAAATTCAAGCGATGATTCTATGAAATATTACCAAAATAATCTCGACAAATTGCGTGGCACGATTGTTAAGCCATGCTGATTTGTAAGGGTTGAACAAAAGATTTGCAGAAATTGCATATCTTTTGCCGTCGCCCCTCGCGGAGGGGCGTGAATTGAAATTTGGTATGCAAGCACATTGCCCCTTGCGATTTTCGGGTCGCCCCTCGCGGAGGGGCGTGAATTGAAATCCAAGCGCCCATCCTCTGTTTTTTTCGGATTTAGTCGCCCCTCGCGGAGGGGCGTGAATTGAAATAATTTCGCTCATTGCTTTTCTCCTTTTATAGCGTCGCCCCTCGCGGAGGGGCGTGAATTGAAATCGTTGGCGTAGCGGTATATGGTCGGCTTCGATGTCGCCCCTCGCGGAGGGGCGTGAATTGAAATAAGGCGAATGCACGGCACTGTGGGGATGCCGAGCTGTCGCCCCTCGCGGAGGGGCGTGAATTGAAATGTTAGTGGCAATCATGCTTATCATCCTTGTTACAGTCGCCCCTCGCGGAGGGGCGTGAATTGAAATACTACTGGGACAAACCCTCCACTGTTCGGACAGTGTCGCCCCTCGCGGAGGGGCGTGAATTGAAATAAGAAGGGGGATTGTAAAGAATGGCAAGGTGGAAGTCGCCCCTCGCGGAGGGGCGTGAATTGAAATCATGTGGAAGGTGGTATCCGGCACGAAGACTCCGTCGCCCCTCGCGGAGGGGCGTGAATTGAAATGCCTCTTCCAACAAAAAAGGCGCTTGCATTACTGTCGCCCCTCGCGGAGGGGCGTGAATTGAAATTTGTTGTGCGCCAGTGTATACGCCTTGCGCTCTTCGTCGCCCCTCGCGGAGGGGCGTGAATTGAAATAGCGTGTTAAGTTCGTCCCGCGTCACATACTGTCGCCCCTCGCGGAGGGGCGTGAATTGAAATTCATCTACGCCGCGATAATGGCGGCGGTAACTATCGTCGCCCCTCGCGGAGGGGCGTGAATTGAAATACCTCCGCAGTCGCAGCGCTCCCTGCTATCCAGTCGCCCCTCGCGGAGGGGCGTGAATTGAAATGCCAGCGGACATATCCTGCTTCTCCGCAATCTCGTCGCCCCTCGCGGAGGGGCGTGAATTGAAATATTTCTTCCGTCGGAATGCAGAAGACCTGAAATGTCGCCCCTCGCGGAGGGGCGTGAATTGAAATGATTCGCAAGTTTAAGCGCAACATCGACATGTGGTCGCCCCTCGCGGAGGGGCGTGAATTGAAATAAAAACATCATTGTGACGCGCGAACAGGATGCGCGTCGCCCCTCGCGGAGGGGCGTGAATTGAAATAAACGTGCGCATGGACGGCATTCCCGCCGCGTCGTCGCCCCTCGCGGAGGGGCGTGAATTGAAATTTGCAGCAGCAATCCGCCGCCTGTGCCTGCATCGCGTCGCCCCTCGCGGAGGGGCGTGAATTGAAATCAGATTGTGCGGCGGAGCAAACGCGCAAGCGCGTCGCCCCTCGCGGAGGGGCGTGAATTGAAATAGGAGTACGTTTCTCTGGGGTCGCCGTTCCGGGTGCTGTCGCCCCTCGCGGAGGGGCGTGAATTGAAATGCCTTTGACGAAAACAAGAACGTTTTGGTGGACGTCGCCCCTCGCGGAGGGGCGTGAATTGAAATAAACTCACTTGTTCCGCTGTATTTATGCCCTTGCGTCGCCCCTCGCGGAGGGGCGTGAATTGAAATCGCGCCTGTTCTGCTCGTAAGCAAGCCATAGGAGTCGCCCCTCGCGGAGGGGCGTGAATTGAAATAACATCCGCGCGGGGTGTACGTCCTCGGCATCGGCGTCGCCCCTCGCGGAGGGGCGTGAATTGAAATTGCTTCTTGTCGTTGGCGTACAGCGGCACAATCGGGTCGCCCCTCGCGGAGGGGCGTGAATTGAAATTTCTTCGGCTTGAATTTCTTGACAAACGCTTTGTAGTCGCCCCTCGCGGAGGGGCGTGAATTGAAATTACAACGTCGTCGCAAACAATCAAATCCGCGTGCTGTCGCCCCTCGCGGAGGGGCGTGAATTGAAATTTTTCGCGCTCCGTTTTCAGCAGCGCGCCCAGCGTCGTCGCCCCTCGCGGAGGGGCGTGAATTGAAATAGATTCAGCTTCGCCCCGAAGTCCGCCGCAACGTGAGTCGCCCCTCGCGGAGGGGCGTGAATTGAAATTTGGTAAACGATTCGATGTTCTCCGTGGCAATGCCCGTCGCCCCTCGCGGAGGGGCGTGAATTGAAATTTGTTCATGCCCTCCAGTGCTTCACGTGCGGCCTGTCGCCCCTCGCGGAGGGGCGTGAATTGAAATTCGGAGCGTTTCAGACATGCCTTACCACCTCCCGTCGCCCCTCGCGGAGGGGCGTGAATTGAAATGTCAAGTTCGATTGTTTCGGGGAAATGGATTTCCGGGTCGCCCCTCGCGGAGGGGCGTGAATTGAAATCTTCCACTCGGCGAAGGTGTGAATCGGGAGGCGCGTCGCCCCTCGCGGAGGGGCGTGAATTGAAATAATGCCGCGATACATCACAAGCGCTTCCGGCAAGTCGCCCCTCGCGGAGGGGCGTGAATTGAAATTTCGCAGTCCGGCGCCTGCGCCATGTGATCCGCGGTCGCCCCTCGCGGAGGGGCGTGAATTGAAATACAAGGCAAGCGCAAGCAAGCCTTGCAGGGCAAGTCGCCCCTCGCGGAGGGGCGTGAATTGAAATAGCCCCGAAAGCCGATGCACAGAGTGTGCAGGAATGTCGCCCCTCGCGGAGGGGCGTGAATTGAAATAGCGCGGCGTGTTCGCCCTTTTTAACCATGTACGTCGCCCCTCGCGGAGGGGCGTGAATTGAAATGCCTCGTCAACGTGTAAATCGTTTACGTCCTGCTTTGTCGCCCCTCGCGGAGGGGCGTGAATTGAAATATGTGAAAGATTTTCCTCTGTTTCGAGCCAGCCGCCGTCGCCCCTCGCGGAGGGGCGTGAATTGAAATATAATTTTCTATCGGATTGTATTCAGCCGTCAGCGTGTCGCCCCTCGCGGAGGGGCGTGAATTGAAATAGCATGGTATAGTCGTATGCCGCGAACCCTATTGGTCGCCCCTCGCGGAGGGGCGTGAATTGAAATCGTTACAAATTTTACATCCGCGAAACCGCTGTAACGTCGCCCCTCGCGGAGGGGCGTGAATTGAAATAACTCCAAATTGTGCTTCCCGCACTCCTAATACGTCGCCCCTCGCGGAGGGGCGTGAATTGAAATATACTCCGATAGCTATCCAGTCGACAGCGAACCGTCGCCCCTCGCGGAGGGGCGTGAATTGAAATTTGCAGTTCTTGGTCAGCGGTTGTTCGCGCTGGTCGCCCCTCGCGGAGGGGCGTGAATTGAAATCCTGGAAGATCCCAGCCTGAAACCTTAACGGTTGTCGCCCCTCGCGGAGGGGCGTGAATTGAAATTTAAGCGTGTGTATAATATAGTCAATCTTGCGAATGGTCGCCCCTCGCGGAGGGGCGTGAATTGAAATCTAAAACGGAATCCGCATTATGCATCCTCCGCTCCGTCGCCCCTCGCGGAGGGGCGTGAATTGAAATGCTGACAATCGACGACATTTCCACCGCAAGCAGTCGCCCCTCGCGGAGGGGCGTGAATTGAAATCACCGTTGCGAATCCAGCCTCGTCAACGTGTAAATCGTCGCCCCTCGCGGAGGGGCGTGAATTGAAATCTGCTGCACTGATGGGTAGCAGTTCGACAACTTCGTCGCCCCTCGCGGAGGGGCGTGAATTGAAATCAGCGAATCATAGTACGCCTGCGCCAGCGTCTCAAGTCGCCCCTCGCGGAGGGGCGTGAATTGAAATCTTGACGTTGTTGATTGCTGTCCAAATGTTCGTTCCTGTCGCCCCTCGCGGAGGGGCGTGAATTGAAATTTGAATGCACTTCCATTTCGACTTCAGTGTGACTGTCGCCCCTCGCGGAGGGGCGTGAATTGAAATTGACTTATCTCCCATCATTTCCTCAGAAGAATTTCGTCGCCCCTCGCGGAGGGGCGTGAATTGAAATGCAGTTTCAGCAGTTCAAGGCGACGTTTCAGGGCGTCGCCCCTCGCGGAGGGGCGTGAATTGAAATGGTGTGCACTGTGCCCCACGCCTGAAATGAGAGCGGTCGCCCCTCGCGGAGGGGCGTGAATTGAAATAGCGGGTCGATTGCCACAAAAACCGCTTCAAGCGGTCGCCCCTCGCGGAGGGGCGTGAATTGAAATTGACTTGTCTCCTATCATTTCGACGGATGAGTTCAAGTCGCCCCTCGCGGAGGGGCGTGAATTGAAATAAAAAGAAGGGGACGGCGACGGAAGCAGTCCCCGGTCGCCCCTCGCGGAGGGGCGTGAATTGAAATAATTCAGGCGAATCCTTTGCTTGTGTTTGCCGCCATCGTCGCCCCTCGCGGAGGGGCGTGAATTGAAATATATAATAGTAGGGATCACGCCCAAGTAACGTTCACGTCGCCCCTCGCGGAGGGGCGTGAATTGAAATGTGCTATACTCTAATCGTGACCGGGACACATACCGTCGCCCCTCGCGGAGGGGCGTGAATTGAAATGGGGGAAAAGAAGGCAAGCCACGGAAACAAGGCGGTCGCCCCTCGCGGAGGGGCGTGAATTGAAATATATTGTGCGCTGATGAGTGCTTTTCGGGCGTTCGTCGCCCCTCGCGGAGGGGCGTGAATTGAAATATCATCGCCTGAGCCGTCCGCGCTGGATAGCCTGCGTCGCCCCTCGCGGAGGGGCGTGAATTGAAATAAGCGTCTCCAGCTACTGCATAATGCTGCATGAGCAGTCGCCCCTCGCGGAGGGGCGTGAATTGAAATGCCAGCCGTAGCACTTCCGTCCTGCCCAAGCACCAGTCGCCCCTCGCGGAGGGGCGTGAATTGAAATACCGCCCCCCTGCCGATCTCGCCGTGGGAGTCCGTCGCCCCTCGCGGAGGGGCGTGAATTGAAATAATTCCGCAATCGCCGTATTTCAGCAGATGGGCGGTCGCCCCTCGCGGAGGGGCGTGAATTGAAATATTCATCGCGTTTCACCTCCATATAGCGGGGAGAGTCGCCCCTCGCGGAGGGGCGTGAATTGAAATATGTCGTTCGCCTTCATGACCGCCTTGACGTGCGTCCGTCGCCCCTCGCGGAGGGGCGTGAATTGAAATCCTGCGCGGCTCCGCGCAGGTGGGCGCGGCGCTGGTCGCCCCTCGCGGAGGGGCGTGAATTGAAATACGGCGGCCCGGCTCCCGCTCCGCCGCACCCATACGTCGCCCCTCGCGGAGGGGCGTGAATTGAAATGTGATGCCACAAGGACGGACGAGAGGCGGAAACGTCGCCCCTCGCGGAGGGGCGTGAATTGAAATTTCCGCAGCACGGCAGATGGGCACTTTTACCACGTCGCCCCTCGCGGAGGGGCGTGAATTGAAATCCATCCGGCCATCATCAGGCGGGGTTGCGGCGGATGTCGCCCCTCGCGGAGGGGCGTGAATTGAAATACTGCTTCCTTCGGCGCGTCCTCCGAAATGTCGATGGTCGCCCCTCGCGGAGGGGCGTGAATTGAAATATGCCGGGAGGATACACCCCCGGCAGACCGTTTATGTCGCCCCTCGCGGAGGGGCGTGAATTGAAATTTGTTGACGATAGGCGCGATGACGGTTGCAACGGATGTCGCTCCTCGCGGAGGGGCGTGAATTGAAATGTTGGGCTATCTGGGGCTGCCACAGCGCGGACTAGTCGCCCCTCGCGGAGGGGCGTGAATTGAAATATAATATCCTGCATATCAAGCCCTTCGGTCTGCGTCGCCCCTCGCGGAGGGGCGTGAATTGAAATTGGTTGACCCGGATGACGCTCTCGATTTCGTCGAGGTCGCCCCTCGCGGAGGGGCGTGAATTGAAATAGCGCGCCGATGTTCAGGAGGGCATCGAGGCGCTGTCGCCCCTCGCGGAGGGGCGTGAATTGAAATCCCGCGAACGTCTCCAGCGGAGACGCTCAGGGGAACGTCGCCCCTCGCGGAGGGGCGTGAATTGAAATGGTCAAGCGTCCCGGCATGACCGACGCGCTTTTCGCGTCGCCCCTCGCGGAGGGACGTGAATTGAAATCCGTCATGGACGGTTACGTTCTCACCTCCGACTGTCGCCCCTCGCGGAGGGGCGTGAATTGAAATATTCCCCACAACCGCCTATTGTCACCTCTGTCGTCGCCCCTCGCGGAGGGGCGTGAATTGAAATTCGACGCCGACGGAAAAGAGGTGTTTGTCGGTGGTCGCCCCTCGCGGAGGGGCGTGAATTGAAATTTGCCCATCAACTCCGACATGTTGTGCCCATCGCGTCGCCCCTCGCGGAGGGGCGTGAATTGAAATGTTGTAAACGCTTTCCAGTCCGCCAGATTTCCGGTCGCCCCTCGCGGAGGGGCGTGAATTGAAATTCATCCTGTGAAGCATATTTTTTCGCGCCCCATGTGTCGCCCCTCGCGGAGGGGCGTGAATTGAAATTGGACTTGGAGCAGTTTCCCGCCGATTGCCTGTGTGTCGCCCCTCGCGGAGGGGCGTGAATTGAAATATTTCCTGCCACAAATACAAATGTACGAACTCGTCGCCCCTCGCGGAGGGGCGTGAATTGAAATAGATGTGACAAACGTTGTTGGGAGCGCCGCAAGCGTCGCCCCTCGCGGAGGGGCGTGAATTGAAATAAGCTCTTTAATGGATTTATAAGCCCAGTCGAGATGTCGCCCCTCGCGGAGGGGCGTGAATTGAAATAGTCCATCAAAATCACAACACCCTTTTCGGTGAAGGTCGCCCCTCGCGGAGGGGCGTGAATTGAAATCGTCCGTCCTTGTGATTGTAGTATAGCGCGGATCGGTCGCCCCTCGCGGAGGGGCGTGAATTGAAATAAACTGCGCCTGAGTATTATTCGGTGCAGGTGTAGTCGCCCCTCGCGGAGGGGCGTGAATTGAAATCGCGCCGGTTTTGAGCGCCTTCTGACCGAGTGTCGTCGCCCCTCGCGGAGGGGCGTGAATTGAAATAGAAATCGCGCCTCCAATCCAACTTGTTTGAGCAGTCGCCCCTCGCGGAGGGGCGTGAATTGAAATACATCAGCACCGCCACTAGTAATTTTAGACGTCGTCGCCCCTCGCGGAGGGGCGTGAATTGAAATAGTTGATGAGGGACGGACGAGAGAAAGGAGGAAAGAGTCGCCCCTCGCGGAGGGGCGTGAATTGAAATTCGTATATATCCGCGGCATAATTAAGGCATTTAGGTCGCCCCTCGCGGAGGGGCGTGAATTGAAATATTGTTCAGCGCATCTTTTAGTTCTTTCGTTTCTGTCGCCCCTCGCGGAGGGGCGTGAATTGAAATTATATGTAGAGGGGGATTACTACATCACATACGGTCGCCCCTCGCGGAGGGGCGTGAATTGAAATAGCGTCAACACTTATACAAGTGTCTTGCAAGGCTTCGTCGCCCCTCGCGGAGGGGCGTGAATTGAAATGGGCGTATGCGGTAACCCATACTCCCCATTGGTGTCGCCCCTCGCGGAGGGGCGTGAATTGAAATAGTAAACGGCTTCGGCAAATAATCCTTCTGTGCCGTCGCCCCTCGCGGAGGGGCGTGAATTGAAATGTCTGCCGCCTCGATCGCCCGTCCGGCGGCATCGTCGCCCCTCGCGGAGGGGCGTGAATTGAAATCTCCAAATCGCAAATGTAGAAGTACTCGTGGTCTGGTCGCCCCTCGCGGAGGGGCGTGAATTGAAATCTTGTGGCATCACGATATCACTTTTTTCGGCGTTGTCGCCCCTCGCGGAGGGGCGTGAATTGAAATTGCCGCCGTGCTGCGATAGACCGGGTACCCGGCGCGTCGCCCCTCGCGGAGGGGCGTGAATTGAAATTCAAAAATTGTTTTCTCGTACTCGTACGCTTGCTGGTCGCCCCTCGTGGAGGGGCGTGAATTGAAATCAGTCGACCGCTCATCCAGCTATCCAGACGTAATGCTTGTCGCCCCTCGCGGAGGGGCGTGAATTGAAATAGCTCCTCCAGATTGCGCGGGCCGAGGTACTGGTCGCCCCTCGCGGAGGGGCGTGAATTGAAATAGGGGTGCCCGCCGGGTTTTACCCGGCGAACGTGGTCGCCCCTCGCGGAGGGGCGTGAATTGAAATAGATCGGCGGCTTCGAGGCTCTCCAGCGTGCGGCGTCGCCCCTCGCGGAGGGGCGTGAATTGAAATAGGGAAATCCACGCGCAGATTACGACCACGGCGGTCGCCCCTCGCGGAGGGGCGTGAATTGAAATGGCTGATGGTGCTGGTCGGCTGTCCAGCTGGTGTCGCCCCTCGCGGAGGGGCGTGAATTGAAATAAGGCATTTCTGGATGGCGGCGAGGTTCGCCTGGTCGCCCCTCGCGGAGGGGCGTGAATTGAAATCGGGCAGTTGCGTGCCGCCGCGCCTTTCGGGCGCGTTGTCGCCCCTCGCGGAGGGGCGTGAATTGAAATTTGATTTGAAACCTTGCGGTGTCCCGCGACGCGCGTCGCCCCTCGCGGAGGGGCGTGAATTGAAATCCTATCAGCAGTCCGGCGTTCCCGACCTGCTGTGTCGCCCCTCGCGGAGGGGCGTGAATTGAAATGCTGGCGCTTCTGCTGGCGGCTGCTGGCTCTGGCTGTCGCCCCTCGCGGAGGGGCGTGAATTGAAATCAGTTTTTTCATCCACATAAGAGGTTGTTGCGTACGTCGCCCCTCGCGGAGGGGCGTGAATTGAAATAACGTTGCAAGACGGGATGCCAACACGAGTGTCGTCGCCCCTCGCGGAGGGGCGTGAATTGAAATAACCCACACAGCGAGTTCGCCGGATGTTACTCGTCGCCCCTCGCGGAGGGGCGTGAATTGAAATAAGACTTATTTAACTATTCCGAAATATTGACAAGTCGCCCCTCGCGGAGGGGCGTGAATTGAAATTTATTAAGTGATATAAAGCTGACCTACCGGCTATAGTCGCCCCTCGCGGAGGGGCGTGAATTGAAATCCGGAAACGGGTAGCAACCCAGCGATAGCCACCCGTCGCCCCTCGCGGAGGGGCGTGAATTGAAATACGATCAGGGATAGGGTCTATGGCAGTAATCTTCGTCGCCCCTCGCGGAGGGGCGTGAATTGAAATGTTGGATAGTAATTCATCCAGACACGCCAAGCGGTCGCCCCTCGCGGAGGGGCGTGAATTGAAATGTTGACAGCGGCTGACGACTGTGCTGCCGCCGCGCGTCGCCCCTCGCGGAGGGGCGTGAATTGAAATTGCCAGATGTTTCCATGTGTACTGTGAAACATGTCGCCCCTCGCGGAGGGGCGTGAATTGAAATCTGCCCAGTTGCGTCTTTAAGCACTGCTTTGAGCGTCGCCCCTCGCGGAGGGGCGTGAATTGAAATGCTGCAGGTGAAGATGGCCGCCATTGAGACGGCGCACGTCGCCCCTCGCGGAGGGGCGTGAATTGAAATTACGTCGATGTCACCAAGTTCAACACGATTCTCGTCGCCCCTCGCGGAGGGGCGTGAATTGAAATAGTTACATCGACGGCATGGCCTATGTGCGCGTGGTCGCCCCTCGCGGAGGGGCGTGAATTGAAATAACAACTATTGCTTGTATCTTCGGGCAACAATCGGTCGCCCCTCGCGGAGGGGCGTGAATTGAAATCATCGGCGCGTTCAAACTGGGCACCATGATTAAGTCGCCCCTCGCGGAGGGGCGTGAATTGAAATCATCAAAATAACAATTCCCTTTTCGGTAAAGTCGTCGCCCCTCGCGGAGGGGCGTGAATTGAAATACATGGGGGCTTGAGCAATGAACAAGAGAGAACGTCGCCCCTCGCGGAGGGGCGTGAATTGAAATAAGGTGTCGTTCGCGCAGCCAAATAAACGCGAGTCGCCCCTCGCGGAGGGGCGTGAATTGAAATGAGCGGCAAGGTGCTTTCCTTTCGGCGCGCCAATGTGTCGCCCCTCGCGGAGGGGCGTGAATTGAAATTTCTACCGGATTTATCAACATTTGACATTTACGTCGCCCCTCGCGGAGGGGCGTGAATTGAAATAGAGTTGATGGGAAAGACTGTTCGTGTTGACGCGTCGCCCCTCGCGGAGGGGCGTGAATTGAAATGGATACTGCGATTTTGGGCATGATGACACCTCCTCGTCGCCCCTCGCGGAGGGGCGTGAATTGAAATCAGCCCTGCGTCTCTTGCTTCGCGAAGCTGGGGTCGCCCCTCGCGGAGGGGCGTGAATTGAAATCATTTCGTACTTAACCGCCAACATTAACCGCCAAGTCGCCCCTCGCGGAGGGGCGTGAATTGAAATTTGATTACGTTCTCTAATCAGATGGAAAACACTCAGTCGCCCCTCGCGGAGGGGCGTGAATTGAAATCTCTGTAATCAGCCCTTTCAGCGCAATCCATTTCGTCGCCCCTCGCGGAGGGGCGTGAATTGAAATAGGTGAGGAAATACCAGTCCCGACGTGCAAGCGCGTCGCCCCTCGCGGAGGGGCGTGAATTGAAATGAAAGTTTCCTCCCCGTCTGCGTCCTCCATTGCGTCGCCCCTCGTGGAGGGGCGTGAATTGAAATAAAGTGCATCAGGGTTAAATCCACCCCCGTGCGCGCGTCGCCCCTCGCGGAGGGGCGTGAATTGAAATAGCGCCACGCGGCGAATCGTACACGCTCACCGTCATGTCGCCCCTCGCGGAGGGGCGTGAATTGAAATCGAATGGCGGGATTCCAACGCCGCTGGTAACGGGTCGCCCCTCGCGGAGGGGCGTGAATTGAAATGGTGCTGACCGTTGCGCTGGTTAGCGCGCCGTTAAAGTCGCCCCTCGCGGAGGGGCGTGAATTGAAATTTGATGATGGTGTACGTCTCACCGCGGACGTTGGTCGCCCCTCGCGGAGGGGCGTGAATTGAAATTTGCCGTGCATCGCGCCGAGAATGCCCATCGTGTCGCCCCTCGCGGAGGGGCGTGAATTGAAATTACACGGGCAAGAACGTCTATGCCGCATCCACGCTCGTCGCCCATCGCGGAGGGACGGGAATTAAAATAGGACTTTTTCCCGATTTTCGTTTTCAACCCTCCCCGTCGCCCCTCGCGGAGGAGCGGGGATTGAAATAAGCCCGCCGCCCCCCAGCTGCTGATATGCTCCCTATAAAGCAAACAGTGAAAAACTGCAAGCAGAATAGGGGGGCATATTTATATGGGAAGAAAGAGGATAGAAGCAAGAATCAAGAAGGAAGCCGTGGAAGCGGTAAAAAGCGGCAAGCTGACGCAGAGCGAGGCAAGTAGAAGATTAGGAGTTGGTAGAACAAGCATACGAAGCTGGATATCAAGGATAGAAAACGAAGGAGAAGCAGGGATTGAAAAGGCAGAGCAAAACCGTGTGTATTCAGTTCAGCTCAAGCGGGAAGCAGTGGAAAGTTACCTGACAGGGGATTACAGCTTGCGGGAAATCTGCGAGATGTTCAAAATTCGCGATAAAAGGCAGCTCCGAGCGTGGCTAAAGGTGTATAATAGCGGTGGAGACTTCAAGAGAATGTCAGGAGGAAGCCGCATGAAAAGCACGCACAAGGTCACGCAGGAGGAACGAATCCAAGTAGCCAAGGAATGCCTTGAATCAGGGAACAACTATGGAGAAGTTGCGAAGAAGTATGGAATAAGCTACCAGCAGGCTCGCACATGGACGCTGAAATACAGGGAGACAGGCGAATCCGGGCTGGAGGATCGCCGCGGTAAGCGCAAGCATGAGCAAGAACTGCGGAGCGAACTGGAGCAGATGCAAACCCGAATTGCGCAGTTGGAGCACCAGCTGTACATAGCAGAAATGGAGAACCATCTGCTAAAAAAACTGAAGGAAGTAGAGAGGAGAAATGCCTTGGGCAAGTAAGACAGGTTAGGCAATATACCAGCATTAAGGAGTGCAACGAAAAATACGGAACGCCCGTATCATTCGGCTGCGCTTACTTCCATGTCTCGCGTTCAGCGTATTATGCATGGCTTTCGGGAAAGCTCAGCAAGAGAGAAGAAGAGAACCAAATGATTGCGGAAAAGATGGAGCAGATTCACGGGAAACGGTCTGACAAAGGCTACCGTCGCATCCGGGATGATTTGGAACACGACTTCGGCATTGATGTGAGCGACAAGCGTGTGCTGCGAATCTGCCGCGTGAAGGGAATCAAGTCAACAATTAAGTACAGCAGTCACGGCTGCACACGCAATGCATCTTGTCCGCAGCATGTGGCAGAAAACAAGCTGAACCGGGATTTCCATGCGCAAAAGCCGAATGAAAAATGGCTGACACAAGTCATGCTTTTCACCACATGCTGGAAGATGCGGGTATGACACAGAGCATGTCGCGTGTAGCCCACTGCATTGACAACGGCCCGATGGAAGGATTCTGGGGCATTTTGAAACGCGAGGAATACTATGGCTCTTGGCAGAAAAAATCTTGTTTTTTTATTGTCCTCTTGACGGGGAGCGGCTCAAAGAAGGTCGGCAGCAGCGTTTTCATCCTCTGCTTCCGCTGCAAAAAAACTTTCCGAACCCTCTTGACAAAACCGTTGGAATAGGGTATAATAATCAATGTCGCCGATAAAAGCGATGGAATGACGCGGGGTAGAGCAGCTTGGTAGCTCGTCGGGCTCATAACCCGGAGGTCGTAGGTTCAAGTCCTACCCCCGCAACCATTTGGCTCAATAGCTCAGCTGGCCAGAGCATTCGGTTCATACCCGAAGTGTCATAGGTTCGAATCCTATTTGAGCCACGAACGCCGCAGTGAAATCTGCGGCATTTTTTTGTTGTACGCCCGCCATGGGCAATAGCTTGGTGGTGAAAGTCCACTACACGCTTGGTAGTAGGAAGTGTTAGCCGAACGGCAAGGGTGTCCATCGTGAGGTGGAATCTGAAGGAAGCCGCAGGCAAAGTTCTGAGCCGACGAACAGAAATCGCATACAAGGCGGGGCAGAGCGGACGAGACTGCAACACAAGTCAAAGTCCCATACTACCCGGACTCTGCCACGTAAATGCGGCGGCTACATGGAATGAAGGCTATTGTACCTTATGCGGGGAGATCTGTGGGGAACGCACCGCAAGATGTAACCCATGCTGCAAGGCATGGCTGAACCCACAGAAGTCAGTCTGGACCATAGTACCAGAGAAGTCGGTGAAAGTCGACAGAGGGAAGGGTCTGGCGGTTGCTGGTAATACAGCATGCCAGGAATCGGGCGTGTTGAAAGCAGTTGCTCGAAAGAGGATATCTGTCAGAGGATAGGTGAGTGACCGAAGGTATGGCAGAATCGCGGAGCGTCCTGATATCCAGCTAAACGTGCTGCTAAGTACCAACAACTGAACCGCCGCTTGCGGAACCGCATGAGCGGTGGTGTGGGAGGACGGGGGTTAGTCACCCCCTCCTACCCGATTTGGGCGGAATAATAGGACATTGCAAAAGGCGCAAGCAGATGGCGCGGGTGAATCTGGAAATAGTATCAGAAATTAGACAAAAAATCCCCCTGCCAAGAAGGAAAACTCCTCGGCAGGGGGCAGTGAAAATCGACGGAGGATTAGTCCTCGTCGTCCTCTTCTTCCGGCAGTTCGGCATTGTGATACACGTTCTGCACGTCGTCGTTGTCCTCCAGCATCTCCAGCAGCTTCTGAATCTTCTGGATCGTTTCTTCGTCAGGCAGCGCAACCGTGTTCTGCGGAATCTTGTCCACTTCAGCGGTCAGGAAGGTGACACCCTGCTTCTCCAGCGCTTCGCGGACGGTGGAGAAGTCGTTCGGCGCGGTGTAGATTTCGTAGGCGTCGTCATCCACCTTCATGTCTTCCGCACCAGCGTCCAGCGCCATCATCATCATTTCTTCTTCGTCCGAACCGGGGGTGCGCTCCACCACCAGAACGCCCTTCTCGTCGAACATGAAGCTGACGGAGCCAGTCGTGCCGAGGTTGCCGCCGTTCTTGGCAAAGCAGTGGCGCACGTCGGAAGCGGTACGGTTGCGGTTGTCGGTGATGGTATCAACGATGACCGCAACGCCGCCGGGCGCATAGCCTTCATAGGTGATCTGCTCGTAGGTCACGTTGGACAGTTCACCGCTCGCCTTCTTGATGGAGCGCTGAATATTGTCATTCGGCATATTGTTGGCTTTCGCCTTGGCAATGATGTCGCGCAGCTTGCCGTTGGATTCGGGGTTTGCGCCGCCATCGCGCACAGCAATCGCGATTTCACGGCCAATCTTGGTGAAAACAGCGCCGCGGGCAGCATCCGCCTTGCCCTTCTTCGCCTGAATATTATGCCACTTGGAATGCCCAGACATCCGAAAATCCCTCCTGAAAAAGTCAGGGAAGCGCCGCAAACCGGCATTTCCCGCGAAATAGTAGCTTGAAAACGCTTTATTATAGCATTTTGGTGCTTGTCACGTCAAGGGTGAGAGCCGTAATTTCGCGATTTTTTCGGGAAAAAACAGGGCAGAAGCGCGTTCTTCTGCCCCGATATCGTATGCTTATTGCACTTCGTACGTTCCGACCTGCTCGGATGTGCCGAAGCCCAGCACTTCGCTTGTCGGGCGGGAGTTGGTCTTGCCGCCGTCGTAAGCGCCAATCTGGTTGAGCTGCTTGCCCATGAAGACCATCACTGCCGTCTGCCCGCCGTCCATGTTGAAGGCGACCTGACAGCCCTTGGCGCGCATCATCTTCGCCAGATAGCTGATGGTAACGCCTGCGGAGCGCTTCAGGCGCCCTTCGCACATGATGGCGACGTAGTGGCCGGGTTCGACCATGCCGATGGCGCAGCGCGGATTCTTGTTCTCGTTGTTGGCGTAGGCGCGCTCAGACACTTTGCCGTCCAGCAGCAGATACGGGCCGAAGGAGTACACCGTCTGTACACCCTCGTCGATGAACTCCTGCGCCGTCTTTTCCCAGCTGTGGTAGACTTTAAGGCTGCCGTCAGGCATGAACGCCAGCATGTCCAGATTCGGGAACATGGAGTTCGTTACCTGCTTTTCGGTGTATGGGTCGTCATAGAGAATGCGCCCATCGCGGATGACAACGCCTGTGTGGCGGTTGTTGTTCACGGCGACGCGGTAAGTGTAGTAGTCCGTGTTCATCGCAAAAACGACGTTGTGCTTCTTTGCGGTTTCTGTCGCGTCCACGCGCACCTTGCCCATCTTCTCCGGGTCGTTTTGCACCGTGCGGAGCATTTCGCCCGCGTCCAAATCGCCGTACAGATCCGCCTCAAACCACGTCAGCGGCTGCGTTGCGTCGTATTTGCGCTGGATGATGACTTTGCTGGTCTGGCTGACGTAAATCCACAGTCCCTCGTCCTCGGAAGAGTAGAGGTATTCGCCTTCATCGAGGAAACCCTTGGCGTTGAGGGCGGGCATGTGCGCCATGTACGCAGGCACTTCGGTGGGCGCGGGCGTGGCTTCCACGTTGTTTGCCGCCGCATCGTAAGAACCGGGCGCGTCATAGATGTTTTCGAGGAAGTCGTCTTTGCGGACGTCCTCGCCTACGGTCGTGAACGCCAGACCAAACACGCGGTTGTCGTACTTCGTGCCTGTTTCGGTGACGCTCATGCCGGAGGAGGCCTGCGTCTTGTGCAGGGTATAGGCTTCTTCCGCCAGCTCGATGCCGGTCGCGCCATTCATGCTCTTGAGCGGAACCGTCCAGTCAAACGTAATCTGATTTTCGGGGTACAGGTGCAGGTACAGCTTTTTGACCTGCCAAGTGCCGTATGCAATGGTGGACGCGGTGAACTCATCCTCGTTTGCTGCCAATGCAATGCAGTTCTGAGCGGCGTCAGCAATCATCATGTGCTGCTTGTGGCCATACTCGCCATTGGTGTCCTGTGTCACAACGACTTCCGGTTTGTACTGCCGATACAGCCCCACAATCCATTCATTGACTTTGCCTTTGCCGCCCGCAGATTTATAGGCTGCTTTGAGATTTTTGGCATAGCTGTCCTTGAAATTGCCAATGACCGGATACGTCCGCACGCCCATGTGCCACAGACCATTGAGCAGCTCGGAGGAGCGGGTGGTGTTGGAGCGGGTGAAGTACGCCACAACCACCTTGCGCTGCTGCTCGACGGCGTAGGTGGGAATTGCGCCGCCGAAGAAAATCAGCTCATCATCCGGGTGCGTGGAGAGGAAGAGGATATCCGCCTTCTCCTCCGTCGGCTGCCATACCTGCACCCAGTCAGGCAAATCGCCCTCAGAAAGCACAAACAGGTCGTTGATGCGTAGGGCAGTTTTCTTCTCGCTTGTCACCGCCAAGCGGACATGCTGCGCGGGCTGCGGCAGCGCAACATACGCGTGGAGGAAGCGTGTGTCGCCCGGCACGGCGGTGAACCAGTCCTTGCCGTCGTCGCTGGTCTGGATTTCCCACGATTCAGGCATGTTGCCGAAGCAGACATAAAGCCCGGCAATTGGCTTGCCCTCCGGCGCGGTAATTGCGATCCATGGGGTTTTGATTTTGTTGCTCTCCCAGTAAGAAGTATACTTCTTGTCCGTCATCAGCGTGTATTTCCGCCCGGAACTGCACACCTTGAACTTGCAGTCCTCTGTGATATCATTCGCTTCCGCGGCGAAGGCAACGCTCAGGCTCAGCGCGAGCAGCGTCAGCAGCGCTATCAGCCATTTCTTCATAATCAATGCCATTCCTTTCTATGATACTCCAACCTGAAGAATAGCATAAAATGAAGGCGGTTGTCAACGAAAACCGGCAGAAGAATGGAAAATTTACAACTTCCGTCCGCATTCGCTGTTGACGGAAGGCAGGGAGCATGGTACAATGCAGCGTAGGAAGGGGGGAGAAGCATGCAACAGCCGCGCATCTTTTTTGCCGTGGCGCTGCACGAAAAGTACGCGTTGCCGACAGATTCGCTGTATACGCCAATTCAGGCGGGCGCGGCGATTCATCCGCCGCTGGGGCTGATGCGCGACGACACGGGCGAAAATATCAGCGCGAAGAACGGCAGCTACTGCGAACTGACGGTGCTGTACTGGATGGCGCACAATGTGGATGCGGACTGGTACGGCTTGTGCCATTATCGGCGGTACTTCTCCCTCCGCAGGACAGGCTGCCCGCAAAAGCGCATTCTGACGCGCGCGCAGCTGCTGCCCCTGCTTGATACGGCGGATATTTTTTTGCCGAAAAAGCGGCACTACTGGCTGGAAACGAACTTCACGCAGTATGCCCATGCGCACCACGAGGAGGATTTGTGGAAGGCGCGGGCGGCGCTTGCGCGGCTGCATCCGGGGCAGGAGCATGTGTTTGACCGCGTGATGGCGCGCCGATCCGGGCATCGGTTCAACCTGATGCTGATGCGCCGGGACGCGCTGCAAAGCTATGCATCGTGGCTCTTCCCCCTGCTGGACGCGGCGGAAATTGACACGACGGGCTACAGCGCACGGGATAAGCGGGTGCATGGTTTTCTGGCGGAGCGGCTGCTGGACGTGTGGCTGGCACAGCAGGATTACCGCGTGAAAGAACTGTCCGTGGCGCATCTGGAACGGCAGCACTGGGGAAGGAAGATTGCAGCGTTCCTGCTGCGGAAAATGGGCATCAAAAACGACCGAACGGCGCGGTGAAGCGGGTTCGGTCGTTTTCGTTATCCTGTATAAACACGCGGAAGCAGTATGAAAGTGAAGTCAACTCAATCGCGCGAAAGGGAGTCCAGAGGGTCGAAGACCCTTTGGCAGGGTCAAGGGGCAGCGCCCCTTGGGTTCTCCCATAAACACGCGGAAGTTGTATGAAAAAGTCACCAACTCAATCGCGCGAAAGGGTCAAGGGACGAAGTCCCTTGCAGGGTCAAGGGGCAGCGCCCCTTGGGTCACCCCACCCACACCGTCTCTTTCAGCAAGTCCTCGTCCTTCGCACTGTGCCCCGCCATCAGCATGAAGTCGCCCGGCGCGAAAACACGCTCCTCCGCACGGTTGATGTAGGTGAACGCGGTGCGGTCGAGATGGAAGACGACTTCCTGCTCCTCGCCCGGCTGCAGAAGCACCTTGCGGAAGGCAATCAGCTGCTTCACAGGCTGCATCACCTCGCATACGCAGTCGCGCAGGTACACCTGAACCGTCTCTTCACCCGCAATGTCGCCCGCGTTGCGCACCTTCACCGACAGCGTGAGCGCATCCGCATCCACCGCCAAATCGCGGTAGACAAACGGCGCATAGCCGATGCCCTCGCCAAAGGTGAACAGCGGCTCGGCAGGCAGGTCGCTGTAGTGTCCCCAGTGCCAGCCGGGGAGATGGTTGTAGTACACCGGCACCTGCCCCGAATGGTGCGGGAAGCTGATGGGCAGCCGCCCGGACGGATTCAGCCGCCCGAAAATCGCTTCCGCGACCGCCTGACCGCCGAACATGCCGCCGTTGAAGGCGCACAGGAGCGCATCCGTCGAATGGGCAATTTCCGGAATCGCCAGCGGCTTGGAGGACAGCAGCACCGTCACCAGCGGAATCCCCAGCGCACGAAGCTGCTGGTATAGCTCCAGCTGCCGCCCGGACAGGGCAAGGTCGGCGCGGTCTTTCGTTTCGCCGTACTGTGCGTAAACATCGCCCACGACAAGCACAATCGCATCCGCATTCCGGCACGCAGCCACCGCACCCGGAATATTGTCAGCATCCGAAGGAAGCACGCCGCACCCGCGGTGGTACACAACCTCGAAATTCTCCTGTGCGCCGATGGCCTCGATGCCCTCGCGAATCGTCACATATGGGCGGACGGCGGGACGGTTCGGGATGAGTTCGGGGTGCGTGAAGTACGTCCAGTCGCCGTACTGCGCGCGAAGGTCGTCCGCATTCGCACCGATGACCGCCACACGGCGGACGGATGTCAAGGGCAGGGTGTGCGCGTCGTTTTTGAGCAGGGTGATGGACTTGCGTGCCGCCCGAAGCGCCGCCTGCTGATGCTCCTCGCACCCGATGCACCCCGGACGCCCGCTCTTCTCCGGCTGCGCCAGCAGATTCATGCGGCACTTGACGGTCAGAATGTGGCGCACCGCGTCGTCCAGCACGGCTTCGTCGAGCTTGCCGGAGCGCACTGCGTCAATCGCCGCATCGTAGAAGCCGAGGGAGGTCATCATCATGTCGTTGCCTGCCTTGGCAGCCAGCACGGACGCTTCGGGCATGTCCGCCGCGACGTGCTGGGCGCTCAGAAGCGAATGGCAGTTGTCCCAGTCGGTGACGCTGAAGCCGTCAAAGCCCGCGTCGCCGCGCAGAATCGCCTTCATGCTCTTCTCGTCGGCGGTGAAGGGCGTGCCGTCGATGGAACCATACGCCGTCATGACCGTTGCGCACCCTGCCCGGAACGCCTTCTCGAACGGCGGCAGGAACGTCTCGCGCAGGCGGCGGTACGTCATTTCCGTGTCGCAGGCATCGCGCGCGCCGACCGCCTCGCCGTAGCCGATGTAGTGCTTGGCGCACGCCAGAATGTGTTCGCCGTCGGACAAATCGTCGCCCTGATAGCCGCGCACGATCGCTTCGCCTAATTCACCCGCTAGATAGGGGTCTTCGCCGAAGGTTTCGTCGACGCGCCCCCAGCGAGTGTCGCGCCCCAAGCACAGCACGGGCGAGAACGTCCAGTGCAGCCCGTCGGTGGCAACTTCGCGCGCCGTCACTTCGCCCATTTCGCGCGCGATGTCCTTGTCCCACGCGCAGGCGCACGCCAGCTGCGACGGAAAGATGGTGGCGTGGTCATTCAGCCCATGCCCGTGGATGGCGTCAATGCCGAACAGCACGGGGATGCCCAGACGGCTATGGAGCGCCGCCTGCTGCACCTCGCGCGCGTCGTCGCCCAGAACGTGCAGGAACGAACCTGCACCGAGCTTCGCCCAGCGCAGCGCTTCCTCGCGTCCGACGACGGTGTAGGGAACCTGCACCATTTGGGCGGCTTTTTCTTCCAGTGTCATTTGGGAAAGCAGGTTTTCCACCTGCTGGCGGATGGCTTCATTCGAGCGCATGGATGCGTCCTCCTTTATGTGTGCGGATGATTTTGGTGATGGTCAGGCTTGGATTTTTCTACATAGAGTGCTTTTTTGTTGCAGGGGGAATCGCGCCTGCGGGCGCGACAAGGGGGCAATGGAAACAGACGAATGTCTGCGGTCGCCCCCTTGACCCCTTCGGCGTTCGCCCAACTTCATACTTTTGGGGTGGCGGAAGTACCATCATTGAGTTGACGGAAACTTCCTGCTTTGGGGGATGGCAATGGGGCGGCGGAATGGAATACCCTCATGATACAGGCAAAAAAGAAAAAAGGCAAGCGGGGGAGCGGGGAAAATTTTGCGAAAACGATTGAGAAGTCAAGAAAAAACAGACGTTTGGGCTGATTGCACGGATTTTCGGAAAAGTTTTCGGACATTTTTTTTGCTTTGGCGCAAGGATTTTTCACTTGTTTGTCGTACTCTTTGAGCAGGGAATTCATTCTTTTCATTTTTGAAAGGAGTACGCAATGAATCGGGAGCGTTATTTGCAGGAAATCGACGCGGTGAACGCAGCGGGAAAATATCACCCGACGTGGGAATCGCTCAGCACCCACCCTGTGCCGGACTGGTATCGGGAGAAGCGGCTGGGCATCTTCCTGCACTGGGGCGTGTTTTCTGTTCCGGCGTATCATGACTGGTACGCGCGGAACATGTACATCAAGGGTTCGCCGGAATACGAGTACCACTGCCAGCATTACGGGCAGCCGAAGGACTTCGGGTTCAAGGATTTCATTCCGCAATTCAAGATGGAAGCGTTCGATCCGCAGGCGTGGGTGAAGCTGTTCCGGGAAGCGGGGGCGGATTACATCGTACCGGTGGCGGAGCATCACGACGGCTTCCAGAATTACCGGAGCGAGCTGTCCCACTGGAACGCGGCGGAAATGGGCCCGCACCGGGACATCATGGGCGATTTGCTGGTGGAGGCGGAGCGCGCGGGCATGACGCTGGGCGCATCGAGCCATCGCGTGGAGCACTGGTGGTTCCTGGGGCATGGGCAGGAGGTTGACAGCGACATCAAGCAGCCGATGCATCTGGGCGACTACGCATGGCCAGCCATGCCTGAACGGGAGAATCAGGACTTGTTCTCCGAGCCGATGCCGACGGATGAGTTTCTGACGGACTGGCTGCTGCGCTGCTGCGAGATCGTCGACCGCTATCATCCGCGCATCCTCTATTTCGACTGGTGGATTCAGCATTCCGCCGTCAAGCCGTACCTCCAGCGCTTCGCCGCGTACTACTTCAACGTGATGGAAAGCCGCGGCGGGTGCGTCATCAACTACAAGCACGACGCCTTCCCGTTCGGCATCGGCGTGCCGGACATTGAGCGCGGGCAGTTCGCGGAAGCGAAGCCGTTCCTGTGGCAGTCGGACACGTCCGTCATGCGCGGCAGCTGGTGCTATTCCGTGCAGCCGGACAAGGCGGTCTACAAAGCGCCGCAGGAGATTGTGCAGGACTTGCTGGACGTGGTGAGCAAAAACGGCCGCCTGCTGCTGAATTTCGGCCCGAAGCCGGACGGCACGCTGGCGGACAAAGACGTTGAGATTCTGCACAAATTGGCGGACTGGATGCGCGTCAACGACGAGTGCATCCACGGCACAGGCTTGTGGCGCATCAATCAGGAAGGCCCGACGAAGATTCAGGAGGGGCAGTTTGCCGACGGCGCGTCCCGCAACTTCACCAGCGAGGACTTCCGCTTCACCTGCCGCGGCGGAAACATCTACGCGGCGTGCATGGCGTGCCCGGCGGACGGCAAGCTGCACATTCGGTCTCTGCGCGAGGCGGACGCGAGCCACTTGCCGCTCTGGCACGGCATTGTGCGGAAGGTGGAGGTGCTGGGCAATCCCGCGCAGGCCGCGTGGACGCGCGACGGCGAAGCCCTGCATGTGGATTTGGGGACTTACCGCAGCGACATGCCGGTTGTGGTGAAAATCATCACGGACTAAAAGACAGCGGTTTCCGCGCCCTGTGCGCATGAAAAAGCCATCAATATTATCATAAAGGAGAGCATCAACATGCGTTTTACGCAAGGTTACTGGGTTATCCGGCAGGACTATGTGATGTCCTACGCCACGCAGACCGTTCGCGTCATCAAGAACGACAAGGAGCTGCACATCATCAGCGCCTGCCGCCCGATTCGCCACCGCGGCGACATTCTTGACGGCGGATCGCTTGACATTGTGTTCACCGCGCCGCGCAGGAACATCATCCGCGTGCAGGTGACGCACTTTGCCGGCACGCCGCGCAAAGACCCCAAGTTCACGACGTATGAAGAGGATGTGACGCCCGAAATCCGCGAGGATGACGACTACGCCTACTTCACCTCCGGCGACCTGACTGCGCGCGTGAGCAAGGGCGGCAATTGGGCGGTGGACTATATGGTCGGCGACCGCATCCTGACGACGTCCGGTTGGCGCGGCATGGGTCGTGCGCTGAAGAAGGATGGCACGCCCTGCTCGCTTCTGCCGCACGGCACGTCCTACATGTCCGAGAGCCTCCAGCTCGACGTGGGCGAATGTGCTTACGGTCTGGGCGAACGCTTCGGCGCGTACGTCAAGAACGGTCAGACGGTTGATATGTGGAACGCGGATGGCGGCACGGCGTCGGAGCTGGCGTACAAGAACATCCCGTTCTACATGACCAACCGCGGCTACGGCGTGCTGGTGGAGAACGCAAGCGACGTGTCCTTTGAAGTCGCGACGGAAAAGGTGGAGCGCGTGCAGTTCTCGCACGAGGGCGAAACGATGGTCTACGACGTGATTTACGGCGGTACGCCGAAGGACACGCTCGACCTGTACACCGCGCTGACGGGTCGCCCGGCGCTTGTGCCCGCATGGTCGTTCGGCCTGTGGCTGTCTACCTCCTTCACCACGAATTACGACGAACAGACGACGTCCTCCTTCATCAACGGCATGGCGGAGCGCGACATTCCGCTGTCCGTGTTCCACTTCGACTGCTACTGGATGAAGGGCTTCAACTGGTGCGACTTTGAGTGGGATCATGACACGTTCCCCGACCCGGTAGGAATGCTCAAGCGCTACCACGAGAAGGGGCTGCACATCTGCTGCTGGATTAACCCGTACATCGGTCAGGCGTCGCCGCTGTTCAAGGAAGGCATGGAGCACGGCTACCTGCTGAAAAAGACCGACGGCAGCCTCTTCCAGACCGATATGTGGCAGGCGGGCATGGCGATTGTCGATTTCACCAATCCGGACGCCTGCAAGTGGTACGCTTCTTACCTCTATAAGCTGATGGACATGGGCGTGGACTGCTTCAAGACTGACTTCGGCGAGCGCATCCCGGTGCGCGACATCCGGTGGTTCGACGGCAGCGACCCGGTCTATATGCACAACTATTACACCTACCTGTACAACAAGGTTGTCTTTGACGTTGTGAAAGATCGCAAGGGCGAGGGGGAAGCGATTCTGTTCGCCCGCAGCGCAACCGTCGGCGGTCAGCAGTTCCCGGTGCACTGGGGCGGCGATAACTCCGCGACCTACATCTCGATGGCGGAAACGCTGCGCGCGGGTCTGTCCATGAGCCACAGCGGCTTTGGCTACTGGAGCCACGATATTTCCGGCTTTGAGTCCACCGCTCCGGCGGATGTTTACAAGCGCTGGGTGCAGTTTGGCCTCTTGTCCTCCCACAGCCGCCTGCATGGCTCGACCAGCTACCGCGTGCCGTGGCTGTTTGACGAGGAGAGTGTTGATGTCTGCCGCAAGTTCACCAAGCTCAAGTGCCGCCTGATGCCTTATCTGTATGGCAAGGCGGTGGAGGCGCACGAACACGGCGTGCCGATGATGCGCCCGATGATGCTGGAGTTCCCGGATGACCCGGCGTGCGACACGCTCGACCGCCAGTACATGCTGGGCGATTCGCTGCTTGTCGCGCCGATTTTCCGCAAGGACGGCGAGGTGCAGTACTATCTGCCCGACGGAACGTGGACGTCCCTGCTGGACGGCGGCAAGGTCGAGGGCGGCCACTGGCAGACGGAGATTCACGACTTCATGTCCCTGCCGCTGATGGTGCGTCCCGGCACGGTGCTGCCGCTGGGCGCACATGACGACCGCCCGGATTACGACTATCTGGACGGCGTGGAGCTGCACGTCTACCAGCTGGCGGACGGCGAGAGCGAGACGGTTGAAATCCCCGACACGAAGGGGAATGTCGCCGCGACATTCACCGTGACGATGAAGGACGGTCAGGCGCAGGTCGAAACCGACTCCACGAAGCCGTATACCGTGGTTGTGCATCAGTAAATAACAACAGCCCTCTGGCGCAGGATGCTTGCGTCAGAGGGCTGTTTGCGTAAATGCAGCGATGCGATGCTAATATGCAATGTGTTATTGTGCAGAGGGTTTCGCGTCTGCGGACGCGACAAGGGGGCAATGGAAACAGACGAATGTCTGCGGTCGCCCCCTTGACCCCTTCGCAGTCGCCTCCCATGTTACTTGGTTTTTATCGTTACAAGGGCGACAAAAAGGAAAACAATATCATACTTCCGGTGACGCCGTTGCTGCCGCATCCTCCGCAACATACACCGCCGCCCCATCCATGCTCACATTTTCCAGCAGCTCCGTCAGGAACAAGTACAGCGCGTGATGATCCCGCGCCAGATTATACCCCGATAGAATCAGCAGTTCGCCGGAATCTGCCAGCACCATCAGCGTAATCTTGTCCTCGCCGTCGTCAAAGGCGTCGTTCACCACGCCGCCGAGAATGCAGAAGCCGGGCTGTGCGTCAAAATCCATCGTCTCGCTGGTCTTGGGGTCGAAATCCTGCATCAGGATGGGCAGCGCCGCCGCTGGGTCGTCATCCGGCACGCGGGAAATCACCATCGCCACCACGCGCGAATCTCCCCGCACAAGCGTGATGCGCCCCTCCGCCATCTCCACATGCGCGTCCTCCGGCAAAACCACGTTGAAGGGCGCAAGTGCGCTTTCCGGCACGGCGGTCAGCATCGGCGTGGGCGCGGGCGTGCCGGTCGGGGCGTCCGTTCCTTCCGCCAGCGGGCAGGAGAAGGTTATCAGGGAAAAAAGAAGCATCAGGCAAAGCAGCCGCGTCATGCGCCGCATGGTCATGCACCTCCGTCAAAAGCAGTTTCGTGTCTTCATCATACCGCATTTGCGCGCGGATGTCAATTTGCGAAATGTAACACTTCCTTTTAGGGGGAAATTATGATATGATAAGGGCGGAAATTCCCGCAACACGAAGGAGGTTTTTTCCTTGATGCAGAAAATCATCCGCCACCTGTTCTGCCAGCCGCACATGGCGCGCCGGATTGTTGTGCTGATTCTCAGCGTGACGATTATGGGCGCGTGCGTGTCGGTGTTCGACCGCATTCAGTTCGGCACAGACCCCGCGTCCGTGCTGAATCTGGGCGTTGCCAATAAGCTGCACATGCTCCTTGGCACCTACCAGATGCTCTTCTACGGCGCGCTGCTCATCGTCGTGATGGCGATGCGGCAGTGGGAGTTCATTGGCCTGGGGTCGATTGCAAACATGGTGCTTGTAGGTTACTCGAAGGACTTGTTCGATGTTATCTTTAGCAGCCTGAACATCCTCAACCGCGACGCAATGGGCATGACGGAGCGCATCTGCTGGCTTGTGCCGACGCTGGGCGTGTTCATGGTCGCCGTGGCGTTCTATATGGTGGTGGAGCTTGGCAGCGGGCCGTATGACGCGATTCCGCAGATTATCTCGAAGTACGTCAAGAAGATACCCTATGCCGTGATTCGCATGATTTACGACCTGTCCGCGATTGCCATCGGCTGGCTGCTGGGCAGCACGGTCGGGGTGGTGTCGATTGTTACGGGCTTCTTCCTCGGCCCGATTATCGCGGCGATTGCGAAGAAATTCCGCCCATGGTTTGCGTAATTTCCCGGAGGTGACATGATGCTCGCCGAAAGAATGGAATTGCTGACGAAGCGCCCGCAGGGAACGCTTTTCCCTCCGGCGCAGAACCGCGCAGCATGGGAAGCGCTGCCCGCCGACGACCGCATGGACATGGAAACGTTCATTGCCAAGTGGCGCGGTACGCCCTACCCGATGCTGCTGCTGAGCGACTACGCCGCATTCGTCCGCACGGGCAGCCGCGCACAATGCGAAACGCCGTATTTCGCGCGTCGGCGGAAGCTCATCGCGGCGGTATTAGACGTGTGCCTGCACGGAGAATCGGCGGATATGTCCCCGGTGGAGGATGGCTTGTGGTGCATCTGCGAGGAAACGACGTGGGCGATCAGCGCCCATGCGAACCTGACGGCAGCGCACCCGTTCCCTATCAGCGGCGAACCGATACTGGACTTGTTTGCCGCGCAGACTGCCATGGTGCTGTCCTTTACGCTGACGCTGCTGGACGATTGGCTTGACAGCTCCCTGCGCCGGCGGGTGACGGCGGAAATTCAGCGCCGCGCAATTGACCCGTTCCTACACCGCAATACCGACTGGTGGATGGGGTTCACACGCAAGGATTTGTGCAACTGGACGCCGTGGATTGTGTCAAACGTGATGTTCTCAGCGCGGTGCTTGCTGGACGACCCGCTGCCTGTGTACCGCCGCGCCTGCGGGATGCTCGATGCGTATCTGCGCTGCATCCCGGCAGACGGCGGCTGCGACGAGGGTGCGGCGTACTGGAACATGGCGGCGGGCAGCCTGCTGGACTGCCTTGAACTGATGGCGGAAGCCGGACTGACCTGCTGGGACGAGCCGAAGCTACGGAACATGCTGCGCTTCCCGCTGCTGATGTCGCTGGGGAACGGCTATTTCGCGAACTTCGCGGACTGCGACGCGCGCCCGGTGATGTATGGCGAGCGATTGCAGCGCGCGGGCGAACTGCTTCGCGATGCGCCGCTGACGGCGATGGGGCAGAACCTGCGCGGTCAGCCGACGGACTGCATCGGCGACGTGCCGCACTTTTCGCGCCTTTTGCAGCGTCTGTTCCATCCGGCTGGCGCAGGTCAGCCGGCAGCGGACACGCAGGACACGCTGCTGCCGGACTTGCAGGTGCGCATCATCCGCCGGAATGGGTGGACGCTGTGCATCAAGGGCGGACACAACGGCGAAAGCCACAATCACAACGACGTCGGGTCGCTGATGGTGTATGTGGATGGGCATCCGCTGCTGGTGGATGCGGGCAACATGGTTTATACCGCGAAAACTTTCTCCGATGCGCGCTACACGCTCTGGAACTGCCGGAGCATGTACCACAATGTGCCATTGATTGGCGGATTCGAGCAGTGCGCCGGGGCGGAGTACGCCGCGCGGAACTTTCGCACCCTGCCGGACGGCGCGTCGCTGGACATGGCGGGCGCGTATCCGGCGGAGGCGGGCGTGCTGTCGGCGATTCGCGGCGCATGGGTTACGCCGGACGGGGTTCAAATTGCGGACGAAATCACCCTGCAAGCGCCGGAAGCCGTCACGTTCACCATGCTGGCGCGGGAGAAGCCGGAAATCCGTCCGGACGGGATTGAATTTGCGCACGCACGGATGGAAATCAGCCCCATGCTGGCGGCAACAGTGGAAGAAATTACCGTCACCGACGCGCGGATGGCAAAGAACTGGCATGGGTCGCTCTGGCGGATTGCGCTGACGGCGGAAGCGGGCAGGCATCATCGGCTGACCATTAAAATCAGCAGAAATAATTTTGCGAATCAGGAATGAGAGCGGCGCTTCATTCGTTGTATGATTGGAAAGCCAATGGAAGGAGGAAACTTCCTTATGAAGAATTTCTGGAAAATTGTGATGCTGACCGTCCTGTGCGTGTCGCTGCTGTGCGGCGTGACGGCGATGGCGGAAGCCGACCGTTTTCAGTTTGAAAAAACAAATTTGACCGTCTTTGAAGGCAATACGCTGGAATTGTCGCTCATCCGGCAGGGCAATTGCGCAGCGGACGGCGAATTGACATTTGTCAGCGGGCGCGAGAACATCGCGACGGTGGATGAAAACGGTGTGGTAACGGGACTGACGAAAGGGAAGGCGACGATTACTGCGACGCTCAAAACCGAGAAACGGACGTGGAAAGCGTCTGTCACCGTGACGGTGGCGCGCGCCGTGACGGACATTGCGGTGAACGAAACGAGTCTCACGCTCTATGATGCGGCAGATCCGCTCATCAGTCACCTGACGGGTGGCGCGGACGGCCGCGTGCTGCTGCTGCGCAAAGGCAAGCAGGTGTCGATTCGGGCGACGCTGTCCCCCAATGACGCGAACAACCGCCGTTATACCGTCGCTTCGTCGGATACGGACGTGGTGCGTGTGAGCGGGTCAACGCTGACGGCGCGCGGCGCGGGCGAGTGTATCGTGACCGTGGCGAGCGAATCGAACCCGGAAGTCAGTGTGGATTACCGCGTCATCGTCATCACCCCGGTAACGGGCGTGACCGTGACGGCGGACACCAAGACGCTCTTCATCGGCACAACGGCGCAGCTGAGCGCGACGGTGAAGCCGGCGGACGCGTCCATCACGGGCGTGAAGTGGGAGAGCACGAACGAGAAAGTCGCCGTTGTGGATGAATACGGCGTGGTGACGGGCGTTGGGCGCGGACAGGCGACCATTCGCGCGACGGCGGCGGATGGCAGCGGTCAGCGCGCAAGCGTGAACGTGACCGTCAAGCAGCAGCCGGAAAGCATCACCCTGAGCGGCTTAAGCGGCAATATCCGCGTGGGCGGCGGCGTGACGCTGAAGGCGACCGTGCTGCCGAACACGACAAGCGACAAGGCGGTTGTGTGGTCTACGTCGGACGCGAGCGTCGCGACGGTGAGCGCGAACGGCTACGTCAAGGGCGTGCGCGCGGGCAGCTGCACCATCACCTGCCAGAGCAAGACGTTCCCGGAGGTCTATGCGCAAATCGACGTGACGGTGTATGCGCCGGTTACGTCCATCACCTTCAACGAGAAGAAACCGTCCGTGGCGGTGGGGCGCAGCATTGCCCTCAGCTGGACGGTGAAACCGCAGGACGCGACGGATTCGTCCGTCAGCTTCTCGACGAACAAGCCGGATGTTGTGTCGGTGTCGGATGACGGCATCGTGACCGGTCTCAAGCGCGGTGAATGCTATGTCTACGCGACCGCGAACGACGGCAGCGGCAAGAAGGCGACTATCCGCGTGACGGTGACGCAGCCGGTCACGGGCGTGACGATGAAGTACACCTCGCAGAACGTGGGGCTGAACAAGTACACCACGAATACCGCTATTCTGGAACCTGCGAACGCCGACAACAAGAAGATGCAATGGACAAGCCAGGATGAGCGCATTGCGACGGTAGCGGGCAACGGGCTGAATCCGAAGGTGACGGGCCGCGCATGGGGCACGACGACCATCATCGGTACGACGGATGACGGCAGTTATGTCGTCACCTACACCATCAACGTTGGCAGCAGAAAGGATGCGCTGCGCATCACGAATCTGTGGGCGGAAAACAACGCGACGAAGATCGTTGTTTACAACGCCAGCAACCTGACCATCACCAAATTCTACTACACGATTTACCTTTATAATGCCTTCGGCGAACCGCTGGTCTGCAACACCGACGGGCGTTCCTTCTCCTTCAAGGGCACTTACAACTTCACCCTTGCCCCCGGTGAAGCGACCCGCCACGGGCAGTTCTCCTTCGGGCGCGAGTACATCAAGCCCTATGGCGTGGGGCAGGTGGTCATGCGCATCAATGGCTACGACATTGAGGGCGGTGAGCACTACGATATTCCCGCCAATGACCAGCCGGAATTCACCTGGAAGGCCACGATTGACGACGGACAAGGGTAATCCCGATGCCGCTTCTGGAAACAGGAGCGGCGCTTTTTAATTGGGAGTGAGAAGTTGAAAACAAGAGGCAGCAAATGGGCGATTTCTCATCAGCGTCAGCAACAAAAGAAGTATTTTTGCAGCTATCTTGACACGCTTTTTCACCTGTGCTACACTGTGAGCGGTTGAAGAATGCCGTGTTCTTCGACCCTTTGCGGTATCCCAATAAATTGGATCTATCAATAGGTAATGTTTTTATTCACAGGGGAGGTCATCCGAATGAATACAACCCTGCTGGCAGCGCTCGCGCTGGGCGGCGCTGCGCTCTCGGTCAAGAAGCCGACGCAGAACCATAACCTGATGCGTCTGCCGTCCTTCCGGGGCATTGCGGAAGTCCGCGCAAGTCTGCCGGGACGGATGCGGCTCTATCTGCCCGCCGTATCCGCCAACCGCGAAGCCGCAGAGGAAATGAAGCGGCAGCTGGAAGCAACCGGCGTGGTGCATGAAGTGGCGCTCAACTTCCGCCTGTCTACCGCTCTCATTCGCTACGACGAGACGAAGGTCGAAGCCGCTGTGGTGCAGGGCGCGGTGCTGAAGCTGATGGGATTGACCGACGCACTGCAGAAAGAGCCGGTCAGCCGAATTCAAAGCGGGTTGAATACGCTGATGGCGGCAATCAACCACGGTTTGCTGGAGGCGACGAACGGTCTGCTTGATGTGCGGACGCTGGCGGGATGCGCGCTGACGTTCGCGGGCGTGAAAAGCCTTGCGGTTAGCGGCGCGGCTGTTCCGGGCGCGATGACGCTGCTCTGGTGGGCAGCCAGCATCTGGAGGCGAAACGACAGTGGGACGAATTGAAACGGCGCTGATTCGCCACTACCTGAAGCCCGCTGTGACCAGCGATCTGCCGGGGCGATTGCGCTTGAGCTTCAAGGGATATCAGATGCTGCCGAAGGAAGCGCTGCCGTATCTGCATTATGTGCAGGACGTGATGACGATGCTGCCGGGGGTGCGGGATGCGCAGGTAAATCCGCGGATTGGCACGGCGCTGGTGACGTATGACGCGAGCATGACCAATCGGGAGGAAATCTTGCGGTGGCTTGCGACGGCGGTGGATACGGGGCTGGAATTGGCGCAGGAGATTGACTGGACGAAGAGCGATGTGGGGGAGGAAGAACTGGCGACGATGGCACGCCGCCGCCTCGCGCTTCGCTTGGGACAGGTAAAAAAGTAACGGCAAAGACTTGTAAGGGAAACGCGCCCAAGCCGGGCGCCAGTCAATGGGTGTCGAGAGGGGCTTTGCCCCTTCGCAGGGTCAAGGGACAGCGTCC